>Ga0208316_1000284_pt1 | contig 50023 bp, 33 predicted proteins | sample MalvireepMed_231_FD_184240 | JGI IMG/M metagenome (GOLD analysis project Ga0208316, IMG submission 184240) | Marine viral communities from the Global Malaspina Expedition - Malaspina viral metaG DeepMed_231 (SPAdes) (version 2) | ecosystem: Environmental > Aquatic > Marine > Oceanic | place... | reverse complement strand
TCCCTGCAGGACGACGCGGTGGCCGTGGTGTTTGACGAGGGCGAGGAAGGCGTGGCGCCCGGCCAGGCCTGTGTCCTCTATGATCCCGCCGATCCCGACCGCCTGCTGGGCGGCGGCTTCATTCGGGACACGACGGCGGTGGCGCTCTAGTCCGCGATCTGGTCCAGCACGGGCATCATCTCGTCCCGCAGCATCGGGGCCAGCGAGCGGGCGTAGGTCGCGCCGAAATGGTGGGTGTCGTGATAGACCATCACATTGCCCACCACCGCCGGACAGGTCGTCTCGTCACAGAAGAAGCGCGAGAAATCGAGCGGATACAGGCCCTCGATCCCGGTCACCTGAAGCGTCGGGTTCTCCGGCGACAGCAGGTCCGCGCGGGCTCGTGAGCAGCGCGCCGCGTCCCGGCCGAACCGCTCCACACACTCGGCCACGTCGAACTGGAACCACGGCGTGTCGCGCATGCCGACGATGGGGATGCCCAGCGCCTCCAGCTCGCGCCAGCGGTCCACATAACCCGGCGCCACCTCGTCGGCGGAATATTCGCCCCGCGTGGTGGTGGTGAACACCGCGTCCGGGCGGATACGCTCAAGCTCGGCCATGACATTGCGGTTCCACACGGCGCAGGACGGCGGCTCGTGCGGCTCCGGCGTCTCGCGGAACAAACAGGCGCTCTTGGTGAAGATCATCAACTTCCAGTCCGAGCCCTCCACCGCCCCCAGCAAGGCCGGGAACCACTGGGTCACGTGCGAGCCGCCCACCACCGCCAGGGTGTAGGGCGCGTCCGGGTCGCCATAGACGCAGCCCGGCGTGGCGGTCCCGGTCTCGGACTGGTGGCAGCCATTGTCGTAAAGTTCGGGCCGGTCGGCGCGCACGGTGAACGGGCCGGGGGTTACGGGCGCCTCGGGGATGTCGCGGCCGAAGGCGGCGGCGCCGGGGTAGGCCTCCGCGTCCGCCAGCCGCGCCCACTCAGCGCGGGCCTGGAATTTGGCGTAGCCGATCCAGCCTGCGGCGACCCCGCCGGCCACCGCCACGGCGGCGGCGCCGGCGATCAGGATGCGCCACGGTTTCGCGTCGCTGAGATACCGCGTCGGCCCCTCGATGAAGCGCAGGGTCAGGTCGGCCGCGAGAATGGACACGCCCATGATGACCAGACCCGCCAGCGGGGTGGCCACGGTGCGCTCGCTGATCGCCAGATAGGCCAGCAGGATCGGCCAGTGCCACAGATACAGGCCGTAGGACCGGTCTCCCAGCCAGGTGAACGGACGGCTGCCCAGCAGCCGCGCCACGCCGAAGCGGCTGGCGCCCAGGCCGCCGATCAGCACCATGGCCGCGCCCAGCGTCGGCCACAGGGCCGCATAGCCGGGAAACACAGTGGAGACCTGAAGCAGGAAGCCGCAGGACACGATCAGGGCCAGACCCAGCCAGCCCAGCGCCAGACGCATCCCCTCGCCCAGCTTCAGCCGCGGCAGGATCAGGGCGACGAGGCCGCCCAGGGCGAACTCCCACAGCCGCGCGAAGGTGTCGAAATAGGCGGCGGGCTGATCGCGCGCCGTGTGGATCACCGACCAGGCCAGCGAGCCGACGAACATCAGGATCAGAAACCCGGTCACCGCCTTTGTGCGGTCGATGGTGGTCTTGCCCAGCGCCCAGGCCAGACCCCACATGGCCACGCCGAAGAAGGCCAGGGCCTGCACCTGCACCGCCATGGCCCAGTAGTGCTGCACCGGCGCTGTGGCCGCGTCACGGGTCAGATAGTCGGTGGAGAATTTGATCAAATACCAGTTCTCCAGATAGGCGGCCGAGGCGATCACATGCTTGGCGTAGGCCTCCCACCGCACGCCCGGCGCCCACAGCGGCGCGGTCAGGACGATGACCACCAGCACGAACAGGGACGACGGCAACAGCCGCTTGGCCAGCTTCGCCGCATAGCGGATCACGTCCACCGAGCCTCTGGCCACGGCCTCCCGGCTCAGCGACCCCACCAGCAGGAACCCGGACACCACGAAGAACACGTCCACCCCGCCGGACACCCGGGCGAACCAGATGTGGAAGATGGCGACCAGCAGGGCGCCCACGGCCCTCAGGCCCTGGATGTCTCCGCGACGATCGGTGCGCGCTGGCCCGACGGACATGGGCGTTCCCCTGAAGTGAAGCCCCCTTGCTGCCACAGCCCCGGTTACCGTCGGCTCAACGGCCGGCGATTAATTCCGCGACAGCCTGCATCCGCCGTGATGGATTGCGGCCTCTAAGGGTCATCATCGATAGAGGGGTCTCCAATGCGTAAGCTCGCCTGCCTGGTCTCGGCGCTCGCCCTGACCGCCGCCGTTCCCGCCCTGATCGCGCCCGTCCCGGCTCTGGCCCAGACCGCCGCGTCCGCCGAGGCGCCGCGCACCTACACCGCCGCCCAGTTCTTCGAGACCACCAGCTACGGCATGGCCAGCCCCTCCGGGACCGCCTTCTCGCCGGACGGGTCCTCGATCCTGATCTCCAGCGACCGCACCGGGGTGTTCAATGCCTGGGCCCTGCCCATCGACGGCGGCGATCCCGTTCCCCTCAGCACCTCCACCGATGTGGCCACCTTCGCCGAGAGCTGGTTCCCCAATGACGGCCGGGTGCTGCTGACCGCCGATTCCGGCGGCGGGGGCAGCGAGCTGACCCACGTCTATGTGCGCGAGGAGGACGGCACGGTCCGCGACCTGACCCCGGGCGACAGCGTCAAGGCCGACCTGCTGGGCTGGAGCGCCGACGGGTCTGCGTTCTGGATTACATCCAACGCCCGCGACCCGGAGGTATTCGACCTCTACGCCTATGACGCCGCCACCTATGAGAGCCGGCTGGTGTACGAGAATCCCGGCATGTTCATCTCGGCCATCTCCCGCGACGGGCGCTGGCTGTCCATGGACAAGCCCAACACCTCAGCCGACTCCGACGTCTATCTGGTGGACCTGCAGAGCGGCGGCGAGCCTGTACTGATCACGGCGCACGAGGGCGACGTCTCGCACGGGACCTACGATTTCACCCCCGACAGCACTGCCCTGATCTACGCCACCGACGAGCACGGCGAGTTCAATCAGGCCTGGCGTCACGACCTGACCACCGGCGAGAAGACGCCCTATCTCGCCGCCGACTGGGACGTGATGTACGTCGCCTTCTCGCCCTCGGGCCGGTATCGGGTGTCCGCGGTCAACGCCGACGCCTCCACCGAACTGACCCTGATGGATACGCGCACCGGCCAGCCGGTCGCCCTGACCGGCGTGCCGGACGGCGACATCGGCCAGGTGCGTTTCAACGACGACGAGAGCACGGTCGCCTTCACTGTCGCCTCCGACACCTCGCCCTCGGACGTATTCGTGGCGGACCTTGCGACCGGACAGGCGCGGCGCCTGACCACGGCGCTGAACCCCGCCATCGACGAGAGCGATCTGGTGGAGGCGACGATCGTCCGCTATCGCGCCTCGGACGGGGTCGAGATCCCGGCGGTGCTGTACCGGCCCCGCGGCGCCTCGGCGGACAATCCGGTCCCCGCGCTGGTGCTGGTGCACGGCGGCCCCGGCGGCCAGACCCGGCGCGGCTATTCGGCCATGGTCCAGCATCTGGTCAATCACGGATATGCGGTTCTGGGCGCCAACAACCGGGGCTCTTCCGGCTACGGCAAGACCTTCAACCACATGGACGACCGCGCCCATGGCGAGGCGGACCTCCAGGACATCGTCGATGGCGGCCAGTGGCTGCGCGATCAGGACTGGGTGGCCGATGACCAGGTGGCGGTGATGGGCGGCTCCTACGGCGGCTACATCACCGCGGCGGCCCTGGCCTTCCACCCGGAGGCGTTCGAGGCGGGGGTCAACATCTTCGGCGTCACCAACTGGGTGCGCACCCTCGAGTCCATCCCGCCGTGGTGGGGCGCCCAGCGCGACGCCCTCTATGACGAGATGGGCGACCCGGCCACAGACGCCGAACGGCACCGCCGCATCTCGCCCCTGTTCCACGCCGCCAACATCGTGCGGCCCATGCTGGTGGTCCAGGGCGCCAACGATCCGCGCGTGCTGCAGGTGGAAAGCGACGAACTGGTCGCCGCCATCCGCGCCAATGACGTGCCGGTGGAATACGTCCTGTTCCCCGACGAGGGCCACGGCTTCCAGCGCCGCGAGAACCGCATCACCGCCTCGGAGGCCTATCTGGCGTTCCTGAACGAACACGTGCGCAGCGAATAGCCGGAAGGACGCCCGCCTCGGCCATGCCGGGGCGGGCGGCGTCCAGCCTAGCCGGCCGACGGCAGGCGGATCTCCTCGACCATGGCCTGGACCTCGGCCGGCGGCGCGGGCGTGGCCAGGGTCACGACGATCGAGACGATGAAGCTGATGACCATGCCCACGGCGCCGAAGCCCTCGGGCGAGATGCCCAGGAACCAGGAATCGGGCGTGCCGGCGGCTGCGCCGGGGATCAGGCCGAGGAACGCCGCCAGCCCGGTCAGGACCAGCAGGCCCGAGACCGCGGCGAAGGGCGTGAAGCGCCGGCCGCTGTCCTGGGACGCGCCCAGATGCAGCACGAACACCGCCAGCGCCAGCACCAGCGCCGTGACCCCGATCACCATAGGCGAGAACCCGACCTTGAAGTGGATCAGATAGGCGCCCGTCACCGTCAGGCCCGAGATCATGCCCCAGATGGCGCCATGCTTGTTCATGCGCTTCCAGAAGATGCCGAGGAAGATGGCCGGGAAGAAGCTGGCCGCCGCCAGACCGAAGGCGAAGGCCACCACCGCCGCCACGAAGCCGGGCGGATAGATGCCCGCCAGAATGGCGATCAGCACCGCGACCACGGCCGCCAGCCGCGCCACCAGCAGCTCGCGCCTGTCGCTCATGCCCTTGAACAGCACCTTCTTGCACAGGTCGTGGGACACCGCCGAGGAGATGACCATCAGCAGGCCCGCCGCCGTGGACAGGGCCGCCGCCAGACCGCCCGCCACCACCAGGCCGATGACCCAGGCGGGCAGGCCGCCGATCTCGGGATTGGCCAGGACGAAGATGTCCTGATCCAGCCTGGTCACCTCGTTGACCTCGGCGTCGGCGGCGTAGCGGATGCGCCCGTCGCCGTCCTTGTCGGTGAACTCAAGCAGGCCGGTGCGCTCCCAGTTGTAGAACCACTGGGGCGTGGCGCCCGCGCCCTGATCCGCCGCCTCGGCCTCGCCCCGGCGCACGTCCACGGAATACTCGGACTGGTGCACCGTATCGATGAAATTGGAGCGGGCGAACACGGCCACGGCCGGGGCGGTGGTGTAGAGAATGGCGATGAAGGCCAGGGCGTAGCCCGCTGACCGGCGCGCGTCCGAGGCCTTGGGCACGGTGAAGAAGCGGATGATGACGTGGGGCAGGCCTGCGGTGCCCACCATCAGGGCCAGGGTGATGGCGAACACGTCGATGCGCGCCTTGGTCCCCTCGGTGTAGGCCGAGAAACCCAGCTCCGTCAGGGTCTGGTCCAGATTCTGCAGCAGGGGCGTCCCGTCCTGGGCGTTGCCCACAAATCCCAGCTGCGGAATGGGCGAGCCGGTAATCTGCAGCGACAGGAAGATGGCCGGAACCATGAAGGCGAAAATCAGCACGCAGTACTGCGCCACCTGGGTGTAGGTGACCCCCTTCATGCCGCCCAGCACCGCATAGAACAGCACCACGATGGAGCCGACGACGACCCCCACCTCGATGGGCACGTCGAGGAAGTTGGAGAAGGCGATGCCCACCCCGCGCATCTGGCCGGCGATATAGGTGAAGGACACGAACAGGGCGCAGATCACCGCCACGATGCGGGCGGTCTGGGAATAGTACCGGTCGCCGATGAAGTCCGGCACGGTGAACTTGCCGAACTTCCTCAGATACGGCGCCAGCAACAGCGCCAGCAGCACATAGCCGCCGGTCCAGCCCATCAGATAGACCGAGCCGTCATAGCCCGAGAAGGCGATGATCCCGGCCATGGACATGAAGCTGGCCGCGCTCATCCAGTCGGCGGCGGTGGCCATGCCGTTGAACACCGGATGCACGTCGTGCCCGGCCACGTAGAAATCGTTGGTGCTGGAGGCCCGGGCCCACACGGCGATGCCGATGTAGAGGCCGAAGCTGGTGATGACGAAGAACCCGGTCCAGAACAGGGTCGGCGACAGGCCGAAGAGGGTGTCCATGTGCGCGCCCTCAGACCTGCTCGTCCGCGCCGTGGCGGCGCTCCACCCGGTCCATCACGACCGCATAGACAAAGATCAGAAGCACGAAGACGTAGATCGACCCCTGCTGGGCGAACCAGAAGCCCAGGGGCGCCCCGCCGATGCTGAACTGGTCCAGCCAGTCGCGAAACAGGATGCCCGCCCCGAACGAGACAAGAAACCAGACCGCCAGCAGCGCCCCCATCAGGGTCAGGTTCTTTTTCCAGTAGGCCCTGTGTTCGGCCCGGCGGACTTCAGCGCGACCTGAGTCTGTCATGCATCCCCTCCCTGTGTTCGGGGAGAGTGAAACGACGATGGCGGAGGGCGCAACAAGTTTTGCCCGCCGACACGCGAAGGCCTGTGGCGCCGGCGCCGCTGATCCCGTATTTCAGCCGCCCCGGATCAAGCGTCACGTTTCCGTGCTCCAGCTGTCGCGCGAGCTACATGAACGGCGATTACGGATCGCGGACCATTTTGGGGGAACTGACATGTCGCGCATCACATCCTATCGCATCGGCCTCATGAGCGCGGCGGCCGCCTGCGCCCTCACCGCTGGCGCCGTCCAGGCCCAGGACGTCACCCAGGTCGACGAGATCATCGTCACCGCCCAGCTGCGCGCCCAGAACCCCATCGACGTGCCCTTCGCCCTGACCGCCTATGACGGCGACTTCCTGCGCGATCTGGGCGTCCAGGAGTTCGAGGAAATGTCGGCCTTCGTGCCCGGCTTCCTTGTTCAGAACCAGTCGCCCAACAACCCCGGCTTCGTGATGCGCGGCATCACCTCGGACTCCGGCGCCGCCACGGCCGAGCCGCGCGTGTCGGTCTATCAGGACGGGGTGTCCATCTCGAAGTCGCGCGGCTCCTATGTCGAACTGTTCGACATCGAGCGCATGGAGATCGCCAAGGGCCCGCAATCGACCCTGTACGGCCGCGGCGCCCTGATCGGGGCGGTGAACATCGTGCAGCGCCGGGCCGAACCGGGCATGTTCGACGCCGAGGCCCGCGTGGGCATGGGCGATCTGGGCTACCGACTGGCCGAGGGCATGATCAACATGCCGCTGGGCGAGACCGCCGCCATCCGCTTCGCCACCCGCCTCAAGAGCCGCGACGGCTATGTTGAGAACCTGCTGGGCGGCGAGGACTACAACAGCATCGACACCGAGGCCTTCCGCCTGTCGGCCGCCTTCGAGCCGACCCCCGGGTTCAGCATCGACGTCATCGCCAACTACCAGACGGACGTCGCCTCGGGCACGCCCTTCACCTCCATGGCCTACGCCCCCGCCGATCCCGCGACGGGCGCCCCGCTCGGTGAGATCGACCCCTGGGCCGGCGCGGCCCTGACGCCGGGCGCGGACTTCGACGGCGGCCAGTCCATCGGGCTGGACCGCGACGTGTGGGGCGTGACCGGGCTGATGGCCTGGGAGCTGTCGCCCATGCTGACCCTGAACAGCATCACCGCCTACCGCGAGTTCGACTCCTACGAGACCTTCGACGCCGACGGCGTGTCCCTGCCCATCCTGACCGCCGCCGAGGAGGCCTACGGCGAGCAGTTCAGCCAGGAGCTGCGCCTGAACTTCGAGGCCGGGTCCCGCGTGACCGGCTTCGTCGGCGCCGGCTACTTCCACGAGGAAGGCTATCAGCGCACCCCGACCCAGTTCGACGAGCGCATGGCCCTGGCCCAGCTGTCGGGCTTCCTCGACGGCGGTCTGGGCGGCGGCACGTTGCCCGCCGCGGCCTATCCGGGCCTGTCCCAGTTGATCCTGGGTCAGTTGCTGACGCCGCTGGGCGCCGGCGCCCTGGCCCCGGCCATCGCCGGGAACCTCAAGTCCGCCCACATCGAGACGCCCACCAACGCGTCGGAGCTGACCTCCTGGGACGTGTTCGGCGATGTGACCGTCCAGGCCACGGATCGTCTGGAGCTGTCGGCCGGCCTTCGCTACACCACCGACGAGAAGACCACCGGCTATGCGGCGCAGGTGGACAACGGTCGCTCGACCCTCGGCGGCATCCTGGGCGCCCAGGCCATCGCCACCCAGATCCAGCAGCTGATCGCTGTCGGCACGCCCGAGGCCCTCGCCCAGGCCGGGGCCCTCAACGCCCAGCTGAACGGCCTGATCGGCGCCTTGGCCACGCCGGGCTTCGCCAATCTGCCCGGCCTGCCCCTGTTCGCCCTGACCTCACAGCCGACCGCGAACAACGGCGACATGATCACCCGGGACCATGAGGACGATGGCTTCACCTGGCGCCTGACCGCCCGCTACGCGGTGTCCGACGACGTCAACGTCTACGCCAACTACGCCCGGGGCCGTCGCCCCGAAGTGCTCTCGGTCAGCCCGCCCTCGACTCCTGAAGGCGCGCCCACCTTCAACGTGCTCGAAGCCGAGACGGTCGACAGCTTCGAGGTCGGCGCCAAGATGGAGCTGATGGACCGGCGCCTGCGTCTGGACGGCGCGGTCTATTTCTACGACTACCAAAATTTCCAGACGACCATCCAGGATGGTACGCAGTTCATCACGACCAACGCGGGCGAGGCGGAGTCCTACGGCTTCGAGGGCCAGGTGTTCTACGCCGCCTCGGACGCCCTGGACCTGTTCGCCACCTACGGCTTCAACCACTCGCGGTTCGGCAACGGCATCTATGAAGGCAACAGCTTCCGCCTGTCGCCCGACCACATGGCCTCGGTCGGCGCGGTGTGGCGGGTGCGCGCGGGGGCCGGCGCCTTCGAGATCCAGCCCAGCTACACCTGGCAGTCGGAAGTCTTCTTCAGCGACGACAACGACCTTCCGGCCCTGCAGACCGAAAACCTCGTCCCCGACCTGGTCCAGGACGAACTGCAGGACAGCTACGGCCTGCTGAGCCTGCGCCTTCGCTATGCGCCCGACAGCGCCAACTGGGGCGTCGAGGTGTTCGGCGACAACCTGCTGGACGAAGAGTTCATCAAGGACGCGGGCAACACCGGCGACAGCCTGGGCATGCCGACCTTCATCCCCGGCCGTCCCCAGACCTGGGGCGTCAATCTGAGCCTGCGTTACTAAGGAGCCGCTGTCATGCGCATCGACCGTCGCCGCGTTCTGGGCCTGATCGGCGCGGGGGCCGCCGCCCCCGCCGCCTCCGCACAGGCCCGCCAGGCCGCTGCGGCGGTCGAATTCCGCCACGGGGTCGCCTCGGGCGACCCGCTCAACGACCGGGTCATGCTGTGGACCCGGGTGAGCCCGGACCGCGCCGATGCGGCGGTCTCGGTGGACTGGCGCATCCGGCCGCTGAACAGCGACACGGTGGTCGCGTCCGGGACGGTCGAGACCGGCCCCGGACGTGATCACACGGTCAAGGTGGACGTGGGCGGTCTGCAGCCGGGCGCCGACTACCGCTTCGACTTCGCGGTCGGCGACGTGCGCTCCCCCGAGGGCCGCACCCGCACCCTGCCCGCGGGCGGGACCGAGGACGTGGTGCTCGCGGTGGCCTCGTGCCAGCTGCACCCCGGCGGCCTGTTCAACGCCTATGAGGCCATGGCCGGGCTCGAGCGTCTGGACGCCGTCGTGCATCTGGGCGACTACATCTATGAATACGGGGCCGAGGCTGACGACTACGGCATGGTCACCGGGGCGGCGCTGAACCGCGTGCCCGAACCGGCCCACGAGATCGTCAGCCTGGACGACTATCGTCGCCGTCACGCCCAGTACAAGACCGACGCTGACCTGCAGGCTGCCCATGCGCGGGCGCCCTTCATCTGTGTCTGGGACGACCATGAGGTCGCCAACGACAGCTGGACCGAAGGCGCCCAGAACCACCAGCCCCGCGATGAGGGCGACTACGGCGCCCGCAAGGCCGCGGCCCTGCGCGCCTATTACGAATGGATGCCGATCCGCGAGCCGCGCGACGGCCTGTCCATGGCCGCCGTCAACCGCACCTTCCACTTCGGCGATCTCGCCACCCTGGTGATGGTCGAGACGCGCCTGACCGCCCGCGACGAGCCCATCGGCTACGCCACCCACCTGCCCATGACCACGGACGCGGCGGGCAATCCGATCCCCGACGTGGCCGGCTTCGAGACCATCCGCAACGACCCGGCGCGCGAGTTGATGGGCGCCGACCAGATCGCCTGGCTCAAGGGCGAGCTGGAGGCGTCGCGTCTGGCGGGCCGTCCGTGGCAGATCATCGGCAATCAGGTGGTCATGGCCCGCGTGGCCGGCCCCAACATCGCCGACACTGTGCCGGCGCCCATGATCGAGGGCCTGCTGGCCGGGCTGCCCGACGCCATCCGGGCCCAGGTGCAGCAGTCGATCCAGCTGTTCCGCTTCGGCCTGCCGTTCAATCTGGACAGCTGGGACGGCTATCCCGCCGAGCGCGAGCGCCTGTACGCCGCCTTCGCCGAGGCGGGGGTTTCGCCCATCGTTCTGGCCGGCGACAGCCATGCCTTCTGGGTCAACGATCTGAAGGACGCGGCCGGCGAGCACCGCGGCGTCGAGTTCGGCACCAGCGCCATCTCAAGCCCGTCGGTGGGCGACGCGGTCCCCGGCCTGCCGCTGGGCCCGGCCCTGGCGCAGACCAACGAGGAAGTCGTGTTCTGCGACCAGTCCTCCAAGGGCTTCGTGCTGCTGACCCTGACCCGCGATCAGGCCACCGCCGAGCTGAAGGCGGTGTCCACCATCCTGGCCAAGCCCTTCGAGGTGCGCGACGCCGCGCGCTTCACCGTGGCGCGCGGACCGATGGGCGCGGGCGACCTGACCCGGAGCTAGGTCGCCCGACCCGGGCCTCAGGCCGCGTCGACCAGAACGATCTCGGCGTCATTGACGGCCGTCACCGTGATCACGTCTTCACCGGTGATGGCCGCGCCGTCGCGGGCGTTGAGCCGCACGCCATTGACCTCCACCTCGCCCTTGGCCGGGACCAGATAGCCGCGCCGGGTCGCGCCCAGCGCATAGTCGGCGCTCTCGCCCGCCTTCAGGGTCGCGCCCACCACCCGCGCATCGGTGCGAATGGGCAGGGCGTCCGTGTCGTCCTCGAAGCCCGACGCCAGCACCACGAACTGGCCCGCGCGGTCGCCCTTGGGGAACGGCTTGGCGCCCCAGGCGGGCTTTTCACCCTGTCGGGTGGGCAGGATCCAGATCTGGAAGATGCGGGTGGTCTCCGCCTCCGCATTGTACTCGGCGTGACGGATGCCGGTGCCCGCGCTCATCACCTGGACGTCGCCCGCCTCGGTGCGGCCCTTGTTGCCCAGGCTGTCCTCGTGGGTGATGGCGCCGTCGCGGACATAGGTGATGATCTCCATGTCGGCGTGGGGGTGGGGCGGAAAGCCCGAGCCGGCCGCGATCTCGTCATCGTTCCAGACGCGCAGGTTGCCCCACTGGGTGCGGTTCGGGTCGAAATAGCTCGCGAACGAGAAATGGTGTTTGGCCTTGAGCCAGCCGTGGTCGGCGCCGCCCAGGCTGTCGAACGGTCTGCGCTCGATCATGGTGATGTCTCCCGTCGAAGGGTGGATGTTGACGTTGAGATAGGCGCGGCTGGGGCGGGGGAAAGCCCTAACTGGCACACATATTGTTACTGATAGCCTCCGGGGCGCGGGCTGGAAGCCATGGATGGGACTCTCGAAGCTCGGAGCCGGAAAAAAAAACAGTGTCTGAATTGTCTGAATTGTTGAAATCACCCTCCTCCCCACGACGGTCCGCATCATAACCCGGCGGCAAAGGCAGGGGCGGAAAAGGCGCTGATCCTCGCGGCGAAGGCTTGCGCGCCAAGGCATTGGAGCCGCGAAAAGCGGGATGTAGCGGCCTGATCGTCTCCCTTCTCCCCTTGCGGGAGAAGGTGTCATGCGGAGCATGACGGATGAGGGGTGAGACTCGATCCGTCAGGCAAACGCGCCGCCCGTCAGGGTCTCATCAGCGCGAAGCCGGAGCCGCTGGCGTTTCGCCCCTCATCCGACCCGCTTCGCGGGCCACCTTCTCCCTCAGGGGAGAAGGGAAACGATCAGGCCGCCGCTTCGGCGCGGGCCGCGTCGGCCCAGGGCGGCAGGGGCAGGCCCCTGGACTTCAGGAAGTCGGTGTTGAACAGCTTGGATGCATAGCGGGTGCCCGGGTCGCACAGGGGCGTGACGATGGTCTTGCCGGGGCCGATCTCGCGCGCCAGGCGCAGGGCGCCGGCGATGTTGACGCCGCTGGAGCCGCCCAGGGACAGGCCCTCGTCGCGGATCAGATCGAAGACGATGGGCAGGAATTCGTCGTCGGGGATCTGATAGCTGTGGTCCGGCGTGAAGCCTTCCAGATTGCCGGTGATGCGCGCCACCCCGATGCCCTCGGTGATGGACGAGCCCGACCCCTGCATGACACCGGTGGTGAACCAGCTGTAGAGCGCCGCGCCCATGGGGTCGGCCAGGGCGATGCGGATGTCGGGATTGCGCTCCTTCAGGAAGGCGGAGACACCCGTGATGGTGCCGCCGGAGCCCACGGCGCTGACGAAGGCGTCCACCTTGCCCTCGGTCTGCTCCCAGATTTCCGGAGCGGTGCCGGTGTAGTGGGCGTTGCGGTTGGCGGTGTTGTCGAACTGGTTGGACCAGAAGGCGCCGTTCGGCTCGGTCTCGTTCAGCTCCTTCGCCAGACGCCCGGAATAGTGGACGAAATGGTTGGGGCTGGAGAACGGCGCGGCGTCCACCTCCACCAATCGCGCCCCAAGCGCGCGGATGGCGGCCTTCTTTTCTTCGGTCTGGGTGCGGGGGATGACGATGACCACGGGGTGGCCCAGCGCCGCGCCCACGAGGGCCAGGCCGATTCCGGTGTTGCCCGCCGTACCCTCGACGATCGTCCCGCCGGGCCGCAGTTCGCCCGAGGCGCGCGCGGCGGTGACGATGCCCAGCGCCGCCCGGTCCTTGATGGACTGGCCCGGGTTCAGGAACTCGGCCTTGCCCAGGATGGTGCAGCCCGTGAGCTCGGACGCCTTCTTCAGCTTGATCAGGGGCGTGTTGCCGATCAGGTCGGCGACGGACTGGGTGATGGGCATGGCGATCATTCGGGCGGGTGGGGAGACGAGACATATAGGACGCCGCAGGCGGCGGCGCGACCGGGATCAGGCGGCGCGGGCGCCCATATGGATGCCGCACTCCACCTTGTCCGTGCCGGACCAGCGGCCGGCGCGGGCGTCCTCGCCCGAGCGCACGGCGCGGGTGCAGGGCCAGCAGCCGATGGAGGCGTAGCCCTGATCCGCCAGCGGATGGGCCGGCAGCTCGTGGGCGTCGAAACGGGCCTGAACCGCGTCCGCATCCAGATTGGCCAGCGGATTGACCCGCACCTGACCGTCCAGCACCTCGAACACCGCCAGCCGCTCGCGGGTCGCCGCCTGATAGCGTTTGCGGCCGGTGATCAGGGCGTCATAGGCCGCCGCCGCCCGCGCCAGCGGACGGACCTTGCGCAGGTCGCAGCAGGCGTCTGGATTGGTGCGCCACAGGTCGTCCTTCGGATCCTCGACCCCGCGCTCGGCGGCGTCGGGCAGGACGATCTTCACATTGGTCAGGCCGAGCCGGTCCGCCAGCTGGTCGCGGTAGGACAGGGTCTGGAGGAAATGCTGGCCTGTATCCAGGAACAGCACGGGGGTGGCCGGTCCCACAGTCGACAGCAGGTGCAGACTGACCGCCGCCTCCGCCCCGAAGGACGACATCTGGGCGATGCGGCCGGGGAACTCGCGGTGAGCGGCGGCGAGGATCGCTTCGGGCTCAGCGTCCCGATACTGCGCGTCCAGCCGGGCGGCCTTCTGCTCCAGCGTCTCCACTGCGGCACGGCGGCGCCAGACCGGAACGGCGGCGTCGGCGGCGGGCTGATAGACCGTGTCGATCACCGCCAGCATGGCGCGCCATTCCGCCGGGTCGGCGCCGGGGTTCAGGCGCACGGCGTCAAAGCCGGCCCGCTTCAGGTGGCGGGCCTGATCGGGCAGCAGGTCGCCCGCCGCGATCAGCTCGCCGCCATACCCGCGCTCGCGCAGGATCGAGCCCAGCGAGAAGCCGCGCCCGTCGCGGAAGGCGCCGAAGCGGATAGTCAGGCGGTTGGCGCCGACAGCCGCCGCCTCGACCTCGGCCAGCGGCGTCTCGCCGGGGATGGCGCCGTCCGGCTCTTCGGTTTCGGGCAAGGGATCAAGCAGCCTCATAGATGGCCTCGCGGAAGGGTTCGGCGCCGGTGCGGCGCACGGTGTCGATGAAGCGTTCGCCCTCGTGACGGATGGCCAGATAGCGGTTCAGGGCCCGCTCGATGGCGGGGGCCACGTCCTCGGCGGGCAGGCTCTTGCCCACGATCTCGCCCAGGGCCGCCTGTTCATCGGGCGAGCCGCCGACGGTGATCTGGTAGAATTCCTCGCCCTTCCGGTCGACGCCCAGCACCCCGATGTGGCCCACATGGTGATGGCCGCAGGCGTTGATGCAGCCGCTCATGTTGACGCGGATCGGGCCCAGCTTCTCCTGAAAGTCCAGATCGGCCAGCCGTTTCGACAGGGCCTGGGCCACCGGGATGGACCGGGCGTTGGCCAGGCTGCAGTAGTCCAGCCCCGGGCAGGCGATGACGTCGGTGACCAGATCGGCGTTGGCCGTGGCCAGTCCGTGGGCGTGCAGGGTGCGCCAGACCTCGGGCAGGTCGTCCAGCTTCACATGGGGCAGAACCAGATTCTGCTCATAGGCCGCGCGCACCTCATCGAAGGAGAAGCGCCGGGCCAGCTCGGCCACCACATCCATCTGGTCTGCCGTCATGTCGCCGGGCACCCCGCCCACCGGCTTGAGCGAAATGATCGCGCTGGCGTAGCCGGGCGCGCGGTGGCGACGGACATTGTTGCGGCTCCAGCGGGCGAAGTCGGGATCGGCCAGCATGGCCCGGTCGAACGGGCCGGAGTGCTTCGGCAAAGCCTCGAACGGCGGCGGCGCGAAATAGGCCTGGATGCGCGCCAGTTCCTCATCCGGGATGCGCAGGTCTTCGCGACGCAGGGTTTCGAACTGGCGCTCCACCTCCTCGCGGAAGGCGTCGATGCCCAGGGCGGCCACCAGAATCTTGATGCGCGCCTTGTGGATGTTGTCGCGCCGGCCCAGCAGATTGTAGGCGCGCAGGATGGCGGTCAGATAGGCCAGCAGTTCGCGCCCCGGCACGGCGGGGGCGATCTCCTGCGCAATGTGGGGCAGGCGCCCCTGACCGCCGCCGACGAACACCCGGAAGGCGGTCTCGCCGTTCTCGCCCCGCACGATCTGCAGCCCCACGTCGTGGGTGCGGATGGCGGCGCGGTCGGTCTCGGAAGCGATGACCGCGATCTTGAACTTGCGCGGCAGGAACGAGAATTCCGGGTGGATCGTCGACCACTGGCGGATGATCTCGCACCATGGCCGCGGATCCTCGATCTCCTCGTCTGTGGCGCCGGCGAAGACGTCCGTGGTGACGTTGCGAATGCAGTTGCCCGAGGTCTGGATGGCGTGCATCTCAACCTCGGCCAGCTCGGTCAGGATGGCGGGCAGGTCCGACAGGGCGGGCCAGTTGTACTGGATGTTGGTGCGGGTCGTGAAATGGCCGTAGCCCTTGTCATAGACCCGCGCGATGTGGCCCAGCTTCTTCAGCTGGGCGCTGTTCATGGTCCCGTAGGGCACCGCCACCCGCAGCATGTAGGCGTGCAGTTGCAGATAGACCCCGTTCATCAGACGCAGGGGCTTGAACTGGTCCTCCGTCAGGCGACCGTCGACGCGGCGGCGGACCTGATCGGTGAACTCGGCGATGCGTTCGTTGACCAGGGCATGGTCGAACTCGTCATAGCGATACATCAGGCGGCCCCTTCGATGTCGGGGCGGCTGTGGCCGACGGTGGGGCCGGTGGAGCGGATGAACTCCTTGAAGCGGTCGCGGCCCGAGGGCTCTCCCGCGTTCACTTCCACCAGATAGGGATTCACGAACAGGTCGGGCCGGGCGGCGGCGGACGCCAGGGCGCTCTCGGCCTCGGCGTCGTCCAGCCACAGGGCCTCGGACAGGGCTTCCGTGGCCAGACCCTGCGCGCCCCAGTACAGGACGCGGCCGTCGGACAGGCGGTTGGCGGTCAGGACCTTCATGCCGCGGCCTCCCGCAGCTGGCGGGCCGGCGCGACGGAGGACTCCGCCAGCGCCGCCACCTCGCCAACGAACAGCATGGCCGGGCCGGTGACGGCGTGACGGACCACCAGCCCGCCCAGATCGTCCAGCCGTCCGGTCAGCACCCGCTCGTCCGGCCGCGTGCCGTTCTCGACAATGGCGACGGGGGTGGAGGGGGCGCGGCCCGCGGCGATCAGGTTCTCGCTGACCTGATCCGCCAGACCGGCGCCCATGTAGATGGCGGCGGTGTGATTGGCCGCGGCCAGCGCGGCCCAGTGCGCCGCTTCCCCGCCCGGCTTCGGCTGGGCGGTGACGAAGCTGACCGCCTGGGCGTGGTCGCGGTGGGTCAGGGGGATGCCCGCCGACGCGGCGCAGGCCAGGGCGGCGGTGATGCCCGGGATGACATGGGCCTGGACGCCCGCCGCCTGCATGGCCGCCAGCTCCTCGCCGCCGCGCCCGAACACGAAGGGGTCGCCGCCCTTCAGGCGAACCACCCGGTGGCCGGACCGGGCCTCGGCGATCATCAGGGCCTCGATGTCGCGCTGGGGCATGGAATGATCGCCCTTGGCCTTGCCCACATAGATGCGTTTGGCGTCGCGACGGGCGCGCTCCAGCACGGCGTCGGAAACCAGCCGGTCGTGGATGATGACGTCGGCGTCCTGCAGCACGCGCAGGGCCTTGAGGGTCAGCAGCTCGGGATCGCCCGGCCCGGCGCCGACGATGTGCACCACCCCGTGCTCGGGCGCCGCCACGTTCAGCAGGCGCAGCATCTCGCGGCGCGCCTCGGCCTCGCGGCCGTGGGCCACCAGATCGGCGGCGGGGCCCCGGAAGGCCCGCTCCCAGAAGCGGCGGCGCGCCATGAAGTCGGGCACCGAGGCCTTGACCGTCTCGCGCAGTTCGCCGGCCAGCCGGGCCAGCGGGCCCAGCGCGGCGGGCAGCACCGCCTCGATGCGCGAGCGCAGGTCCCGCGCCAGGATCGGCCCCAGCCCGCCGGTGGCCACGCCCACCACCACCTGATCGCGGTCGATCAGGGCCGGGGTCTGGAAATCGCTCAGGTGCGGGCGGTCCACCACATTGACCTGGGCCCCCGTGGTGCGGGCCATGGCGGCCAGACGGGCGGCGTCGCCCGCGTCCTCCACCGCGATGAACACCAGCCGGGCGCCGGCCAGACCGTCGGCGGTGGGCTCGGCGAAGACCGGCTCGGGCGCGCCATTGGGCCATTCGCGGCGGTCGGCGACTTCGCCCACAGCGAACCACGACAGGGCGGCGGGCGAGCCGACGAACAGACGCAGCTTGGCCAGCGCCGCTTCGCCGCCGCCGATCACGGCGACGCGGACGTCGGTCAGGGGGATGGAGGCCAGGAAGACGCGCATGGGGCGGAACTCTTGAAACGAGCCGCGATCCAACACCCGGCGCGGGGCGCCTCACAAACCATTATGCCTTGCGTTGCGTGTTAGGAAATCTAATGACGGGTCATGGCCCGTCCCCTTCTGCCCCTCAACGCCCTGCGCGCCTTCGAAGCGTCCGCCCGGCACCTGAACTTCAGCCGCGCCGCCGACGAGCTGTCGGTGACGCCCGGCGCCGTCAGCCAGCAGATCCGCCTGCTGGAGGACATCGTCGGCGCGCCCCTCTTCCGGCGCGAGCCCAAGGGGCTGGCCCTGACCGATCTGGGCCGCGCCTCGATCCCGCTGCTGCGCGAGGGCATGGAGCGGCTGATGGACGCCTCGGCCCTGCTGCGCGAGCCGCCGCGCAAGAAGCAGATCAGCGTCAGCGTGGCGCCCTCCTTCGCCGCCAAATGGCTGATGCCGCGCATGGACCGCTTTCATGCCGAGCACCCGGAGGTGGAGGTGTGGATCTCCGCCGACATGGAGCCGGCGGACCTGTCGGACGGCACCGTGGACGTGGCGGTGCGCTACGGCCCCGGCGGCTATGCCAACGCCCATGTGGAGTTGCTCATGACCGAACAGGTGCTGCCGGTCTGCGCCCCCGGCCTGATGAGCGGCGACAAGCCCATCCGGAAGCCCGCCGACCTGGTCCATCACGCCCTGCTGCACGACGTATCCTCGGACGCCGATCCGGGCCGGCCGGACTGGGCCATGTGGCTGAAGGCGCGCAAGGTGCGCCATCCCGATCCGCGCCGGGGATCGCGCTTCTCCCAGTCCAGCCTGCTGATCGAGGCGGCGGTGGCGGGCCGCGGCGTGGCCCTGGCCAAGCGCACCCTGGCCCAGGCGGACCTGAGCGCCGGTCGGCTGATGGCGCCCTTCCCGGACGGCAGCCAGACGGTGGGGTTCGCCTATCACATCGTCAGCCCGCGCGACCGCCCCGCCTCGCCCAGCGCCATCGCCTTCGCCGACTGGCTGAAGCGCGAGGCGGTGGACCACGAGAACAATATGGACCAGCTCTGACGCAGAAAGGGCGGCCCCGCTGGAGCCGCCCTTTCCGTATCAGACGCGTCAGCCCGGCGGGGTCTAGTGGACGCCCGCGGCCTGCTGCTGCTCGGTGTCGGCGAGGATCAGCTCTTCCTCGATCAACAGGCCGGAGTCGTCGATCTGGATGACGATGGCCGTGTAGCCCAGCCGCAGCAGTTCACCGAGGCGGCCGACGTTGTTGACCAGCACGGCCGGGCGCTGGCCCGCGCCGTCACCGGCGGGGCTGACCAGGGCGAGCGCCAGGCCCACCGGCAGCTGGATCACGCCGGTCGGACCGACCACGCCGCCGACGGGCGCGATGAAGCCGTCGATCAGGATCTGGCGGGCGTCGGCCTGACCCGTGCCCACCACGGTCTCGCCGTTGATCACGAAGGTGCCGGCTTCATCCGTGGTGATCTCGCTGAACACCCCGGTGACCACGCCCCCGGGGGCATCGACCTGCACCACGTCGCCGTCCACCTGCACGTCGATGGACTGGCCGGCGTTCAGGACGATGTCGCCGCCGCTGGCGTAGGCGCCGGTGATGGTTCCCGCGCTGCTGACCGTCACCGGCCCGTCGGCCTGGACCGAACCGCCCACCGACCCGCCGGTGGAGGTCAGCACGACCGCGCCGCCCGAGGTGATGGTCCGGTCAGTGTCGCCGCCGGCAGTGACGGTCACCGGGCCTCCGGCCGTGATGGAGCCGTTGGCCGAGCCGCCGGTTTCGATGGTCACCGAGCCGCCCGCGACGATCGGACCGGTCTCATCGCCCGCCACGCTCGCATTGACGTCGCCCAGGGTGTTCAGGGTGTCGTCGCTGAACACCTGATCGCCGCTGAGGGTCGAGGTGAAGTCGCCGGCCAGCATGACGGTCTGGGCGGTGAAGTCCCCGCCGCTCACAGTCATCAGACCCAGACGCAGGTCGTCGGACCCGGCGTCGCCGAGGGTGATGTCGCCATCTCCCGCCGAACCGCCCGTCCCCGCCAGGAAGACCACGCCCTGTTCGCCGTCGGTCGTGCCGATCAGGTGCGGCGCGATGGAGATCGCCCCGGCCTGACCCGCCGACTGGACGGTGTTGAAGGTGGTCAGAAGTTCGGTCAGGCGCACCGTGGCGTCGGCGCCCGCGCCCATGAAGGACAGGCTGTTGGCCGCGTAGGTGTCCCCCGTCAGCACCGTGGTGTTGGCGCGCACCACAGTGGCGCCGAGGCGCGCCAGGGCGCCCAGCGCGCCCAGCTCGACCGAGCCGGCCCCGACGTCCAGGCGGAACGACTGCCCGCCCGGCGTCGCGCCGTCCACCGAACCCAGCACAGCGTCCCCGCCGGCGGTGACGATGGTCGTCGCCCCGTTCAGGGTCGCCGGACCGGAGACCGTGAAGTCGCCGCCCGCTGTGGTGAAGGCGCCCGACAGGCGGACCGCGTCGCCGCTCCAGGACTGGGCCCCGGTGCTGGCCGCGCCGGCCGTGGTCACGACGCCGCCCGAGACGACCAGGTCGTCCACCGCGACCGCGGAGCCCACCGGCCCCAGGGTCACGTCGCCGGAACCCGCCGCGATGGTCAGACCGTGGGCGCCGTCGATCAGACCCAGCATGACGTCGCCGCCCTGGGTCATGATCTCGACATCGCCGCCGAGGGTGGTCGCGCCATTGACGCTGAAGGCGCCGCCGGCCGCGTAACCGCCGTTCAGGGTCAGGGCGCCCGCATAGGACTGCCCGCCCGTAGTTGTGACGCCGGTCGTGGCGATGGTCGAGGCGGCCACATCCAGCGACGTCAGAGCGTCGACCGCCCCCACCGCGCCCAGGGTCGCCGAACCGGCCTCGATCGAGAGGTCGTGGGCGCCGTCGATGGCGCCCATGACCAGCGACCCGTCCACGGTGATCGACACGTCATTGGCCAGGGTGGTGGCGCCCGTCGTCAGGAACCCGGCGGCGTTGTAGGCGGCGCCCGTGAGGGTCGCGTCGCCGAACAGCAGCAGGCTGTCGAGGGCGATCGCGGCGCCGGCAGAGGCGATGCTGATGGCGTCGGCCTCGATGACCAGGCTCTGGCCGTTGACGCTGGAGCCGTCCACCCCGGCGAGGGACACCCCGGCGCCCGTCAGGCCCAGATCGCCGTTCAGAATGATATCGCCCTGGAGGTCGATATCGCCGCTGGCGGTCAGCTGGCCGCTGAAGCCGGACCCGGCCGCGCCGGCGGTGAGGATGAAGTCCGCCACGCCCACGCCCGCCTCGTCGAACAGGACCGTGCGCGCCTCGTCCAGGGTTGCGGACTGGCCGTAGTCCCCCGCGGCGATGTTGATGGTGTCGCCGTCGCCCGAGGCGTCGAACGCCGTCTGGATCGACAGGGCGGCCTGACCGCCGCCGAGGAGGTCGCCGAAGCCGACATAGAGGTTGCCGTCCGAGCCCGTGCCGGTCCAGCCGCCCACCACGCTTTCGGAGGCATTGACCAGGTTCACGCCGCGATTGATCGCGTCCTGCAGCGACCGGTCGAAGAAGACATAGCTGCTGACGCCGCCATCCAGATCGTCGTTCTGGACCACGAAGTCGAAGCCGCCCACCGTCAGCGTGCCGACCTCGTTCAGGGCGTCGGCATAGACCTGGACGTAGACGGCCGTGTCTTCGCCGAAGGTGTTGGAGTCGTCGATGACGATGTCGGTCAGCTGCTGATCGCTGCCGCCGCCCGAGACGTTGTTGCGCTGGAACAGACCGATGCCCGCCCAGGCGTTGCCCGAGGTGGTGGAGTTGCGCACCGTCACATCGGCGCTGTCGGTGATCGAGATGCCGTTGCCGTTGGCCACGCCGGTCACCGTCACGCCGTCGATGGTGGCGCCGATCACCGCGTTAAGGTCCAGCCCGGTGCGGCCGGTGTTCTCGATGGTCACGTCGGCGATGGTGAAGCCGGTCCGGCGCTGGTCGGGGCTGGGGGAGCCCGCAGCCTCCACCTTGATGCCGTAGCCCGAGCCGCCGCTGAGGGTGAAGCCGGACAGCGACACGTCATCGGCGTGGACGCGGATCCCGTAGGTCGCGGCCCCCGAGGCGTCGATGATCGTCTGCCCCTGGCCGGCGCCGACCAGGCTCAGCGCCCGGTCGATCACCAGGGCGCTGGTCAGGGCGAAGGTGTCCGCGCTGAGGTTCAGCTCGCTGCCAGCGGCCGCGTCGCCGACCGCCCAGGCCAGGTCGCCGTAGATGGTGTCGCCGTCCGTGGCGTGAATGGTGCGGTCGAAGCTGTTGGACGACAGGATCGCCTCCAGCACGGCGCCCGCGCCTTCCAGAGACAGGTGCGTGCGGTTATCGGCGAAGTCCACGCCGAGGAACACCAGACCGCCGTTGGCCTCGTAGCCCGCCAGCTCCCAGACATTGACCCCTGTGACGGCGCCGTGGATGGCCCCGCCGGCCATGAAGAACCCGTTCAGGCCAAGCGCCTCGATGCCATTGAAGCCGGCCGCGGCGTTGATGGTCACATTGTCGAAGGTGGCGCCGTTGACGTCGAACAGGCCGACGGCGTGCTGGCCGTCGCCGTTGATGGTGACGTCCGTCACGGTCAGATTGGTGGTGTTGTAGACGCCGTCCACGCTGTTCGACAGGGCGATCAGACCCACCTGGCCCGCGCCCGCATTGATGGTCAGGCCCTCGATGGTCAGACCGTCGATGGACGATCCGGCCGGCGCATGGCCGGCGATCACGACGCCGCCGTTGATGACGGTGTCGCCTTGCCCGGCCCCGGTCAGGGTCAGGCCGTGACGGATGGTCACCGTCTCGTCGTAGGTGGCCGCGCCGGCGTCCACCGAGCCGGCGGCGCCGGCCAGATCCAGCGCGCCCTGCAGGCCGCCGCCCTCGATGCTGACCGTGTTGTCGGCCGCGACCAGCGCGGCGTAGGTGGCCGAGCCGTAGTAGTTCAGCGCGTCGCCGCCGGCGGCGATGGTGAAGCTGTTGCCGCTGAAGCTGTTAGCGCCCTGCAGCAGGCCGACGCCCTCGACCGCGGCGTTGACGGTGTTGCCCGTCACCACGTTGCCCGTGTTCTGCAGGCTGACGCCGTAGTCGGCCGTGATGGTGTTGCCGGTGATGACCGCGTTTCCGGCGGTGTACTGGGTGGTGGTCTGCACGCCCGTCAGCACGTCGCTGATGGTGTTGTCGGCCACCGTCACGCCCTGGCCGGAGACCGAGACGCCCACGCCGCCGCCGTCGCCCTGGATGGTGAAGCCCGACAGGGTCGTGCCGTCCGCCCGCAGGTCGATGATCCGACCGGTCACGCCCGCGCCGTCGATGATGGCGCCGTTCACGCTCTGGATCGTGAGGTCCGCCGGCCCGCCGAACGCGGTGGCGAAGCCGCCGAAGGTTCCCGCGCCCACATTGACGATCTCGCCGGCGCCGGACAGATCCACGGCGCGCTGGATCGAGCCGGAGTTCTGCGTCACGAACAGCTGCCCGTCCACCACGCGGACGAGGCCATAACCCGTCTGGTCGAGGCCGTGATCGATCAGGTCCTCGATGCCGAACAGCTCCTCCAGCGAGGCGGAGTCGGTGTCGACGCCGTTGATGGTGTTGGCGCCGCCCATCAGTTCGATGGTTGCGGATCCGCTGTTGCGGATCGCCAGACCGCCGACCCCGACCGTGAAGACGTTGTCCGTCAGGGTCAGGCCCGTCGCGGCGGACGCCGACCAGAGGCCGATGCTGTTTCCGCTCAGGGTGTTGCCGGTGACCTGGATATTCGGTCCCGCGTCGGCGCCGATGTAGATGCCGACGAAGCGATCGTCTGCGCCGCCCCCGGCGTAGTTGAGGACGGTGTTGCCCTCGATGACCAGGCCTTCCGACGGGGGCGTGCCGTAGGCGCCGCCCCAGATCTGGATGCCGTAGGCCGCCGAATAGGCGCCGAAGTTGTAGCCCGTGACCCCTGTGCCGTCGACCAGATTGTCCCGGATCGTGCCCCCGCCGATGACGCCGATCTGCATGGCGGCGTAGCCGACGCCGTCGAAGTGGTTGCCCTGGATCAGCGGATTGATCAGGTGGCCCATGTTGACGCCGGTCAGGATGCCGGAGCCGAAGTAGTTGCCCGACAGCTCAAAGCCGCTGAACTGCTGGCCGCCCTGGAAGATGCCTCGGTCGCTGTCGCCGGAGAAGTCGTTGTCCCGGACCGTCAAACCGGCGAGGCCGTCGCCCGCCGCGCCGCTGAGCCACAGATAGCCCGCGCCGCCGTCGCCAGAGAACAGGTTGTTGGCGATCAGCACGTCGTTGGCCGAGCCGATCAGATAGATCAGGCCGTTGCTGGCGTGGCCGGAGGGCGTGTTGAAGATGTTGTTGACGATGCTGAGGCCATGGGCGGTGCCCGAGGTCTCGATCAGCCGGCCGCCGGCGCCCGTGAAGGTGAAGCCGTCAATGGTCACGTCCTCGGCGGTGACGCGGAAGACGTAGGGACCCGAGCCGGTCAGCACGGTTTCGCCGCCCCGGTCGCCCGTTCCGGCCTCGCCGTCGCCGGTGGCCGCCGCGTTGCCCGACTGGGCGCCCAGCAGCGTCACCGAGCGATCCAGAGTGATGGTGCGGTCGCTGAATTCACCCTCGCCGACGTGGATGGTGTCGCCGGACGCGGCGAGGTTCACCCCGCGCTGGATCGACCCGGACGACTGCGTCACGAACAGCTGCCCGTCCACCACGCGGACCAGGCCGGCCCCCGCCTGGTCGACGCCGTGATAGATGCGGTCCTCGAGGGCGAAGAGGTCGTCGAGGCTCATGGCCGAAGCCAGCTCGCCGTTGAACATCACCCCGGTCATGTCCAGCCCGGTCGCGCCGACCCAGGTCAGGTGCATCACCGTGTCGTCGCCGGTGATGAAGTTGTTGCCGGCCCCGAAATTGATCGTGCCGCCCGTGCTGGCCGGCAGGAAGATGTCATAGGCGTTGTTGTCGAAGATGTTGCCGGTGATGTTGGTCACCGTCGGCAGGGCGTTGCCCGCTCCCACCAGGAAGGCCTGCTGGTTGTCGGTGAAGATGTTGTCGGTGATGTTCAGCGTGCCGACCCCGCGAACGATCAGGGCCGCCCCGTCGTTCACGCCGCCGGTGAACCGGGTCGGGCTGGCCCCGATGCCGGTGATCTCGTTATCGACGAAATCGACCGTCGCCGCGCCGAACACCTTGAAGATGCCGCTGGACAGGTCGGTGGTGTCGCCTACGTTGCGGACGATGTTGCCGCTGATCAGCACATCGGCGGTCGGGGTCGCCTGACGGAAGGTCACGTGTCCGACGGTGCCGTCCAGCAGATTGTTGGAGAACACCACGCTGGTGATCGCCGTGGCGGTCCCGCCCGTGCTGGTGTCGAACGCCGACCAGCCCCGGATGTCGATGAACTCGGAGTTGGTGATCGAGATGTCGCCGCCGAACTGGCCGCCGGCGAAGCCATGGCGTCCGGCGACGTTTCCGCCGTCGAAGCGCACGCCGTCGATCGTCAGGTTGGTGACGCGGCCATTCCGGACCAGGGCGTTGCCGCCGCCGTCGCCGCTGAGGGTGAAGCCTCGCAGGGTCAGGTTCGAGAAGGCGGTATTGGACAGGTTGATCCCGCCCGTCAGATGGGTCTGGTCCATCCCGGCGCCGGCCAGGGTCAGGCCGTGGCGGATGGTGATCGTCTCGTTGTAGGTGGCCGCGCCCGCGTCGACCAGGCCGCCCGCGCCGGCCAGATCCACAGCGCCCTGCAGGCCGCCGCCCTCGATGCTGACCGTGTTGTCGGCCGCGACCAGCGCGGCGTAGGTGGCCGAGCCGTAGTAGTTCAGCGCGTCGCCGCCGGCGGCGATGGTGAAGCTGTTGCCGCTGAAGCTGTTGGCGCCCTGCAGCAGGCCGACGCCCTCGATCGCGGCGTTGACGGTGTTGCCCGTCACCACGTTGCCCGTGTTCTGCAGGCTGACGCCGTAGTCGGCCGTGATGGTGTTGCCGGTGATGACCGCGTTTCCGGCGGCGTACTGGGTGGTGGTCTGCACGCCCGTCAGCACGTCGCTGATGGTGTTGTCGGCCACCGTCACGCCCCGGCCGGAGACCGACACGCCCACGCCGCCGCCGTCGCCCTGGATGGTGAAGCCCGACAGGGTCGTGCCGTCCGCCCGCAGGTCGATGATCCGACCGGTCACGCCCGCGCCGTCGATGATCGCGCCGTCCGCGCCGGTGATGGTCAGGTTCTCGGGACCGCCGAACGCCGTGCCGAAGGCCCCGTAGGTCCCGGCGCCCACATTGATGAACCCGCCGTCGCGCACGTCGCGGATGGCCGCGCCGATGGTCAGGCCGTTCACCACGGTGAAGGCGTTGGTGTAGTCCGTGCCGCTCCAGCCCTCGATGGAGCTGGTTTCGGCGGCGCCGAGGCCGAGGGCGAACGCCGCCGCGTCATCCAGATCGGTGCGGAAGAAGGTGAACTCGTCCCCGTTGCTCCGGTGCCCGGTGTTGCGCACCACGAAGTCGAAGCCGGTCAGGTTCAGCTGACCGATCTCGAGCCCGATGCTGGAATAGCTCTGGGCGAAGACGCCGATGTCCTCGGCGAAGACGTTCAGGTCGGCGTTGATGGTGATGTTGTCGAGCTGCTGATCGTAGAAGCGGTTGGTCTGGTACAGCGCCACCGACCCCCACAGGTTGTTCAGGGTCTCGGAGTTGACGATGGTCACGTCGGCGCTGTCGGTCAGGCCGATGCCCACGCCCTTGGTGCCCTGGCCGTCGGCGATGACCCCGTCGATCAGCGCGCCGACCACCCCGTTCAGGTCCAGCTCTGAGCCGCCCCAGCCCTGGATCGCCACGTTCTGGATGGTGAAGTCGTGCACCCGGTCAGACGCGTCGCCCGTGTCCGGCTGGACCTTGATGCCGTAGTGGCCGCTGTTGGTGGAGGCGTTGTTCCCCTGGAAGGTGAAATTGGCCAGGGTCACATCGTCGGCGTTGACCTCCATGCCGTAGCCGTTGATCGCCGTGCCGTCGAAGAACACGCCGTCCCGCGACTCGCCGATCAGGCTGAGCGACTTGTCGATGTTGAGGGTCGAGGTGAAGGTGTAGAGGCCGTCGGCCACGAAGACCTGGCCGCCGTTGACCACCGCGGCGACCCCGCCGTGCACGGTGCTGATCGGAGAGGGCGCGGCGCCCTGGCCGGTCGGCGAACCGTTGGCGTCCACATAAACGTGCGTGCGGTTCGAGGCCGAATAGGCCTGATTGTAGACGGACATGCCGCTGTTGGCGTTGCTGAGATCCAGCAGGTGCTGCTGGGCCGCCGCCGACGGGTTGGCGCCGAGCGACCCGGCGCTGGGCGAAATCGTGGAGCCGTTCCACACGCCGTTCAGGTGGACGTTGATGCCCCACTCGTTGCCGAACTGACCCTCGGCGTTGCCGGTCAGGGTCAGGTTGGAGCCGTCGGTGTACTGGACCGAGATGGCGCTCTTGGTGTTGTCGATGATGTTGTCGGTGATGATCGAGCCGTCGTTGCGGCCGTCGATCAGGATGCCGTTGCGCACGCCGGTGATGACATTGTCCGTCACCGTGACGTTCTCGGCGCCGTTGAGCAGCACCACGCCGCGCGTGATGGTCGAGCCCCATGCGAAGCCGTTGTAGGATGTGTCGGCCTGGCCGATGAAGTGCAGCCCCTGGATGACCGCGCCGTCGCCGTTTCCGGCGACCGTCAGCCCGTTCTGGCCGTTCTGGTTGGCGATGATGCGAGCCACGCCGCCGCCATCAACCGTCACATTGGTCGCGTTGATGATCGCGCCCGCGGCGTAGTCGCCCGCGCCGAGGTTGAGCGTCGTTCCGCCGTCGACCGAGCCGATCACGCCCAGGGCGTCGGCGATCAGGGTCTCGCCGGTGGTGTCGGCGCCGTCGGGGTCGATATTCAGGCTCAGCGCCCCGTCGTCCACGTCCACGTCGCCCGCGCCGAAGACGCGGCGGGCGACGAAATCGATGTTGCCCTGGACCGCGAGATCATCGGAGACCTCGATGGCGTTGCCCGCCGCCTCCAGCACGATGACGCCCCCGTCGGAGCTGGCCGAGCCGACCTGCAGAACGCCCTGGACGTTGATCACGGCGCCGACCAGCGCCGAGGCCGCAGCCGCGCTCATCTGGATCCGGCCGCCCGCGGCGAAGATGTCCCCGTGGTTCTGGACCAGCGGACTGGCGGTCGGCACCGTCAGCTCCAGCAGGCCGTCATTGGCCAGGTCGAGGGTGAAGCCCTCGGCCCCGCCGAGGAACACATGGCCGCCGGTGGCGGTGATGATCCCGTTGTTCGCCACGCTGGGGGCCACAAAGGCGGCCAGTCCGGCGTCCGCCACCGTGATGGCGGCCCCGGCGGCGACGGTGACCGCCCCGGAGGCGCCCGTGAAGCTGAGCAGATTGGAAGAAACGTCCGTCAGGCTGGCGCTGGTGGCCACCAGGCTGCCCACATTGACGTTGGCGCCCGCCCCGAACAGCACGCCGTTCGGGTTCAGGATCATGATCATGCCGTCGCCGGTCAGGGTCCCGTAGATTTCCGACGGGTCACCTGCATTGTCGCGGTTCACGGCGATGTCGGTCGCGTCCATGTCGAAATGGACCGAGCCGCCCGAGCCGATGTCGAAGCTGTCCCAGTCGATCAGCACCCGGTCGCTGTTCTGCGTCACCGTCACGTTGCCGGCGCCGGTCGAGCCGATGGTCGCGTCGCCGGTGGTGACCACCCCGCCGGTGGGCACCACCTGGGCCAGGGCCGGTTGCGCGCAGACCAGGGCCAGGGTGCCCGCCGACAGCATCAGGGCGCGGCGTCGGCCGAGCCCTGCACGGCGGCGGGAAGTCTTCGTTCCGGCGTTTTGCTGCTTGATCATATCCACTCTCCCAAACCCCTCTTGGCGGCCTCTGCGGGCCGCCCGAGTCCCTGTTGTCGTCAGAACGCCGCGCTCAGCGTGAAGAAGAAGCGCCCGTCGTCATTGCCTTCAGCCGCCACGTCCCGGCCCAGCGGCACGGCGTATTCGACGGAGGCGCCGAAGCGGTCGTTGAATCCAAGCCGCACGCCCACCCCGGCGGACTCCAGCGAGGCATGCCGGGGCTCGCCCGGCAGCGGATCGTTCTGCGAAACCTCGCCGCCCTCGTAAAAGGCGTAGGGCTCGACGGTGGCGAAGCCCTGCGGCGGCAGGGTGTAGAACAGCTCCACCTTGCCCGCGACGCCCTCGTCGCCGGTGATCTCGGACGGGTCATAGGCGCGGCCGTACTGGACGCCGCCCAGGCCGAACTCCTCGGAGGCCAGCAGGCTGTCGCCGGTCACCTGGGCCACGACGCCCAGACGCAGATAGAGCCCGTTGACCACCGGCTGGATGCGGCTGAGCTCAATGTTGAACCGGGTGAACTCACCCGAGGCCGTGGCCCGCGACTTGTTCGGATCCGCCCGGCTCGTCGCTTCGAAAATGTTGAGGCCCTGGGTCGCCGAGGCGCGTAGCGAGCTCAACCCGCCCCAGCGATCGGCGTGGTTGGCCAGCACCTCGGCCGACAGGGTGCGGATGCTGTCGTCAAAGACCGGATCGATGAAGTCGTTGCCCGAGTCCGCATCGCGCGCCGTGAAGGTCAGGCGGCCCAGAATGTTGCTCTCCCGGCTGCGCAGGAACGGGTACTGGAAGCCCATGCCCCAGGTGGTGCTCTCGCCCGTGAGCCCCAGCAGGGCCAGTTCGTCGCCCGGCTCGGTGTCCGCATAGCTGGCGAACGCGTTGAAGCGCAGGCCCGACCAGCCCAGCGGCTGCTCGTAGCTGGCCGAAAGGAAGCCCAGCTCTGAGTCCTCAGGCGCACTCACCGCTGTCAGCGACAGCCGCTCGCCCATGCCCAGCATGTCGTTGAGGGTGACCCCGCCATAGACCTGGACCGGGCCCAGCCAGCGCGAGCCGCGGTTGTCCACGGCCACGAAGGCCTCGAACGGGTCGCGCTCGACAACCAGGCTGATGTCGGCCGCGCCCTGCGCCGTAGCCGAGGGACTGACGACGGCGCGGACGTCCACGCCGCCCAGATCGCGGGCCAGAAGCAGGGCCCGGGCAAGGGCGTCGCCCGAGGTGGGGCGGCCTTCGCGCACCGGGTCCATGTAGCGGGTCAGGAACGGGGCGTACCCGCCCGCGTCGCCATCAATCGTGATCCGGTCCACATAGCCTTCCAGCACCTGGATAGTCAGGATCCCGTCCTCGATCCGTTGCGGCCCGACGACCGCGCGCGAAAGGACGTAGCCGCGGGACCGGTATTCAGCGGTCACCGCCTCGGCCAGGACGAACACCTCGGCCAGGGGCATCTCACGACCAAGGTAGGGCGCAGCCAGGGCGTCCAGCGCCGCGAGCGGCACCGCCTGGGCGCCCTCGAAGCGGACGGCGCTCAAGGTAACGGACAGATCACTCTCCGGGACGCCGTCCTGACGCGGCAGTTCAGGAACGTCCACCGCGCGCACGTCCGGCGCGTCCGGCTGCTGACGGAAGCGTTCGTCCAGCCGCCCCGGATCCACCGGCGGTTGCTGCGCTTGGGCGACGCCCGCGCTCATGACCACTGCGGCGGCGGCGAGCCACGCCCATCTGTTCCCGAAAGCCATTCGTTCCCCCGTTTGACGCCCCACGTCACGCCCGCAAACACACATACCGACGTTCCCGGACATCGCCTTTAGAGCAACATCCATTTTCTCGCCAGAAGATTCTGGCCGCGTTAACCATCATGATCCTAGAATTTTTGATTCCCGCGGCAATCGTTCCGTGCACAGCAGCCATTGCGAGAGCCCGCATTACATCTGTTGTTCTTTATCTATTCAAATATTAGGCATGCATTCATTCAAAGGCGCACTGCAACGCGATAGTTATTTTTAACCCTTATGATTGGTTTATAGCGAATACATCTATTAATGTTATTTTAAGCATTCTTGTAGGCCCCGATCTTAAGGGGGGTAGGAGCAGGATTCGGGTCGAACTGATCGGAGTCCGCGACCCCCATGCGCCTCGCAAGAACACTCTCGACTGTCGTCGCCGCAGCCGTGCTCTGCCTGGCCGGCGCGTCCGCCGTCCGCGCGTCCAGCCTCGACGCCGTGTTCGACGCCACAGAGGCGCGACCGGCGATGCAGATCGGCCAGACGCCCCGGTGGAGCGGCGTCATTGCGCGGTCGGCGATCCAGCGGGCCGGGCTCGCCTCAGCCGCCTGCGACACCTTTGACGAGGTGAAGTCGGCGCCGTGCCGGCTGGCCGCCTGGGACCGCAAGCTGGCGCGCTGGAGCGCGCGCCCGGCGGACGAGCGGATCGACCGGGTGCATCGCACCGTCAACCGGCTGACCTATGTGTCGGACACGGACAACTGGGGACGCGCCGACCACTGGGAGACGCCGCTGGAGATGTTCGAGCGGGGCGGCGACTGCGAAGGGTTCGCCCTGACCAAATATTTCGCCCTGCGCGCCATGGGCCACGCGGACGACGACATGCGCATCGCCGTGGTCTGGGACAACCAGGACCGCGAGGAGCACGCCGTCCTGCTGGTGCGCGTCGAGGACCAGGTCTGGCTGCTGGACAACAAGATGGCGGCGCCGGAGCGCGCCGGCGACCACGCCGACCGCTACCGCCTGATCTACTATCTGAACGAGGGGGGCGTGCGCCTGCCCGAACCGCGCCTGACCCGGGCCTCCGCCGCGCCGCGCCTGCGCCTGACCAACGGCGGCCGCACCCTCGTGCTGCAGGTGCGGCCCCGCAACGCGCGCGACCTGCAGAGCGATCGCGGCCGCGTGTTCGCGGCCGTCAACGCCACCCGGCCCGCCGGGGACTGAGCCCCGCCGCTCAGCCCGCCGCCGTCAGTCTGGACAGCGCCCAGCCGGCCGCATCACGGACCACCGGGGCCGGATCCTCCAGCAGGCGTTCAGCCGACGGGATCAGGTCCGGATCACCGCTGTTTCCGATGGCGTAGAGCACATTGCGCACGAACCGGTCGCGGCCGATGCGCTTGACCGGGCTTTTGGTGAACAGGGCGCGAAACGCCGCGTCGTCCAGCGCCGCCAGATCGGCCAGACGGGGCGCGCTCAGACTGTCGCGGGCGTGCAGCCGCGCCTCGTGGGCGCCCCGGGCGAACTTGTTCCACGGGCAGACCGCCAGGCAGTCGTCGCAGCCGTAGATGCGGCTGCCCGCCGCGACGCGGAATTCCTCCGGCCACGGCCCGGCGAACTCGATGGTCAGGTAGGACAGGCAACGGCGCGCATCCAGCTGGAAGGGCGCGGGAAAGGCGTCCGTGGGACAGGCGTCCAGACAGGCCCGGCATGAGCCGCAGTGCTCGTCCTCGGCCGGGTCGGGCTCATAGTCCGCCGCCGACAGGATGACCCCGAGAAACAGCCAGTTGCCGTGCGCGCGGCTGAGCAAATTGGTGTGCTTGCCCTGCCAGCCCAGACCCGCGCGCTGGGCCAGCGGCTTCTCCATCAGCGGCGCGGTGTCCACAAACACCTTCACCTCCGCGCCCGACCGGGCGGCCACGATCCCGGCCAGCTGCTTCAGCCGGCCCTTGATCAGCTCGTGATAGTCGTCGCCCCGCGCATAGACCGAGATATAGCCCGCCGAGCGGTCGTCCATTTCCGGCAGGGGATCATGCTCGGGGCCATAGTTGAGGCCCAGCACGATGGCGGTGCGGGCGCCCTCCCACATGGCGGTGGGGTGGGCCCGGCGTTCCAGCGTGGTCTCCATCCAGCCCATTTCGCCGTGGCGGCCCTGATCCACGAAATGGGCCAGCCGCTCGCCCGCGCTCCAGGGCTCGGACGCCGAGGCGAAGCGGCAGACGTCGAAGCCCAGGGCCTTCGCCCGGCGCCGGATCTCGTCTCGGGGGTCCCTGGCCATGGGGCGCGATAGCGCGCGCGGCGGCGGAAAGCTAGAAATCCAGATCCGCGTAATGCACCGGCGGCGCCACGCCGGGGAAGCGGTCGCCCAGCAGGGGCCGGAACGACGGCCGCGACTTGATGGGCGCGTACCAGGCCTTGAGCGCCGGGAACGAGGCCCACGGCATCTCGCTGAAATAGTCCATCACCGAGATATGGGCGGCGGCGATCAGGTCGGCCTGGGTCATGCGCCGCCCGGACAGCCAGTCGCGACCCTTCAGCAGGTCTTCCAGCTCGGCCAGATGGTGACGCAACGCCTCGCGCCCCTGACGCAGGCCGCGCGCGTCGGGCGGGCCCAGCTTCAGGATCGCCTTCTCCAGCCGCTCGTGCAGCAGCACGGCGTTGACCTCGTCATTGAAGCGGCGCTCGAACCAGGCCGTCAGGCGCCGGGTCTCGGCCCGCTCCACGGGATCCACCGGCATCAGCAGCGGCCCGCGGGCGCTGTCCTCGATCCAGCCCAGGATCGCCCCCAGCTCGCACAGGGTCAGGGTGCGGCCGTCCAGCAGGGTGCGCACCACCGGCGGCATGCCGGTGGGATTGACCTGGTTCAGGATGCAGTCCGGCTCCCACGGCTTGACCGGGCTTTCGCTGAACTCCACCCGCGCCTCGCCCAGCGCCAGGCGCGCGGCGCGCGAGGCCGGATCGAACGGGTAATGCAACAGGGCGGCGACTGGCGAAGACATGGTCGAACCCATGCGCCCGACGTCCTTAATCCCGCGTTTACTCCGTCACCGGGACGCCGGTGGCGGGCTCCGCATCGCCGGCCACCCCGCCATGGGCGCGCGTGCGCCCGCGCGGGTCGGGATGGATCAGGATGTCGGCGCCGGGGAAGGCGTTCAGGATACGGCCCTCGGCCTCCACCACCACGCCGTGGGCGGCCTCCAGCGTCTGGTCGGGCTCAAGGTCCACGTGCATCTGGATCATCAGCACCGATCCGGCCGTGCGGGTGCGCAGCTGGTGCACCCCGCCAATGCGCGGATCCGCCAGCACGGCGGCGACGATGCGCGCGCGGGTCTCGTCGTCCACGCCCTTGTCCATCAGATGGTCCGCCGAGCCCCGCAGCATGCCCAGCGCGCCCCAGAACAGCCACACGGCCACGATCAGGCCGGCCGCGGCGTCCAGCCCGGCGGCCCCCAGGAAGGCGCCGGAAATCACCCCGATCAACACCACCACATTGGCCCCGATGTCAGCGGCGTAGTGGGCGCGGTCGCCGCGCACCGCCAGCGAGCCCGTGGCGCGGATGGCCCGGCTCTGCAGCCACACCAGACCCAGGGTCACGACCATGGAGACGATCATCACCCCCACGGCCCAGCCCCCGGCGGTGACCGGGCGCGGATCGACCATGCGCTGCACCGCCTCCCAGGCGATGAACACCGCCGAGGCGAACACCAGCCCGGCCTGGACCAGCGCGGCCAGGGCCTCGGCCTTGCCGTGGCCGAAGCGGTGCTCGTGATCCGGCGGGATGGCGGCCCAGCGCACGGCGAAGAACACCGCCAGCGACGCGATCAGGTCCAGCACCGAGTCCGCCAGCGACGCGAGGATCGACACGGACCCGGAGGCGCCGAGGGCGAACGCCTTGATGGCGATCAGGAACACCGCCACCCCCACCGACAGGGTGGTGATGCGGCGGTTGGCGGCGTGGGGATCCGGAGGCGTGGCTGTCTCGCTCATCGGTGGTCTTGTGGCGCAACAGCGGGGTCGGACGCAACCGGACGCGGTCCGAGGTGAAAAATTGCACGCCCTGTCACGAAATCGCCGTTTCCGCGGAACAGTTTGTCAATGTTGATCGGCCTAGGTGGGTCAAACGCACGCGATCGCAGGACAAGGGAGCCGTCATGGAGACCGCCCAGCGACACTGGATCGGCCGCAATGAGGCCCTGGACCGCCTGGGGGTGAAAACCCAGACGCTCTACGCCTATGTCAGCCGCGGCCGGATCACCGCCCGCCCCGACCCCGAAAATCCCAGACGCAGCCTGTACGCCGCCGACGACGTGGCGCGGCTGTGCGACGGCTCGCCCGTCCCCGCCGCCCCGGCCGTGATCGGCGGCTCGCCGGTGCGCGGCGAGGCCACGGTGCAGTCCTCGGTCACCGCCATCATGGGCGGCCGCCTGTTCTACCGCGGCCGCGACGCGGTCCAGCTGGCCGAGCACGCCACGCTGGAGGACGCGGCCCGGGTGCTGTGGAACGCCCGCGACGGCAATCCCTTCGCCACCCTGAAGCCCCGCATCGACGTGGCCTACGCCGGGCCGTCCCGCTCGCGCCTGCTGCAGTTCATCGCCCGGCGCGTGGACGAGGACCCGCCCGCCGCCGGCCGGGCCCAGCGTGACCTGACCATCGAATGCGCCGGGGTGCTGAGCGAGATGGTGGACGCCATCGTCGGCATGGGCCCGCGGCTGCACCTGCACCAGCGTCTGGCCCGCGCCTGGAAGATTCCCGAGCTGGACTCCGGCATCCTGCGCCGGGCCCTTGTCCTGTCCGCCGACCACGAGCTGAACGGCGCGGTGCTCGCCACGCGGGCCGTGGCCGGAACGGGCGCCAGCCCCGCCGCCGCCGCCATGGCGGGCCTCGCCGCCCTGACCGGCCCGGACGTCAGCCGCCAGCTTGCGGCCGCCAGCGCCCTGGTGCTGGACGCCCGGCGCGACCCGGAAGACACCATGCGCCGCCGCATGGATCAGGACGGCCGCCTGCCCGGCTTCGGCCACGAGCTCTATCCCGACGGCGATCCCCGCGCCGCCGCCCTGCTGGCCGCCGCCGACCTGCCCCGCGACCTGGCCGGTCTGGTGGAGGCGGGCGAGCGGGTCACAGGTCTGAAGCCGTCCTTCGATCTGGCGCTGGCCCTGATCGTGCGGCGCTTCAACCTGCCCCGCGACGGCGCCTTCGACCTGTTCGCCATCGGGCGGTCGGCAGGCCTGCTGGCCCATGCGATGGATCAGTTGCTGGAGGGGGCGCCCATCCGCGCGCGCCTGCGCTATGTGGGCGTCGAACCGGGCGCCCACTGACGGGCCCCGGGATCATCTGACCAAGACGGGGGATTCGCCGCATGGGCGACTGGTTGATTGCGCTGCTGCTCGGCATCGTCGAGGGGCTGACCGAGTTCATCCCTGTCTCGTCCACCGGACACCTGCTGCTGCTGGGCCACTTCCTGGGCTTCGAGAGCACCGGCAAGACCTTCGAGGTGGTGATCCAGCTGGGCGCCCTGCTGGCGGTCATCACCGTCTATCTGCGCCGCCTGTTCGAGCTGGCCACCCGGTGGCCCCACGACCGGCAGGCCCGGCACTTCCTGATCGGCCTGCTGGTGGCCTTCCTGCCGGCCATGGTCATCGGCGTGTTCATGTACGACACTATCAAGAATATTTTCTTCGAGACGCCCGCGATCATCTGCGTTTCGCTGATCATCGGCGGCTTCGTCCTGCTGTGGCTGGACCGGCGCCCCATGACGCCGGTGCATCTGGACGCGGCGAAATACCCCATGCGCATGTATCTGATCATCGGCGTGGTGCAATGCCTTGCCATGGTCCCCGGCGTGTCGCGCTCGGGCGCCACCATCGCGGGCGCCCTGCTGCTGGGGGCGGACAAACGGTCGGCAGCGGAGTTCTCGTTCTTCCTCGCCCTGCCCACCATGGGCGCGGCGGTGGCCTATGACCTGTTCCAGAACCGCGCCGTGCTGGACTTCTCCGACTTCGGCCTGATCGCGGTGGGCTTCATCGCCGCCACCGTCACCGCCATCGTCACGGTCAAGGCGGTGCTGGCCTTCGTGACGAGGCACGGCTTCGGCGTGTTCGCCTGGTGGCGCATCGCGGTGGGAAGCGCGGGCCTGATCGGCCTGTGGCTGACCGGAAGCTTCTAGGTCCGCACGAACTCGAGGAAGATGGGCGGGGTGTCGCCCAGCTGCTTTTCCTCATAGCGGGTGGTGACATGGTCGGCGGGCGCGGTGCGCCAGTCGTCGGCCCGCTCGGCCTTCCACTCAAGGCCCTCGGTGCGCAGGAACCGCTCGTGGGCCCAGGCGGCGTAGTCCTTCCAGTCGGTGACGAAGCGCAACAGCCCGCCGGGCTTCAGCACCCGCGCGATCTCCGCCGCCGTCTCGTCCTGGATCAGACGCCGCTTGTTGTGCCGCGCCTTGGGCCAGGGGTCGGGAAACAGGATCATCACCCGGTCCAGACTGGCGTCCGGCAGGGCCTCCATCACCGCCCGCGCGTCGCCGGCGTGCAGGCGCACGTTCTTCAGACCCATCTCCTCCACATGGCGCAGGGCCGAGCCCACGCCGTTGAGGAAGGGCTCGCAGCCGATCATCAGGGCGTGGGGACGACGCCGCGCCTGCTCGGCCAGATGTTCGCCGCCGCCGAAGCCGATCTCGATCCAGACTTCCGTCGCCTCGGGCATCAGCGCCTTCGGATCGATCGGCCCCGCCTCGGGGTCGGGCAGGGCGATGGTCGGCAGCAGGGTGTCGAACAGCGCCGCCTGCCGCGGCTTCAGCGTGCGCGAGCGGATGCGCCCGAACGAGCGCATGGGGCCCCAGTCGGGGGCGTCGCCGGTCTTGTCGTCAGGCTCGCTCATCAGTCCCGCAGCAGTTCGTTGACGCCGGTCTTGGCGCGGGTCTGGGCGTCCACGCGCTTGACGATGACCGCGCAGTACAGGGACGGCCCGCCGTTGGGATCCGGCAGAGAACCGGGCACCACGACGCTGTACGCGGGGACCTCGCCCCGGAACACCTCGCCGGTGGCCCGGTCCACGATCTTCGTCGACGCCGACAGATAGACGCCCATGGCCAGCACCGCCCCCTCGCGCACGATGACGCCCTCGGCCACCTCGGCGCGGGCGCCGATGAAACAGCCGTCCTCGATGATGGTGGGGTTGGCCTGCAGGGGCTCCAGCACCCCGCCGATGCCCGCCCCGCCCGACAGGTGCACATTCTTGCCGATCTGGGCGCAGGAGCCGACGGTGGCCCAGGCGTCCACCATGGCGCCCTCGTCCACATAGGCGCCGATGTTCACGAAGCTCGGCATCAGCACCACGTTCCTGCCGATGAAGGCGCCGTGGCGCACGAAGCTGCCCGGCACGGCTCGGAAGCCCGCCGGGCGGAACTGTTCGGCGTGCCAGCCGCCGAACTTGTTGGGGACCTTGTCCCACCACGGGCCATGGCCGGCGTGGGGCGAGCCGAAGCCCTTGCCCGCCGTGGACATGACGATGTTGTCGTTCAGACGGAAAGACAGCAGCACCGCCTTCTTCAGCCACTGGTGCGTGGTCCACACGCCGTCCTCGCCGCGCGAAGCCACCCGGGCCTGACCGGAGTCCAGCAGGTCCAGGGCCTCCATCACCGCGTCGCGCGCCTCGCCGGTGGTCGACGGCGACAGGTCGGCCCGGGCCTCCCAGGCGGTTTCGATCACGGATTCCAGCGGGTGGGTCATGCGGCGTCTCGCAGGCTGAGGCTGTTCAGGAAGGGCGGCAGGGTTTCGGTGCGATGATCCACAAAGGCGGCGGTGGAGGCCGGCGCGTGGGCGCCCACCAGCACCGTGGCCATGCCGATGTCGGCGGCGGGCTTCAGGTTCTTCTCGGTGTCCTCGAAGAAGGCCGCGCGGCGCGGATCGACCCCGTGCAGTTCGATCATGCGGGAAAAGGCCCGCGGGTCCGGCTTGGGGATCAGGTCCGAGGCTTCGATGTGGAACACGTCATGGAACAGGTCGGCGATCTCCAGCGCGTCCAGCACGCGCTCCGCATGAGCCGCCGCGCCGTTGGTGAAGATCAGTCGCCGCCCGGGCAGGCGCGACAGGCCCTCGCGCAGCACAGGGTCCGGGGTCAGGCAGTCCAGCTCGACCCGGTGCACCTCGTCCAGAAAGGCGTGGGGGTCCACCTTGTGGTTCAGCATCAGGCCGCTCAGCGAGGTGCCGTGATCCCGCAGATATTGCAATTGCAGCTGGCGGGCCTCGGCCGGGCCCATGCCGACGGTGCGCACGAAGAAGGCGTTGATGCGGTCCTGCACCCGCCCCATCAGGCCGCTCTCGGCCGGATACAGGGTGTTGTCCATGTCGAACACCCAGTGCTCGACGTGATCGAGCGAGGGGCTCACGCCTTCACCAGGGTTCCGGCGCCGTGCTCGGTGAACAGCTCCACCAGCATGGCGTGGCTGCGCCGTCCGTCGAGGATGACCACCGCCTCGACCCCGGCCTTCACCGCCGCCATGGCGGTCTCCAGCTTGGGGATCATGCCGCCGGTGGCCACGCCGTCGGCGATCAGCTGTTCGGCCTGGGCCACGGTCATCTGGCGGATCACCTGACCGTCCTTGTCCAGCACGCCCTTCACGTCGGTCAGCAGCAGCATGCGCTTGGCCTGCAGCGAGCCCGCCACCGCGCCCGCCACCGTGTCGGCGTTGACGTTGTAGGTCTTGCCGTCCTCGGCGACCCCGATGGGGGCGATCACCGGCACCCAGTCCTCGGACTCCGAGGCGATCAGCCCGCGGATCAGCTTGGGATCCACCTTGGTGGGTTCGCCCACGAAGCCCAGATCCACCTCGTGTTCGATCATGCTGTCGGGGTCGCGGCGGGTGCGGCGCGTCTTCTCCACCGTCAGCAGGCCGGCATCCTTGCCCGACAGCCCCACGCCGCGCACGTCGGCCTGCTTGCCGGCCTCGGTGATCCAGTTGGCGATCTCCTTGTTGACCGCGCCCGACAGGACCATTTCGGCGATCTGCATGGTGGCCGCGTCGGTGACGCGCAGGCCGTCCACGAACTCGGACTTGACGCCGGCCCGATCCAGCATGGCGCTGATCTGCGGACCGCCGCCGTGGACCACCACGGGGTTCACGCCCATCAGCTTGAGCAGCACCACGTCGGCGGCGAACTGCTTGGCCACGGCCTCGTCGCCCATGGCGTGGCCGCCGTATTTGATGACCACCGTCTGGCGGTCATAGACCTGGATATAGGGCAGCGCCTCGGCCAGGGTCCTGGCGGTGGCCCAGCTGCGGTCTTCGGACTGCCGCTCGTCTTCAGTGATGGGAACCTGGTTCATCGCCCCGGCGCGATAGCGGACATGGGCGGCGCTGTCACCCTATCCTTCTCCCATTGGGAGAAGGGGGCCCCGCGCACGAAGGCGCGAAGCGGCTTTGTCCTGGCGCGGGGGATGAGGGTCGGCAGGCCAGAACGCACAACCGACCCTCTCCCTGCGCGCGAAACACGGATGCTCACGCATCCGTTCGCGCAGCCCTCTCCCGGCGGGAGAGGGCCTTTATCATTCCGCGGCCAGGGCCGTCGGGTTGGACGAGGCGTTCGCCAGGGTGGTGAGGTCCTCGTCGGTCTTCGACTCTTCCTGCAGGGTCTCGTCCAGCAGGCGGACGGCCTCGGGCAGCTCCAGCATTTCGGCCCAGCGCTTGAGCGTGCCGTAGCGGGTGATCTCGTAGTGCTCCACCGCCTGGGCGGCCGAGATCAGACCGGCGTCCAGCGCGGCCGTGCCTTCGTATTCCTCGAGGATTTCGTCGCCCTCGGCCAGGATGCCCTCGATGGCCTCACAGGTCTTGCCCATGGCGCGCTTGCCCAGGATGTCGAACACTTTCTGCAGGCGTTCGATCTGGCCTTCGGTCTCCTCGAGATGCTTCTCGAAGGCGGCCTTCAGTTTCGGCGATTGGGCGCCGCGGGCCATCTTGGGCAGCGATTTGGCGATCTTGCGCTCGGCGTAATAGATGTCCTTGAGGGTGTCGTAGAACAGGTTTTCCAGGGTTTTCTCGGTCATGGTCGCGTCCCTTCCATTGGATTGACGGCTGACAACCGGGACGCAGCGCCGATGTTCCCGACTTGGAACCGATCAAGGACACGGTCGGTTCACAGGGCCATGGATGGGGACCGACCAGAACCGATGCCGAAGCCGCCGGATGCCGAACTGGTCCGACAACTGCTGGAGCGCGGCTTCTACGTGTTCCGGTCGCCACCGGCCGAACCCGACCCTGAAGCCGAAAACGACCTCAGGCCCGTTCAGCCGCCCGCCGCCTCGGCCAGGATCGCGTAGGACTTCACCCGCGCGGCGTGGTCGAAAATCTGGCTGGTGACCATCAGTTCATCGGGCTTGTGGCGGTCGATGAAGGCGTTCAGCTGGGTCTTCACCGTCTCCGGCGACCCCACCGCCGAACAGGACAGCGCCTGATCGATCATGGATCGCGCGCCGGCGTCCAGCGCCTCGGCATAGCCCGGACGTGGGGGCGGCAGCTTGCCGGCCTTGCCGGTGCGCAGATTGACGAACGCCTGCTGCACCGAGGTGAACAGGTCCTTCGCCTCTTCGTCCGTATCGGCGGCGAAGGCGTTGTAGCCCAGCATCACATAGGGCTCGGACAGGCGCTTCGACGGCTTGAAGCTTGAGCGATAGATGGCCAGCGCCCGCTCCAGCTCGGCCGGGGCGAAGTGGCTGGCGAAGGCGTAGGGCAGGCCCAGATGGGCGGCCAGCTGCGCGCCGTAGGTGGACGAGCCCAGCATCCAGACCTGAACCTCCTGCCCCTCGCCCGGCGTGGCGCGGATGCGCTGGCCCTCCTCGGCCGGCTCGAACCAGCCCATCAGTTCCATGACGTCGCGGGGGAAGTCGTCGACGCTGCCATCCAGCGTGCGGCGCAGGGCCCGCGAGGTCGCCTGATCGGTGCCCGGCGCGCGGCCCAGCCCCAGATCGATGCGGCCCGGATGCAGCGCCGCCAGGGTGCCGAACTGCTCGGCGATTACATAGGGCGCGTGGTTGGGCAGCATGATGCCACCGGCGCCGACGCGGATGGTCTTCGTCCCCGCCGCCACATGGCCGATCACCACGGAGGTGGCCGCGCTGGCGATGCCGGGCATGTTGTGGTGCTCGGCCAGCCAGTAGCGATGATAGCCCAGCCGCTCGGCGTGGCGGGCCAGATCCAGAGTGTTGGCGAGGGATTGCGAAACGTCGGCCCCTTCGGGCACCGGCGACAGGTCGAGTACGGAAAGTCTGGGCATGAGGCCCATATGGGGTGCCTTGGCCGCGCCCCAAGGCCGGCTAGAGCACAACCCCGGTCGTGCGCATGATCTCGGCGCGCAGTTCGGGGATGCCGTGGCCCTTCTCCGCCGAGGTCACGGCCACGAAGGGATAGGCGGCGGGGCGCTTGGAGACGGCCTTCAGGGTCTTCTCCCCCATGGCCTCGGCCTCGCCCTTCTTCAGCTTGTCGGCCTTGGTCAGGACGATCTGATAGCTGACCGCGGCCTCGTCCAGGGCGTCCAGCGCCTCGTCGTCGACCTTCTTCAGGCCGTGGCGGCTGTCGATCAGCAGATAGACCCGCTTCAGGGTCACCCGGCCGCGCAGATAGTCCCGGCCCAGATTCTGGAACCGCTTCACCTCGCCCTTGGACGCCTTGGCCCAGCCATAGCCGGGCAGGTCCACCAGACGCATCTTGCCGTCCAGATCGAAGAAGTTCACCTCGCGGGTCCGCCCCGGCTCGTTGGAGGCGCGGGCCAGCTTGTGCATGCCCACCAGCCCGTTGATCAGGCTGGACTTGCCCACGTTCGAGCGTCCGGCGAAGGCCACCTCGGGCAGGTCCGGCTCGGGCAGCTGCTCGATCTTGGCGCAGCCCATGATGAAGGTGGCCGGGCGCGCGAACAGGACCCGCGCCGCCTCGACTTCTTCTTCGGTGAACGCGCTCACGTGGCCTTCTTCTTGATGAAGCGATCAATGAAGCCGTCGATGGGGTTCTCGGCCTTGAAGCGGTGCATGATCACGTACTGCTGCAGGATCGAGAGCATGTTGTTCCATGCCCAGTAGATCAGCAGGCCCGCCGCGAACGGGGCCATGATGAAGGTGAACACGAACGGCATGAAGGCGAAGATCTTGCGCTGGACCGGGTCGGCCGCCGGCGGGTTCATGGACATCTGCAGCCACATGGTCAGGCCGTAGAAGATCGGCAGCACGCCCAGGTGCAGCGGGCCGTTCAGGAAAGTGCCGATCAGGGGAACCGAGGCCGGATCCCACGGGATGAGGCCGAACAGGGTCCAGATGCTGGACGGATCCCGCGCCGACAGGTCCTGGATCCAGCCGAAGAACGGCGCGTGCCGCATCTCGATGGTGACGAACAGCACCTTGTACAGGGCGTAGAACACCGGGATCTGCAGCACGATGGGCAGGCAGCCCGCCAGCGGATTGATCTTCTCGCGCTGATACAGCGCCATCATTTCCTGCTGCTGCTTCTGCGGGTCCGAGCCGTGCTTCTTCTTGATCTCCTCCATCTTGGGCGCGAGCATCTTCATCTTGGAGAGGCTCTCGTAGCTCTTGTTGGCGAGGGGGAAGAGCAGCAGCTTGATGACCACGGTCAGCAGCAGGATGGCGACGCCGAAATTGCCCACCAGGCCGTAGAAGAACTCGACGGTGATGAAGATGGGCCGGGTCAGGAACCAGAACATGCCCCAGTCGATGGCCTGGTCGAAGCGCGGGATGCCCAGATTGTCCTCATAGGCGGCGAGGATCTCGGCCCGCTTGGCGCCGGCGAACAGGCGCTGGGTCTCGGTGATCTGACGGCCCGGATTGATGACCCGCGCCGCGCCCAGGATGTTGGCTTCGTGGATGTTGACCTCGCCCACCTGACGCACGCGCAGTTCGGCGTCGATGGTTTCGGTCTGGTCGGGCAGCAGGGCCGCCAGCCAGTATTTGTCGGTGATGCCCAGCCAGCCGCCGGTGGACTCATAGGCGATGCGCGGCTCGTCTTCCCAGTCGCGGTATTTCTCCAGCCGCAGCCGGTCGCCCAGAACGCCGATGGCGCCTTCGTGCAGGATGAACTGGCGGCCCAGATCATCGGGCACCCCGTGTCGCTGCACCGAGCCGTAGGGGGCCAGGGTGATGGCCTCGGAGCCCAGATTGGCCACCGTGTCGGTCAGGGTGAAGACGTACTGCTCGTCCACCTCCACGCGGCGGGTGAAGCGCAGGCCCTGCCCATTGTCATAGGTCAGGGTGACCGGCGCGCCCGGCGCCAGGGTCGAGCCCTCGGTCAGGGTCCATTCGGTGTTGGGTCCGGGCACGCCGGGGACGTTCTGACCCAGCCAGCCGAACTGGGCGAAATAGGCGTGTTCGGTCCCCTGGGGCCGGAACAGCTCCACCGGGTCTTCCCCATCCAGGGTCTCGCGGTAGTTGGTCAGGAACAGGTCGTCGATGCGCGCGCCCTGCAGCGACAGCGAGCCGGACAGGGTCGGGGTGCTGATCGGCACGCGCGGGCCGGTGGCCAGGGCCGTGCGGCGATCGGTGAACACCGCGCTCTCGGGACGGAGGGCCGTGTTGGACGCGTCGATCCCCGCCTCGGTGGCGGCCGGCTGCGCGGCGCGCTGGCGGTCGGCCGAGGGCTGCAGCACGAAGACCTGATAAAGAAGCAGGATCGCCACGGTGCACACGATGAACAAAATCGTGTTGCGGGTGCTCTCATTCTGCATGGGTCAGCGGTCCTGGCCGGAAAGGTCACGGGTCGGCGTTGAAGAGACGTCGGAGATCGACGAAGCGGCCGGGAGCGAAGCCGCCGGGCCGGGATTGGGCGCGAGCCTTATCAGCGCGCTTTTCACATCGTCAAGCAATCGGTCCCAGGGCCGGTCCGGCGTGCCCTGACGGGCCACCAGAACATAGTCGTATCCCGGGTGGGCGTGCAGCGGCAAAAGCGCACGCGCCGCCTCGCGCAGACGGCGCTTGGCGCGGTTGCGGATCACGGCCCCGCCGACCTTGCGGGTGGCCGTAAAGCCCACCCCCACCGTGGCCTGGCCGTCGCCCCGGTCCAGCGCCTGCACCACCACGGCGCCGCTGGCCTTTGAAACGCCTTTCGCGGCCGCCAGAAACTGGGGCCGCGAAGTCAGGCGTTCGATTTTGAACGGATGGTCCGTCATGCGCTCTTCTTGAAAGCGCAGCGGGCGCTTAGGCCGTCAGGCGCTTACGGCCCTTGGCGCGGCGACGCGCAACGATCTTCTGACCGTTCTTGGTGGCCATCCGCGAACGGAAGCCGTGACGGCGCTTGCGCACGAGTCGGGACGGCTGATAGGTCCGCTTCACGATAAGGCTCCGGCAATCAGGGTTGTGCGGCGAGCAAGGTTGTCCGCTGCAGGAAGGGCGGGCGTATAAGTCGGGCTGGCCCGGGAGTCAACGGCGAACGGGCTTTCCGGGCGCTTGCAGGAGAATAAGACAGCCCATGGGCGAACGCACGGTCAGACACTGGATCGTCCGGCTGGCGCCCCTGCTGGGCGTGGTCGCCCTCGCCGCCCTGATTCTGGGCATGGGCTGGAACCGCTATCTGTCGCTGGACACCCTCAAGGATCACGGCGAGGCGCTGCACGCCTTTGTGGCGGACCACTACCTCCTGACCCTGCTGGGCCTGACCCTGCTGTTCGCCCTCCTGACCGCCAGCATCATTCCCGGCGTGGTCTTCGTCACCGTGGCGGCGGGCTATCTGTACGGCACATGGGTGGGCGGGGTCGCCACGGCGCTGGGCGCCACCCTGGGGGCCCTGATCGTCTACGGGGCGGGCCGTTCAGCCCTTGGCGAGACCTTGCGGGCGCGCGCCCGGGCGAAGCCGGGTCTGATGCAGCGCATCTGCGACGGCGTGGACCAGAACACCTTCCGCTATGTGCTGGTGTCGCGGCTGGTGGTGACGGTGCCGTTCCACCTGATCAACATCGCCGCCGGGATCGTCTCGGCGCCGCTCAAACCCTACGCCCTGGCCACCTTCGTCGGCCTGCTGCCCGCCCATTTCATCTATTGCTGGATCGGAGACGGGCTGAACGACATTCTGTCGATCAATGAGGATCCTGACCTTCGCGCCCTGTTCAACGAGTTCGCATGGCCGCTGATGGGCGTCGCCTTCCTGGCCCTGGTGCTGCCGCTGATCATGCGGCGGCTGCGCCGGCCCGCGCCGGAAGCGGCGTCATGATCCGCGCCGGGCGTGCAGGCATGATGCGCTCGCGCCTGCCTCGCCTGCGCGGGCCGGACGGCCTGTCGGCGCGGCTGCTGCTGCTGACGGGCGTGTTCACCCTGGCGGTGGTGGGATTGATCCTGGCCCCCAGCGCCGCCTCCTTCCATGAGCGCTGGCTGCTGGACCGCATCCGCGCCGCCGAGCTGGCGTCCGTAGGCGTGGAGGCCCTGCCCTATTCGCTGGTGGAGGACGACACCGCCCGCCAGCTGCTGCAGATCAGCGGCGTGACCGCCGTGGCGGTGCAGGAGGAAGGGGTGCGCCGTCTGCTGCTGCAGGCCCCCGCCCTGCCCCGCACGCCCGAATTGCTCGACCTGCGCCAGTCCGACCCCGGCGCGCGCCTCACCGACCCCTGGCGCACCCTGGCGGGCCATCCCGAGCGGTCGGTGCGGGTCATGGCCCGGCCCCGTTATCGCTCCGGCGACTTCATCGAGGTGGTGGCCCCCGCCGAGCCCCTGAAACAGGAACTGCGCGCCTATCTGGTGAACAGCCTGCTGCTGTCGCTGGTGGTGGCGGGCGCCGCCGGCGGCCTGCTCTACGCCGCCCTGGCCTTCCTGGTGCTCAGCCCCATGCGGCGCGTCACCATCTCCATCGAACGGTTCCGCGCCGACCCCGAGGCCCCGTCAGAGCCGCCGCAGGGCCGCCGCGACGAGATCGGACGGGTCGAGGACGAACTGGCCCGCATGCAGGAGGAGGTGCGTCAGGCCCTGCGCTCCCGCGCCCGGCTGGCGGCGCTGGGCGAGGCGGTGGCGCGCATCAACCACGACCTGCGCAACATGCTGACCTCGGCCCAGATGGCCTCGGACCGCCTCGCCGGCAGCCCGGACCCCCAGGTGGCCAAGGCCCTGCCCCGGCTGGAGCGGGCGCTGGACCGCGCCGCTACGCTGGCCACCCATGTGCTGGACTACGGCAAGACCGCCGAGCCGGAGCCGGAGCGCCAGTCGCTGCCGTTGAAGACCGCCGTCGCCGCCGCCGCCGAGGACGCGGGGCTGGAGCCGCGCGGGGTGCGGCTGGTGCGAAAAATCCCGACCGGGGCGATGATCGAGGCCGACCCGGACCAGCTGCACCGCATCCTGGTCAATCTGATGCGCAACGCCCGCCACGCCATCCAGAGCGCCCGGGGCCAGGACGCCCGGGGCAAGGTGACGGTCGAGGCCGTGGCGGCCGACGACGTGGTCATCCTCACCATCGCCGACGACGGGCCGGGCATCCCGCCGCGGGTGGCCGAGCGGCTCTTCCAGCCCTTCGTGGCGGGCTCCGCCGACGGCACGGGCCTGGGCCTCGCCATCGCCCGCGAACTGGCCGCCAACCACGGCGGCGAACTGACCCTGGCCTCCACCGGACCGGAGGGCGCGGTCTTCCGGCTGGTGATCCCGAAGGGACAGGGCGCGCACGGATAGACCACCGACGCTGCGGGTCCGCTTGCAGGCAGCGGGTCAATGTGGGCTCACGCCCCATCGCGGACCGTTTGAGTTTAGCGTTGCGAGAACCACCGATGGACGATTCCCTGCCACATCAACGGAACGGTGCAACACAAACCAGCCAGCAGGACACCAGCGACAAACAAGCCGCCGAATAGGAAGAACGGTTCGAGGGGGCGGATCGCATATCGGCTGGAAAAGATCGCCAAAAGGATCATTGGCACGACTGTCCAGCGCGCCACCTGGCTGGCTCCACCGACGAACGCATTTGCGAAGCTGTCCGGTTGCTGGATCAGTCGGCGCATCGTGGTCTCCCGATCACTATGCCGGTGTAGCGGCGAGATTGGTGAAAGCGCAACTACCGCTTCCCGCCCGTTGCGGCGGTTCGGGACGTCCTCCGAAATCCCGCACTTCCGAAGGCCACTCCCGCGCGCCGCAAGGGTTTGCGCCTCCCGCAGCCTGTATTTCGTCCCCGGCCTTTCCCCATCCCCTAGACTGGCCCCGCAGACCCGCGCGCGGACGCGGGCGGTTATGGCGTCACGATCAGGGAGGGGGATTTCGGACAATTCAGACAGGGATTTCCGGGCGAGCGTCTGAAACCCTGTCCTACCGGGTCAGCACCACGCCCTCGCGGCGCGGATCGGCCCCGGCGTCCCAGCGGCCGTCGCGCCACAGCACCCCGTGCAGGCCCGAGTTCTCCGAGGCGTTGGGACGCAGGGCGATGCCCGCCGCCGCCAGTTCGGCCTGCAGCGCCGGGCTGAACATCGCCGTGTCCGCGCCGAAGCCGTCGCCGCGGGCCACCAGATTGGGCAGGTCGATGGCCTCCTGCATGCTCAGGTCCCAGGCCAGGGTCCCGATCAGGGCCTTGGCCACATAGGCCAGGATGGACGTGCCGCCCGGCGAGCCCACCGCGCCCACGAACCGGCCCTCGCGGTCGAGGATGATCACCGGGCTCATGGACGAGCGGGGGCGCTTGCCGGGCGCCACGGCGTTGGCGACCGGGCGACCCTCGTCGTCGACCGGGCGAAAGGAGAAGTCGGTCAGCTGGTTGTTGAGGAAGAACCCCGCCGCCATGCGGCCCGAGCCGAAGATGCTCTCCACCGTGGTGGTCATGCTGACGGCGTTCCCCTCGGCGTCCACCACCACGAAGTGGGAGGTGCCGGCGGGCTCGGCGGTGGCGTCGGCGGCGCGGGGCTGGAAGCCCGGCGGCAGACCCGGCTCGGCCGCCCCGTCCAGCGTCGGCGCCAGGGCGGCGCGCCGGGCCACATAGGCCGGATCCAGCAGGCCGGCGACCGGAACCTCGACGAAGTCGGCGTCGCCCACATAGCGGTCGCGGTCGGCGTACATCAGGCGCTGAAGCCGGGCGAAGGCGGCCCAGGCGTCCGCGTCGGCGGGCCCCTCGTCCACGGCCGGGACATGCTCGGCCATGGCCAGCAGCTGCAACACGGCCACGCCGCTGGACGGCGGCGGCGGCACGCAGACCACATAGAGCCGCCACTCCCGGCACACCGCCTCGCGCGCTGCCGGTTGGTAGGCCGCCAGATCCCGACGGCTCAGGGCGCCGGGCCGCTCGCCGGCGCGCACCGTCTCGATGATCTCGTCGGCGATGGGGCCGCGATACAGGGCGTCGGCCCCCTCCCGGGCCAGGACGCGCACCGTGGCGGCGTAGGCCGGATTGCGCAGGGTGTCGCCCGCCTCCAGCCGCTCGCCGTCGGCGCCGGTGAAATAGGCCCGCGCCCAGTCGGTGGAGGCTTGCGGAGCGGACGAAGCGATCATGCCCGCCAGCCGGGGACTGACGACGAAGCCGTCCTCCGCCAGCTGCGCCGCCTCGCCGAACAGGGTCGACCAGTCCAGCCGCCCGTGCCGCTCGTGGGCCATGGCCAGCATGGCCACCGCCCCCGGCGCCCCGGTGGAGCGCCCGCTCAGCACCGCCTCGCGGAAGCCCAGCGGCGCCCCGTCTTCAAAGAACAGCTCCGGCGTCGCGGCGGCCGGCGCCGTCTCGCGCCCGTCGAAGGCCGTGACCGCCCCCGTGGCGGCGTCGTAGTGCATCAGGAAGGCCCCGCCCCCCAGACCCGAGCTCTGCGGCTCCACGAGGCCCAGAACCGCCTGGATGGCCACCGCCGCGTCCACCGCCGACCCGCCCCGCCGCAACACCGCCATGCCCGCCTCCGCCGCCAGCGGATTGGCGGCGCTGACGATAGGCCCGCGCGCCGTGGTCGCCGGGGCCGGGGCGGCCTGCACGGCATGCATGGACAGCGAGGAGAGCGACGCCGGCCCAGCGCAGCCCGTCAGGATCAGGGCGCCGGACAGGACCGGCGCCAGCAGGCGCGCCGCTCGGCGGCGGAGGAAACGGGCATGGGTCATATCCATTCCCTAAGGCGGAACACGCCCCCTGAAAACCGGCCCGCCGATTTCACGCCGATCATGCGCATTGCGGGCTTGCATCATCGCCCCGACGCGTCTAGGTGTCCGGCCCTTCGCGGTTCCACCGCCATGCGCGCCCGTAGCTCAGCTGGATAGAGCACCAGACTACGAATCTGGGGGTCAGGAGTTCGAATCTCTTCGGGCGCGCCATCGCGGTACAAAACTAAGAACCCTGCCAACGGCTGCGTAATTCCCACCATCACTGGACGCTAAGGCCTGCAGCAGATGGGTTCGCGAGCCTATGATGCGCGCCTCGGTCTTGCTGATGACCTCCACGCGCTGGGTCAGAGCGCGAAGGTGGTCGCGCCGGTAGCCGCTGGTGCGGTCGCGAAGCTTCCGCCGCGCGGCGGTGGCGAAACGGCTGAGGGAGTCGGCGGTGATCGTGGGAGCCAGCCGATCGACTGACGCGCTGATACGCTCCGCGTCGGCCCTGGCCTGGTCGCGGATGCCGGAAAGTTCAGCAACCCGCTCTTTCAGGGATGGGTCATCCGGCGCCAGCAAGCCGTTCTCGATGGCCTCATAAAGCCTGTTCAGCTTGGCCTCGGCCTCGGTCGCACGCTTGCGCATTTCGGCGACGTGGCCTCGCCGCTGATCGGCCCACTCCTCCCGGCGGTCCAGAAGCTGCTCCATCAACTGGGCGAGCCGCTCCGGGTCGAGCAATCGCGTTTCGAGGTGGTCGATGACGGCGTCGTCCAGCTTGGTCATGGGCACCGCCAGACCCTTGCAGCCGGTATCGCCCATGCGGGCCTTGGTCGAACAGGCGTAGTAGCGATACTGCCCGCCCGCCC
>Ga0208316_1000280_pt1 | contig 50213 bp, 43 predicted proteins | sample MalvireepMed_231_FD_184240 | JGI IMG/M metagenome (GOLD analysis project Ga0208316, IMG submission 184240) | Marine viral communities from the Global Malaspina Expedition - Malaspina viral metaG DeepMed_231 (SPAdes) (version 2) | ecosystem: Environmental > Aquatic > Marine > Oceanic | place... | reverse complement strand
TGGCGGCGAGGGGATCGAGGTCGCGCTGACCGGGGCGGAATACGCTGAAATCTTCGAATCGGCACAGGCGCTCGCATCCGCGATCGACACGCAATCGACGATTCTCTCCAATGCCGAGATTTCCTATCAGCCGACCCAGCCGCAGCTCTCGGTGCGGGTCGATCGCCAGCGGGCCTCCGACCTCGGGGTCGATCTCGGCGATCTCGCGCTGACGCTGCGCGCGATGGTCGGGGGCGACGATCTGGTGGATCTCAATGTCGGCGATCAGGCGGTGCCGATCTTCCTCACCGCGCAGGCGGTGGCGATCACCAGCCCCAACGACCTGCGCAATCTCTACGTCCGCGGCGCGGGCGATGCGCTGATCCCGCTGTCGAGCGTTACCGTGATCGAAGAGCAGGGGATCGCAGCCGAACTCGACCGCACCGAGCAGCGCCGCGCGATCGAGGTCAGCGCCAACATCGATGCGGGAACCCCATTGCGCGATGCGGTGGTCGAGATCGAACGGCTCGCAGCGGAAACGGTCGCCCCGGGCATAGACATGCTTTTGCAGGGCGATGCCGAGAGTCTCGAGGAGACCTCGAACGATCTGCTGCTGACCTATCTGTTCGCGCTGGTGATCGTGTTCCTGGTGCTGGTGGCGCAGTTCGAAAGCCTTACCAGCGCGCTGGTGGTGCTGTTGACCGTGCCCTTCGCGCTGGCGGCGGCGGTGTTCGCGCTGTTCCTGTCCGGCGTTTCGCTCAATATCTACTCGCAGATCGGGCTGGTGATGCTGATCGGACTGATGGCCAAGAACGGCATTCTGATGGTCGAGTTCGCCGATCAGCTGCGCCATCAGGGGCGCAACGTCCGCGAGGCGGCGGAGGAAGCGGCGGCGATCCGCCTGCGCCCGATCGCGATGACGCTGATCTCGACCGTGCTCGGCGCGGTGCCGCTGATTCTGGCGAGCGGCGCTGGCTCCGAGGCGCGCCAGTCGATCGGCTGGGTGATCTTCGGCGGACTGGGGCTGGCGGGCGTGTTCACGCTGTTCCTGACCCCGGTGATCTATCTGGCGGTCGCGCGGTTCGGCAAGCCGCGCAGCGTCGATCTGGCGCGGCTGCGCGAGGAGATCGACGAGGTCGACGAAGACATGACGATGGCTCCCGCCTGATGCGTCGGCTTGCGTTCCTCGCCGCTCCCGCGTTGCTCGGCGGCTGCGCCACGATCACGCCCGAGCCCGTCGCGCCCGTGGTGATGGCTCCCGCCAGCTATGCGACCGATCTGCCCCCGGCGGGGCTCGACCAAGAGTGGTGGCGCGGCTTCGACGATCCGGTGCTCGATGCACTGATAGAACGCGGGCTCGCCGCCAATCTGGATGTCGAAGCCGCCGCCGACCGGTTGCGCGCCGCCGAAGCGCTGCTGCGCGCCGAGCGGTCGGACCGCTTGCCGTCGCTCGACGGGGCGGGCGATGCCGGGCTGGTGCTGGGGTCGGACAATGATGTGCTGACATCGGCCGGGCTGTTCGGCCTGCTCGATCTCGATCTCAGCGGTCGGCTGGCGGCTGAAATCCGCGCGGCGGCAGCCGACTACGCCGAGGCCGATTATCTGGTCGCGGACCGGCGCCGGCTGGTCGCCGCGGCGATCGCCAGCCAGTATCTCGAATATCGCCGCAGCGGTGCACAGCTCGAGCTGGTCGACGAATCCACCGATCTGCAGGAGCAGACGCTACGGATCGTCACGCTGCGGTTCGAGGCGGGGCTATCCGCCAATCTCGATGTCCGCCGCGCCGCGGCCGATCTGGCGCAGACTCGCGCGCGACGCGGGCTGATCGCGATCGCGCGCGCCGATGCCGCCAATGCGCTGGCGGTGCTGATCGCCGAGCCGCCGGGGAGCTTCGCGCCGCCGCCGTCGCGCGACGAGACGCCGATCCCCGATTACGGCGCGGGGCCGCCAAGCGGGGTTCCTGCCGACCTGCTCCGCCGCCGGACCGATATCCTCGCCGCCGAGGCGCGGCTGGTGGGCGCCGCCGCCGCGATCGGGATCGAGCGCGCCGATCTGCGCCCGTCGCTGACGATTCCGGGCAGCCTGGTGCTGGGCAATGGCTCGCTGACCGGGCTGTTCTCCGATTTCCTGCTGACGCTGGGCGCCGCGATCGACCTGCCGCTGTTCGACGGCGGGCGGCGCCGCGCGGAAGTGGATGCGGCGCAGGCGCTGGCGGATGCGCGGCTGGCGGAATACCGCAACACCTTCCTCGTCGCGCTGGCCGAGGTGGAGAATGCGCTGGTCGCGATCGAGGCCTACCGCCTGCGAATCGCCGCGCTGACCGAGGCGATCGAGCAGAGCGAGACCGCGCTGTCGCAATCCAACGCACTCTACCGCGAAGGGCTGGCCTCGCTATTCGACGTGCTGGATGCGCAGCGCCAGCTGATCGCCAGTCGCCAGTCGCTGATCGACAGCGAGGCGGCGCTGTCGAGCTCCTTCGTGGCGTTCCATGCGGCGGTCGGATCGCCGGGCTTTGGCCGTGCCGGGGAACTGCCCGAGGAGGGCTGATTCGATCGACACTCCACAGGCGTAAACAGTCGAAGCGTTTCTCGCGCGACACTGTTGAAGATGTCGAACGGGCGATGGACAGGCCGCGCGTACGCTCGCACAGGGCTGCGCATGGCTATCGTCGCAACCATCATGAACAGCGCCACCGGGCGTCCCATCCAGACCATGAGCTTCGGGCGGATGCCCAAGCCCTGGGCGAGCTTCAACCTGGCAAGCGGGGAACTGGTGACCGCCGAGCGGATCGATGTCGGCAAGCCGGCGCCGGGCAAGTTTGCGGCCCCGATCGATATCTGGGTGACGCCGAAGAAGACCGACGACTGATCAGCGCCGCTTGGTCAGCGCCGGGTCAGCCGGACCAGTACCTGATCCAGCGCCTGCAGGAAGTTCGAGCGGTCGGTCTTGCCGAACGGCGGCGGGCCGCCGAGCTGTTCGCCCCCGGCGCGCAGGTCGGCCATCAGCGCCCGCGTCGCGATCGCCCCGCCGATCGAATCCTGGGTGAAGGGCTTGCCATTGGGCGCGAGCACCGCGGCGCCCGCTTCCAGACAGCGCCCGGCGAGCAAGATGTCCGAGGTCACGACCACGCTGTCGGCACCCGCATGCTCGGCGATCCAGTCGTCCGCGGCATCGAAGCGGTCGCTGACCATCACCCGCTCGATCGACGGATCCTCGGGTATCCGCAGCCAGGCATTGCTGACCACCGTCACCCCGGCGCGGTGGCGCTTGGCCACCTTGTAGATCTCGTCCTTGACCGGGCAGGCGTCGGCATCGACCAGCACGCGCAGACTCACGGATTGCGGTCTTTGTTACCCTTGGGTTTCACCGTAGCGCCGCCGCTGGTCTTCACCGGACCGGTCCGGGAATCATTGGGGCGGGGGCCCTTGTTGCCCTTGTAGCCGCCGCCCTTGGGTCCACCCTTGTAGCCGCCGCCACCACCGCCACCGCCGCCTTTGGGGCCGAAGGAATTGGGCTTCTTGCCGCGATGGTGCGGCTTGGCGGGCTTGCCGCCGGCGGTGCGATGGACGCGCGCGGATTCGCGCGGCGCCTCGGAGGCTTCGATGCGGACGCTGTCTTCCTCGCTCTCGTCCTTGGCGGTGCGGACCAGCGAATCGGCGAAGCGGTCGGCGATGGCGCGCGGGACCTGGAAATAGGTTTCGTTGCCGCCGATCCGGATCGCGCCCACTTCGTTGCGGGTGATATGACCGCGGCGGCACAGCAGGGGCAGGATCCAGCGCGGATCGGCGTTCTGGCTGCGCCCGATGTCCATCTTGAACCAGACCGTATCCTCGAAGCCGGGGCGGTGGCGTTCCTTCTGCGCGGCCTGACGCGCCTCGGGCGTGTTGGGGATCATCTCCTCGGGCTGCGGCATCGCGGCGCGGTGCGCGCGCACCAGCGCCGCGGCGATGTCCTCGGGGGAACGCTCGCTCATCAGCCGCTCTGCCAGCTTGCGGTCCTCGTCCTCGAATTCGACCGGCTCGAGCAGCGCGCCGAGCAGCCGCTCGCGATCCTGCGCGCGGATGCTCTCGGGGGTGGGAGCATCGATCCACTGGGCATCGATCTTGGCGCCGCGCAGCATCGATTCCACCCGCTTGCGGCGCGGGTAGGGGACGATCAGCACCGCGGTGCCCTTCTTGCCCGCGCGCCCGGTGCGGCCCGAGCGGTGCTGGAGCGTCTCGGCGTCGCGGGGAATCTCGACATGGATCACCAGGCTGACGCTGGGAAGATCGATCCCGCGCGAGGCGACATCGGTGGCGACGCAGACCCGCGCACGACGATCGCGCAGCGCCTGCAGCGCCTGGTTGCGTTCGGATTGGGAATGTTCGCCCGACAGCGCGACCACGCCGAAGCCGCGTTCCTGCAGCGTGGCGTGGAGACGGCGGACGTTGTCGCGCGTGGCGCAGAACAGGATCGCGGTTTCAGCTTCGTGGAAGCGCAGCAGATTGATCGTCGCCGCCTCGATCTCGGCGGGCGACACGGTCACCGCCTGGAAGGCAATGTCGCCATGGCCACGCTGGTCTCCGGCAGTGGCGATCCGCACCGCATCCTGCTGGTAACGCTTGGCCAGCGTGACGATGGGCTTGGGCATGGTCGCTGAGAACAGCAGCGTGCGGCGACCGGTGGGGGTCGCATCGAGGATCTCCTCGAGATCTTCGCGAAAGCCCATGTCGAGCATCTCGTCGGCCTCGTCGAGCACGGCGGTGTGGAGCTGCGACAGATCGAGCGGGCCGCGCTCGAGATGGTCGCGCAGCCGCCCCGGGGTGCCGACGACGATATGCGCGCCATCGCGCAACGCGCGGCGTTCCTTGGACGCGTCCATCCCGCCGACGCAGGTGGCGATCCGCGCGCCGGTGCCGGCATAGAGCCAGCCGAGTTCGCGGCTGACCTGCAGCGCGAGTTCGCGGGTCGGCGCGATCACCAGCACCAGCGGCAGTTCGGTCGCGGTGTTGAAGCGGTCGAGCAATTGCTCCGCCAGCGCCAGCCCGAAGGCCACAGTCTTGCCCGAACCGGTCTGCGCGGAGACGACGAGATCGCGGCCTGCGGCTTCGGGCGCGAGCACCGCGGCCTGGACTTCGGTGGGTTTTTCATAGCCGCGTTCGGCCAGCGCGGTGGCCAGGACGGGCGGAAGATTGGAAAAGGTCATCATGCTCACGGGGATGGGCCAGGTCGCGGGAGGCGGGCCGGCAGGATTGAGGGGTTTTGCGGCGAAGCGCAGAGGCTTCGGCCAGCGCAGCCATTGCCGCGCGGTCCATCGCCTTGTTCTGGGGGCGGGCCTATACAGCAAAGGGGCCGCTTTGGCTTCAACTGTTTTTGACGACCGGTTGGGGGCAACCGTGGAAGGGCCGGATCGGTCCGATCGGCCGGGAAGGGAGACCCAGCCCGACGAGCGGCGCGGGGCCCGATCACCGCTTGCCGGGCTGCGCTCAGGCGTCCGCGTTTGCCGCCTGCGCTGCGGCGATCAACTCGTTGTCGATGGCTTTGGCGCGGCTGTAGGCCGCGCGCTCGCGCAGCCGGCCCGCATAGGCTTCGAAGGCGGGGTTCGCAGGCAGCGAGCCGAAGGCCAGCCCCCAGTCGACCTGCGCGCCGACATAGACATCCGCTGCGGTGAAGCGGGTGCCGCAGACATAATCGCGGTCCGCCAGCCAGCCAGCGAGAACGCCGACCGCCAGCTCAAACTGGCCGTAGCCGACCATCCGCTGCTTGTCCGCGGGGGCTTCCCAGCCCATCGAGCGGTTGGTGATCGCCTGTTCGAGCGGCCCGGCGGCGAAGAACAGCCAGCGGTAATAGTCGGCGCGCTCATCTGCGGTGGGGGCTAGCCCCGCCTCGGGAAAGGCTTCAGCCAAATAGGCGCAGATCGCGGCGCATTCGGTCACGGTCCGGCCTTCGTGGACGATGGCAGGCACCTTGCCCATCGGATTGACCGCGCGATATTCGGGGCCCTTCATCGCGTCGCCATACTCGACCAGGCGCTGTTCGTAGGGCGCGCCGGTCTCCTCAAGCATCCAGCGCGCGATCTGCCCGCGCGACATCGGATTGGTGTAGAAAATCAGTTCGGCCATGCCATCCTCCCGGCGAGTCGCGACATGAGGAACATAGCATGAACCGGCAAGCGGTCCATGCGCATTCGCCATCCGGGCGCGATGGGGCTATTCCGCAGGCTCGACCACCGCCAGCACGGCATCGACCTGCACCTGCGCGCCTTCGCTGGCGGAGAGCTCGGTCACCCTCCCGTCGAAGGGCGCGGTCAGCGCATGCTCCATCTTCATTGCCTCGAGCACCAGCAGCCGGTCGCCCTTCTTGACCGCATCGCCTTCGGCGACATCGACCGCGATCACCTTGCCCGGCATCGGCGCCACGATGGCGCCGTCACCTGCGGCGGCCGCGCCGGAGCCGCGCGTCGCCAGCCCGAATTCATGCGCCTGGCCTTCGTGGAACACCACCACCCGGTCGGCATCGGCAAAGCCGGTGAGCGGTTCGAACGGCGCCTGCCCGGCGGGATCGACCACCTGGCTTTCGCCATCGCGGCTCAGCGCGACCGAGAGCCGCGGAGCGCGGTTGAGGCGGAAGCCGGCGAGCGGATCGCGATAGGCGCCCGCCGAGAGCAACACGAGTTCGGCGGCGGCGGCGCGGACCGAGGGGCCGGGCTCGCCATCGGCGATCAGCGCCTCGCCCTTGCGCTCGATGAACCCGGTGTCGAGCCGCGCGGCGGCGAAATCGTCGTCGCCCAGCGCATTGGCGAGAAAAGCGGCGTTGGTGCGGACCGGCCAGATCTCGACCCCGTCGGCCATCGCCAGCAGCGTGTCGATGGCATCGTCGCGGGTCTCGCCCCAGGCGACCAGCTTGGCGACCATCGGGTCGTAGAAGGGGGAGATCGTGTCGCCCTGTTCGACCCCGGTTTCGATCCGGCCCGCGCGGCCCAGATCGAGATGGTCGAGCCGCCCGGTGCTCGGCAGGAAGCCCCGGGCCGGGTCCTCGGCATAGAGTCGCGCCTCGATCGCATGGCCCTCGATGGAAAGCTCGTCCTGCGCCAGCGGGATCGGTTCGCCGCTCGCCACCCGAAGCTGCCATTCGACCAGATCGACCCCGGTGATCTCCTCGGTCACCGGATGCTCGACCTGCAGCCTTGTGTTCATTTCCATGAAGAAGATGCAATCGGCGCGCAGGCCTTCGCTCGCATCGGCGATGAATTCGATCGTGCCCGCGCCCTCGTAGTCTACGGCCTTCGCGGCGCGGACCGCGGCGGCGCAGATCGCATCGCGGGTCGCTTCGTCCATACTGGGGGCGGGGGCTTCCTCGATCACCTTCTGGTGGCGCCGCTGGAGCGAGCAGTCGCGCTCGAACAGGTGGACGACGTTGCCGTGGCTATCGCCGAACACCTGCACCTCGATATGGCGCGGGCTGGTGATCCACTTCTCGAGCAGGACCTCGTCGTTGGAGAAGCTGGCCTTCGCCTCGCGGCGGCAGCTGTCGAGCAGTTCGGCAAAGGCGGCGGGGTCGTCGACCTTGCGCATCCCCTTGCCGCCGCCGCCCGCGACCGCCTTGATCAGCACCGGGTAGCCGATCGCTTCCGCTTCCCTGGCGAGCCGCTCGACCGACTGGTCCTCGCCCTCATAGCCCGGGGTCACCGGGACCCCGGCGGCGCGCATCAGTTTCTTGGCGGCATCCTTGAGGCCCATCGCGCTGATGCTGGCGGGCTTGGGGCCGACCCAGATCAGCCCGGCGTCGATCACCGCCTGCGCAAATGCGGCGTTCTCCGACAGGAAGCCGTAGCCCGGGTGGATCGCCTCGGCACCGCTGGCCTTGGCCGCGGCGATGATCGTCTCGCCGCGCAGATAGCTCTCGGCGGCGGGGGAGGGGCCGATATTCACCGCCTCGTCGGCCTGCCGGACGTGCAGCGCGTTCGCATCGGCGTCGGAATGGACCGCGACGGTGGCGATCCCGATCTCGCGCGCGGTGCGGATGATGCGGCAGGCGATTTCGCCGCGGTTGGCGATGAGGAGCTTGGTGATCATGCCAGCGCGCTAGCCGCCCCGCAGGCGCGCATCAAGCTACCAGCCCGCGACGGGGCGAAAGTCGTGCCGCGTCCAGGTGATCGGCACCTCGGGGCCAGGCGGGCGATTGACCAGCGCCTGTCCGAAGCCGCGGATCACGTGCCACAGTTTCTCGTAGCCCGGCACCACCACCCGCCGGTCCCATGCCAATTGCCCGCGATCCAGCACCTTGCGCCCGATCGCGCCGTAGATATTGGCCGCCGAGAGCACCGCCCAGCGCTTGCGGAAGCCCAGCTTCTTCGCGCCCAGCCGCGCCGCCGCCTCGTATGTTTCCATCATCCCGATCAGCCGCGGCATCAGGCTGGCGAGCACGAAGCGGTTGTGCGGCTTGGCGTGTTCGCCGGGAGCGAAATCCTTCTCCGCCAGCCATTCGGCGGGCAGGTAGCAGCGCCCGGCCGCGTCGTCCTCGACGATATCGCGTGCGATATTGGCGATCTGGAAGGCGAGCCCGAGATCGCAGGCGCGGTCGAGCGTCTCGCCATCGTCCTCTGGCACGCCCATCAGTCGCGCCATCATGATCCCGACCGCGCCGGCGACATGATAGCAATAGCGCAGCATGTCGCGCTCGTTCTTGGGGGTGAAGCCGCCCGCGTCGAGCGCGAAGCCGGAGATCACGTCGCTCGCCATTTCGGGGGAGAGATTGCATTCGTCCGCCACCAGCCCGAAGCCGTCGAAGGCCGGGTCGGCGGTCGGCTGTTCCTCGAGGGCGCGGCGGGTGAGCACGCGAATGGCCTGGACCCGGTCCTCGGCGCTCTTGGGATTGCCCTGATCGCCCAGCGGGCCACCCATCTCCTGATTGTCGGCGATGTCGTCGCAGCGGCGGCACCAGGCGTAGAGCAGCCATGCGCGCTCGCGGGTGCGGCGGTCGAACAGCTTGGAAGCGGCGGCGAAGCTGTGGGAGCCTTCCTCGATCGCAGCGCGCGCCTGCCGCACCAGCGACGCGCGATTGCGCCCGCCGCCGGCCACTGCGGGGGTGCTGCGCATGTAGCTCGATGGAGCGAGAGGGCGTTGTTTGCTCAAAACCTGGCTCTGTCTAAAGATCGGCGGCGGTCATCTGGAAGATCGGCGTGTGCGGCTGATAGCGCTCCATCCTGTCGAGCAATCCGTCCAACGTCTCGTCGGCGATCATGATCCCCTGATGCGCGGGGCGGATAAAGCCGACCTCGGCCATGTGGCGGTTGAAGGCGAGCAGGTGGTCGAAGAAGCCGAAGGCGTTGAGCAGCCCGACCGGGTTGTCGTGATAGCCCAGCTGCGCCCAGCTGATCGCTTCCCACAATTCGTCCATTGTCCCCACGCCGCCGGGGATAGTGACGAAGCCGTCGGACAGATCGGTGAAGCGCTGCTTGCGCTCGTGCATCCCCGACACCTTGTACAACTCGGTGCAGTCGTGATTGGCGACCTCGGAGCTGGCGAGCGCGTCGGGGATGATCCCGATCACCTCGCCCCCGGCGTCGAGCGCGCCCTTGGCGACCGCGCCCATCAGCCCGAGCCGCCCGCCGCCATAGACGACGCCGATCCTGCGCCGCGCGAGCCCTTCGCCGACCGCACTGGCAAGTTCCATGTAGCGCGGGTCCTTCGGCGTCGCCGATCCGCAGTAAACGGCAAGTCTCTTCACGCGTGCGTCGCTCCGACCAGATCTTCGATCATCAGCCCGGCGGTCGCCTTGGCGCTGCCGACCACCCCGGGAATGCCCGCACCCGGATGGGTTCCCGCGCCGACGAGGTAGAAATTGCCGATCACGTCGTCGCGGTTGTGGCCGCGGAACCATGCGCTCTGGGTGAGCAGCGGCTCGAGGCTGAAAGCGCTGCCCAGATGCGCGTTGAGATCCTGCGAGAAATCGCGCGGGCTGTAATGGAACTTGGTCACGATCCGCTCGTGGATATCGGGAATATCCAGCCGCCTACCGACCTCGTCGAGCACGCGCTTTTCCAGCAGCGGACCGGTTTCTTCCCAGTCGACCGCCAGCTTGCCGGCATGCGCAACCGGGACCAGCGCGTAGAAGGTGCTCTTGCCCTCGGGCGCGACGCTGGGATCGGTCACGCTGGGGTGGTGCAGATAGACCGAGAAATCGGCGGGCAGCACGCCGTGCTTGTAGATGTCGTCGACCAGCCCTTTGTAGCGCGGGCCGAACAGGATCATGTGGTGCGGGATGTGGGGGAAGCTCCCCTCGAGCCCGAAATGGACCACGAACAGGCTGGGCGAGAACTTCTTGCGCGCCAGCTTCTTGGCGTAGCTCGCGCCGCGCCCGTTCCCGCTCAGCAGGTCCTTGTAGCTGTGCATGATGTCGGCATTGCTGGCGACCGCATCGAACCGCTGGCGGAAGCCCGATTTGGTTTCGACTTCGGTCGCCACCGTGCCCAGCGTGTGGACCTGAACCACCGGATCGCCCAGCCGTACGGTTCCGCCCAGCCGCTCGAAATGACGCGCCATCCCGGCGATCAACTGGTTGGTGCCGCCGCGCGCCCACCACACGCCGCCGTCTTTCTCGAGCTTGTGGATCAGCGCGTAGATCGCGCTGGTCTTCATCGGGCTGCCGCCGACCAGCAGCGTGTGGAAGCTGAACGCTTCGCGCAGCTTCTCGTCCTCGATGAAGTGGCTGACCATCGAATAGACGCTGCGCCACGCCTGCTTGCGCGCCAGCGCGGGCGCGGCCTTGAGCATCGATTTGAAATCGAGGAAGGGCACGTGGCCCAGCTTGACGTAGCCTTCCTCGTAGACCTCGGCGGAATATTTGAGGAAGCGCTGATAGCCCGCGACATCGGCGGGGTTGATCCGTGCGATCTCGTCGAACAATTGCTCTTCGTCGTTGGAATAGTCGAACTGCGTCCCGTCGGGCCAGGTCAGCCGGTAGAAGGGCATGACCTTCATCAGATCGACGTCCTCAGCCATGTCGTGGCCCGACAGCGCCCATAATTCGCGCAGGCAGTCGGGATCGGTGATGACGGTCGGGCCGGCGTCGAAGGTGAAGCCCTCGCGCTCGAAGACATAGGCGCGCCCGCCGGGCTTGTCGCGCGATTCGATCACCGTGGTGGCGACCCCGGCGGACTGGAGGCGAATGGCCAGCGCCAGCCCTCCGAAGCCCGCGCCGATCACGCAGGCGGTCCTGCCGGTCGGTGCGCTCTGCACCGGATCGGGGGCGATATCGTGGGGTGTCGCGTTCATTGCTGACGTCCTTGGACGAGCGGCCTGCCTTTGCCAAGCAGCGCGGCGATGGCCCGGGGGATGGAGACGGGCGGCTTGCCCGTCAGGATGCGCAAACCGTCGAGCCGGGTCGAGCGCGCGGCGTAGAAGCGTTCGATCAATGGTTCGGGGAGGCGATAGAAGCGCTCGAAGACCTTGTAGCGCAGCTCGGGTTCTGCGGCCTCGAACAGCATCTTGCCCAGCAGGCGGTAGAAGCGGGTGGCACGCCAGTGCTCCTGCGCCCGGCGATCGACAAAGCGCGCCAGCTCATCGCCCGCGCGATCCGCATTGCGGGCGATGGCGAGCGCGCTGGCGACCGCGATCGGCAGCGTATAGCTGGTCAGCGGGTGAGTGAAGCCGCCGCGCGCGCCGGCCAGCGCCACCCCGGGCACCGCCAGGCTGCGGCGATAGGCGACGAAATCGCCCCCGGTCACGACGGGGAGGACGCCGGTTTCCTCGGATACGGTCTCGCCGCTCCAGCCGTGCGCCGCGCAATAGGCGGCGATCCGCTCAGAAAGCAGCGCCCGGTCGAGCCGGGGTTCGTCGGCATAGTAGGTGTCCTCGACGAAGATATCCTGCGGCCCCAGGGGCAGGACATAGACGAAGCGGTAGGCGCCCGGCTGTTCGACACTCGCGTCCATGATCACCGGCCTTATCACTCCGTGCGGACTGTCGCAGCGCAGGTGGCGGCCCATGAACAGCTGCCAGCCGCCGGTTAGATGCGGGGAGGGTACGGCGCTGCGGCAGTCGATCACGCTTGCCGCGCGCAGCTGGCCGCCGCCGGCGAGTTCGACGCCGGTTTCGGACAGCCGCTCGACCCGCGTTCCCGCCATGATCGACTCCTGCGGCAACAGGCGGCGCAGCGTGGCGTCGAAATTTCTGCTGGCGAGCGAGCGGTATTCGCCCGCCAACCGACGTCCGTAGGCGGGAAAGCGGACCCGGTTGCCCTCGGGCCAGACCGTCTGCGGAAAAGACGCCAGCAGCGCGTCGCCCTCGGGATCGAGATCGCCCGCGAACCAGCTCCAGCGGTGATTGCCGCCGAAACTGCCTCCTGTTTCGATCAGCGCGATCCGCTTGTCGGGCCGGGCGCGATGAATGGCGAGGGCGATCAGCCCCCCGGCCAGTCCGCCCCCGACCACGGCGATATCGAGAGGGTGCCCGCTCATTGCCGCTTTGCTCTAGGTAGCAACGCGGAGTTGGGCAATGCGAAGGAATGCAAGGGTCATTGAACGCGCGGGAACATGCAGGCCAGCAGCCCGTTGTGATTTGAAATTCATTTTGAGGGAAATCATGAAAACATTCGCTGCTGGCCTGATGGTCGCCGGAACAGTGCTCGCTGCCGCCCCGCTCGCCGCCCAGAGCGCCAGTACGCCCGGCGTCCGCGCCGACGCGGTCGAATTGCCGGAGGACACCGTGTTCGACGGCGACTACCTCACGGTTGGCGTCGGCGTCGGATATAGCGCCAGCTATTCGGGTTCGGACGATTACCGTAGCTTCGTCCTGCCGATCGTCCAGGGGTCGCTGGCGGGGATCGATATCAGTCCGCGTCCGGCGGGGGTCGCGCTCGATTTCATTCCCGATCCCGACGAGGGCGTGGCCTTCTCTCTCGGGCCGGTGATCAAGCTCAACCGCGACCGGGCCGATCTCGACGGCATCAAGGATCCGGTGGTCGAGGCCTATGGCGAGCTGGATACCGCGATCGAGGTCGGCCCCAGCGCCGGGGTCAGTTTTCCGCAACTGCTCAGTCCGTTCGACAGCCTCAGCTTCTCGGTCGATGCCGCATGGGATGTGGCGGGCGCGCATGACGGGATGTCGGTGAGCCCCTCGATCACCTATTTCACCCCGATGAGCCGCGCGATCGCGGTCTCGCTGTCGCTGAGCACCAAATATATCGACGACGACTATGCCGATTATTATTATTCGGTCCCCGTCACCAACGCCGCGCTACCCGCTGCTGATGTCCTGCCGGGGTTCGAGGCGGATGGCGGGTTCGAGAGCGCGGGCGTCAATGTGCTGCTGGCCTTCGATCTCAACGGGGACGTCACCGATGGCGGGCTCGCGCTGATCGGGCTGGGCGGCTATTCGCGGATGCTCGGCGATGCCAAGGATTCGCCCTTCACCAGCATTCGCGGCGAGGCCGACCAGTTCCTCGGGGCAGTCGGGATCGGCTACACCTTCTGACCTTGTCCGGCCGCGGTTGAACGAAGAAAGGGCGGCTCATCGAGCCGCCCTTTTCCGTGTCAGTCGCTGGTGGCGGATTCCGTGCCGACCGTTCCCGGCGCCAGGATCGGCCGCGGAGCCGGCAGCTCCGCATCGCGGTCGCCGGTCTTGAGATAGGTTTCGAACCAGCGCATCATCCGCAGATTGTAATCGTAGCGCGCCGCCGCCCGATTGTTGCCATGCCCCTCGCCGGGGTAGAGCACCAGCCGCACCGGGGTCTCGGGTTTGCGCACCTTGATCGAGCGATAGAGCTCGTAGCTCTGCGACGGCGAAACCCGCGTATCCTCGGCGCCGTGCATGATCAGCAGCGGGGTCTCGGCCTTGTCGGTGTGGTAGATCGGGCTGACCTCGAGCATCTTCTGCCAGTCGTCCCACGGCCAGGCGAGGCTGTGGACATTGTACATCTCGTAGGGGATGTCGGTGGTGCCGAACTTGCTGATCTGGTTTGATATCCCCACGAACATCACGCCTGCAGCGAACTCGTCGCTGAAATAGGTCGAGGCCCAGCCGGTGGCGTAGCCGCCATAGGAACCTCCGGTGATACCGACGCGCTCGGGATCGGCGATCCCCATCTCGACCAGCGCCCGCTTGGCATCGACAAGGTCGGTGAACTCGGGATCGGTGTAGCGGCCCTGATGCTGTTTGGAAAAGGCGGTGCCATAGCCGGTCGAGCCGCGATAATTGGGCAGGAACACCGCATAGCCCTGACCGGCCGCGACCTGTCCCGGGCCGCTGTAATTGGTGACCCAGCCATTGGAATCATGCGCTTCCGGGCCGCCGTGAACATCGAGGATCAGCGGCGCCCCACCGGCGGGCGCACCGCCGACCGGCTCGATCAGCACGCCTTCGACCGTCTGCCCGTCGCGGGCGGTGTAGGTGACGGTGCGCTGCTGCCCCATGTCGATCTGCGACAGCCAGGGATTGTGCGATGTCCAGCGCTGAAAGCCACCATCGTTCCAGACGAACAACTCGCTCGGGTGACTGGGCGAGGATGCCCGGACCGCAATCCGGCCGCCGTCGGATTCCACCGCGGACAGGATCAGATTGCCGCCGTCGTGCTCCGCCGCGACGCTGCCGTTGGCGTCGTAGATCCGCAGCGCCGATTGCGCGCCCTTGTGGATCACTGCCGCCAACTGCCCGTCGGCGAGCCACTCGGCATCAACTGCTGCCTCGGGCGCGCCCTGATTGAGCGCGCGATATTGGCCAGTGGAGACATCGACGAAATACAACGTGGTCGCGGCGGGATCATTGATATCGACCCCGGCGATCATCGACAGACGGGTGCCGTCGGGTGAAATCTCCACATCGCCGATCTTGCCCGGCGTTTCGACCACCCGGAGCACGGTTCCGGTTGCGAGATCGAGGATGTGCACGCGCTTCGAGGTGTAGCTGTCGTCGACCTGTGGGGTGGGTGCGCTCTCGATGATGGCATGGCGCGCATCGGGCGCGGTGTCGAAACCGCTGACATAGCCGGGAATGGCGATCGTCTGCGGTTGGGCATCGATGGTATCGCCGATCGCGACGCGGAACAGGCGGTTGAGCCGCGCCTCTTCCTCATAGACGATGGCATCGAAGCCAGCCTCGCTTTGCGCTGTGCGCGCTTTGTCTTCCGCGGCGCTGGCGAGCAGGTGCATATGGCTGCCGTCCGGGCTCCAGGCGTAGCTCCGAACGCCGGCACCGGCGATCTCGGCGAGCTTGCGCTGCGCGCCGCCATCGATCGGAATTCCCCAGACGGCGCGGTCCTCGTCCTCGCGGCTCCAGAGGAAGCTGATCCAGCGCCCGTCCGGCGAGAAGGCGATGTTGCTCACATCCATGTCGGCGGGGAGGAAATCGCGCGCGTTGCCCGGTCCGTAAGCGAGCCTCAACTGCTGTTCCGGTCCGGCGTTTTCCTCGCCCGCAGTCACGTCTGGCAGGCTGACGGTGGTGTAGGCGATCCGGCTACCGTCGGGACCGACTGCGATGGTGCCGACGCTCTCCAGCCGGGCGACGTCTTCGGGCGTCATCGGGCGCGCTGAAGCGGCGGTTGCGACGAGGGCGCTGGAGGCGAGCAGCAGGGTGGCGATTGTCCGGCAGGTCATGGCTGGGCGATCCTCTCTCGATCATGAAAATTGGGATGGAGACCTCATAGCGAGGCAGGCGCGCATGGCAAACTGGCGCTTGTGCGAGAGACGCTCGCGAGGCATCAATCCGCCCAAACGGGAGAATGATCATGCGTTGTACCTATCCGCTGGCGCTGGCCGCCGCACTGCCCATTGCCTTGGCCGCCGCCCCCGCTCTGGCCGACACGACAGTGGTCCATGCCGGCAATGTCATCGCCGATGCCGACAGCCAGCCGACTGGCCCGGCGACGATCACGGTCACCGATGGCCGCATCGTCAGCATCGAGCGCGGCTGGAACGCGGCCCCGGCGGGTGCCGAAACGGTGCGGCTCGAGGGCATGACCGTGGTGCCGGGTCTGATCGATCTGCATGTCCATCTCACCGGCGACCCCGGCGGCGATTTCTGGAAGGACGCGGTCGAGCCCGAGGAATGGGGCGTGGTCGTTGGCGCGAAGAACGCCGCGAAGACGCTGCGCGCGGGCTTCACCACCGTGCGCGAGGCGGGGAGCGCGCAGCACAGCGGCTTCTCGTTGCGGCGCGGGACCGAGGAAGGCATGATCGAGGGGCCGCGGATCGTCGCTGCAGGCCCGGCGCTGGCCATCGTCGGCGGGCACGGCGACGTCTCGGGCTTCCGCCCCGAGGTCAACGAAGTGCTCACCTCGGGTTACACCTGCACCGGCGCGGTGGAATGCGCCGAGAAGGTCCGCCGTGCGAGCCAGAACGGTGCGGACGTGATCAAGATCACCGCCACCGGAGGGGTGCTGAGCCAGCAGGGCCGCGGGCTGGAGGCGCATTTCTCGGACGCCGAGATGAAGAGCATCGCCGACACCGCTCATTCGCTCGGACTGCAGGTGATGGCGCATGCGCATGGCGCGCGCGGGATCGAGGCGGCGGCGCGGGCCGGAATCGACAGCATCGAGCATGCGACCTATCTCGACGAGGCTGCGGCGCAGGCGATGAAGGCGAACGGCACGGTGCTGGTGCCGACGCTGATGGCCTTCCAGGGCGTGACCGAGCGGCTGGGGCAGGGCATCTACACCCCCGTGGTCGAGGACAAGATCCGCGCGGTCGCCGAAACCGCCAAGGTGTTCATGGGGCGGGCCTATCGTTGGGGCGTGCCGATCGCCTTCGGGACCGATGCCGGGGTGTTCGACCATGGCCGCAACGCCGAGGAATTCGCGCTGATGGTGGCGCAGGGCATGCCGCACCGCGAAGCCTTCGCCAGCGCCACCACCGTCGCGGCGCAGGTGCTGCAGATGGAAGACGAGATCGGACGGCTCGCGCCCGGCTATTCCGCCGACATGATCGCGGTCGCGGGCAATCCGATCGAGGATGTCACCGTGCTCGAGGATGTTAACTGGGTGATGGTGCGCGGGCGGATCGCCGAGTAGCCTTCGCAGAATTTGCACCGACGCTGGTCGATTGAAATCGCGTTAGCGGTTTCGTCATTGCGAATTTTGCGCCAGCAAGGCGCGGCAATCCATGGATCGCCGCGTCGCCCAAGTGGGCTCCTCGCGATGACGAGTTAGGGGAGAAACCAAATATGAAAACGATCCGCATCGCGTTGCTCGCGAGTGCCGGGCTTTCGCTCGCCGCCTGCGCCACCACTGCGCCCGAGACCGCTCCACCCCGTGTCGAGAGCGTCGAGAGCGCCGCGACGAGGCAGTCGGAACACGACCGGCTGTTCGCGCTGTTCGCGGATGCTGACGAGCGCGAACTCAAGCTCAACCCCATCAGCGCGCTGTTCCGCGGCGACATGCGTTTCGCAGACCGGATCGGCGACTTCCTTACCGACGAATACAATGACGCGAGCCGCGTCGATGCGCAGAGCAATCTGGAGCAGTTGCGCGCAATCGACCGCAGCGCGCTCGATGAGACCGACCGACTCGCTTACGACGTTTTCGCCTACAACCAGCAGCAGGCGCTCAAGGGATTGAGCGATCAGATTCTGGCGATCACCGAGGTGCGCCCGGTCAACCACTTCTCCGGCTTCCACACCTTCTATCCGACCTTCGCCAGCGGTCAGGGTGCGGCTCCGTTCAAGACGGTCGAGGATTACGAGAACAATCTCAGCCGCCACGCAAACTATATCGAACTGAACGACCGCGCGATCGCGCTGTTTCGGGAAGGGCTCGATACCGGCGTCCTCGAAACCAGACTGACGATCGGCAATGTCATCGAGCAGCTAACCACGCAGGTCGAGATGCCGCTGGAGGAATCGCCTTTCTGGATGCCGGTGAAAGACTTCCCCGACAGCTTCACGGCTGCCGAAAAGGCTCGCCTGACGCGGGAATACCGTGCCGCGACACAGGACATCTATGCGGCGCACACGAGAATGCGGGACTTCCTGCGCGACGAATATCTGCCGCGGGCGCGGACGAGCGTGGGTCTGTCGCAGATGAAAGGCGGCGAGGCGCTCTATCGCCAGCTGATCGAGAACACGACCACGCTCCCGCTCGAGCCCGGCTACCTTCACGATCTCGGGCTGAGCGAAGTCGCACGGATCAAGAACGGGCTCGAAGAGATCAAGAATGAAGTCGGCTTCGAAGGCACCCTGAACGAGTTCTTCGATTACGTTCGCACCGATCCGCAGTTCAAGCCGGAAAGCCGCGAGGCGCTGACGCAGACCTATTACGATATCGGCGAACAGGTCGACGAACGGATCGACGATCTGTTTTCGCTGAAACCCGCCGCACCGCTCGAAATCCGGCCCTACGAGCCTTTCCGCGAGCAGTTCTCGGCCGGCGGCTCCTACCAGTCTGGCGCGCCCGACGGGTCGCGGCCCGGGACCTTCTACTTCAACGCCTACGACCTCCCCAGCCGGCTGACGACGGGCAATGTCACGCTCTATCTTCACGAGGGTGCGCCGGGGCATCACTTCCAGATCAGCCTCGCACAGGAAAACGAGGCGCTGCCCGCCTTCATGCGCTTCGGCGGCACCACCGCCTTCGTCGAAGGCTGGGCGCTCTATGCCGAGACGCTGGGCGAGGAGATGGGCTTTTTCGAGGATCCCTGGAACCGCTACGGCACGCTGCAGGACGAGCAATTGCGCGCGATGCGGCTGGTGGTCGACACCGGGCTGCATTCCAAGGGCTGGACCCGCGAGCAGGCGATCGACTTCATGCTGGCGAATTCGGGCATGACGCGCACCGAGGTGGTGGCCGAGGTCGAGCGCTATATCGCCATCCCGAGCCAGGCATTGGCCTACAAGGTCGGCGCGCTCAAGATCCAGGAACTGCGCCAGCGCGCCGAGCAGCGGCTGGGCGAGGATTTCGACATCAAGGCCTTCCATGCGCAAGTGTTGAACACCGGCGGACTGCCGCTGCCGGTGCTGGAGGCGAAGATCGACCGCTGGATCGCCGCGGGCGGAGGCTGAGTGCGGCGACCCCGCGCTCGTTCGAAAACGGGCGCGGGTCTCGCCGCTAGCCGCGTCCGACGCTCACATATTCGAAGCCGCGCGCGCGGACGTCCGCGGGGCGATAGATGTTGCGCAGATCGACCAGCACGGGGGCCTTGGCGATCTGCTTGACGCGGTCGAGGTCTAGCGCCCGGAACGCGTCCCATTCGGTCACGATGGCGATCGCATCCGCGCCCTCTATGGCGGTGTAGGGATCGTCGCACATGCTCACTTCTGGCATTAACGCCCGGGCGGCTTCCATGCCTTCGGGATCGTAGGCGAACACCGCGGCCCCGGCATCGGTGAGCGTCTGCGCCACGGCGATCGCGGGAGAATCGCGCATGTCGTCCGTGTTCGGCTTGAAGGTCAGCCCGAGCAGCGCGACCCGCTTGCCGCGCGCGGCATCCTTGCCGCCCAACGCATCGAGCACCTTGCGACCCATCGCCCGCTTGCGGCTTTCATTGGCCTCGACAACTGCGGCAACGACCCGCACCGGGGTGTCGTAATCCTCGGCTGTCTTGAGCAGCGCCAGCGTGTCCTTGGGGAAGCAGGAGCCGCCGTAGCCGGGACCGGCATGGAGGAATTTGGAGCCGATGCGATTGTCCATCCCGATCCCGCGACTGACGTCCTGGACATCGGCACCGACGCTTTCGCACAGATCGGCGATCTCGTTGATGAAGGTGATCTTGGTCGCGAGAAAGGCGTTGGCGGCGTATTTGATCAGCTCGCTGGTGCGACGCCCGGTGAACAGGATCGGCGACTCGTTGAGGAACAGCGGCCGATAGACCTCGCGCATGACCTCGCGCCCGAACTCGTCCTGCGCGCCGATGACGATCCGATCGGGACGCTTGAAATCGCCGATCGCCGCGCCTTCGCGCAGGAATTCGGGGTTGGAGACCACGGCGAAGCGATGAGTGGTGCCGCTTTCGGCGAGAATGCGCTCGACCTCGTCGCCGGTACCGACAGGCACGGTCGACTTGGTCACAACCACCGCATCATTGGACAGGCTCGCGCCGATTTCCTCGGCGACCGCATAGACGAACGACAGGTCGGCATGCCCGTCGCCGCGGCGGCTCGGAGTACCGACTGCGATGAAGATCGCTTCGGCGCCGGCGATGCCTTGCGCCAGATCGGTCGTAAACGTCAGTCGCCCGGCCTTGACGTTGCTTTCGACCAGCTTGTCGAGGCCGGGTTCGTAGATCGGCATCACCCCCTCGTGCAGCCGCGCGATCTTCGTCTCGTCCTTGTCGATGCAGACCACTTCGTGGCCGAAATCGGCAAAGCAGGCGCCGGAAACCAGCCCGACATAACCCGAGCCGACCATCGCTATCTTCATGAAATACCCCCGGTGTAACGAATGGTGATCGTGCCGTCGGCGTCGACGGCCTGGATATAGCGTCGCTCCGCACCCTCGAGCACCAGCGCGGTCAGAACGCCGGTCCGGAAGGCGCCGGTATCGATCCCGATCCGATGCCCGCGATCCTCGACATCCTCGAAGATGGTGTGACCATGGACGACGACGTGGCTGAGTGGATCGACATGACGCAGGAAGCGCTCGCGGATCCACAACAGATCGTTGCGATTCTGGTCCTCGATCGGCCGCGAGGGATCGACGCCCGCGTGGACGAAGACATAATCTCCGGCGATCACCATCTCATCCAGCGACTGAAGGAAGGCGCGGTCGTCCTGCGGGATCAGCCGCACGAGCTCGTCCTGCAGTTCGCCCAGCGTGAGCGCGTCGAGGTCCTTGCGCGAGATGCCGTAGCTCATGATGGTCTCGCGGCCGCCATGCTTGAGAAAGTGCCGCAGCACGTCCTTGTCCTCGAAGCTGTCGAGAAACATTTCTTCGTGATTGCCGGCGAGGCAGCGCAGCGGGCGGCGGCTCTGCCATTCGCGCGCGGCGGCAATGACGCCGGCGCTCTGCGGGCCGCGATCGACCAGATCCCCCAGCAGGACTACGGTCGAGCGGGAGGCCGGCGACGCACCATCGTGGGTTTCGATCGCCCGGCGCAGCGCATCGAACAGGTCGAGGCGACCATGAACGTCCCCGACGACGTAGTAACGCTCGCCTTCCGGCACCGTCGCAAGCTTGGCCGGCGCGCTGGCCCTGCGGAATATCTGGCGGATGGAGTTGAGCATGGTCGTTCAGATGGCCCCGGAACGGAGCGTTGCAAGCCGCATAGGCGCACCGGCGCTGGCGAGCAACTGTGGGATGCCGATCGCGGTCTTCGCAGTTGCACAAAAACCACGCAAGCGGCCCCGTATCCGTAATAATCGCGGTCGAAACTTGCTTTCGGTGTATGGTTTGTGAAATATGATTGCGAACACGATCGAGGAACCCGCACGAAAACCTGGGCCCGACGCGTTTGCAGGTGGGACGAAGCGACAACCATCAGGAGTCTGTCATGCTCACGTCCTCGCGCGGCCTTGCCGCATCGCTCGTCTTGGCGAGCTGTACCCTATCCGCCCCTGCCTTCGCGCAGACCGTCCTCCCGGCCGACGAGGTCGAGGAAGACACCCAGGGCCCGATCACGATTTCGGCCAATGTCGCGCTGACGAGCGAGTACCGCTTCCGCGGCGTCGATCTGTCGGGTGGCGAGATCGCCATCCAGGGCGGCTTCGATCTTGGGACCGAATCCGGGTTCTACGTCGGGACCTGGGCGTCGTCGCTGGATGAAACCACCGTCGGCTTCGGATCGACCGAAGTGGACATCTACGGCGGCTGGAGCGGCGATTTCGCCGAGGGGCTCTCTGCCGATGTCGGCGTGATCGGCTACCTTTATCCGGACGCCGGTCCCGGCGATTTCGACTATGTCGAAGTCTACGGCTCGGTGGGCTTCGCGTTCGGACCCGCCGAAGCGACCGTCGGCGTTGCCTATGCGCCCGAGCAGGACTCGCTGGGCGGGACGGACAATTTCTACATATATACCGATCTCGGGGTGGGCATTCCTGGGACGCCGGTCAGCGTGACCGGTCATGTCGGCTACACCGACGGCTTCCTCACCTTTACCAACGACAGCAAGGCTTTCGACTGGTCGATCGGTGCGGAAGCTGAGCTCTACGGCCCGCTGTCGATCAGCGCCGCCTACGTCGGTGCCGAGGGCGATATTCCGGTCGGAGCCTATGATTTCGTCGACGATGCCTTCGTCGTGACGCTCAGCGCGAGCTTCTGATCCGGATCCGAACGGGGGCGGACCAGAACGCCGCCCCCTTCGGTCTGGTATTGGGCCACCGGCAGCGTTTCATTCCCTCCGCCCGTTAGCGGAAAACGCCGATCGATCCGGCGATTACCTCCGAATCGGATGAGATTATTTTGCCAGTACTACGCTTTGTAGCGGTTACCTGAGCAATCTATTGCGTTCAAAATCGTTGCAAGTAATCGGACTCCCCCATACACGAATTCCCAGGGGGATAAGTGATGGGGTTACTGTCTCAGCTCGATGCTGCCGAATGGCTTGCGCTGGTCCAGCATGAGCTGTTTCTGTTCGCAACCTTCTTTTTCATTCTCGGTGCGCTGGACGAATTCGCCGTCGATCTGACCTATGGCTGGCTCCGGCTGCGGGGGAAGGCCGCCACCGGGCGCGTCGACGAAGCCGAATTGCGCGCTCGACCGCTTGCGTGGATCGCCGCGATTTTCGTGCCCGCGTGGGACGAGGCGCGTGTCATTCGCCCGATGCTGACCCATTCGCTGCTGGCATGGCCGCAAGCCGAGGTGCGTTTCTTCATCGGATGCTATCGCAACGATCCGGCTACGTTCGACGAGGCCTCGATCGTCGCGCGCAGCGATGCGCGGGTCCATCTGGTGGTTCATGATCGCGATGGGCCGACCAGCAAGGCCGACTGCCTGAACGCGCTCTATGCGGCGCTGGTCGCCGAAGAGGAACGCGCCGGGCGGCGCGCGCGCATGGTCGTTCTCCACGACGCCGAGGACATGGTCGATCCGGCGGCGCTTGCCGCACTCGACATGGCGCTCGATCATGCCGAATTCATCCAGCTTCCGGTGCTTGCGCTGCCGTAACCGCGCTCCCGCTTCATCGGAAGTCATTACTGCGACGAATTTGCCGAAGCCCATGGCAAAGTGATGGTCGTCCGCAGCGGGCTCGGTGCGGGCATTCCGGGCGCCGGGGTGGGGAGCGCGGTGGAGCGCTGCACACTGGCGCGATTGGCCGAACTTGCCGGAGGATTGGGCCCTTTTGCAACCACTTCGCTGACCGAGGATTATGAATTCGGGCTCAATGTGGGCTCCATTGGCGGGCGCGACCGGTTCCTGCGTTTGCGAACCCGAGAGGGGAGACTGATCGCAACGCGGGCCTATTTCCCATCGCGCATCGACACAGCCATCCGGCAGAAAACACGCTGGATTCACGGAATCGCCCTGCAGGGCTGGGATCGACTAGGCTGGAACGGCGGATTCCTGCGGACATGGATGAAGCTGCGCGACCGGCAGGGGCCATTCGCCGCATTCCTTTTGGCGCTCGCCTATCTCCTTGTCCTCGGGTCCGGCCTGATCGGCATCGCCGGGTGGTTTGGCTTATTCGTCCCTTTCAAGGCATCGCCCCTGCTTGCGACGATGCTGGCCATCTGTGGCATCGCGTTCGTCTGGCGCGCGCTGATCCGGGCAATTTTTACCGGCCGCGAATTCGGCTGGCGTGAAGGGTTGCTGGCAGTCGTGCGCATACCGGTCTCGAATTGTATCGCGATCATGGCAGGACGCCGCGCATTAATGGCTTACATTGCGACGTTGCGCGGCGCGGAAGCACAGTGGGACAAGACGGAGCACCTCGACCATCCCGCATCGCTCATGCGGGAGCACGGCTCGATATGATCGTCCGGCCGACCCTCGGGTCTCTGCCGACATCGCGCTCAATCCGGGGTCAGCCGCTGGCGATCATGCTGTTGGTACTTGCTTGTTGGATAGGCTTGCGCGCCAGCTTCTGGTCAACGCCGAACCCGAGGAGCGATGCTCTGGTGCCGTTCGCCACAGAAGACCAGACATTCCGAACGGAGGGTCGCGGCCCCAGCGGACGAAAAGGCTCGCCGGCTTCCCGGCGGGTCCATGCCGCCCACGAAACCGATGGCGTTCCGGGAAAGCGATTATCCAGCAGTGTCCTTCGCGCCGGGGTGCCGCCTCGATTTCCCTTTCCGATGCCGATGCTGAGCGGAGTGCAAATCGAAACCTTGCCTTTCGCAAGGTCTCCTTCCTCCACCCACGGAATGCGCTCCTTGGAACGGTACCAAGAGCCGACGCCCCTTGGCGCTGCCTCTTACTCGCTCTCTCTCAAACCTGCGTCGGTGGGCGACCCGCGGCGCTTCTCGATCGATGGCTGGCTGTTCCTGCGCGAAGGCGGCGTGGCCGACCCGGGTGCGGGGCCGCTCGCCCCGACCTACGGCGAGAGCCAGTTCGGAGCATTGCTGCGCTACGAACTCGGGCCGGGTCGCCGGCTTCTGCCGCAGGCCTATCTGCGCGCGACCGGAGCGATCGATACGCGCGAGGCCGATCTCGCGGCTGGCGTCAGCATCCGACCACTGGCCGCGCTTCCCTTGCGCACGCATACAGAGGTCCGGCTGTCTCGTCTCGGCGAACGGACCGAACTGCGCCCGTCGGCTTTCGTTACGACGGGCATCGACGAGGCGTTGCCGCTGGGCGCCCGGGTTCGCGGTTACGCGCAGGCGGGCTATGTCGGTGGCGAGTTCGCCACTCCCTTCGCCGATGGCAGCCTCGTGGTCGAGCGCGACGCCAAGCGCTTCGCGCGCGGGGCACTCGCCGTCGGCGCCGGAGTATGGGGCGGCGCTCAGGAAGGAGTGGCGCGGCTCGATGCCGGCCCGACCGCCAGCGTAGATTTGCGCATCGGGCAGGGCAGGGTAAAATTGGCCGCAGATTACCGCCTGCGGATCGCGGGCGAGGCGGAACCCTCGTCGGGAGCGGCGCTGACGCTATCGACCTCTTTCTGAGCCGCCGCGACTTACATCGCCGGGCGTGCTGGGATAGGGGCCGCACATGGACGTCTACCTGCCGATCGCGAACCTGTCCGTGAACGGGCTCTGGATCGTTGCGCTCGGCGGCGTGACGGGTCTGCTCTCGGGCCTGTTCGGGGTCGGCGGCGGGTTTCTGACGACGCCCTTGCTGATCTTCTACGGTGTCCCGCCGACCGTTGCCGCCGCCTCGGCCGCGACCCAAGTCACCGGCGCCAGCGTCTCCGGCGTATTCGCGCATTCCAGGCGCAGCGGGGTGGACTACCGTATGGGGGGCGTGATGGTCGCCGGCGGGATGGTCGGAGCGGTGATCGGTTCGCTGCTGTTCCGCTTCCTGCGGGCCATCGGCCAGATCGACGTCGTGATCAGCGCGCTCTACGTGATCCTGCTCGGGTCGATAGGAACGATGATGGCGCGAGAAGCGGTTCGGGCATTGCGCGGCAGATCCTCCGCTTCGGCCGCGAAACGGCGCCGCCACCATCCGTTGGTAACCTCGTTGCCGATGCGCTGGCGGTTCTATCGCTCGGGCCTGTACATATCGCCGCTGGCTCCGCTGATCCTGGGGGTGTTGGTCGGCATCCTCACCATGCTGATGGGGGTGGGCGGCGGCTTCATTCTCGTGCCCGCGATGCTCTATATCCTGGGGATGAGCGCGAATGTCGTGGTCGGCACCAGCCTGTTCAACATTCTGTTCGTCACGATCGCCACCACCATGATGCATTCGCTCACCACGAGGGCGGTCGATATCGTGCTGGTGGGACTGCTGCTGATCGGATCGGTCACCGGCGCGCAGATGGGTACGCAGGTCGCCGCCAAGGTGAAGCCGGAAATCCTTCGCCTGATCCTCGCCTCGATCGTTCTCGCGATCGCCTTGCGCATGTTCTTCGGCCTGTTCGTCCGGCCCGACGAAATCTACACGATCGCGCCGCTGTGAGGGTGCTGCTGCTCCTGCTGTTCGCCCTCATGCTCTCGGGCCAGCGGGATCCCATCCTGGTGCCCGAAGTATCGCAGCACGAGGTGCAGGTGCGGCAGGGCTTCACCGGCACCGAATTGCTGCTGTTCGGCGCGATCATCGATCCGGCCGGACGGGGGGTCGGCGGACAATACGACATCGTCGTCGTGCTCAAGGGCCCACCCGAGCCGATCAGGCTGCGCGAGAAGGCGCGGTTTGCAGGCGTCTGGGTCAATGCCGAGAGCACGGACTTCCGCTCGGTCCCTTCCTTCTTCGCGGTGGCTTCCTCGCGCCCGATCGAGGAGATCGTCGACCAGAAGACCGCCGCGATCTACGAATTCGGTACCGAATATATCCAGCTGTCGCCCACGGGAATCATCGATCCTGAGGAACAGGCCCGTTTTGCCGCGGGCCTGGTCGATCTCAAGACGCGGCAGAACCTCTATCAGGAAATTGTCGGCGGCGTCGAACTGCGCGAAGACGTGTTGTACCAGGCGCGGATCTCGCTGCCCTCGAATGTCAGCACCGGAATCTACACGGCCGAGACCTTCGCCGTGACGGATGGCCGCGTCATCGCTTCGGCGATGGCGGAGGTCGCGGTGCGAAAGGTGGGGTTCGAACGCTTCATAGAGAATTCCGCCAATCATTGGGGCCTTTACTACGGTTTCGCTGCGGTGGTGCTCTCGATCGGGATGGGCTGGGCCGCGAGCCGCTTCTACGCGATGATCTGACAGGATTTTCCGGAGCTTGCGCGCACTCGCATAGCTCGGTCGTTACGACATTTTAACCGTCGGCGCTTAGGCCAAATTATACAACAGCCGCGCGACCGGAAGCTTCATGACCGATATGTCTCATCACAATTTCCGCCCTCCCGACCCGTCCGAAGACGATGGGGCGGAGTGGCCGCAGCGCAACGCGCTGCGCGACCGGATCCGGCGCGGCGGCGCGGCTGCCCCCGTGCACGAGGCGCGGACTGCTGCAACCGCCAGTTCCCCGGCCCCGCAACGCGCCTTGCCTCCGCAGGATTCGTCGCGCCCGCCAGCGCTGCGTCACCCCGCACCGTCTCAGTCGAGCGCGCGGGCCCAATCGAGCGCGCGGGCCCCGGCGGCCGCGCAGGAGCGTGCGATCCTCCCTGAACCCGAACAGCGTCGGGCACCCGTCCACCCGGCATCCGAGCGCAGAAGCGAGACCACCGCGGATCGCGAGGGGCCTCAGCCGCGCCCCGCCCCCGCGGCGACACGGTCCGCAGCGCAGCAGGATGCCCTCCAGGCTGAGCGCCGTGGCGGCGGCAGCAGCAGCAACAGCGGTAGCGGCGGCGAGGCCGTGGACAATGCCGTACTCCCGATCGGCGAAGTGCTCGAGATCGCGGGTTCGGGATCGCGCATCGCGATCGATCTGCACCGTCTCGGCGAATGCATGCAGGACGAAGACCCGGCGATCGCGATGGCGGGGCAGGTCGGGAGCCAGATCAAGATCCGCGTCGGCGATGGCTGGCTGCTGGCCAACGTCCGCAACCAGAAGCAGGATCGGCAGGTCGTCGGCTCTGTCGTCGCGAACATCGATTTCCTCGGCGAGGGCGCCGAGGAGAAGCTCACCGGCAAGCTCCACAGCTTCAAGCGCGGGGTCACCCGCTATCCGGTGCCGGGGGCGAAGATTTATCCGGCCACGACCCAGGATCTCAGGCAGGTCTATGCCAGCGACGGGCGCAGCGCGGTGACGATCGGCAAGGTCTATCCCACCAAGGATATCCGCGCCGGGCTCTATATCGACGCCATGCTGGGCAAGCATTTCGCGCTGCTGGGATCGACCGGCACCGGCAAATCGACCAGCGCCGCGCTGATCCTCCACCGCATCTGCGAAGCGGCGCCCGAAGGCCATATCGTGATGATCGATCCGCATGGCGAGTATGCGGCGGCGTTCCGCAACACCGGGGTGATCCTCGATGTCTCGAACCTGCAGATGCCCTATTGGCTGATGAATTTCGAAGAGCATTGCGAAGTGCTGTTGACCAGCGCCGGGAACGAGCGGCAGGTCGATGCCGACATCCTCGCGCGCTGCCTGCTGCATGCCCGCGGCAAGAGCAGGCTGGCCGAGCAGATGGGCAAGATCACCGTGGATTCGCCCATCCCCTATCTGCTGTCGGACCTTTCGATGGCGCTGCAGGACGCGATGGGCAAACTCGACAAGGCGACCAATTCCGCGCCCTATATGCGGATCAAGAACAAGCTGGACGAGCTGAAATCCGATCCGCGCTACCAGTTCATGTTTTCCGGCATGCTGGTGGCCGACACCATGGCGGATTTCATCTGCAAGATCTTTCGCATGCCCGGCGGCGGCAAGCCGATCTCGATCATCGACGTCTCGGGCGTCCCCTCCGACATCACCGCCACGGTGGTCGCGGTGCTCAGCCGGCTGGTGTTCGATTTCGCGATCTGGGGCCGCGAGGAGAAGACCCGCCCGGTGCTGCTGGTCTGCGAGGAAGCGCATCGCTACGTTCCCAACGAGAAGAACGCCGACGGGTCGAGCGTGGGCCGCGTGCTCAGCCGGATTGCCAAGGAGGGCCGCAAATACGGCATCAGCCTGGGGCTGATCACGCAGCGCCCCTCCGATCTTGCCGAGGGGGTGCTCTCGCAATGCGGCACGATCCTCTCGATGCGGCTCAACAACGACCGCGACCAGGCTTTCGTCAAGGCCGCGATGCCCGAGGGCGCGCGCGGATTTCTCGATGCGATCCCGGCGCTGCGCAACCGCGAATGCATCATCTGCGGCGAGGGCGTCGCGATCCCGATCCGGGTGCGTTTCGACACGCTCGAGGAAAGCAAGCGGCCCGCCTCGGACGATCCCAGCTTCGTCGAATTGTGGAACAGCAGCGGCGGCGAGGAAGATTCGGTCGCGCGGGTGGTCCAGCGCTGGCGCTCGCAAGGTTGAGTTTGGCGCTAGGTCCCGCGGGTATCGCCGAACAGGTGGATATGCAGCCGGTCGCTCATCCGGAAGCCGTGCTCGAGGCATAACGGCACCAGCCAGCGCTCGCGAGTCCGCAGCGTGGCGCTGTCGGTGCCTTCGGGCATCAGGAACACGCGGGCGGGCGGGATCGCATGGGCGCGGACCAGCGCCGCCGCCTCGGCGACGTCCTCGGGAGCCGCGACCACGAATTTGAACCAGGCCCGCGGGTCGCCGGCATAGGCGTGGAGCCGCTCGGGGAGCAGCGCGAGCTCGGCCGGATTGCCGCTGTGCGCCAGCTTGGGGCTGACGTTGTACTGATCGATCCGGACATCGAGCCGCGGGGGCGCGCGGGTGGTGCCATTGGTCTCGATCTCGACCGTGATGTCGGGCAGCAGCTCGAGCAGTTCGGCCAGCGCCGCGGCCTGGAGCAGCGGTTCGCCGCCGGTGACCACCAGCCGCTTCTGGCCCTGCTCCGCGATCCGCTGCGCCACTTCGGCGACGGGCAGCGTCAGCTGGTTTGCCCGGCGATCGTAGGTCCGGCCCGACCGGTGCGGGCGCCCGAACTTTTCGGCGGCGCCGGTGAAGTGCCAGGTGTAGGCGGTGTCGCACCAGACGCAGGCGAGATTGCAGCGCGACAGGCGCACGAAGGCGACCGGCATCCCGGCGGAGGGACCTTCGCCCTGCACCGAGGAGAAAATCTCCGGCCCCCCGGTGTCGTCGGTCGCAAGCGTCAGTTTCACACGGCTTTCCAGTAATGTCCCCGGAGGGTGACGGTGGGTGACAGTGGGTGACACCGGTGTCACCCGGATTCTAGAACTAACCCACTGTTACGGAACGGGTTTATCCCGCCAGGGTGACACTTGGCGGGTTTTTTCGGGCGGGACCTCCGCCCGGCGACCAGCCTCGCACCATCCTATGGCAGAAACGCCCGCTGTAGGAAAATCCTCCGCGAGGGCGGAGCGATTATCCCAGCCGCGCCAGCGCCGCCTCCAGCCGCTCGACCTCGGCGCTGTGATGCGCCAGATCGGCGCGCGCCTTCTCGACCGCCTCGGGCTTGGCGCGTTCGACGAAGCTGGCATTGCCCAGCCGGCCTTCGAGCGATTTCGCCTCCTTGCGCGAAGCGGCGAGCGCTTTTTCAAGCCGCGCCTGCTCCGCCGCGATGTCGATCACCCCTTCGAGCGGGATGATGAAAGCGTCCTCGCCCGCCGCGATCTGCATCGCCGGCCCCTCGGGCGCCTCGGCGAAGTGGATCGGGTTCAGCCGCGCGAGACGCTCGATCGCGCCCGCATTGCCCTCGACCACCGTCTTCGCCAGCGCGCCGGGCGCGGGGCAATAGGCTGCCAGCTTGGCGCCGGGCGGGATGCCGAGTTCGTTCTTGGCCGCGCGCACCGCGCCGGTCAGCGCGATCAGCCAGTCGATCTCGGCCTTCGCCTCGGCATCGATCTCGGCTTCGGGCTCGGGCCAGCGCGCGGTGATCAGCGGGTGTTCGGGCCGCTCGCCCTGCTTGCTCCACAGCTCCTCGGTGACGAAGGGCATGAAGGGGTGGAGCATGACGAGGATCTGGTCGAGCGCCCAACCGGCGACGGTCTTGGTCTCGATAGCAAAGTCCCCCTCCCGCTCGCGGGAGGGGTCAGGGGTGGGCGAGGCCTGGTCGTCCCCATCGGGCCCACCCCCGACCCCTCCCGCAGGCGGGAGGGGGGAAAGGACGGGCTTGATCAGCTCCAGATACCAGTCGCAGAACCGGTCCCAGACGAAGTGGTAGATCGTGTTGGCGGCCGCGTCGAAGCGCAGTTCGGCGAGCGCGCGCTCAAGCGCGGCCTTGGTCTCCACCACCTCGCCGACGATCCATTTGTTGACCGCAAGCGTGGCCTCCGGCGCGGCGATCTGCGTGCTCGCGCCGATGCCGTTGGCCTGGCAGAAGCGCGTCGCGTTCCACAGCTTGGTCGCGAAATTGCGGTAGCCCTCGACCCGCTTGTCATCCATCTTGATGTCGCGGCCCTGGCTCTCCATCGCCGCCATGAAGAAGCGCAGCGCATCGGCGCCATAGCGCTCGATCAGCCCCAGCGGATCGACGACATTGCCCTTGGATTTGGACATCTTCTGCCCGTCGGCGGCGCGCACCAGCCCGTGGAGATAGAGCCGCGGCCAGGGGTTCTGACCGGTGAGATGGCGCCCCATCATCATCATCCGCGCATCCCAGAAGAACAGGATGTCGAAGCCCGAGATCAGCAGGTTGTTGGGGTAGTGTTTCTCGAGCAGGCTTTCCTCCCCGGCCTGCCGGGGAGGGGGACCAGCCGCAGGCTGGTGGAGGGGTATTCTTTCGCGGGCCGCCTCGACAATCCCGGCGACGACCGCATCCAGATCGCCGAACACCTCGCGCGCCGGAATCCGCAAGGTCTCCACGCCCCAGTCGCGCAAGATGCCGTCGCGCGCAGCGTCGCGCTCCGGGCGGTCGCCGCGATCATGCGCTTCGCCATCGATCTCGATCGCGAGACCCGCTGCCGGGCAGAAGAAATCGAGGACGTAATCGCCGGCGGGATGCTGGCGGCGGAATTTGAAGCCGCCGGGGCGATCCTTGAGCGCATTCCACAGCGTCGTCTCGGAAGGCGGCATCGTGCGACGCATTGCCTTGGCGCGCAGGATGGCGGCATTGGTCTTGGGTGGTAGCTTGTAGCGGACCCCTCCACCATGCTGCGCATGGTCCCCCTCCCCATCGGAAGATGGGGAGGAAAGATCATCCTCACCGGCTGTGCCGGGGAGGGGGACCGCCGAAGGCGGTGGAGGGATATCGCTCTCGGGCCAGCCGAGGGTGGCGAAGGGCCACAGGGCGCTTGAGAACCAGGTGTCGAGGACATCCTCGTCGCGGGTCAGGGTGACGCCATCGCCCGCTTGTTCGCGCGCTTCCTCTTCGGTTTCGGCGACGTAGGCGTTGCCGCTGTCATCGTACCACGCCGGAATCCGGTGTCCCCACCACAGCTGGCGGCTGACGCACCACGGCTGGATGTTCTCCATCCAGTTGAAGAAGGTCTTCTCCCAGCTCTTGGGGACGATCTCGACTTCGCCGCTCTTCACCGCCGCGATCGGCGCCTTGGCGAGCTCGGCGGCGTCGACATACCATTGGTCGGTCAGCCAGGGCTCGATCACCACGCCGCCGCGGTCGCCGAAGGGGGTGGCGATGGTGCGCGGTTCGGAATCGAGGCTCTGCTCCTCGCCATCCTTGGTCTTGACGATATGGGGAATGAGGTAGCCTTCGGCTTTCATCCGCGCGACCACCCGCTCGCGCGCGCCATCGACACCGTCGCGCCGGAAGCGGTGCAGGCCGAGGAATTCCTCCGGCACCAGCCCGTCGGCGGTCTGGCAGACATCGGCCTCGGCATCGAGCATGTTGAGCATGTCGCCCGCTGCGATCCCGGCGCGCTTGCCGACCTCGAAATCGTTGAAATCGTGACCCGGCGTGATCTTCACCGCGCCGCTGCCCAGTTCCGGGTCGGCGTGTTCGTCGGCGACGATCGGAACGCGGCGACCGGTGATCGGCAGGACGACATATTTGCCGACCACGCTGGCATAGCGGGTGTCGCCGGGATGCACCGCCACCGCCATATCGGCGAGCATGGTTTCGGGCCTGGTGGTGGCGACGACGATATGATCCGCGCCGCTATCCAGCGTGACCCCGTCGGCGAGCGGATAGCGGAAGTGCCAGAACTGACCCTTCACATCCTGCGTCTCGACCTCGAGATCGGAGATCGCGGTCTTGAGCTTGGGGTCCCAGTTCACCAGCCGCTTGTCGCGATAGATCAGCCCGTCGCGGTGCAGATCCACGAAAGTCTTGAGCACGGCTTTCGAGAAATGCTCGTCCATCGTGAACTGTTCTCTGGACCAGTCCATCGAGCAGCCCAGCCGGCGCAGCTGGCGGGTGATGGTGCCGCCGCTTTCTTCCTTCCACTCCCACACCTTGGCGATGAATTCCTCGCGCGAATAATTGGTGCGCTTATCCTGCGCGGCCTCGAGCCGGCGCTCGACCACCATCTGGGTGGCGATCCCGGCGTGATCGGTGCCGACCACCCACAGCGCATCCTTGCCGCGCAGCCGCTCGTAGCGGATCATGATGTCCTGCAGCGTGTTGTCGAGCGCGTGGCCGATATGCAGCGAGCCGGTGACGTTGGGCGGCGGATTGACGATGGTGTAGGGCTCCGCCTCCGGACGATCCGGGCGGAACAGGCCGTTCTCCTCCCAGTGGGAATACCAGCGCGCCTCGATATCGGCGGGATCGAATGTGGTCGGCAGATCGGTGCTCATGGTCCGGCCTTTGCCAGCGGGTCTGCGGCGGTGCAACAATTGCTCGCGCGCAGAGTGCGCCTTGTCGCCCGGACGATTTACCCGCATATGGCCTGCCGATGGACAGCGAAGCCGGATTCACGATCCCCGACGAAGGAGAAGGACCCGGCACGCTGGCGCTGTCCGGGCCGTGGCTGGTGTCGTCGATCGGCGCGATCGAGCCCGAATTGCGGCGCATCGGCGGTCCGGTGGCGCGGATCGATCTGAGCGAGGTCAGCGAGATCGACACCGTCGGCGCCTGGGTCGTCTGCGATCTCGCCGAACGGCTTGACGCCGAAGTGACCGGCGCCAGCGAGCGCGCCACCAGGCTGATCGATGCGGTCTGCGATCTGGGCGAGGGAGCGCCGCTCGCTCCCCCGCGCGACGTGGTGTGGACCCGCATCGCCGCCGGCACCGGAGCCAAGGTCTATGGCGCGCGCGCCGGGATCTACGGCGTGGTCGGCTTTCTCGGGGCGATCCTTTCCGCCGCGGGCACGCTGATCCGCCATCCCTCGCATTTCCGCGGCAAGGCGCTGGTGCGGCAGATGGAACTGGTCGGCGTCGCCGCGCTGCCCATCGTCGGGCTGATGAGCTTCCTGATCGGCATCGTGATCGCGCAGCAGGGCGCGGTGCAGCTGTCGCAATTCGGGGCCGAGACGCTGACGGTCAATCTGGTCGGGCGGATCACCTTACGCGAACTGGGCGTGCTGATGACCGCGATCATGGTCGCGGGGCGATCGGGCTCGGCCTTCGCCGCGCAGATCGGCACCATGCGGCTGACCGAGGAAGTCGATGCCATGCGCACCATCGGGATCTCGCCGATGGAGGCGCTGGTGATCCCGCGCATTCTTGCGGCGATTCTGATGATGCCGCTGCTGGGTTTCTACGCCTCTGTCATGGCGATCGTGGGCGGGGCGACGATCTCCAATTTCGCGCTCGGCATCCCCTTCTTCAACTTCCTCGAGCGGATCCAGGATGTGGTCCCGATCTACGATCTGTGGGTCGGGCTGATCAAGGCACCGGTGTTCGGGCTGATCGTCGGGCTGGCGGGGTGCTATCACGGCATGCAGGTCAAGGGCGATTCCGAGCAGGTGGGCCTGCGCACCACGCTCGCGGTGGTCTCGGCGATCTTCGCGGTGATCGTGCTCGACGCCTTCTTCGCGGTGTTCTTCACCAAGCTGGGATGGGGCTGATGGAGGAGGGCGGCAACCGGCTCGGGCGCCACGAACGCTATCGCGGCGAACATCCCGTGGTGGTCAAGGGGCTGGTCAACCGCTTCGGCGATCATGTCGTCCACGAGAATCTCGACCTCGAAGTCCGGCGCGGCGAGATCCTCGGCGTGGTCGGGGGATCGGGGTCGGGAAAATCGGTGCTGATGCGCTCGATCATAGGGCTGCAGCCTCCGAGCGACGGCGAGGTCGAGGTCTTCGGCCGCTCGCTGACCGATGCCGCACCCGACGAGGTCCTGGGGGTCCGCGACCGCTGGGGTGTCCTGTTCCAGGGCGGGGCGCTGTTCTCGACTCTGACGGTGGGCGAGAATGTCGAGGTGCCGCTCAAGCAGTTCTACCCCGAGATTTCGGACAAATTGCGCAAGCAGATCGCCCGGTACAAGGTGCTGCTCTCGGGTCTGCCTGAGGAAGCGGTCAACCAGTTTCCCTCCGAACTCTCCGGGGGGATGCGCAAGCGCGCGGGCCTCGCGCGGGCGCTGGCGCTCGATCCCGAGCTGTTGTTTCTCGACGAGCCGACCGCCGGGCTCGACCCGATCGGCGCCGCGGCCTTCGACCGGCTGACGCTGGAACTCAAGGAGACGCTGGGGCTGACCGTGTTCCTGATCACCCACGATCTCGACACGCTCCACGCGATCTGCGACCGGGTGGCGGTGCTGGCCGACAAGCGGGTGATAGCGGTGGATACGGTGCCCAATCTGATGGCGCTCGATCACGAATGGATTCAGGAATATTTCAACGGTCCGCGCGGGCGGGCGGCGCTCAGTGCGCAGGCGCTGGAGGAATTGCGCAAGCATATGGATATGCCCATCGCCGCGCAGGCCGTCAAAGCGTTGGACAACGCCCCGGATAGGAAGGCATAGGTCAAACCAATGGAAACGCGGGCCAATCATGTCTGGGTGGGGGCGGTTACGCTGCTGCTGCTCGCCGCGCTGGCGCTGGCGATCGTGTGGATTGCGCGGCTCGGCCAGGGCGATCAGGACGAATACGACATCTTCTTCAAGACCTCGGTCGCGGGCCTCGCCACCGGCTCGCAGGTCTCCTTCGCCGGGGTGCCCGTCGGGCAGGTCAGCCAGATCGCGCTGTGGGAGAAGGATCCCGAATTCGTCCGCGTCCGGATCAAGGTGAAGGAAGAGGTTCCGATCCTGGTGGGGACCACCGCGACGATCCAGTCCAGCTTCACCGGGGTCTCGACGATCATGCTCGACGGCGCGCGCAGCGGCCAGCCGCCGATCACCTGCGAAACGACCGCCTGCGTCGAAGGCGTGCCCGTGATCCCGCCCAAGGCGGGCGGGTTCGGCGAGATCCTCGCCAATGCGCCGCTGCTGCTCGAACGGCTGGCGACGCTGACCGAGCGGCTGACCTCGCTGCTCTCGGACGAGAACCAGGGCGAACTGGCGGGCATTCTCGCCAACACCAACCAGATGACCGCCGATCTCGCTCAGGCGACCCCGCAGATCGAACGCACCATGCTCGAGCTGCAGGTGACCTTGCGCGAATCCTCCGAGGCGCTCGACCAGTTCGAGAAGGTCACCGCCACCACCGATCGCCTGATCAACCAGGAAGGCCAGGCGATCTCGCAGGAATTGCGCGAGACGCTGCGTTCCGCGAGCGGCGCGGCCGCCGCGCTTGAACAGACGCTCGAGCAGGCGCGCCCGGTCACCCGCCAGCTCACCGAAAGCACGCTGCCCGCCGCCGAAGCGACGCTGCGCGATCTGCGCGCCACCAGCCAGTCGCTGCGCGATATCACCGAGACGATCCAGGATGAGGGCGCCGGCGCCCTGGTGGGCGGGCCGCCCCTGCCCGATTACGAACCATGAGACACAGCATGACCCGTATACCCAACCGCGCCAGATTCCTCGCCTGCCTCGCACCGGCGCTCGCGCTGGCGGGCTGCGTCAGCTTCGGTCCCGATGCGCCGCCCAGCCTGCTGACGCTGACCTCGAACGCCGTGGCCCCCGCGGGCGTGGGTGCGAGCGGCAATGCCGAGACGGCGCTCGTGCTGACCGAATTCGAGGCGCCCGCGCGGCTCGACGTCAACCGCGTGCCGGTGCAGGTCACCGACAGCGAGATCGCCTATCTCAAGGAAGCGGTCTGGGTGGAGCGGCCCGCGCGGCTGTTCCGCCGCCTGCTGGCCGAGACGATCCGTACGCGCAGCGGGCGCGTGGTGATCGATGGCGACGATCCGGGCGTGCTGGCGGATACGCGGATCACCGGCGTGCTGCGCGAATTCGGCTACGACGCGGCGACCGGCTCGGTTGTCGCCACCTTCGACGCGGTCCGCAAGGGCGAGGGCACTGCGGTGACGACGCGGCGGTTTCAGGCGGTGGTGCCCGGCGTCCCCGCGGAGGCCGCCCCGGTGGGCGCGGCGCTCAATCAGGCAGCCAACGATCTCGCCCTGCAGGTCGCCGAGTGGATCGGCTGAGCTAGCGCCGGTCGGCGGTAGCGGCGCGGGCGAAATCCAGCGCCGCGAAGAATTGCCCGGTGCGCAGATCGCGCGCCGCCTGCGCTTCCTCGTCGATGCCCCAATGCTCGGCCTGCCAGTCCTCTTCGAGGTTGGCGGCACTCCACAGCGCCTGCGCATCGGCATCCTGCCGGAGCACCGAAAGCCCCACGCATAGCGAGGCGGCGAGCGAGGTGAGCGTCTTGAGCGCAGCCAGTTCGAAGGGGCCCAATCCGCCCAGCCGCTGTCGCAGCGTCGCCAGTGTCGCGGGCCGCTGCGGGCGGTGCATCACGCCGCTGACCCGCTCGAGCACCACCTGTTCGCGCGCTTCGAATTCGGCGACCAGCGGTTCCCACATCTGCTGCTGGCGGCGCCAGAAATGCTCGTCGGGATCGGCGCGGTAACACAGCGTATCGGTTTCGATATAGGCGAGCAGACCCTCGCGCACGGACTCCGGGTCGGGCGCGATCACGTCGATCGCATAATCCGCCAGATCGCGATGGACGAAGCGCCTGGGGTCGAGCGTTTCGCCCTGATCGCGCCATTCGGCGGCCAGCAATTCCGCGAGCGCGGAGTTCGGCACCCGCTGCGGCTGCCCGCCCTGCGTCCTGATCGCACGGCCATCGAGCCTGACGGTCCAGCCGTCGGACTCCTCGGCAATGGCAACTTCGGAATAGAACCGCTTCATTCGTCGCGGCTCTCTTCCCGGTCCTCGTCCTTGCTGACGTCGAGACTTTTCCAGCGCTTCGCCAAGGTGTGCGGCAGGGAGAAGAACCCCAGCGCCCCGCCGACCAGCAGGACGATCCCCAGCAGCGCGGAGCCTTCGATCCGACCTTCCTGGATCAGCAGGCCGAGCATCACGAGGAAGATGCAGCCCAGCCGCACGAGCTGGAGCGCCATATAGCGCGCCATTGCAGGGTCGGGGCCCGAACCGGGGCCCGAACCGGCGCCCGAACCGGGGTCAGGATCGCGCTCAGCCATGCGCGATCTTGCCGAGCAGCGCCTCGAGCGCCGGCATGTCGCTCGCCACATCGGTCGCGCCGGTGGCGAGCAGTTCGTCGGGCGCATGGTAGCCCCAGCTCACCCCGAGCGCAGGTACTCCGGCGGCGCGCGCCATCTCCATGTCGAAGCTGGTGTCGCCGATCATCACCGCCGACCCCGGAGCTATGCCCGCTTCCGACAGCGCGGCTTCGAGCATGGCGGGGTGCGGCTTGGACGGATGGCGGTCGGCGGTCTGGAGCGTGACGAACAGCTCGGAAATTGCGTGTCCGGCGAGACAGGCGGTGAGCCCGCGATCGCTCTTGCCGGTGGCGACGCCGAGCAGCCATCCCGCCTCGTGCAAGCCATGGAGCAGTTCGCGCATCCCCTCGAACAGCGGCTCGCTCAGCCGCCCTTCGGTGCGCGCGGTGAAGAAGGCGTGTTTGTAGCCGTCGACGATCGCCGCGCGCTGGTTCTCGCTGGCCTGGGGCGCGAGCTGGACCAGCGCCTGCGGCAGGCTCAGCCCGACCACCCGGCGCACCTGCGCGCGCGGCGGGCAGGGCAGGTCCGCCCCCGCGAAAGCCGATTCCATGGCTTCGCAGATCGACGCCTGGCCATCGACCAGCGTCCCGTCGCAATCGAACACCGCAAGCCGCACGCTCATGCTCCGATGGTCCGCATATGGGCGGCGATCGCGGGCCTTCCGGCTGCGGTGTGGCCATCGGCGATTCGGGCGCGTTCGGCCACGCTCTTCTTCTGCGAGAGCTTGAGGGTGGGGCGCCACTTCTGCACATCCAGCTCGAAGCCGACGATCGCACCGAACAGCTTGCTCCAGGTCGCCTCGCTCGATTCGCCAGCCTGCCACTGAGCGCCTTCGATCCGCGCCTCGTGCCGGGCGATGGCGGCGTGGAGGAATTCCTCCAGCTCCTCGTCCGTCAGAAGGCGGATGGGCCCTTCCATCTCGATCGCGACGTAGTCCCAGGTCGGCACCGTATCGCGGTTGTCGTACCAGCGCGGCGAGACATAGGCATCCGGCCCGTTGACCGTGACGAGCGCGGTCGCTCCCTCGAGGTGCCCGCTCAGCGCATTGCCGCGCGCCAGATGGAACCGCACCTGGCCCGTGCCCGTCGACAGCAACGGGGTATGCGCGACGCGCGGTCCGTCGGGCGTTGTCAGGAAGACCATGCCGAAACCGATCTGCTCGATCAGCGTCTCGAGCAGCTGGCGGTCCTCGCAACGGAACTGCGGGTTGGGGTGCATCAGTGCCGGCCCTTCGGCTTGCTCCGCGCCTTGCCCGGGCCTTTCCCAGCACCCTTAGAGGAGCCCTTGGCGGGGCCCTTCGCCGGCCCCTTGCTTGCCGAACCCTTGCTCGTCGGGCCCTTGGCATCGGAGGCATCGCGGCGACCGCGCCGTTCGCCGCGGCGGTCCTTGCGGATCGACTTGGCGTGCTGGCGCGCGGCCTGCTTCTTTTCCTCGCGCGATTTGGGCGGTGGTTCGTCGCGCAACGGCTCGGCGTCGCTGAGCGTGAGATCGAAACCCATCTGCTCCATCGTGGCAGCGAAATGCTCGGGCAGCTCGGCCACCGCGTCGATCTTGCCGCCGCCGGGCGAGCCGATCACCAGCCGCCGGGCGTGGAGATGCATCTTGCGGCTGATGCTGCCGGTGAGGAAGGCGTCCTGCCCGCCGTATTTGCCGTCGCCGACGATCGGATTGCCCATCGCCGCGCAGTGGACGCGCAGCTGGTGGGTGCGCCCGGTCAGCGGTTCGAGTTCGAGCCAGGAGGCCTTGCGCCCGGCGGTCTCGACCACGCGGTAGCGGGTTTTGGCGATCTGCCCGTTTTCCTCGTCGACATGCATCTTTTCGCCGCCGGTACCCGGCTGCTTGGCGAGCGGTGCCTCGATCGTGCCTTCGCGGACGTCGGGGACGCCGACCACCAGCGCCCAATAGACTTTTCGCGCGCTGCGCCCGGAGAAACGGCGCGAGAAATGCGCCGCGCTGCCCGGGGTGCGCGCGATCAGCAGCACGCCGCTGGTGTCCTTGTCGAGCCGGTGGACCAGCCGCGGGCGCGGGTCGTCGCCTTGGACGAAGGCATCGAGCAGCCCGTCGACATGGCGGGTGGTCTTGGTCCCCCCTTGCGTGGCGAGGCCGGGCGGCTTGTTGAGCACGATCGCAGCCTCGTTCTCGAGTATGACCATCGCCTCCGCCTGCTCGCGATCCTCGGCGCTCAGCTCGCGTTGTTCGCGCGGCTTGCGGGTGTCGCTCTCGCCGCCGGGCGGGACGCGCAATTGCTGCCCGGTCGCGAGCCGGTCGTCGGGCTTGGCGCGCTTGCCGTCGACGCGGATCTGCCCGGTGCGCGCCCAGCGGCTGACCGTGCCGAAGCCGATCTGCGGCAGGTGGCGCTTGAACCAGCGATCGAGGCGGATACCGTCGTCGTCGCGGCCGACGGTGAACTGGCGAACCTCGAGCTGAGGGGCGTCATCCTGGGGGGCGTCGGACCGGGGGGCATCGGGGGCGCTCATCCCAGCAGCCTCGTCAGCGTCAGGCCGAAGAACAGACCGGTGACCCCCAGCGCGATCGAGAGGAAGGCGTAGAGCGCGGCGATGGTGAACTGGCCGCGTTCGACCAGCACCACCAGTTCGAGGCTGAAGGCGCTGAAAGTGGTGAACCCGCCGAGCAGACCGACGCCGAGCAGCAGCCGCAGCTGGTCGCCGCCTTGCCCCGCGCGCGCCAGCCAGCCGAACAGCAACCCGATCAAGAGGCTGCCCAGCGCGTTCACCGCCAGCGTGGCCCAGGGGAACACCGACATCGCCGGCGCGCCGAGCCAGCCGGTCATCGCGCGCCCGGTTTGATAGCGCAGCGCGGCACCGAAGGCGCCGCCGATCGCCACGTTGACGGTGGCGGCGAAGGGAGAGAGGGAGGACATGGTGGCTGCCTTAGCCGCGCATAGGGCAAGTGAAAAGGCGCAGCAGCCGATGTATCGGCCTCGTGCGGGGATGCTTGCAATCGGGCTGGCTCGGCGCTATGTGGCGGCCGTTCGAGCCGGTCCGGAACGGATTCGGCGCGGTCGTCGTTGATTCGACGAGACGGTCCTCGAGACAGTCTTTCCGGCCCGATTTTTCAGGAGGCACCCCCGCCGCGGCGGGCTCTGTCCCGCTTAGCAAGGTGTTTGAATTTATGCAGATCATGGTTCGCGATAACAATGTCGATCAAGCTTTGCGCGCGCTCAAGAAGAAGCTGCAGCGCGAAGGCGTCTATCGCGAAATGAAGCTGCGCCGCCACTACGAGAAGCCCAGCGAGAAGCGTGCCCGCGAAAAGGCCGCCGCCGTGCGCCGCGCGCGCAAGATGGATCGCAAGCGGATGGAACGCGACGGCTGACAATGATCCGGCCCTCCAAGCGCCGGACTTGAAGCATTTGCCAAGCTAAGCCATGAGGGCGCGGACCGATCTCCGCGCCCTTTCGCTTTTGCGGGCGCTTTTTTCCAGGAATCACCATGACCGAAGTCACCCGCGTACCGCTCCAGCCGATCGCCAAGGGGTCGCTGACCAAGCTGTGGATCGGCATCGCCGCGGCGGTGCTGCTGGCCCTGGTGCTGGCGCTGATCGCTCTGCCCGAGGGGGTCGAGGTGGACACGCTGAGCGAGGGCAGCGGCCCGGTGCCGGCGGCTACCGACGTGGTGTTCGTGCGCTATACCGGCACGCTGGAAGACGGGACGGTGTTCGACCAGTCGCAGGACATTCCGCTGCCCGTCGAAGGCATCTTCCCCGAAGGCAATCCGCTGCCGCTCGACCGCATGGTCCCCGGCTTTGCCGAAGGCGCGCTGCAGATGCAGAAGGGCGGCACCTATCGCATCACCATTCCCGCGCGCTACGCCTATGGCGTCGAAGGCCGGACCGATCCGCAGGGCAATGTGGTGATTCCGCCGAACGAGGATTTGACCTTCCAGGTCGAACTGGTGGATTTCATGAGCATGGAGGATTTCGAGCGCCGGCTGGCCGCGCTGCAGCAGGCGCTGCAGATGGGCGGGCCTGAGGGCATGATGGGCGCTCCCGAAGCTCAGCCGGAAGTCGAGGGCGGCATGGTTCCGCCGCCCGCACCGATCCAGTAGAACGCGGGCGATCGCCGCTTGAAGCGGCGCGCGCGCGGGGCTAACGCGCCTCCCCATGTCCGTCGATAAACAAACCGTCGCCAAGATCGCCTCGCTCGCGCGCATCCGCATGAGCGACGACGAACTCACCCGGATGGCGCCCGAGCTCAACCAGATCCTCGACTGGGTCGAACAGCTGGGCGAGGTCGATGTGTCCGGCGTCGAACCGATGACCGCGGTCATCCCCAACAGCCTGCGGCTGCGCGACGATTTGGTCGATGCCGATCCGCTGACAGGCGGCGGGCGGCGCGACGATATCCTCGCCAACGCGCCCGCTGCCGAACACGGCTTTTTCGGCGTTCCCAAGGTGATCGAATAATATGACCGACCTGACCCAGCTCGGCGTAAAGCCCTTGCGCGATGGCGTGGCGGCGGGCGATTTTACCGCGCGCGAAGCGGCGGAGGCGTTCAACGCCGCGGTCGCGGATGCCGCCGAACTCAACGCCTTCATCGTCACCACGCCCGATCACGCGCTAGCAGCGGCAGACATGGTCGATGCCGACCGCGCGGCGGGCAAGCCGCTCGGGCCGATGGCCGGCGTGCCGATCGGGATGAAGGATCTGTTCTGCACGCACGGGGTGCAGACCACCGCCGCCAGCCACATCCTCGAGGGCTTCGTGCCGCGCTACGAAAGCACCGTCAGCCAGAAGCTGTGGGACGCGGGCGCAGGGATGCTGGGCAAGCTCAACCTCGACCAGTTCGCGATGGGTTCGTCCAACGAAACCAGCCATTTCGGCAATGTTGCCTCGCCCTGGCGGCGCGAAGGCACCAATGCCGCGATGAGCCCGGGCGGCTCCTCGGGCGGGTCCTCCGCTGCGGTCGCGGCGCGGATCGCGCCCGCCGCCACCGGGACCGACACCGGCGGTTCGATCCGCCAGCCCGCCGCCTTCACCGGCATCTGCGGGATCAAGCCGACCTATGGCCGCTGCTCGCGCTGGGGCGTGGTCGCCTTTGCCAGCAGCCTCGACCAGGCGGGGCCGATGGCGCGCTCGGTCGAGGATTGCGCGATCATGCTCGGCGCGATGGCGGGGTTCGATCCCAAGGACGCCACCAGCCTGAAGCTGGACGTGCCCGACTGGGCCGCCGGGCTCGACGCGGATCTCACCGGCAAGACCGTGGGCATTCCGCGCGAATACCGGATGGAGGGCACCGATGCGGCGATCATCGAGAGCTGGGAGCGCGGCAAGCAATGGCTGCGCGATGCGGGCGCGAAGATCGTCGACATCTCGCTGCCGCACACCAAATACGCGCTGCCCGCCTATTACATCATCGCCCCCGCCGAGGCATCGTCCAACCTCGCGCGCTACGACGGCGTGCGCTACGGCTTGCGGGACCTGCCAGACGGGGCGGGGCTGCAGGACATGTATGCCGAGACCCGCGAGGCGGGCTTCGGCGACGAGGTCAAACGCCGCATTCTGATCGGCACCTATGTGCTCAGCGCGGGCTTCTACGACGCCTATTACACGCAGGCGCAGAAGGTCCGGACGCTGGTGGCGCGCGATTTCGAGCAGGCTTTCGCGCAATGCGACCTGATCCTCGCGCCGACCACGCCCACCGCCAGCTTCCCGCTGGGCGACAAGAGCGACGATCCGCTGGCGATGTATCTCAACGACGTCTTCGCGGTCCCCGCCAGCCTCGCTGGCCTGCCCGCGATGAGCGTGCCCGCGGTGCTGAACGCCGACGGCCTGCCGCTCGGTCTGCAGCTGGTCGGCAGGCCCTTCGACGAGCAGGGCGTGCTCAACGCCGGGCTGGCGATCGAGCAGCGCGCGGGCTTCACCGCGCAGCCGGAGAAGTGGTGGTGCTGAGTTTCGGTCCCGTCGAATGGATCGCCTCGATCGCGGTGGCGATCACGATGTTCGTCGTCCCGGTATGGGTCGCGAGCCGCGGCAAGACGGGCGAAGCGCGCTTCGACGCGGATGGCAAGGTAATCGAAGATGAGTAACTACCGCATCCAGCGCAGCGGCTTTTCAGCCAAGCCGGAGAAGCGGTGGTGAGTGGCTCACCGGCCGGTGTTCTTGTGCTTGGTGCCACAGCATCGCTGAGAATATTTGGCCCTGAACGTCATCCTAGCGAAAGCTGGGATCTCGGGCCATCTGGGCCGACGATATTGAGAGCGATCCCAGCTTTCGCTGGGATGACGGGATTGAGACTATGACCAACTACCGCATCCAGGGCGCCACGGGCGAATGGGAGGTCGTGATCGGCCTCGAGGTCCATGCGCAGGTCACCTCCAACGCCAAGCTGTTCTCCGGCGCCAGCACCGCCTTCGGGGCCGAGCCCAACACGCAGGTCAGCCTCGTCGATGCGGCGATGCCCGGAATGCTGCCCGTGCCCAATGCCGAGTGCATCCGCCAGGCGGTGCGCACCGGCATGGCGATCGAGGCGCAGATCAACAGATGGAGCCGGTTCGACCGCAAGAACTACTTCTACGCCGATCTGCCGCAGGGCTACCAGATCAGCCAGCTCTACCACCCGATCGTGGGCGAGGGGCAGCTGACGATCGATGCCGACGAAAAGGCGGGTATCCCCGAGGACAAGATCATCGGGATCGAGCGGATCCATATCGAGCAGGATGCGGGCAAGCTGATGCACGACCAGCATCCCACCATGTCCTATGTCGATCTGAACCGCACCGGCGTGGCGCTGATGGAGATCGTCAGCCGCCCCGACATGACCTCGCCCGCCGAGGCCGGGGCCTATGTCCGCAAGCTGCGCAGCATCCTGCGCTATGTCGGCAGTTGTGACGGCAATATGGAAGAAGGCTCGATGCGCGCCGACGTCAACGTCTCGGTGCGCAAGGTCGGCGATCCCGAGCTGGGCACGCGGACCGAGACCAAGAACGTCAATTCGGTGCGCTTCGTGATGCAGGTCATCGAGTTCGAGGCGCGCCGCCAGGTCGATCTGATCGAGGACGGCGGCGAGGTGGTGCAGGAAACCCGGCTGTTCGACCCGGGCACCGGGACCACGCGGACCATGCGCAGCAAGGAAGACGCGCATGATTATCGCTACTTCCCCGATCCCGATCTGCTGCCGCTGGAACTGGAGGAGGATTTCCTCGCCGAATGCCGCGCGAGCCTGCCCGAACTGCCCGACGCCAAGCGCGCGCGCTACGAGAACGAACTCGGGCTTACGCCGTACAATGCGCGCGAGCTGACTGCCGAGGTCGAGACCTTCGCGCGCTACGAGACGCTGCTCGCGGAAACCGCGCGGCGTACGGGCAAACCCGAATCCGAGGTCGCCACGCAGGTCGCCAACTGGGCACTGTCGGTGGCGCCGGGCGTGTTGAAGTCGCTGGGCGACGAGGCCGATCCGGCTTATGCCACCGCGCAGGCGCAGGCCGCGATTCTCGAGCTGCAGGCTGCGGGCGCAATCAGCGGCGGGCAGGCCAAGGAGATCTACGAGATCGTGCTCAAGACCGGCCGCGAACCCGGCGAGATCGCCGAGAGCGAAGGCCTGAAGCAGGTCAGCGATACCGGCGCTATCGAGGCGGCGATCGACGAAATCCTGGCCGCCAACCCCGACAAGGTCGAACAGTACCGCGGCGGCAAGGACAAGCTGTTCGGCTTCTTCGTCGGCCAGACGATGAAGGCGATGCAGGGCAAGGCCAATCCGGCAGTGGTGAACGACCTGCTGAAAGCCAAACTGGGATAGGGCGCAGCAACCGGGCGGCGAGCAGCCTACTCAGCAATGTTCGTCATGCTGAACTTGTTTCAGCATCCATTTCGCCTCCAGGTAAAGGTCGAATGGGTGGAGAAATGGACCCTGAAACGGGTTCAGGGTGACGGTGCGATGGTGTCACCGAAAGCGCCGTGTTTCGCAGATCCAGTGCCCGCTTGAAGCGCGCCGCGATCCGCCGTAGCGACAGCGCATCACGCGCCGTCGCGCGGAACCAACGGATCGGGAGACCCATGCGCAAACCAGCCTTCATCGCCGCCCTTCTCGCCTGCACGGCCGCCGTGCCACTCGCCGCGCCGCTCGCCGCCAAGGAGGGCATGTTCACCCCCGACCAGCTGCCGCTGATCGCCGAGGATCTGCGCGCGACCGGGCTCGAGATCGCACCCGAGGCGCTGTCCGACCTGACCGGCTTCCCGATGGGGGCGATCGTCTCGCTGGGCGGGTGTTCCGCGAGCTTCGTCTCGCCCGAGGGGCTGGTGGTCACCAACCACCACTGCGCGCGCGGATCGGTGCAATACAATTCCACCGCCGAGAACAATTATCTGGTCGACGGCTTCCTCGCGCCCGCCAAGGGCGACGAGCTGCCCGCCGCGCCCGGATCGCGGATCTATGTGACCGTGGCCGAGGACGACGTGACCGCGCGGATGCGCGAGGGCACCGAGGCGCTCGACCCCACCGCGCGCTACGATCTGCTCGAGCAACGCAACAAGGACATCGTCGCCGAATGCGAGCAGGACGCGGGCTATCGCTGCCTGGTCGCCAGCTTCTACGGTGGCGCGCAGTACAAGCTGATCAAGCGGCTCGAAGTGCGCGATGTGCGGCTGGTCTATGCGCCGGCGGATTCGATCGGCAAATACGGCGGCGACATCGACAACTGGCAGTGGCCGCGCCACACCGGGGATTTCGCCTTCTACCGCGCCTATGTCGCCCCCGACGGTTCCGCGGCGGACTATGCCGAGGAGAACGTCCCCTACCGGCCTGAGCATCATCTCAAGGTCAGCGCGGGCGGCTTGAAGGAAGGCGATTTCGTGATGGCCGCGGGCTATCCCGGGTCGACCCAGCGCTATGCCATGCTGGCCGAGGTCGAGAACACCTTCGACTGGCAATATCCCACCTTCGTGACTCTGCTCAACGAATGGATCGACACGATCGAAGCGGCGGCTCCGGCAGGCTCGGATGCGCGGGTCAAATACGAATCGCGGCTTGCGGGGCTCAACAATTACGAAAAGAACCTGCGCGGACAGATCGAGGGCGCACGCCGCGTCGGGCTGGTCGATCGCCGCCGCGCGCGCGAAGCCGGGCTGGCCGAATGGATCGCTGGCGATCGCACCCGCGCGCCCTATGGCACCGCGATCACGCAACTCTCGGCGCTGGCCGACGAGAGCGCCGCGGCGGCGCGGACCAATTTCTGGTACAATTACGCGACCAATTCGCAGCTGCTCTCCGCCGCCCAGCGCATCTATCGCCTGGCGCAGGAACGCCAGAAGCCCGATGCCCAGCGCGAGCCGGGCTATCAGGACCGCGACATGACCTTCTTCCGGCAGGGTCTGCAGGCGCTCGACAGGCGCTATGATGCCTCGGTGGATAAGGCCGAATGGCTGCTGTTCCTCGATGAGTATCTCGAGCAACCCGAAGCGGCGCGGGTCGATGTGCTCGATCGTCAGCTGGGGATCGCGGCGACGACCGATCGCGCGGCGCTGGAGTGGCGGATCGACGGCTACTACGCGCAGACCCGGCTCGACGAGGCGGATTATCGCACCAGCCTGCTCGATGCGACGCCCGAACAGCTCGAGGCGAGCGAGGATCCGTTCATCGAGTTGGCGGTCGCGCTTTACGATTACGAACGCGCGCTCGAGGCCGAGTCCGACGCCCGGTCGGGCCGCGAACTGGCGCTGCGCCCCGCCTATATGGAAGCGATCACCGGCTGGCAGGCGGCGCAGGGCAAGCTCGCCTATCCCGATGCCAACAGCACGCTGCGCGTGACCTATGGCACGGTGCTGGGCGGATCGCCGCGCGACGGCATGGCCTATCTACCCTTCACCACGCTCGAAGGCCTGCTGGCCAAGGATACCGGCGAGGAACCCTTCAATGCGCCGCCCGAGCTGCTGCAGGAAATCCGCGACCGGGATTACGGACGCTACGAGCTCGCGAGCATCGATTCGGTACCGGTGAACTTCCTCTCGGACCTCGATTCCACCGGCGGCAATTCGGGTTCGGCCACGCTCAATGCGCGCGCCGAGCTGGTCGGGCTATTGTTCGACGGCACTTTGGAGAGCGTCAATTCGGACTGGGATTTCGATCCGCGCACCACGCGCACGATCCATGTCGACACGCGCTACATGCTGTGGGTGATGGACAAGGTCGACGGCGCCGATGCGCTGATCGCCGAGATGGATATCGTCGAGTAAGCGCGCTCGATCGGCGGGCATGAAAAAGGGGCGCCGGAGAGATCCTCCGGCGCCCCTTTCTTTTTTCCGAACTTGCGGGCGTTCAGCCCTGGCGTTCGCCGGTCAGTCCCATGTCCCCGAAGGCGCCGGCATTGACCTTGCCGGTCAGCTGGTCGCCATTGACGGTTGCGGTGCAATCGAGCGTCATCGGCATCGGGACGGTCATGTCCATCTTCCACTTCAGCGTGTCGCCGTCGATGGTGCCGTCCTTGACGTCCATCGACCCCATGCCGCCGGCCATCGAGCCGGTGAAGGTCTTGCCGTCATCGCCCGGGACGACGGTAAAGGTGCCCTTCTGGTCGCCCATCGGGCTCTTGACTACGGTGTCGTACGTACCGGCTACGGACATATATGCTCTCCTGTCAGGCGGCCCGAAACGGCGGGCCTTCGATTGAACTGTCTGCGGCATCGACGTTGCTTACATCGATGTCAATACGGCGAAGCTCACTCTTCGAGCGTGATCTCCTCGACCTCGAGATCGAGCGCCTCGAGCTGGGGGCGGACCACGGCGGCATCGCCGACCACGACATAGACGATGTCGTCCTCGACGAATGTGGCGCGGGCGATGGCGTCGAGCTCGGCGGCGCTCAGGGTGCGGTAGGTGTCGGCGAGTTTCTCGTAGTAATCGTCGTCGCGATTGTAGCGCACGATCGTCACCACTCCGCCCAGCACGTCGCCGGCGGTCTCGAACTGACCGGGAAGCTCGCGCATATTGCTGTTGACGATGCGCTCCAGCTCGTTGGGCTCGACGCCGCGGGTGGTCACGAATTCGTCGATCTCGCGCTGGACTTCGGTGATCGCATCCGCAGTCCGGTCGGCCTGCACCGGCGCGCGGACGCCGTAATACACCCGATCGAGCGCGGTGCCGATCCCGCCGCCGGCGCCATAGGACCAGCCCTTGGTCTCGCGCAGGTTCATGTTGATCCGCGAGAGGAAGCCGCCGCTCAGCGCTTCATTGGAGGCGCCGAGCAGAGTGAGATCGTCGGTTGCGCCGCGCAGGTCGAGGACCTGTCCGCCATAGATCACCGATTGCGGGGAATTGGGGCGGTCGAGCAGGACGATGCGCTGATGCGGGGTGGGGATCGGGGCATCGTAGCCGCGCTGGGGTGCCGGGCTGGCCGGAGCCTGCCAGTCGCCGAAGCTGGCCTCGAGCAAGCGCGTGGCCTCGGCCAGCGTGGTGTCGCCGACGACGTAGATGCGCGCGGTATCGGGGCGCAGCCAGCGGTCGTGGAACGCCTGCAGATCGCTTGCGGTGAGCGCCTGCAGCCGCTCCGCCGAGCCGAGGCCCGAGGACGGCAGGCCGTAGGGATGATCGCCGTAGAGCGTGCGCCGCAGCGCGCGGTCGGCGAGCTGGTTGGGCTCCTTGAGCTCGGCGGTCAGCGCATTGAGCAATTTCGCGCGGCTGCGCTCGATATCGCCGGTGCGGAAGCCCGGCTGGCGGATGAATTCGGCCAGCAGTTCGAGCGAGGGCGCTAGATTGGGCGACAGGCCGTCGAGCGAGAAGGTCGTCCAGTCGGCGTTGAAACCGGCGGAGATATTCGCCGCCAGCCGTTCCTGCGCGATCGCGAACTCGGTCGAGTTGAGGCGCCTGGTGCCTTCGTCCATGGTCGCGAGCATCAGCCGCTGTGTGCCCAGATCGGCGCGGGTTTCCGCCGCGCGGCCGGCGTCGAATTCGACCAGCACCGACACGGTCGGGACCGCCTCGCGCTGGGCGAAATAGACTTCCATCCCGTTGGATAGCGTCGCGCGCTCGATATCGGGGAATTCCAGCCCGCTCAGCGTGCCGATCTCGGGCAGGGTGTCGCGCTCGGCCTGCATGAATGTGGCCAGCGATGCCGGCTCGCAGAACTCCGGCTTGCAGTAATTGGCCTGCGTCAGCTCGGCGAGGCTGGGGAGACCGGCGGCATTGGCGCCGGTCGCCGCGCCGCCGCGGTTCTCGCCGCCCTCGGTGCGTTCGCCGGGGTTGAACACGAGGTTGAAGACCGGACGCGAGAGCCAGGTGCGGGTCAGGTCGCGGACCTGTTCGGGCGTGGCCGCAGCCATCTGCGCGAGCTCTTTCTCGACATGGCCGGGATCGCCCATGTACAATTCGCCCGCCGCCAGCTGCGGTGCCTTGCCGCCGAAGCCGCCGACCGATTCCAGCCCCCGG
>Ga0208316_1000279_pt1 | contig 50390 bp, 52 predicted proteins | sample MalvireepMed_231_FD_184240 | JGI IMG/M metagenome (GOLD analysis project Ga0208316, IMG submission 184240) | Marine viral communities from the Global Malaspina Expedition - Malaspina viral metaG DeepMed_231 (SPAdes) (version 2) | ecosystem: Environmental > Aquatic > Marine > Oceanic | place... | reverse complement strand
GATGGTAACCGTGTTCCAGGTAGTGCTGGACACTGGTTCTCATGCGGTCGGAACCCGGCACCTTCGTATAGTCGGGAGGGAATACCCGTGCGCGAGGCTCTCCTGCGTCTGGCACGATGGCCTCTTCCGGTAAGGTACACGGGGCCTGACTTGGCAACAAAAGTTCTCTGTCAATCATCGTTATTGGTCTCCTTTTGGTTGGAATTAGCGGGGACGTTCAGGAGGGGCACGAACAGTTGAGCCAACTGGTAGACCTGATAAAAACTCACTGTGTGTCCCATGATTTCTTCCACGTCACCTACGAGGTGATCAAATGTGTCGGGGGTCATTTCTCTTCTCCCGCTACCCACTCTTCCAATTGGTCGTCCCAGCACTCACCACGGTGGACGGCTTCGATGGCCTTGCGGAAAAGCAGGTTGGCGCGGCGATAGCCTCTGGCATAGTCTGAGGTATCGCCCGTGAAGCTTCTTACGCAACTGCGTAAGAAATCTACCAGCTTCGTTTTGTCTTTAAGTTCCATCATCTTTCCTCACTCTTATAGTGTATGCCAATTGTCCCATAGCCCAAAATACAAGTCAAGCTCTAATAACCCCGTGTTTTCAAGGGGTTACAGAGCTAGAATCGTGGGTAGGGTTCCGCGTGGGAGAGGTCGTTATAATCTGTGGTGTCTTTGCAGCGGCGGCAGACGCGATTGCCAGCATGACTGGACGGGAAATCCCGGAGACACAAAAGACAACGTCGAAGCTTGGTCGCTTCCAGCGACTGTGGCTTGCTGTGCGGTGGTTCTTGAGGCTTGAACATATGATGAACGAATCGGGCTAGTACGAATCAGGAACACGGCGTTCTTTCTCTAGTTCATCATACGCCTTTTCGGTTCTGGAGACACGCTCCTTGGCCTCTCTCTGCCTCTGTCGTAAGGTGAGGATGTCGTTCATTTCACCGAGGGGGTACATAAGGAGAACGTAAACTCGGAAATAGGTCCCATGCGATTTAATGTCCATATCCTCGACGCGGTATCCGGAGACGTTGACATCTCTTAGGACATTTTTTGTAACGTGTTCTGAGTCCATGAGAGCCATAGGTGCGATTTCGCGTCCCGTTTCAGACACATACTGTTTTACCTGGGATGACAACAGCCCCTCAACCCGGTCTGCGAGCATACGCTTGGCGTTCAAGATGGCCTTGTCTACGGCAAGCTGGAGGTGAGGCGATGTGGCGACACCAGCCGACAGGATGGCATAGTCGCTTTTTGGCACATCCTTGTACCACTTGGGGAGGTCGTCAATGGTGTCCTGGATCATGGCCTGTTGGGCGTTGTGCTTGGCTTGTTGCTTCTGCATGAACGATTCGGGAGAGCCAGGGGCCGGGGACGAACAACCGGCGAGTAAAAAGCTAACGAGTAAGTAGGCCGCGATGGCTAGGGCTATATTCATTGGGTCCTCCTGATGAGTTTGTATGTGTGACGGGTATAACGTCGTTGGTCGTTGGGAATTTCCAGAACCTTCAAGGCGAGGGTCTCTGGGTCGTAAGTGTCTGATAAGAATAGCTTTTGCGGCGTAGCGAGAACGTGCAGGATTTCGTAGGAAGTAGGGGATGTAATGTTGGGTGCATACGCCGCGAGGATTTTGTAACCCTTCGTAGCTGGGACCGTGGTCCGTGATGCGATATAAAAGTTTGTATCGTATTGGTTAGGGAAGACTTTATGAATGTCGTGATTGGCGTCTTCCATCAACAAATTAACGTACATGGGTTGGCTTGGGTCCAGGCTGATGGTGATGGGGTCTCCCTCCCGGAAGATGTCGGAGGAGAGCTTGATCTGGATGTCGAAGCCGGGGTCCGGGGCCTCTGGGCGCAGGGAAATTTGCGCTTCCAGGACGACGCGGCACGTGCGGTGCCCTTCCAGCGTTTCACCGGCTCGCACGGTCTTGTTGCGGATACGGCTGATGAGTCCGTTGACCGTGGTCCAGGTGATATTCTGCATGGGGCAATTAACGCCGTCATTGGTCTCCTCACAGGCTACAAGAGACTGTGCGCCCATGTATTCGCCGCCGAATTGCCGCAGCGCGTCCAGCTTGGCGCGGGATTCGGCTCGCGAACAGGCTTCTCTTTCGGTGATGTCCTGGTGGATGACGTAAGTTCCCTTTCCATAGAGCCACTGCTGGATGATGAGATTGGGAGGGACGGCGGCAGGGCTGTTGAGGTCGTACAATAGACGGAGTAGCCCAAGGCTGACGCTTATATATTCCACGGCTTACCAAAAAATTGCGTCACGGGAGGTTCTGGGTGATTTCGGTCAAAAAGATACCAGCAACAGTTGTCCTTTCCCGTGTGGGGGGAATCGGGACCCATCCATTTAACTCTGGCGACGGAGACGATCTTGAGACACCGCTCAAGATAGGTAACCGCCTGTTTCGTGTGCATCCAGTCGGCATCAAAAAGAAGCCACGTGGGCAGCGTATTGGATAAATTTACAATTATAGGGTGTAGGACAGGCCGCCCCCAGGGAGGATTGGTGATGAAAGCGTCGGCTCCTTCACCATCTGTGAGGTGACGCGCATCGATTCCAGGGCTGTCGCTGATGTCGCTGGCACTGACGCACTCATGCCCATGCTCGGTGAGGTGACGCACAAGGTCCCGTTCCCCGGCGCAAGGCTCGATGAACTTGGTTTTAGGCGCAAGGTGGGGGAGCAGAGGGAATACAGCCTCGTATGGCGTGGGATAAAAGTCCCGTTCCCGCCGTTTAAAATCGGATCTTTTGCCCATTAGTGAATAGACTCCGATTCGTCCTGGCAAGTAGGACAACCCTGCTGCACCATGTCGATGAGACTGGCGAGGCACCAGGGGCAAAAGGCGACGGGGAGGATACCAAACAGGCCGGTGGTGCCGCCCTCCTCATCAAGATCAAATTCGGAGCGGCAGACGGAGCAAATTATTCCCTCTGGCCCCTCTTCTTTTTTTTCAGCCACTGTTTTCGTCGTGTTCGGTATGATGTTCGTCAAACGTTAACGCACGGTCGGCCAGCATGGCGTAAAAATCTACACCTTCGCTGACCTGGGCAATGTCGCGTATCTCTCTGAGAGCCTCGCGCAGACGATCAATTCGTTGTTGAAGCGTCATGCGACGGCCTTACCGCACAAGTCACAAAGCCAATTTTGCGCCATAAAGGTAGCGTAGCAGTCGCTGGGGTTTACACGGTCCCCGCACCAGTTGCAGGTTTTGAAAAAAAGACCGGACGACGCCGAAGCGTCATCCGGGAGTGATGACCCGGACGAGGAGTCGAGACCAGCCGGGTCACAGGGAGGTAAAATGGACTCATTCTTTAGCACGGTAGGAGGCTCCCTGACAACTAAATCTTGGGCGTGTGCGTTCCGCCCTTACGTTTAGGTGTACGCAAGCGGCGCAGCCATTTAAGAATTAAGCGCCACAATTAACAGGACCAAGCCCTGGTAGGCGGCAAATGCAATGAGTGCGGTGGTCATAAGGTCGTCTCCAAATCCAGCGCCTTGGACAACTTGGCGACTTGCGATTTCAAGGCCACAATCGTATCCGCAGAACGGTCATATTCTTGCATAATTTTTGACGTGGCAACACCCACTTCGTAAAGCACTTCCTCCAGCGCCGTACCGGTCTTGGTTCGCTTGGTGATGAAGATTTCGCAGGGATGACCGAAGGTAGGGTGGAAGCCTACCGTCACGGCCAGACTGAAGCCCTCACCTTTAACTTCCTCCGTTACGGAATCACGTCTGTTGGGTAACTCGCTCATCAGGCTTCTCATTAGAGGCGGTTTCGATGATATGCGTGAATTGCCCGCTCAACGTTCTGTGGTTGGCGACGGCAAGCGCCTTTAGCTTGCGATAGGTGTCGATGGAAACGACAACCGATTTCCATTTTTTGGCGTTCATTCTGTATGCGCCCGTTGGCTGCGAAGATCCAAATAACCCTGCGAAGATTTTAACGCGGCAGTTTTTTCACGTTCCCGGTTGTTGCGGTAGTCCTGCGCAAAGTGAGCAGCTACCATGATCCGTTGGTTCCTGCCGCTATCCCCTTTCGCTTTATCACCGCTATCCCAAATAAAGCCTTGGTCGAGTAGTGCGCGGTAGCGAGCAGTGACGCTGGAATAACAAAGTGTTGGATGTTGGGCACGGACTTGGTCGCTGATAATTCCCGTGTCCCCAGCGCGGAAAATAGTTTTATAGACCAAATTTTCTAAGCGCGTTACATCAATTGAGTAAGCAGCTTCGATACTGGTTATTGGGCCTTCTTGCCGGTGTAATGTGCGCGGGTCAGTCATTTAGTTCTCCCTATAGTTGTGGGATAATATCTAATTAATCCGGTTTCTGCAACTGCCCCCAGCTATCACCTAGCGAGATGTCGCAGGGACTTGGGACGCTTAGTTCCACTGCATTTTCCATGACCTCGCACAACTTCCTGGCTTCCTTCTCATCACTCACGCTGAACGCCAATTCGTCGTGGATTTGAACCAGGGGTACTGTATCTAAGTCCTTGTAAACATTGACCATTGCAGCTTTTGTTTGGTCGGCTGCACTGGATTGGATGAGCCTGTTCAATGCCTTATAGGTATATGCGCGACGTATGTTGTCTCCGTACTCATGCGAGGCTTCTTCTTTGGGAAGCGCCTTTGACGAAACGAACAGGTTGGGTTCCCACAAATCAAACCGGCATTTGCGTCCCAACAGAGACCGGACGAACCCCCCTCTATCGCGATGCGATACCTTGCGTTGGACGGCGTCCATCAACTCCTTCACGAATGGAACGTCCTGGTGGTACTGTCGGATTAGCTGCTTGGCTTCGGCTGGAGTTATGTCCAGCTGTTCCGCCATTTTGGTTTGTCCCATGCCGTACATCAGCGCCAGATTGATCATCTTGGCCTGGGTCCGTGGGCGCTGGATGATATCCGCGACCATTTGGTGGAAGTCGGTTTTGCTTTCGTTTCGGTAGGCTTTGACGAATGCACCGGACCCGGTCAGGCCGTGGTCCGTGATGCTGGCGTAGTGAACCAGGATGCGTGGCTCTTGCTGATCGAAGTCAAGAGACGCCCACTGCTCGTTTTCTTCCGGGAGGAACAGGCCGCGTATCTTTTCCGCCATTTCCTTGTTCCTGGCCGGGATTTGTTGGAGGTTGGGGTTCGCCATGGAAATTCTCCCCGACACCGTACCGCCGCCTTCAGAGCGCAATTGGTTGATGTGGCCGTGGATGCGGCCTTTGTGCGCGTAGCGGGAAATGCTGGAGAGGAAGGTGTTACCGATTTTGTCTACCTCTCTGGCACGGGCGATTTGCTGGGCGATAGGATGCTCATGCGTCGAGAGGAAATTTTTGGTGAAGGACGGCATTCCCGTGGGAGTACGGGCGTAGGGGATGCTCAACTTGTCGAAGACGACGGCGACGGACGCCGCCGCCCATAGCTCGACATCGTGACCAGTTTCTTTCTTAATGGCCGACAGGATCTTTTTAACGTCTTTGATCAGGGACTGCTTGAGCCGTTCCGCTTCCTCCAAATCGACGCGGATGCCGCGCCATGTCATGTCGATGCAGATGGGCAAGACGCTGCTCTCCAGTTCAAAGATGCTCCACAGGTCTTCCTTGGTGAGGAGAGCCTGGAAGTGTTGCCAGAGAGACAGGGTCAGACGCGCATCCGCTTCCGCATATTCCCCGACAAAAGGAGCGGGGAGCTTATACAGTTCGGCTTTGGGATTGACGCCGAATTCCGTGGCCGCTTCACGGAGGGCGGCTTCGGATTTCATCTCGCCAAGGTAGTCGTAGGAGAGGGCGTTCAGGCTGTAGGAGCGCCGGTTTTCGTTCAGCAACGGTGCAGCCAGCATGGCATCCCGTACCGAACCGTGTACACGGACGCCCAGGTGACGCAGCCAGCCAATGTCGTAGGCGGCGTTGAAGAAGACCTTCTCGCACTCATAGTCGGCAACTTCTTTCTGGAACCACTGGACGATGCGGCCACGGTCCAGGTTGCCGCCGCCCTCATGCCCAAACGGCAGGTAGGCGTTGAAGCCGTCGTAGGCTACGGCAATTCCAACCACATCCCCGTTGGCTGTAGGCCAGCCTGGGCCGTGGGTCATTAACCGTGGATCTTTGGTTTCCAGGTCAATGGCGATTTGTTCAATGTCGGACGGCGTGACGGGCAACTCCGTCACCGGCACCCATTCCGTTTTGACGCCAAACTTGGGCTTTTTAAGATTTGTTTTCATTGGCTTCCCCCGTGCAACCGTAGGCGATGGCCGCGTACCCTGCGCCGTCAACATAATCGTCAACATTAAACAAGCCGCTTTTCCGTCTCGCTATCTTGAGGAGTTCCATCATGTTGGCGACATCCTCCGGAGTAACAAAGTCAATGTTATGAAGGTAACCATTCCATAGTTGGGCGATATTCTGGTGATTTTCTAGCATGGAACCGTGGCTGTAGGCACGATCATGTTTAACGAGTCTGGCAGCTTTTTCTAAAATTTCATGTGCTTTCATAAGGCCCATCCCTTCTGTGCATCGTCTGGCATTTTCAAAACGAGGTTCTGCTTGGTGCGGGTGATACCGACATAAAGAACGCGGTGCGCGTCATCGGGATTTCGGCCCATCTCCTCGACGGCCTTACCGGACAGGTCGAGGTAGAGAAGGACGTTGGTGGCTTCGCCGCCTTTAGCGCCGTGGATCGTGGACAACTTGATCAACGGCCTCTTGCTCAGATCGACGCCGCGATTAATCATGGCCGTGGCATAGGCTCTGTCTTCGTCGCGGATCTTGTCGAGCGCCGTTTCCCATCGTCCGGTAGCCTCCAGGCCGTAGTGTTTACGGAGAACGGACAGGCTGAACGTGTCGTTTTCATGGGCGGCTTTCAGCAGCTTTTTCGCCCCACGGGCCACGGCATTTTCCCTAGACGATAGGTGAGCGTATAGGTTTACGGCTTCATTCAGAGAAATCTCCCGGTTATCGCCAAGGTGGAGATATTCCCAGGAGGAGATGGCGGAGCGCACCGACTTGCTTAGTGATGGCGTGTTGAAGCGTTCAAAGAAGACGCCGGTCGCTTTGAGATGGGCCGCGACATCGTTGAGCATGTAGTTGGCTTGCGCCAGTACCAGCCAGTTGGCGTTGTTGAATTCGATATCTCTGGTGTCGTAGGCGCGTTGCACGGTGCCTTCGTCATCACGGGGCAACCACTTTTTCTTTTGCCGGTTGCGTATTCGATTGGCAACGGAATCCGCCAGCCGGAACACGGCCTTGGGAACACGGTACGATTGAGACAGGACTTCAGAACCTCCCTCCAGAGAGATGAAGTGGTTTACATCCGCCCCGGCCCAGCGGTAGATCCCTTGGTCGTCGTCCCCGGCAATGAACATGCGCTCGCATTTATCGTTGAGAAGGTGCGCGATTTGCCATTGAAGAGGCGTCAGATCCTGGGCTTCGTCCAGGAACACAACCTTCAAGGTGGGGATGTGCGCGGGGTTTGCAGCAAGCTCGACCAGCATGTCGGTGAAATCCTTTAACCCGCGTGACTGCTTAAATTTGGCATACTCCTGGAAGATGTGTTGCACCTCGTAGAAGGGATAACTGAGTTGGGTGGAGTTATAAGTTTGAGCGGGGTCTTGGAGCATGTTGCGTGACAAATCAATACACCGCATCAGGGGGTGATTGGAGCGCAACGGGATAAAGCCATCGTCTTCTCCCTTTTCAACACCGCTGGTTAGGTCCAGACCCATGAGATGTCCAAACTCTTTGAGGTGCGTTTCCTTCAGAACTTCGGCAGCGGTCAGGCCCAGCGTCTGAAACGCAAGGCTGTGCAGGGTGCGGAAGTAGGTGAAGTCTTTTTCCGGGTCCATGTTAAAACGCATAACGGCGCGGTCACGCGCTTCATGGCTGGCCTTGCGGGTAAAGGCGAAGTAGCCAATGTCATTTGGGCTATAGCCGGAACCAAGCAAGCGTTCGACCTCGTTGAGGAGGGTGGTGGTTTTCCCTGTACCGGGGGGACCGAAGTAGCGCAGCATCAGTCGTCCTTTCTCCAGATCGCGTCGAGGTCATATCCCAAGGCGTCGAGGAGACGCTCGACTTTGTAGATGGAAAGCTCGCGTGGCACATCCAGCTTTTCGTATTCCCCCACGGTGCGTTGCGGCATCTTGGCTTTGATAGCCAGCGCACGTTGGGATAGGCCAGATTCCTCTCTCGCTTGCCGGATCAAAACGCTCCAGTGATTTCTTAGAATGGCACATCCTCCTCATCGAACTTGGAATTGAACTCCTCATCGATTTGATCGTAAGCCGGAATGGACCAACACCGCACGGTACGGCCTTTGATTTTCAATTGCTCTGCCCTCCCGTCCATGTCCCGTAGGCGCTGGGCAATCTTGTTGGATTTGTACTCAAAAAATTTATTTCGCTTGAGGAACGCTTCCAGATCCTTGAGACGGAAATAGGTGCGGTCCTCTTTTTCGTTGGTCCATGGGCGACGGAGCAGGATCTCTTCTCTGTCCAAGGCTGTCTGCATATGCGTGGCGAAATCTTCCAGCATCTCGTAGAACTGACCCCGGATGCTGGTATCGTCCGAAGTTGTGATGACGGCCCCTTCCGTATCGACCATGGCGGAAAGCAACGTATTCATCTGCGCTTCCCACGCTTGTCGCGTCACGGTGCGGGGCATGAAATTAATTTGCTCCATGCAGAGGATTTGAAACCGGGGCTGCTTTTGCAAACCCTCCGTATCCAGTTCGACAGGAGAGCCGTTTACGTCGAGAAACCAGAGCGGCGGTTCGCTGTCATACTTACGCAGGTTGGCGACGGTGGGCGTGTTGGCTCCTCCTCCAACGCCATGCTTGCGGCTGCGACACAAATCCTTGTTGCAGAAATTACAGATGGGCTGGTCGGTACATTTATACTGGTAGTCTTTCTTCTTCAATTGGTCGGCTACGATGTTGACTTCGTTCAAATCCAGAGGAGGGTCCATAATCAATTGATTATGTTCAAGAATTTTGGTTTCCCATTCATCGGGGAACGCCTTGCGTAGGTAAACGCCTACGTTAAAGAGGCCATTGTTTCGGGTGCCTTCCGGGAATCCCTGACGAAAAAGAGCCTGTAGGCATGGGGGTCCGTCCGGTAGCCGCTTGTCGATTTGGACGGCTTCCTCAGACGCGAGGTTGTCCAGTTCTTCTTCTGTAATGGCAGACGCTTCCGCCATGTCGAGAAATTCTTCCAGAGTGGCTGCACTGCCGTCAGCGTTGAAGGCGTATCGTAACCCACGTTCTTGATCGAAATAGGGAAGGTTCAAGAAATTGCCGGTATCGCCCCGCTCCAAAACCAGCTGGATCTGTTTTGGGAATACTTCCGTATTGGATGCATAGCCTAGCTCAGAGGTCACTTCCTTCAGCTTGGTTTGCAGCTTTTCGGCGGCGACGGCTTCCTTGAGAAATAGATAAAGATGTCCCCCTCCGGATTTGCTACGGCAGACGACAAGGGGAAATTTCAATTGGGAGATGTGGTTAATAAGCTTGGTGTGATCCAGGGGATAGGTGTCGATGTCTATCGCCCCCCACAAGCATTGGTTGTTCTCGTTGATGGGAACAACGCCAACACCTTGTTCGCCGTTTAAATGGGCGTCAAAAGTCTTCAAGGTCCGTGGTTCGTGAACGATACGAGCCTTACCCTTGTGCTTGCCGTTAGCTGCCTTACCCGTTATATCGAACGTGCCGTAGGCTCTGTTCAAGCCCCGGAAAAGACGGCTGAATCGTTTGGTGAGTTCCTTTTCCACAAGAAATTGGAGGGACCAGGACTTGGCTCCCGGCCCCTCCTCCCCCCCACTCTAGAAGGGCGTGTCTTCGTTGGAGGATGGTGCTTCCTCTTCCCGGACATGCTTAACCTGCACCTGCCCAGCAGCGATGGAATCGTGGAAGAGTTTTGCTTCCCGATAGAAGTTCACATCCTCTATCGGTCCTTCCTTGTCGATGAACCATCCGTGCCAGCTTCCGTTTTTGTTTTCTTCACCCACGGAAGTCAGATGCCAGACATGCGAATAACGAGCAGGGATGAACAAGTTACCATCTCCGTCCTTCATCTTGCTGGACTTGATGGAGGAGTTCCACTGCTTCGACTTCTTGAACTGCGTAGCCTTCATTGGCAGCAGCGCCTGTTGGGTAAGATCGTCCTCATCGATGATAAGAACGTAATGTTGGGCGGTGCGCTCAAGATAACGACCACTCCCATCGACAACGTAGTCTTTGTTGTCTTCGCCACGCTTCGTTGCCGGAATCTCTTCGTCCGCAGCATAGATACGATGCGGTGCGCCTGTGCCGGTGCCTCGCGGCTCCCACTCTATGTACTGAAGAGTGTATGCACAGTTGATGACCCGGACGCCGTCTTTGCCTTTGACGACTTCCTTCGTCACGGTGTTGTAGATATCACCGGCCTTGGCATTATCCAATTCATCCAGTTCCGGAGACATCTTCTGCAAGATTTTCAGAAACGGGATGGCGAGGTCTTCGCTGCCCAGGTTGGTAACACCTTCGCCAGCGTCGGCTGCAAACAGGTCAGGCGTGACTTCCCCAACCTCAGTTTTATTTTTTTTCGCTACTGCTTTTGCCATATCACTTGCTCCTCTTGATCGTGGCTCGTTGAGAGATGTATGCGCCGAATAAATCAAGCGGGACGGCGTCACCCGCTTCTACCCGTTCCCGTAGCCACGCCTTCAAGGTCATCGACTCGACCTTTTCGTTTTGGCTGGGAACGAATCCCTCGCTACCGCATAGACCGATAAAAGCTGTGGCAGCTTTGTCTTCGCCACGACCAAAGGTAACGGTAACGTTATTTTTAACGAGATCACCAAAGCCGTGGGAACGGAGCCAGTCGAAGGCTTCGTCTTTACGGTCTTTGGGGATGGAGGTTGAGTAAATAGGTTTGACGGCAATTTCGCTGCCATCCATCAAGGTGAATTTCCGAAGGCCCATTTCTTCCAGGGTTTCGGGAAGCTGCTCATCGGTAATTTTGTAAAGAGCCGCCTTCGCTGTTTTTGTCTGCGCCTCCAAATCGAAAATAATCGATTCGAGGCTGCTGGCTTCCTTTGCCAGCTTGGCGACGGCATCTAACTTGCCTTCGCTCAGATGGTCCAGCTGATCCGTATCAGCGTCAGCGGCCATCTCTTCTAAAATGTCTTTGTTTTTCATCTTGTTTCCTCTTTCCTTCATTGGCGGTTGACTACGCCGTCAAAACCCCTTATATGTGAGCTTCTGGGAAAAAGCAAGATAAATCTGATGGATTATAAATTTTTAACAAAGCCCTATAAACACCAAGAAGATGCTTTCAACGCGAGCGCCGAATGCTCGACATATGCACTCTTGATGGACATGGGAACCGGTAAGACAAAGGTCGCGTTAGACACGGCAGCTTACTTGTATGAGGAAAAAGAAATCGACTTCGTTCTCATTGTAGCGCCCAAAACCGTCATTGCCAACTGGGTGCCGGAAATCCACAAGCACCTCCCAGACAGGTTTCCAAACAAGATCCTGCTGTGGAAGCCCTCCCTGACCAAGGCCATGCGAAAGTCGCTGAACACCCTTTTCCAGGACGGCGACGGGTTGAAATGCCTGTTGATGAATGTCGAGGCGTTCAGTACCCGCAAGGGAGTGGAGGTAGCTTCCCTCTTCGTGAAGAAATTCAATGTCTTCATGGTGGTAGACGAAAGCACCACTATCAAGAACCGGAAAGCCAAGCGGACCAAAGCTCTGTGTGACTTGGGCCGTGGTGCGCGGTACAGGCGTATCTTGACGGGGTCCCCGGTGACCAAGTCTCCGCTGGATCTTTTCAGTCAGCTGAATTTCCTGGACCCGGACATTCTAGGCTTCACCTCTTACTACGCATTCCAGGGACGGTACGCGATTGTTCAGCGCCGTACTCTGGGAAGTCATTCTTTCAACCACATCGTCGGATTTCGACGGCTGGACGAACTCACTGCTAAATTGGAGCAGCACTCGTTCCGTGTCCGTAAAGAGGACTGCCTGGACCTTCCAGACAAGGTCTATGTCAAACGGGACATCGAACTGACCAAGGAACAGAAGAAGGCTTACGACCAGATGACGCATTTGGCGTTGGCGCATCTGGACAGTGGGGAGTTGTCCACGACCAAAAACGTTCTCACCCAGATCATGCGCTTACAGCAAATTTGCTGTGGTCACCTGACGGATGACGAAGGCGTCGTGCATGAGCTACCCTCCAAGCGTTTAGATATGCTTCTGGACTTATGCGAAGAGATACAAGGTAAGGCAATCATATGGGCGACATGGACCATGGACATTCGTTCGATTGCTGATGCCTTGCGTGACCGCTACAGCGTACAGGCGGTTGCAAAGCTCCACGGGGAAACGCCGGATTCTGAGCGCCAGGAGATCGTGGAAACTTTCCAGGATCGGCAATCAGATCTGCGGTTCCTTGTGGGGCACCCTAAAACGGGCGGCTATGGGCTAACGCTCACTGCCGCCAACACGGTCATTTATTATTCCAACAGCTATGATTTGGAATTGCGGCTTCAGTCGGAAGACCGCGCCCACCGGATTGGGCAGACAAGCAAAGTAACATACATCGATCTGATCTCCCCCTCCACCGTAGACGAAAAAATCGTTCGCGCTTTGCGTAGCAAGATTAACATTGCTGATCAGATTTTGGGGGAACAAACCCGCGAATGGTTGCAATAAAAAGGACTAAGGAAAATGGCAACAGCTAAAAAAGAAAGTGTGACGATCAATGTCAGCAAGCTTACGCAAAAGGCTTGTAACCTTCGGTTAATTGGAACAACTCCAATGTATCAGAACCGGATGAGCGCCAAGGCCAAACAGGAATTTTTGGTTGGTAGCGGGAAAGGCAAATCCAAACTGGATAAAGCCTACATTAAACATGATCCTCTTCAGGAATATCGGGATGCAGCTGAAGTGGTTCTTGACGGTCCTACAGCTTTGGGTCTCAAGGTCATCGCTGTAAAGGCAGCTATGGCGACTGCTGCTCTTGAAACGGCGGGTGTTTTTAAAACCGAAATTCAACGCCTCTTGTTCATGCCGGGAGATATGACACCTCTATACGGTACTCCATATCTCAAAATGGATATCGTGCGCCAGGGTGGCATTAACAAAACTCCTGACATTCGGACACGCCCGTTTATACCTAAATGGGGGGCGGAAATTGAGATGCGTTACATCGTTCCCCAGCTTAATCTTACTTCTCTTTTCAACATCCTTTGCAATGCAGGGGTACTGATAGGATTAGGCGATTATCGTCAGGAAAAGGGAAAAGGCAACTTTGGTTCCTTCCGCGTCATTTCAGCTGACGATCAAGACGACGAGTGGGATGAACTGGTTAAGCATCACGGGAGAAAAGCGCAGGAAAAAGCGTTAAAGCTTCCGGTGTGCGCTGACAGTGATACGGAAGACCTAATGGACTTCTTCAATTCGGAAGTTGAACGGAGGGAAGCCGCATGAAAATGACGCGCCAAAAACGACAGGAAATCGTTAAAGAATTCTGTCTTAATCATAACGGGATTTATAGTCCTGGAACGTTTGTAGAGGAGGTCAGGTCCGTGGGGCCTGACCACCCCGCTTACGGATATTTTACGTGGGACGATACTAAAGCTGCTAACCAACAAAGAACATGGGAAGCGCGGATGTTCGTCCAAGGACTCAAGTTGGTTTTTGAGGTAGAGCATATTTCTCGCACAGGAAAAATTAAAGTGCAGGAAAGAGAGGTTCCCCTTCTTCTCTCTCCCTCATCAACGAGACAAGAGGGGACTGGCTACTACATGTTCGATCCTGACGATCCGGATCATCTTGAGGAACTACGCCGCCAAAGTGTTGTCGATTTGAAAGCATGGATAGAAAGATACTCAGTTGCTCTATCTTCGGCAGGGCTGACTACACAACCTCTTGACCGAATCATCTCTATTCTGGAATCTCCTCCCGCTGTCCTACAAGCAGCGGAGTAGTGGCAAGGCAGACACGGTTGGGTGCGGTTTGATGAGGTCGGGACGGGTCCGGTTGGGTTTGATGTGATTTGGAGCGGCACGGCAGACAAGGTGCGGTCGGGAGCGGTATGGTTAGGTCGGGAGCGGTTCGGAGCGGTAGGGTCTGATATGGCTCGGCACGGCAGGTTAGGCGGGATGCGGTTTGATGGGGCCGGGTTTGATCTGGTTTGGACTGGTGCGGACTGACAACGCAGGTATGACGAGGTGCGGTAAGGTGTGATATGGGTTGGCGCTGCAACGCAACGCCGGTATGGTGAGATATGGCGCGATTCGGAGCGGCATGGCAAGATCAGGTATGACAGGCGTGTACCGGCGCGATGGGGTGGGCACGGCGCGGCAAGACAACGCAGATAAGGCAGGATATGGTGCGGCAAGGTCGGGTTAGGTTCCGATACGGCGCGGCAAGGTCAGGTATGACAGGCGTGTACCGGCGCGATGGGGAAAGATGAGGCGAGATCGGGCAGGGTTTGATTTGGCGCGGCATGGCAGACACGGTTATGATTTGGCGCGGTCTGATAGGGACTGGAAAGACAAGGACTGGAAAGGAAAAAACATGTCCATAGTTATAGGGTTGATATCGTTACTGTTTTACGAACAGCATTTCACTTTCTTTGAGCAAGTCAGAAGCGAGCGTCACGATGGAGCCACGTGGGAATACGTGGGCCACCAGAAACCGGACGCTGATGCAGAGTCCATTGTGTTTCAGTGCATCGACGTGGACAGCGAGGAACCGTGCGGGGAACCGTACATCTTGTGGAAGCTCAAGAAGTAGCTACTTAAACGGCTCCCAGATCTTACCGTCGAAGCGTTTAGCTACCTTGCGGTTGGTGTCCAGGTGATCGAAGCTGGCATGAATCCAACCTGAGTTGGGTTCGTCTTTGATAAAAAATTCCAGTATCAGCTGATCGAATTCGCAGTTGTTCAGTACCCAGCGAGCTACTGCCGGATTGGCTATGCCGGGAAGCTCAAAGTCCACGGCTTTTCCCTGAATATGCTGAGAGGTGTCGGAGGACCCTAACTCCCGGTTAAGGTCCAAAGACCGGAAACCGCTGGAAGGACTGAAGGGGATGTCGTATTCCACCCTGACCGGTTCCAAAATATGCTCACACACTTTTTTCAGGTTTTCGATCTGGCGCGGATGCGGCTCATTACGAATGCGACGACGAATCGCCGTTTGGGACTTCGTCAGTTCAGCCAATGTAAAATGAGGAGAGAGCCTCACTTATCGCTCTCTCAGATCACGACCTAAGTCGTTGAAATATTTTTTTATTGAGCCAAATACATTTTCTAATTTATTAGATTTCGTCCATTTACCCGTTGGATCATTTATAAGTCCAATGGTTGGGGTCTGTGGTGGGGGCCTTCTATGTCGTTTAACATTTAACCTTCCTGCCAGATTCTTAATCATGGACATATTTTTTAAGATAGCAGGATTAGTAAGGAGTTCGTCTTGATCCTGTACGAACCCACGTCTAACAAAATAATCAGAAGTATCTTTTTGGACGTTTTTATTTCCTCTACTAAAAATCGTTTCAAATAATCTAACGTAGTCCTCTTCATTAAGTGAAGACGTACCTTTACGACCGTCACGAAGGGTGTCTACAGTTACCGGAGGAATAAACGGACCATGGACTTTTGCCATTTCTTGAATTGTTTTATGCAGAAACTCATGCAGAATAAGTGAATTTTGTTCGTCTTTATCCGTAACACCAGCAAGAAGGGGGTCTACGATATTGATAAAAGGCCCTTTTGTAAAATGTTCCTGTGGGGTCCCTTTTAATCTACTCATTAGCATAGGATTACTTTCTTCAGTAATTCCTTTACGAAAGAATGTTCCGTCCGATACCACAGTCTTTCCATTCTGTTTCCATCTACGTTCTATATCAGTTTCCACTATGGGTAGATTTACCGGGTTATCTATATTTTGGAATTCTATCAAAGGATACGTTTCCCCCTCTCTCATAATCACTTCACTTGCTTGCTCCTGAATAGGGGAAGCTCCATGTCGCTCTATATTAGGAAAATCCCTTAAAAAAATGTCTAAGGGACTTACCTCATTTAATACTGACGCGGATACCGGAGGAGGCATCGGATTTAAGAAACCATTTGTCGTGGTTTTTTAGGGGGACAAGCTGATACGGAACCCCCGTGGGCACCGAAAACAGGATCGTTGGGGCCGAAAACTTCGCGCCCTGCCATTTTAATGGGACTCACCTGACCTAATGTCGAAGATTCTAAAGCGGAGAAGGCGGGAGGAGACCCTTCTGTTAAAGAGGCATATTGTCTGGGAGGAGCCGGTGCCCCGGCAGGTGGTTGCAGACCGCTGGTTGTGGGGAGAATAGCGCCGGGGTCCCAGGTCCCTGGGCGTTGTGGATACCACCCATAAGGAAATCCGCGTAGTTCCAACTCAGGATCTTCTTCTCTGTGTAGGTCTTCTGCTGGTTCCGTAAGAACTTCCAACGTAGTCCCCCGTGGGAGAATGAGACGCTTATAAAGATCCGAGAAGACTTCCGGGCTGTTGATTTTACCTAACTTGACAGCCTCTTGAGGATTGAGTGCGGCTTCAACGACTAAATCGGTAATTTCATGCAAGGTTAAACTTTGACCCAGACGTTTACCGAGCCTTCCACCAAGGCCCGCTGCCCACAAAGCATTTAATATCTTTGTTTTTGCTGCAAGCGTTAACATTGAAACGCGGCCAAGGTTAGACCACAATTCCTGACTGACAAAATCGGTGGGAATAACGGCAAGTTGGGATTCGGGCGTTATCCTACCATATGGTCCCACTTCCGTGGCCGTTGATGCCAGTTTAGTTAGCCCCGGCAATAACGCAGGATTATTCGGGAACGTTTTTTGAAGCAACTTACGAATGTTGGGATCACTTATAAGCTCTCTGAATTTAGTAGGATCAAAAATATTCGTTCCTAAAAGTTCCCCTGTCTGCTTGGCTACAGGATCTGGGCTGCTTGTAGCTCGCGCCCAAAGATCACTTATTAATGCCGCTTTAAACCCGTCCGTGGCTGTTTCATTATCTCTTATAACGGACAGGAAATTTTCTATCTCTGTGTCTGGATGATTGGATTTTAGGACTCGGTCCACTAAGCTTGTTGTAGCGTATCCGGGATCAGCCCCGAAAACACTCTGAAGTGCCTTGTCACCAGCTATTCGTTTACGAGTAGTGGTGAAATAGTCCACCATGTCCTGGGCATTAACCCCCTCATGCAACAAACCTTTTTCTTCTAAAATTTTAAATTGACGCAAAGTCTGATTATTAAGGGAGCGGTTATACACATCCATTGCAGCGGTTAAATTTTCTGTGTCCGTCATCATGTCAATAAGATCACTACGACCATTCTGGTCTAACCACGTTAAAGCGTTTTGATATTGAGATTTGAATTTTTGTACGTTTTTAGTATTAATTTCCAAGCCTTTAGGAAGCCACGTACCTAATTCATTCAACAATATACTTTCAACAACCTCCAAGGCCTGTGGCGTAGGCGCATATTCTTTATCAACCACTACCGTGAAGTCTTTCTCAGAGGCTCCCGTTTCCCAATCACCAATTTTTTGCTTGGTAAAGGGAACGCCTTCTAACTCAAACAACGACTCCCCTCCGATAAGGGCGTCTTCATTAAATACGGCTCTTTGTACCGGTTGGCCGAAATCGTTTAATACAGGCATCCCGGTGTCAGCATCCTTTACATATTCTATGCTAATTAAATCATTGCTGAATTGTTGAGTAGCCGTGTCTATGGCTCTTATCTGAGCGGCTTGTCTTCCTCCTCTATCTACCCTTTCTAATACCTTCTCTGGAACCATTTCCTCTGCAATTACAGGTTCTGCGCCTTTTTTACGTAGGACATCGCCCCGTGCCGATTCTGCCCTCCGACTTATCGTACTTGCCTCCTTGGCAAGTCTAAGGTCCGCAGGATCAAGAGTACTAAATACACGGGGGTCTAATAGTTGCTCCAGGGTGGAGCGCAGACCGGTTAAATTTGCCATCAACCGCTTATTAGGAACCTTTTTACCTTGTTCCACTCTTAATCGTTCAGCAATGTCCGAAATCACATCCGTCACATCTTGGGCGGATATGCCTTCAATAAGCTCCCCTGAAAAATCCCTAGAAGCCAATCGTCCTTTATTTGATAAGCCAGGAAGAAATTCTGCTAGATCTTCGGGCGACATAGGGATACCGGCCTCTAAGGCTGCTCGCATTTGACCAAGTTCCGCCCTTAATGCATTTTCTTGCTTTCTAAGACTAATAGCCGCCTCAGAAAGAGGGGCTTCTGTAAAGTCAAAGGCTTCCTCAAGCGTCACCCCACGCCCTGCTTCGGCGTCCTTTACATCTTGAAGAATACGATTGAGGGGGCGTTTTTTACCAGCCGGTGTAAATACAGTAATATCAAGGTCCTCGGCGCGGTTCCATACATTCTGTGTGAAATCAGCATCGCCTTCCATCGCCCTGATAATTTCTTGATCTTCTAACGTGCGTACAGGGTCTCCTTTCGCTTCACTGGAAATTTTCTCAAGAAGGTATGCCTCTCCATCTATTTGTCGGATGTCTTTACCCGCTAACTCAGGGAAATAACCGTCGTCATGGGCTGCTTCAAACATCTCTTCCCATGAACCTGCTTTTGGTTTTGCAGGTTCTCCAGGCAGGAGCGCAGGACCAACATCAGTTTCCTCTATTAAAAGTTTCTTTTTACCCGGCTTACCCTTATGCCACTCACCTAAATCCAAGTCTCTCAACTCACCGGTAGAACGAATACCGCCGCGTTCGGAAATGAATTCAAGAAGAGTAGGACCAAGCTTGGCAACAGGGGTCGGTCTGGCTTCGGCAGTAGTGACAGCTACCTCATCCGTTCTTTTTTGCTTTGCGTAGTCTTTACTTATAGCCTTTATTTGTTTTTGTATGTCTTTTAGTTGGAGATCCCGTGCTTCAGCTTCGGGATCTCCTTTACGCATCGCCTTCGCAAGGGTTCCTTCACCCATCAAGTGAGCAAGTTGGACAGGGAGATCTCCAAGTTTAAATTTTGTTTGTGGTGAAAGAGCTTCTACCCATCCAACGGCAAACTCTTCCGGTGTAAGACCGCTAATGTCGGCTCCTTTATGATCAACGGCCCCTTGAGGAAAGACGATGTTATCTTCTACTTTTGTGTCTAAGCCTTTTATACGTTTCCACGCAGCCTTTTCAAAAAGACTAAATTCTCTTTGAGCATCTGCATACGTGTCGCGGATTAGTTTTCCGACAAAACGTCGTTCATCCGAAGGAAGATCATCAACGCTGCTTAAACCGCGTTTCTCCAGCATAGTTTTAATGCCGTCGTGCCACATATTTAAACGTTCTTGGGCGGCCTCCTGCGCGGCTAATAGAGCGTCGTCCATTGTACGGTTAGTATCTTCAAACGCATCCGCTACTTTGGTTTTTGCCTCTTCACTTAAAAACTTCAATTCGCTGGGGGCACGGCCTTGTAGGTTGGCCTCCATAACCAAGCGGCGACGGGTTTCGTAAAATTGCGGTGTGTCTCCTGAATCAATTACTTTGTCATAGTCAATCTTGAGTTCGTCAGCAGAGCCGCCCCGTATTCCTCCATAATCAATGTTTTCAAGGTCTATATGTTGAAAACCTTCGGCTTCAACCGGACGTTTAAATTGGCGTTCAAACACGTCAAAAATCTGATCGCGGCGCTCCAGAAGTTTTTGAGTTTGATCGGCCCAGAAGCGTGACGAATCAGGGCGCTCGTAAGCAGAACGTATTATGGCATCCTGGAAATTGGCAAATTGACGAAGATCTAAAATTTGATCGTCTAATTTATTAATCTCCACTTGAGAGGCTTCTCTAGCAGTTGGATCAAGCTCCGATAGCCGCGCCTTTAAATCCCTGCTTGCCGCTGCAAGCCGCGCTGCTTCTGTTCTAGACAGTTCCGGAGTTGTAAAAGCCAACCCGGAAGCTTCATCAAGATGTCTCCTTTCTTCGACAGCCTTCTCTAGAATCTGCATCGTGCTTGCATAACGCTCTTGTGTAGTTTTGGATGAGGACCCGGCCAACGCACCAGCGCCCATCGTCGCCTGAAAGCGAGCAGCTGTAGCTGTCGGCTTAAACATAGGTTCAATAATTCCTCGCCTAAGCGCCCTTGACGGAGTAGGGATAGCGCCCCAAGATTTTAATGCGGTATTTTTTCCAAAACGTACAAGCCCCGGTGCTGCAATAGCACCTGCCATGGCAAACATTTCTTGAAGTAAGGGACTTTCAGGACCGACTTCTTCCAGTATAGGTTTAATAGTTTCGTATGCTCCTGCTGCTGTAAATCCTGCTCCAAGCTCTTCCCTCATCCGTTTAGTACCTTCCGGCGTTTTGGAAGAATAGAAGTCACGCCATTTATCCAGTATATTTTTTACCTGAACGGGATCTTTGATAGAACGTCCTGGTGTCGCGACATTTTTAATCAAACGTACAAGCGCACTGGTTCCTCCAGCCAGTTCCGAAAACGCTTTCATTTCTGCCGCCCCACTTAGGCCAAATTCCATTCCGGACGAAACCACCTTCTCCACATAACCCTCGGGGTCCGGAGTGATATCGGTGCCACCAAATATAATTGAAAACCAGGGAGGCTTATCCTGTTCTTCTAGATGCTTATCCGCTATTCGTATGAACCGTTGAAGCCGTTTTCTTTGGGCGACGGTTCCATACTCGGCAAAAGCGGCACTTTTTTCTTCCCTCTCTTTTTTCATTTCAGCAGAACTAAGCCACGGCCAGGGAACAGGATCTCCAGCTTCTTCATAATGCCTTTGAATAAGTTCTTTAGGTAAAGGAACCATAAGAGCTAAACTTATAAGGTCAGGAACGATACCGGCAATGTTAGCGGGGATAGCGCGGATGTTCGGTTCTATCACCCGTTGTATAAAATGTCTTTTGTCTTCACTGACAAATTGCTCAAAAATATGCCTCGTATAAAAATCCGACTTTTCATCATTATCAAAATTGACCCACATCTTTTTTAGGTCATCCGGAGTATCGTCGGTCTCTATGCTCGTTTCATGTGGATCTAGCTCGTCTTTACCCGGCAGCCGACTAAAAGTATGCTTGAAATATCCCGGAATATCGGTCGGCTTCGACTCCACCACAATTCCAGGCCACGCAGTTTGAACTTGTTCAACCATCAGTTTTGTCGCTTAAACCTAAGAATGTCTTTATAATATTTAACAAGTTTCCTAAGTCGTGGCTTATCAGCCAGCAACGCTTTCCTTTTTACCCATATGTTACGAAGAAACTTCCCCTCATCGTCATGTACCGGTTCAGGATATTTTTTAGCACCGGTTTTTGTGCCTTCAAAAAATTTCAAGACTCCCTCTTGTCGAACCTGCTCCATTTCTTGCGGAGAGTATTGGGGCTGTGCTTGCCTAAACGCCGGATAAGTTTGACCTACCCACGGAGTAAAATAGTTGTGCTTTGTTTTGCCCGGCAAATTCACACCAAGCTCCACGGCAAGCCGGAGATTTTCATCGGAAAATTCAAAAGAACCTAAGCTCTGTAAGTCATTTTGAATATTTCTCTGTAAATGGTCCATTAATAATCTTATTTTAGCAGCCGTAAATGATTCTGGTTTCCCAGCTGTTGGTGTGAGTGTCTTCATACCTTTAAGGTCTTGCTCTGTAATACGCTGTTCTCCAGCAGCTTTAGCAAGTTGGCGACCGAGAATGTTATCAAAGTAATTTAACTGAGCAAACATCTTCCTCGACTCTTCCGTTGACAAAGATTCAACGTACTCCGAAAAAGGAATTGACGTTACGGCAAATTTCGATAGTGGCCCGGTTACAAAACCTAAAGCACCACTTTCAACAGCAGTTTTAGTGAAGTCCTTTAACATACGTAGAGTTTGTAATTTTGTCGCTAACTCTGAGGCAAATTTTTGACTCTTCGGATCGTCTTGCCTCTTCCGTCGCGCAGCTTGTATTTCAGCTTTTCGATCTTGTATTTTCCCTAACTGCATCCCAGGACTAGGAAACTGTCCTATATCAATATGTATACTTCGATCAGCAACAGCGGCCTCCAAATCCAAACGTTGTTGAACAATGTTGGAATTAAAACCTTCCAATTTTTGACCAGACGCAGGTCTGTCCCACGACTCAGGGTTCATTGAATTTTTATCAAAAAGATCTCGGACTAGATTGACGCTTAAAGCTGCTCTTCCACGAATGCTGTTCAACATTTCCTGACTGCGAGGAGTCCAATTCTTGGGTATAAAAGCAGCAGGAGGCACCTCTTTTATATCCGCACCTTCGTCAGTGAACACTTGTTCACCCTTGTTTAATTGTGATAATTGCGCGTTATAAGAAGTAACACGTTTTGCTTCAGGAAGACCAATTCCAAAGTCTGATAACGTTTTGTCAGCAAAAATTTTAGCGTACTGAGGCGCTAATGCAGCGTAGTCTTTGCCGGCTTTAATGGTTATCTCAGAGAGACGCAGGGTAGATCTAAGATTAGCATCTATGACCTTACGTTCGTTGTTGGTTAGTTCTCTTGGCTTACCCTCCCGTGGCCCTTCTTGTTCTATTATATCAAAATATTTAAGCCCTGGACTTGCTGGATGTATACGGGGATTAATACGTAAGCCAGCTACACTTTTGTATTGATGTTTGTCGAAGAGAAATGGAAGGTTCCGTATAAAATTATTATATCTTTCTGCTGCTTTTTCTTCTTCTAGTTTCGCCCCTGTAGCCTTACCTGTTGTGTCCGTAACCTTTCTCGCTTCCAGACCCTTATCTGCTAACTCTTTTGATGAAAGTATAGTCCCTGCACCAACCTCCCGGAACTTGCCTATATCATCTCCTTTATTAATAACTTTATAAAGTGGGGTTACTCCGCCTACTTTATAAACAGAACCTTCGTCTGATCCTCTAGTGTGATACAACTTATAATCTTGGGTTTGCAGGGTTTCTTTTAAGCCCTCCGTATCCAAAGCGGGAGCGGCATTTTGATGATGAATAATGTTGCCGTCAGCATCTTTTACGTCTCTCAGATACAAATCCCGACCGCCTACATCCCTTAGCTGTTGGTCTCCTTTATGGAAAAAGCTAACAAGAGGTTTTCCGTACTTCTTCGTCTTCGAGTCATAACTAACAATATCGTCTACTTTTACAATTGAACCCGCTTGTGCTTTCCTTGCCAATTCGGCTTTGACAAGGTCCATGGCATGGCCTTCTCTAGTTCTTTTACCGGCTAAAATATCGCTGTACGCTGCAAGCGTTACTTCTTTTTCTTCTGCTTTTTTAGCGAGTTCCAAGGCCATCTTCTGCTTTTGAAGATTAGCTGCAACTTCTCCAACTTGAGGAGCCAAGGGAGCCAAGCCGCGTCCTAGCGTCGTCAACGCCCATTCGCCTTCGCGTGGCGGGGTTCCTGCTGCTGTAAACCCTGCTTGTGCCATAGCCAGGGCTAATTGAAGCTTACTCGTTTCCTGGGTTTGCGCTAAATATTTGGCATAGTCGGTAGGTTCCATGCCGGGAAGACCAGCTAATTGAGCGCGTTGAGTGCGAGCCGCTGCTAATTCTTTAGCGGTAAGCGGACCACCCACGCGGGATGCTTCTAAAATAGAAAGAATGTCCGGTACATCTTGTTTTAACGTTGAAAGACGAGACGACATCGTGGGCGCAGGAGAAGAAGCACTGATAGGGTTGATACGGTGACCCATAAAACTAGACCTGTCCTACGGCTTCCATCATTATTTCTTCCATGCCGCGTGGCGTTTCTTCCACTTCGGCCATGGCGATTTCTTCCATACCGCCGCCTTGAGGATTGGCTATGCCGCCAATGGCATCGACCATCGCGCCGGTTTCCAGGGCCATGTTGTCGGCCACTGCTGCTTTGGCACCAACATTCATTATGCCGCCGCCCATATCTTCTTCCATACCGACTTCGGCAAGCTCCTTTTGCATCAACGCGCCAATGCCTTGGTCCAGTTGTGCGAGAGCCAGGGTAGGCTGGACGAGCGCCAAGACCGAATCAGGGGTACGGTCAGCGTCGTCTCGTCCAACCACCTGTGCAAGCTTCGTCCGGTAGTCTTCAATTCCAAGGTTGTCGTCCCAGACGATGTTCATCAATTCGTCGTAGCCTTCGGCGGCGTCTATCTGGCTCATGCTTTGACCGGCTTCCGCTTCGGCGGTTTGCTGGATGCCTTCCATCAGCATTTCGTTGGTGCCTTCAGACACCGCTTGAGATGCCGCTTGCATGACTTCCGGAGGAAGTTGCTGGGGTCCCATAGGCGGCATACCGCCCGGAGGCATTGGAGGACCCCCCATAACCATTTCCGGTGGAAGAGAGGGTGCCATCCCACCGTTCGCCATACGAAACATGGGCCTGTTATAGACGTTTCCGGTCACTAGAAGAGTCCTCCAACCTGTTTAGCTGCCGCTGCCGTTCCCAAAAGTCCTACGCCCAAGCCGCCAAGTTGCTGGAAGGTACTGGGTTGCGGAGCAGTTGGCGAAACCTGCGAGCCAAGGATAGTCTGGCTAGACGGTGCGCCACGATAAATGTCGGACAGGAACGCTACCCGGCTTTGGGGTTCCATGAGTTGGCGCAGCTGGTTGGCGTAATCGGCCCCCAGCCGCTCTTGTTCGACGCCACGTGCTTCTGTTCCCAGCAGACGTAAGGCGTCGATGTCCCCTAAACCGGTTCGTTGCGCGAGTTCCGCCGCGCCCAGCTGTTGTCCGCCAATGCCAGCGGCTAGTCCACCAATGCCGGTGAAAAGTTGGGACGCTTGCTGTTGCCGCGCTTGCTGATTTTCAAAAGCTGTCTGAGACGATTGCAGAGCTTGGGCATAATTTTGAGCGTTCAAATCCGCCAGTATCCTGGCTCTCGCTTCTTGTTGCCGTCCCCCTAGTTCCGCTTCCGCTACGCCAAAGCGGCTTCCGCCGAATGCCCCGGCTCCCACGCCTTGTGCGGCGAGTTGGTTTTGCTGAATTTGCCCCTGACGATCTAGCTCTGCCAGGGTCTGTTCAATTACCTGCTGCTGGAAGGGGTTGGTGTAAGGAGAAAGGTCCGAAGGCTGAAACAGGCCGGTACTCGCTTGTGCGGCTGCACGTGCAGGATCTAAAGCACCAAGACCGGTTCCCAACGTGCCGAAACCCGTCGTCAGATAATCCTGATAACCGCCAATTCCTGATGGGGCCTGGGCGCGGGTTCTGGCTACATCATAGAGAGGATCAAGACCGGCGATTTGCTGTGTGGGAAGAGTAAGAGGAATGTCCGCGAGCGTCTTGCCCGATTCCATCAAGCCAAGTTTCAAAGCCTCTATTTCAGGGGCTTCGCGTATTACTTGTTCTGAGATTGTCGTTTCGGGCATGGCTACGTCTTCATTTCAAAATTACGCATCATCTTGTACATGTTGTTGGGACCACCTGCGCCGTCCACCGCTCGCTTGGTCATAACGAATTCGCCGTCTGAAAGCATGGCGGGAACGTCGTCGGAAGTGGGCGTACCGGGACCTCTTATATGGCCCGTGCGCCGTGGGAAGTGGTTCACGCCTCCACCCCGTGCTGCATATGCAACGCCACCGGCCCCTCCTAGACGCTCTGCGAGAAGCCGGTTGTACGCATCAGAATAAGGTGTGAGGTTCTGGACAACATAGCGTTCCGGGTCTTCAGCTAAAAGATCTACTCCGGTTTCAGTTTCAACAAATCCTGGACGATCTCCTTCGACAACATCTTCTTCTTTAGCTTCCTCAAACCCTCCTCCTAAAGCCATCGCTCCCGCTCCCCCCGCTAACAGTGGGCCATAACTAGCCAAGGGTCCTGGTCCCGCAGCCTTATAAGCTTCGGTAGCTAGGGCCTTATTACCACCAGTAGCTTTAAGTACCTCTGCATATCGGGCAGTTTTTGCGGCCTCAACCGCCGCTTCAGATTGTCCCCCTCTAAACATCCAATCTGAAACAGTGTCCATAAAATCTCCTCCTCCGGTTGCTGTTTGCGTTACTGGTGCCGGTGCCGGTGCCGGTGCCAGTGCCAGTGGCGGTGGCGGTGGCGGTGGCGGGACTTCACCTCTCATAACTGCGTAACTTGGATCCCAGTTAGACGTATATGCAGGGGGCGGAAGTTTTGCTTGAGTCGGAGGCGTGGCTAACAAGAAATCTTTCAACGAGGCTCCAGGGGTTTCTCCTGTGAAAACGTCCGTCAACCTGTCCCACTGTTTACCTGCGGTAGGTGGTGCGGCTCCTCCCGGTAAAGTCCCCTGGACACCGGATAGAAATCCCTTACCAGTCATTAATCCTGTCAAGCCACCAATGCCCGCGCTAATTCCTCCGGAAAGAGCAGCAGACTTAAAAGCATCCTTTAAGCTACTCCCTCCTACCAGAGAACCTATCCCAGAGGCCAGCATCGTAGCGCCTATTTTGCCCGCCCCAAAAATACCAGGCAAAGCACCAGGTGCGCCTAAGAAAGGAATACCAAACAGGGTGGCGGCAATAGGAAGAATAGTGGGCGCAGCCTTCTTAGCGAACTTTAGAACCGACTTAACGGCCTTCTTGATGCCCTTGAATATGCTGCTGAAGAAGAATTCCGGAACCCCGGTTACAGGGTTGATGCTATTCAGTTCGTTGCCGACAACATAGGCTGACGGATCAAGGCCCATGTCTTTCATCTGGGTAAAGAGGAGGCTTTTGACTTTGGGGTTGGCGTTCAACACCTCCATGGGGATGACGGTTTCGCCTTCCGTCGCATGGACGATGTATATGTCTCCGTTGCGCCCATATTCGGCAAGCTTCTTGGCTTGATCCTGAATGGAAGCAATGCCAACAGGATACAGTTCATAATCAGGAGAGGCGTCAATATAAGATTGAAGGCCGGTCGCAGGACGATGCTGCACTTCCTGTAACATTATGAAAGCTCCAATACGCTTGCAAAGACGTAAATCTTTGAGGCCACATCGCAATTTAATAGGAGCGTATCACTGTCCTCAAGAACAAACGGGCCAGCGAGGGACGTGTCTGCATCGGTGCCAATACTGGTCTTATCCAATGTGATCGTAACCGAAGCGGAACTATCCGTTACCTTCGTATAAACGACTATAGTCCCGCTATGTGAATTATACAAATGGATATTCTGGACGATAGCCTCTGTAGCCGTGGGACACGTGTAGATCGTCACGTCTCCCGTATCGCCTATCAAAGCACCTATATTTTTGTACGCAGAAGCCATCGCAATAGTTTTTCGGTAAGTTTCCTAATCCACTCTTTCATCACATCATAAACCACGTGAACCCGTGGGTGTCGTCCTCTCCGCTCACCACCGCAGGGAAATCTATTTTGGTCAACGCCATTTCCAGATCCCGCATGATGCGGTTGAAATCCTCCACGTTGTAAGTATCTGGAACTAAAGGCATACTATGATCAAGCAGTTGAACCATTAGCGTCTTCCGTCCTGCCGGATTTCAAGCCGCGTGTCGCCCAGCGTCCACGCCGTATTGAGGGCTGGGTTGTCCAGGCGCAAAATGGCCGTGCGCCCACGACAGCGTACATCCGATTTCTGGGTACTGGACGTGACCGTCGCAGTAGCCTCGGTTACCAGAGCATCGCTGGGATAGTCCCGTGTTTTCAACACGTAGTCCACACTGGCCGCTGTACCCGATAAAGCGATATCCGGAATGATCTTGCTTACGAACAGGAAATTGTTCCCATCCGCCAGATCAAAATCGCCGGATTCGATAAACGACACCATCGCCGTACCGTCCGCGTTCTGACCGCTCTCCTGCACGTACACGTACTCAACGTCACTCGCTGACCCGGAAGCGCGAGGATTGTTGTGAAGACTGAAGTCCACCCAGGCAGTACGGGCCAAGGTGCCGATATCCCAGGTATTTTCCGTGTAGTTGAATTTAGCGTAGCGGTCTATCTCTGTAGCGCCTGAAGAGACGTAGAAGAAAAACACCTCGTCAAACAACCGATTGGAGGCTGCAAAAAACTTAAAGCTCTGGTCCAGGTTGATATCGTCAAATACGTAACGCACCACCGTGCAGGGGACCACCTGTACCCGCCCTGAATAAACGAAGAAATTCTCCGTATCCATCCAGAATATCTTGTCGGCAATCGTTACAACGGCGTTGGGTCCAATGATGGAAATGTTGTTGGACAACAGACTGAACTGGAAAGTAAACGGAGGACCGGTAAACCGCATGGAATGGAGGGATGCGTCCGTCCAGATTAAGATTTCCTGTCTGGTTTTTTGAGCCGATAGGATCTCTGACCCACTGGAAATGCGAGTGCTTCCGGATGTGTTGGTCGAAGTTGGGGTCCAATCAAAAGGAGCTTCCTGGTCGGACCACCGCACCAAGAGCAAATCCTGCGTTGTTTCTCCTAATTCGTTACATGCAAACGCGACCATATGCCTGTCGGCTCCCGACATCATAAGACGGCGTGTGACGGTAGGTGCATCCGAAGCTCCCGTTTGAGAAGCGAAGGACGTGGCCCTGGCATTCAGTCCTAACGTTTTGTCCCAATAATAGGGCGTACCGTCATAAGCATTAAAAGCTAAGTCTTCTCCCCAGTTGTCCTGCGTCCATAGCCTGACGCTCAATGGGGGAGTTGTTCCCTGGCCCCATCCTATGAAATCGTTTGCTTCCTTGACCGCCGTGCCGTCCGCATGACCGGCGGCACTTGTTCCCCGTACTCCTCGCACCACCCCAGCATCCAACGTGTTTGTGCTTTTGCCGGTGTATTGAATCAGTTCGTTTTCGATCTGGATCAAACCGACAAAAGTAGCCGCATCACTACTCGTATGAGCAGCAGCTGTCGTGCCGTCAGTACCACGCACTAAGTCGCTCAACGTGTTTGAAACATTGTTTCCGTATCGAATTTTCTCACTGTTGATCAATACGGTTCCCTTGTCGGGATAAGACGATGAATCAACCAGAGGTATAGATGTGCTTACATCCGTTAGATTGGCGCTAATAGTCGTGGATGCCGTTTCAAAGTCCGTGGCGGAAGTTAAAATGATGGAGGTCGCTGAATCGCTGATCAGACCATTAAGCGTGGTTTCCGAAAAGGGTTCGACAACGCCTCCCCACAACCCTGCGCCCCAGCCTGTACCGGCTACCGCTATCGTCAAACCAATTCTGATCTGGTAAGCCGCAACCACGGCAGATCCACCACCGGCCACGCTGCCGGAAGAGGCGCTCCCGGCTGTACTGACGGTGTAGCTGTTTTCGTTTACCAGGGTCAGCTGGAACTCTTTGTTTAATTGAGCAGCCGTTATGCCGTCTGTCGTGGTCGCCCCTGAAAACGTTACATAATCCCCGGTTCTCGCGCCATGTCCTGGAGCAGTGATCGTAACCACGCCGCTGGCTACGCTTCCTGTCGTAATGGGGTTGGCCCCCAGAGTGACGGAGGTCCGAAGAGGCGTAACATCGTTATATAGACCGCCCTCTTCGATGTAGAACTTGGATTCCGTTCCAAGACCCATGTACTTGGAACCATCCAACGCAGCCCACACGTGCATGGATCGTCCCGTACCAATGATGGTGTTGGAACTGAGCTTGACCCAGCCGCCCATCTTTTCAGGGCGTCCCTTGCGAAAGCGGATTAGATTGGAATCAAACCAGCCGTTTTCCGCTGCATAGGAGGTGGACTCTCTATTGATGCCTGGACGGAAAGTGACTTTGGTGAGGGGCATTAGACCTTGGTTACCAGTAAAGCGATTATCGTTCCCATCGCTCCCAGCAGAAGAGCCGTACCGCTCATCATCACGTGTTCCAACCTCTTCAAACGAGAGGATATGTGACGATACCGCTCCTCACACAGGGTCACGTGCATTTCTAAATCCGTCGATTCGCTCATTTAGAGTTCATCCGGCCAATCGTACATGGGAGCATTTCCCGTAGCTTTACCATCACCATCCACGGGGGTTACAAACATGGCTTTGAGCGCATCCACGTCGGCACAAGCATTAATAGCAGTCTCAATTGTGTTACAAGCCGCCCGTACCGCATCGCGATACGTCGAAACGTCCGAAGGAACAGCGGTGGTTTCCTCTGACAAACGAGTGACATACCAATCGGTAGAAGAAAGCCTGGAATGAGAAGAGGACTTGGTGGAATTAACCCAGATACTTTTCAGTCCAAGTGTGGTGACATCATCGATAGTAACATCATCCATGTCCTTGGCCGTTTCGTTGCCCCAGACCTGCTTCACGGCATCCGCTCCAATCTCGTAGCTGGAATTGCTGTATTTATAAAACGCAGTGTCGGTGGATTGCTCAGAGTAGGGGTAAATCCCAATTGCCTTTAATTCTTCCGCCGTCCAGGACCGAAAGATCGTCGCCGGATGATTCACATCCTCAATGGTCACGGCCTTGGGTCCGTTAATTATTCGTATGACCTGATCTGCCTTAACTAATGCCCACATAACTCACCGTGCCTTTCTCTACGTCTTGTTTGCCTTTGCAACTACCTTCTTCAGATGATCCATCTCGCTTCTGATGGTAGCTAGTTCTCTGGTATCCTTCTCCAGCTTCTCAGGACTGAGGATGCTGCTCACTATATCCAGCCTGTGCTTAAACAATCCATTGGACTGCTCTATTAAATCCAGACGACCATCCATCTCGGTCTTGCTTTTTATTAAAGACTCCACCCTCTCCAGCAACCCATTGATCTTGTACTTAGCTACAGCCGCCGATCCTATTATAGCCGCCACCATCGCTGCGATAGATATGAGATTAGAAGTTGTAAGCTCCATCTCTACACCGCTTTTGCCTGTGCAACTCCTGACCCTCCGAATGGATTCTCTGCGAAGGCAGCGTATATATAATCGCCACCACTAGCATTCACATCGCTGCCGTTACTTCTAACCTTCCACCCATTAGCTAAAAAATCCTGATCATTTCCCGCCCCATCTACGTTTGTTAGATTAGGATGAAGTTGCAAAGCTCGTGGATTAATAGGGCTTCGCTTATCATCAAATATAACCCAATTACCTGTTGAATCTATTCTTTTAATCAGAACAAATGCAGGTTTGAACCCCGTATATATAAATGGACCATCGTAATCTACTGCATATGAACCGCTGCCGTTTCCGGTATAGCTTCCGAAAGAACTATACCCCTCCACTTGTGCAAAAAACATCCACAAACCAATTCTACTGGCTGAATACCAATCAGCATTTGCACTCATTACTGATGTTGTCGGGGCTGTATTATTCCAAATAACAGTGGAACTATCTTCTGCACCATCATCATATAAATCAACCCAATAGCTTGTTTCATTTGTTAAATCTTTATGCCAACAATTCCACCCATTGTCGGCGTTTGTATTTTTCTGAATCACAAATGATGGCTGGACACCAAGGCCATGACCTACGGTAAATCCGCCACTTGAGGGACTTGTTGCTAACCCATAAGAAAATCCTGCTGTCGAATTGACAGCTAGAGTTATATCCGTATCACCGTCACCATTAACTGATCCTGCACCACCATCATTCGCCCATTGCCATAGAACGAAACTTTCGGCAGACGTATTAACTGCATCCATGTTTCCTATCTGTACACCTTGCTGAAGGAAGCGTTGGACGGAGTTGGTATTAGTTATTTGTTGGAGGTGATCGTTAGAACTCATATAGTTATAAATTCCCTCCACACTATTCTGAAGGATATGAGGATCAGTAGCATCCCGGTTCTTGATCCAAGAGAAGCCGGTGATGCCAGCGGTGTTGGCTGGTAGGTTATCCTGTTGGAAAGCTATAAAATCTGTTGGTGGTGTATATCTGAAATACCCACCGGCAGTAGCATCTAGTGTCGTTGTCGCCCCATCGAAATAACGCCACTGACCGAAATTAAAAGTACAGGAATGACTAGCATTAAAAATCAACGCTATAGCCCATTTCGATATATTTGGACCTCCGAATATTCCCGTTATGGCAGGGTTTGTGCCAGCACTAGGATCACCGCTACCCATCCAAGTATCATTTTTTGCAAACCACATATATCCCGCATCTAAATCCATTGCGATTTGAAACACATCTCCAGATTCATAACCCGTTCCAAAAGTTGTAAAGACACCCCTTTCAACTTTTTGCCCTGCTGACCCTGATGAAGTACCGCCAGCACTATCATAATTTCTGTATCCAAATCCATTTTCGCCATAAGGAGTATTTTGACCCGCAATTAGATTGTTAAGATCAATAAATCCAAATGCCATTGTATTACCGCCAACCACCATCGTGTCTATTCCAATTTCAACATACCATTTTCCTGTAGAAGCACCCATAAAAGAAGGGCCAGAAGGATCACCCGATGGTGACGTATATGTTAAGTTTCCCTGCGTTAATCCCGCTGCTAGAGGTTGTGTCCATGTGGCGGCACTATCCCAACCACCATCCATTACATTAAAGTTATGTGACGGCGTGTCGTACATCTGGTTGCTGCCGTTGGTGCTGTCCAGATTAACTTCCGTCCAGTCATTAACGTTACCGGATGTATCATCACCTAAGTTATTTTCTGAAGCAAACGCCAGATAAAATCCATTATCTCCGAATGTCAAACCACTAGGATCTTTTGGTATCCAACGATTGGTTGAAGTATCGGTTTCTCCGAAATCACCAATAGCTCCGACAGTGCCGTCAAGCAGTACGACTTCAGAAAGATAACCATCATAGGTTGCTCCAGAAGTACTCCGTCCGCCAAGTACGGCAGCAACTGCTCCACCCCATTTAGTGGTGCTATCTTGAGATATACTAGAACGGTTATCGGTAGCAAAACTGGTTTCCTCAACGCCATTAATATAAAGTGTATACATATCAGCCGCTGTCGCTTGAGAGGTGTCAACTAGGAACAGAACATGAGTCCAAGAATCTGTCTTCTGAAATTCTCTGTTGGTTTTTAAAACATCAACATTCTGATCACTAATAACCAATTTGCCTGTCGTTTCAAAATACATTTGACCAGAAGCAGTAGTATCCCAATGAAACAGATAAGGATTTTCTGACTCACTTACAGAACCACGCTTAAACCAACAGGAGCAGCTTTTGATTTTAGTGCTGGTTGGAGTGCCAAAAGTTTGAGTCATTTTATCAGCATCAGCCAAATCAAACCGACAAGAAGCACCAACGGCAAACGTATCGGTGAAGGGTATGAAGTCACCCACCCGCTGACCAGCGCCGTTGCCTTCATAGAGTATGGGGAGGAACTGATCTGTGGGTTTGGTTATGGTTGGGGCTGGAAGGTTAGAGGTCAGAACATTTATATAATCTTCATACCCACTAGGTGCAGAAAACGCATAAGCCTTCTGTCCAAAATTAACACTGGGTGTCCGTCCAGCCGCACCAGCACCATTACTTACTAGGATATACCAATCTTCAGTTGTTTGGAGACCTGAATATAGACTTTCTGGAGTACCCCCATCGTAATTAGCAAATAACTCTCCATTAACAGCATCTACAAAAAAACCTATAATCCCTCCCGTGCTATAAGTTCCTAATGATGTCAACACAAACGTGTTATCATGCACCTTTCGGATGCCGCTAGTAGCTTGAACATTCATACCCCATGCGTATACATTAATCCTTGCCTGTGGACTTGCGTCTGCCGTTCTATCCAACCATCCAGACTTAGTTATTATTGCAACAAAAGGATCATAACTATTTGAAGGAGCATCAGGGTCCCACTCCCAACGCCATGTACCAGTACCGGCAGGCATGACAATCGTACAGGCATTTTCTTTCATTGCGGTATTATAAGCGTATTCAAGGTTTCCGTTAGCTAAGACCAATGAGTTAGCATCAGTACTATCCACAGGATTAATAACGCAATAATTCCCAATCGTCGTGCCGCTATCGGTGGGACTGTCGGTGGTTTGGTTTGAGGCAGACATACTAACTGAAGTAAAATCGTTAGCATTACCAGATACGTCCTTACCTAAATCGGAACTATCTTCAAAATCCAGCCAGAAACCATTCGTGCCAAATGTTAATGCGGAAGGATCTACTGGTATCCATACTCCATCGGAATTAAACTCACCGAAATCAGAAGCGGTATAAATAGTTTCAAGAATCAGAATAGCTTCAGCTTGATAGCCGTTAAAAAAGTCAGCATTAGTATAATTAGTTCGACCAAGACGCTGGGCAACTGTATGACCAAAAAATCCATCATCACTTGCATCAGGAGCAGACGACGTATTCCATGAAGTAATTTCAACGCCGTTCAGATACATGCTAATGGTAGCACCATCTCTAGATGCAACCAGATGATACCAAGCTGAAGGATCACGCAAGAGTCGATCAGTTGTGTAATTAGATTGTGTTATACCACCCACACCGAAATCATAAATTATCGCACCGTAACCACTACTATTATAATCGCCTAGTCGGATTCGTTCGTAATCATTTCCACTGTCGCCAGCCCATATTATAGTTTCACCATCAGATAATTTAGCACAAGTTTTAAACCAGATTGAGATTGTCCATTTAGTACGGGTTGTAGATGTACCACTGGGAGTAAAAGTAAGATAATCGGCTGTCCCATCTAACATACATGAGTTATCAATCGTGTAGGCAGCCGCAACTGCCTCTTTACCAAAAAACTGGTTTGATCCGAAGGGTCCAGACATTTTAGGTCACATTAGCTAAGGCTAACTGGGGAGTGCCGAGAGCAATTTTGTTAGCCGCCCAACAGAAGTATGGAATGACATCGATTGCCGATGCGGCGGTTGAGATCGTCAGGCTTGCACCGGGAGCATAAAACTGAGTACCAATAGAAAGCGTTCTCGATCCCGTTCCGTCTTGCTCAAATATGATTACACCAGACTGCCCTATACTTTCCGTCGTTGGGTTAGACAGCGTCACGTTGCCGGTGGCCGTCAAATAGAAGTTCTGGTAGGTATCGAAATCCAGCGTCATAGCACCCGTACTTGTTGCGTTGGCATAGACGCTCGCATAAGCAGAATTAGCAAAGGCTACCTTGCCACTTGAAACGATACGAAGTTTCTCCGCAGCCGTTGCACCTGCCGTCATAAGGTTGAAGACAAGGTCAAAATCCTCTGCTGTAGACGACACATCAGTTGTAACTGCGTCTATCGTTACGCCCGTTTCATTATTGCCAGCCGATGTTTCAACAACATAGGCAATACCCGCACCGATACCCGCAGCAGGACTACCTGAACTGGTACGCTTAACCGTAAGAGGATCAATTACAGTGGTGGTGCCACTATCTTCAATGGCGCTCGTTGTTCCACCAGTAACCGAAAAGGCTCCTGCGCCAGTCATGCGGCCAACCTCTGCCGCTGCCGAACCTCCAGTCATGTTCTTGAAAACAAGATCGAAAACTTCGGCACCAGAGGAAACATTCGTTGTAAGGGATTCGATAACGCTTCCCGTTTCATTATTGCCAGCAGCAGTCTCCGTTATAAATTCTGCCCCCACACCGATACCGGCGGCTGGAGTCCCATTGGAAGTGGTGCGCTTAACGGTAAGGGAATTCAAAACAGTATCCGCTGCCGAATCTTCCTTCGTTGTGGTAACCCCCGCCGACGCCGTTACGGCACCTGTGGCCGCTACCGTACTTCCAGCCGTTACCGCTCCATCAATCGCGGCAGCGCCTGTGCATTCCAAGGTCGTGATTTGAAGATCACTAATAGCATTGGCAACGGCCCCATTAGTCGCACCTGCGCCATCGCAGTAAATAATTGTGTTTTTACCATTCTGAATGGTGACGGTAGCTCCAGAAGACCCCTGCTTCATAACGAGATTATAAGGCCCACTGGAACCAGCATCGGTGGTGGCATTGTCAATAATGAAATACGCTTTCGTATCGTTGGGGGCTATCGTGATGGTACATGCTTGACTTAAAGCACCTGTAAACTTGATAACACGATACATGCCGTTTTCAACATTGGAGGCACCATCCGTTGGGGAAGACGCAGCAACTTGCAACGTTGCGGTAGAAGCATCTGACAAGGCAACCGCAGTAGAAGACACCAATCGATCAACAATATCCCAGTTGTAATTGGAGGTAGTTCCCCAAGCACCGGACTGTTCGCCGGTAGCCATCTCCTCAATGCCGTAATTACTCGTAAAACTTGAAACCATAATTCACCTCTATGCCGCTATCTGCGTCCAATTAGGAGTTTGAGAAGTATCAATGGCACTCCATACCAAAGTCGTTGCTATAGATCCTGTGGCCGAAACTCCGGTTACAACAACGGTTTTCGGTAAGACTACTGATCCTATGCTCCCCGCTAAAGCTGTCGGGGCCGTTACAATAAGATTGAGATCTCCTTGTACCGTTGCTGTTCCCACTGAACTGGCTGCGGTTACAGCTGTCGGTATAACAATGGTTGCGGTTACAGCTGTCGCCGTTCCAGCTGAACTTGCTAACGCGGAAGGAGCGCTCGGAGTTACAACGGCTCCTGTTGAAACGGTAACTGAGGCGGCTGTACTGGCTAATGCAGAAGGAGCCGTTGCAGTAACTATTATCCCTCCCAGTACCGTTATCGTTCCTAGTGAACTCGCCAGAGCAGAGGGCGCGGTAGGAGTGACCGTCATATCTGTGGCGACGGTAACTGTTCCTGCCGAACTCGCCAGAGCAGAGGGCGCGGTCGGAGTGACCGTCATCCCCGTGGAGATCGTAACTGAAGCAGCCGTACTGGATAGCGCAGAAGGCGCTGTAATCAGAACCGGCGCTTCTTCTCCCCAAGTTCCGCTGCCCCATGTTTCTCGTCCCCAACCAGTAAGTTCAGCCACGGTGACTTACCTACGTTATGCGAATGATGGCCGTCGATGACCCATTAGCAGGATACTGAATGGTGAAGTCTCCACTGCTGGAGGATTTATCACCACCAAAATCCAATGAACAGACACTAGGATACGCAGCGTGATTAACCGTCGAACCCGTCCCCGCACTACTCAAAGTCGAATTATAGATGACTGCCGAACGCGCATTGGAAATGCTTGACGAAGCCCAGGTCGTATCCGCAAAATCAAGGAATGCCGTATCAGAGCTTAACGTGGAAGTGACGCTCGCTAAAGCCGCCCCACCCGCAGTATAAACACCATCACTGTCGGTCACTTCGTTGGTTGCAACATAACCCGTAGTGTCTTTATCCGTAGTGGCGCTTGAAGTGAACATGGCAATTTTGTAGGTATCCGCCCCAATCGCGCTGGAACCAGTGCGAGTGTGCGGGGTCCAAAAATGAATTCCAGACAGGATTTCCTGCTTGAAGGTATTACACATTGCTGTGGTACTCATCTCACAATCTCCTTATAATTTCAGCCACGTCTTCGTGACCTTGCTCTTTCATCAAAGCCCATATAGTCGTCCTCTCACTCTGGGCCATCTTATCAAAATAAAACATCAAAACCTCTTTTATTTTATCACGGTATTCAAGAGCCTGATCCTGAAGAGGCTGTGGGGCCGTATCGGAAATCCCAATGATTTTATTCAATGCCATTTCAGCCAGTTGATCTACGCTATGACCTCCGTCCGTGGAGGTGAAGATCTGTACTTCTCCTATACCATTTTGTGCGTCCGCATCGAACATTATTGCACCGGTTTCCGTAACTCATCATAGCGGTATTCATCATGGGTCTGTTTAGCTTCCCCAAGATTTTTCAGCCAATTCAAAGATTCCATGAAACGGTTGTTATACAACGTCAACAGATCCTGTTCGCCCTTCATAAAGGTATAGGCTTCCACCAAGCTCCCATAAAGAAGCGCCAATTCTGCATTGGTGCCTAACCAACTCGTTCCGTCAGAAGTGGTTGTAATAGAAGTGGGGCGATAAAAATAATGCAATTCCATCGTGTAAGAGGAATCCGGGGTTGGAGCCAATAAAAAGGTCGCGTCATCCCAATCAGCATAATACTCAGGTGCCCCCGTAGTGGTTGGGTCAGGCGTAAAATCCTGTAAAAAAGTTACCTGCTTATATAGTAAAAATTCGTTCGCAGAATCCTTAACCACGCTTAAAGAATAAGGGGCTAGATAATCTGTGGGTTTCCCTAAAAACTTGTTAGAACTACTGGATGTTCCGACTGAATTTTGACGAAAAACGTCTAGTTGACACTCCTTTAGTACTCGTTCTTCCGCATTTAAAATGAAGCGGGATAATTGGCTAACAAAGGTACTTTCAGCATTATCCGTATAATCCTGAATAGCCGTTTTAAGAGTGGTGAATGTAAAAGCCATGCTACGCGCTCAAAGTGACAGGACCGGCAGATGCCGCACCTCCACCCCCTTTTATCACCCCTCCAGATGTTTCTGAAGAGCCACTATCGCTTACGTCAAAGCTATACTGATCATCATTCACTTTTGTGATGGAATAGCCACTTGCATATTCTACAGTAGCCGCCGTAAACCCAAAAGTTGCAACATTTCTAAAACGTACAGTGTCTCCTGTCGAACGCCCATGCCCTGGTTCAAATACGGTAATTACACTGCTTCCAGAATCCCCTGTTGTAAAAGGATTAAACTGCAAAAGAACTAAAACAGGATTTTCAGTGCGGTCTGGACGCGGATCTCTCAAAGCTTGTGGATCTCCTACAACACGCACAGGGTTGAGTTGAGGTTGTTTAGCTTCCCATTCATCATAACCTACTAAAAATCCAGTCCATTCCTTCCGCATATGCCTTAATTTATATGCGGCTCCAGATCGATCTGAAATTCCCAAGGCATATTTATTAGAAGCATATTTCGCCATGATCACCCGGCATTTAAAAAAGTATATGTTGGAACCAGACTAATAGAGGGAATGTCACGATCTTCTTGAGCCGCTCGTTCAAACTCTTCTTCATATAATCCTTTAAGAAGAGCAACTTTATCCGGCACTCGTTTGAGCGCCAGATAATAAGCCAATCCAGCAGCCAAGCAGGGGTAAAAACGGAACGGCATCTCAACCGTATTGGCTGATGTATCCGCATCATCCATACGAACCAATCGATCATAGATTAATTGATCCGTACTATTTTCCGGAGACGGCCACACTAAAACAACCGGCGTAATTTGACGATTTACATAATATTGAACAGGTCGGCCCGTTGTAGTTTTGTCCGGAATCGTCAGGTAGGTATCGCGACTAACGCTATTAATGGAAATATCCTGTCCACTACGCCTAATCACCGCAGACAAGGTATCAATTGTAGCTTGAACGTTTTCAAGAGATACAGCGGAAGAAACCGTAGTGGTAGCCCCACTTGTGCCACCCGTAATAGTTTCTGTGGCTACAAAAGTTCCGGAAGGCACCGTAATAGTCATGGAGGTGGCTGTAGGCGCGGTAATAATTGCCGCTGTGGCCGCGCTAGTACCCCCGGTGATCGTTTCCCCTATAGTGAAACTACCACTGGCCGCTACACTAAGGGTTATGGTTCCCACAGGATATTCAAGGATTCCAACAATAAGGTTTTGAGTAACCCGCTCAATGGTCCATTGATTAAGACCACGATTAGCCCAATCCGCAAACAGAAAATTCAAGGATCGACGTGCGGTTCTCGCATCGTAACCAGTGCGTAGTTCCAACCCGCAACGTTCAAAAGCCTCTTCTATGTATTCTGCTACATTAGGCTGAAAATCCTTAGATGCCGACACAGCCATGAGAAAAGAAACCTTTCATATCAATAATCTTTGATCATTCTCAAGACCACGTTGTAGGAATCTCCCGTAGTACCGGCACCTGTTGTTGTAAACAGTACATCTCCTACAGGACTCGTTCCCAAACTAGAAGAGATACCGCCAAAGGCGCTCATGTCGATGTGATCTGTGAAGTCCGCTGGAAGATGCATCATAAAGATATCGGTACTTGCATCAGAAAGGATTTCTACCGTCAAGCCTTGTGTAGAATACCATACCTCCGCAATACGAACAGCGGTACAAGCATCCCCATCCGCGCTAGATTCTAACGCAGATACATCCACTTTCGTAACGGCAGTTTCATTACCTGCGTCAACATACTGATACGTAAAGCTCATCACCGCTTGTCGAGGACCATCAAGAATGGTGGTCGATGTCACTACATCTGCCATGGGAGATCTCCTATTCTTTAATCAACCCGGAAAGCACCATCGACTTGTGTTTAGCACTACCGGGAGGCGGAATCTCCAAAGAAGCCTTTTTCTTTCGTCCAGGCTTCTTCTTTTCCGTCCAAGCCTCATTTTCAGGCGTAGCTGGATCGTCTCCCACAAACTTACCTGAAGTAGTCCGTGTTCTGGTTTTTGCCATGTCTCACCTATTACGGCTGCTTGCCGTATTGAGTCATACCATCCGTGGTGCGTTGTGCTACCGTCAAGATATAGTCACAATCAACCTTATTGGCCGCAGCTTCACCAGCTACCGCAGCAAGCCAAGTAGTCATCTGGGTAGTTGGAATAGTTGTAGTTGAAGCGGTCGTTGTAACCAATTTACGATCAACATAGAACTCAACGATGCCCGTTCCACGCACAATGAAGCCCAACCGACGATCACCACTGATTGTGCCACCGGAAACCGAGCCATCAGCAAAATCAATACCTGTATCGGTGGAAGTTTCAGTACCCCCATTATCGCAAACAGCATTAATAGAAGCATCACCATCAGAGACCAAGAAACCAATCTGATCATTGGTGGCAAAAGGCACCGTTGCGCTGAATGTGCCGTTTATACAAAGCCCAACGAAAATATCCATTTGATCCGCATCCGTCGTAACAATGCGAGTTTCAAAGAAAATGTTCTTGTTGGCTTCGGCTTGCCAGATTTCATTGCCTTGAATAGCAGCACCAGTGTCATCTGATCCCGTACCAGCAATCTCATACCATCCACCAACGGCATCAGCGAGAATAGCGCCTGTGCCACTTGTGAGTTGTGAATAGGTCCAATCATTAGTGCCATCCACCGCAATCCCAATAAAATCTTCATACTGGAAGACGTAATCAGGATTGGATTGGATTGGAAGATTAGTGAACCATGTGCCGCCAGCGGATTGGGTTGCCCCACCGCTATATGCCACTGGTCCTGAAAAACGTGTAGTACCCATGAGTACCTCCTTACGAAAGGTTTCGCCCTAGAGTCTTCGTAAGCGTCTGCTGGGACAGTCGCTAGGGCTAAAATGCTCCCAGAGGAAATGGAGGGGGACGAACCCCCTCCAAACCCGGTTTATGCTCCAGGTGATCCGAAGACACCGCGAGGATCAGACCAACCGAACACGTAGCGTTCGCGAGCCTTATACCTAACGTTACCGGTGTCAAAATCACCTTCCATCGAAGTCCTAACGGCAGTCCGATTAAAGCCCTTCAAGCCATTAGGAGCATCCGTCCGAATAAACCACGCATCCGTGTCGGTAAGGAAATGGTTAACGGCATAACCTTCCGGAAGCATACCCATGTTCCGAATAGCATTTATGTCGTTATCCGCCGTACCTGGACGCAAGGTCGATTCAAGCAGACGATCAGAGGTGAACTGAAGTTCCTTTGGAACAATCATTCTCGTCCCCTTAACAGCAACCTTCAGCCCGCGCTCATCAACGAAACCAGCAATATCAATGAGAGCTTGCTCAAGGCTAGTCTCATTAAGATCCGCTGCTGTTGAAAGCTCGTTCCGGAAGGTGTTTCCGTTAAGAAGAGTATGAGCGGTTGAGCAAAGCTCAAGACCGTCACCACCTGTGTAGGTGCTGTCGAAAGCGTTATTGAGAACTGCCGCCGCTTTGACCTGCTTGGTTTGGCTCATGCTACGAGCCAGTGCTTTCGTATACCTTGCAGACAAACGATCATACAGGTTGTCTTCCACAGCTTCTTCCGTAATGGAGAATGCCAAAGCAATCGTCTCCATCGTGTAACGAGCCGTGTAGACTTCCTGTGCATCGTCATAAGTAACAGCAGTGCCTTCGCTCTTCGTCGGGGCGGCTCCAAAGCCACTCAGCATGACCTCTTCTTCAAAAGCACGGTCAGATGTTTCCATATCGAAAATCATCCTGCTTTCGTCGTCATACTGATCGTACTCAAGACCAAACAAAGCATTAAGGCCGGGTTCTAGCTCTTTAACAAGTTGTGCGCGTGAAATAGCCATGTGTCAGCCCTCCTACAAGCCGGTTGTCGAAATAGTAGTACCGGCATTAACTGAAGAGGCACCAGCGTTGAAATGATTATTAAACCGCACCATTACTCCAATGCCCGAAGCCGTGAAATCCTGATTGTCGGGATCTTCACTCCAACCCAGAATTCTCAGTGCAAGAGTATTGGTAGTATTGATACCTGCCACGCCTAGCTGTGCCGCAGATAGGCCTGTCGTTGTCGAGCCATCTTGTGCCCCATAGTTAGACTCTGAACTAAAGGGCGCATTAGAGAAAACATGCCCTCGTAAAGTAGCCTTCGTTGTTAGAGACGCATCCGAACAAATCACAAAGACTTGACTAGGATTGTCATAGACTTGCGCTCTAATGGGGTGATTACTATCGGCACCGGAACCGGGCCAATAGTTTTTCCAAGTGGGTTTTCCGGTTGTCGAATCCACGTATTCACAGCCCCAGAACACACCAAGTTGACTTACCGAACCGCCAGCCGCTGCTCCGCACCGGTCAATATAACCGGTAGCAAGAGGAATGACGGGCATACCCTGGTAAATCGCATTAGTGTTTCCGTTAGCAATTTCATACATGGTATAGTTGGAAAACCCAGTGGTGTTGGAAGCCGTTCCCTCAATCGAAATGGGACGCATTCCAAACGCCTTTTGAGTGTTAGCCATACCATTTGCTCCTTAAACAAAGCAGAGGTTACAAAAAAGAGATCCTATTCACTTTTACTAGGACCACCAAATGATACACGCGATTGGCGTTCAGGTTTCTGAATAGCCATCGAATGATGCTGGCTTTCCTTCATAAGATCGTTGTCAACGGCTTGCATAGCATCGGCGCTTTGTTGCCGAAAATATTCCTTCCGTTCTTCAGCAGTCTCAATCGGGATACGAGCCAGCAACAACCCACCCACTCCAAAGACACCTTCATACTTACCGCTGTCCATAGTCGGAGCCTCAAAATCAGGGTATTCGTCTTTTCGCACCAATTCCCACCCTTCTCGCATTTTGGCGGAAATATTCTTACGATCATCAAAACCCCTAACTTCGGCTCTTATCCAACGGTGTACAAAGCCTTCTGGTGGATTAGGCGCGTCTAATAAAGACGGGGGTGCCCAAGGTTTACGCTCCGTCTTGGAAGCGCGAGTCTTGGAAGCGCGTGGAGTCCGATCAGTCGTTGTATCAGTCATAATACCATTCTCCATCACGTTGCTTCTTTAAGTCGTAGACTGTGTTTCGCGTACTCATCTAATGGAACACCCAGCTTTGTAGCAATCGCTACCTCGCTAGGAGAAAGTCTCACTGTTTTGCGTCCAGCTTTGCTAGAACGAGTGGCAGAGGCGACGGCCTGTTGAGGACGGCGTCCTTCTGAAATGGGAATATCTGCTCCTCCATTGAACTTATGAGGAAAAGCTTCCCGAATCCGTTTATCGATTTCAGCATAGTATGCAGGAGAATTTGTGTCAAAGTTTTCCTCTTCGATCAGTTTCTTGTGAATTCCGAAAGCTGCGAACGTCATAGCCTCATCTTCACCGAACCAATCGTTATCAGAAGCCCACGCTTCGGCCTTTGGATCAGGGCGAACCGGAGCTTGCGGCATTTGGGGAGCCGCTTGGGCGGGTGCTTGCGCGGCCATTTGTTGCAAACGGGCCTGTTCCGCTTTCGCCGCTCGCACACGCTCTTCTTCAACCGCCAACTGTGCCAGCTTCTTATTCAAATCGACTTGAGCCGTGGTGTCGTTGGTCGCTATGGCTGTTTCCAGATCCTTGGAAATAGCTTCGGACTGAGAGGCAATCCGATCCCCGTACTCGCTCACATACCCTTCGTCCAAGCTGTTGACGCGGGTTTTAAGCTGCGAGTTTTCCTGTTGAACGTTACGGGCATAATGGATTGCAGCTTCTTGCTGCCGTTCAGCCTCACGCACCTTTTTGGTCAACTTGTCGATGCGCTTCTGAACTTTTTTGCTGTAGTCCACATGCTCGTCGGAATCGTCTTCCTGGGAGACAGCAACGGTTTTACTTTCAACCTGGACGGGTTCCTCGTCTATTACAACGGATACGGGATCTCCTTCACTTGGAAGATCGACTAAAGGCTCTTTAGATTCAGGCATGGGACTTCTCCATGTTAAATATGCAGGATATCTTCAGGGTCCTGTATGACGGCTATGACTTCGTCGTCGTTCAATATGCGTACCTCGCCACCGTCAATCCTAAAACGAGCGCCAGCATATCTTCCAAAAATGATCCAATCCTTTTCCTTGCACCAGGGGCCGTTGGGAAATTTTTCCTCGTCCTTATACGCCAAAGGTCCGGTGCGTAAAACATAACCACACACCGTGGCTACCGCTTCACGATCTACCACGGTATCCGGCAAGAATATCCCAGCTTCTGTTTTTCCTTTTCCACGATACGGCAGGATCAACAAGCGCCACCCCGTAGGCTTGGGAAGTCGCTCCAATGAGGAATCCTCTATTTTGTCGGGATCAAGGATCTTCTCCTCGACGGCTATATAAGCATCCTTTAAAGATACGACCGTGTCGTCTTGTGTTGCTTCAGGCATTTTATTCCTCTGTTTTGTCCAGGATTTCTCTTATTTCATCTCTTATATAATCTAAACTTTCAATAGAACCAACCAATTGTTTGTATTCGCTGATATCTTTGATAGAGCCACTCAAGAGCATTTCACTAATCCTGGCCCTTCGTTCGTCTATCATCTTGTTGAGATGCTGGGCCAGTAAAATACCGTCCACCTAAAGTCCTCCAATTTTCCCAAAATCAACGGGTATCGTTACTTGACAAGCCATAAGAAGAAACATCAATCCTATAATCATAAAAAGCCAAAAAAGGCTGATCAACCATGTCCTCATGCCCGTTTTTTCTCAATCTGCCACGCCCTGGCTTTCGACATGGCCCGATTCCCAAACCAAAATGCCAAAATTGCACTAAAAATTGCCGCCGTCTCCTGGTCCCACGCCATATCCACGGCAATCGTCCAATCCAGGTTCTGGTTGACGATCATTGCATAGATCAGCGTTCCTTTTGTGGCTGAAAACATCAAGAAGAAGAGGTAAGTAACAACAGGGCGCACAGAACCCCGCAAACTATTGATAAATTTGCCAGAATCGATACTTCTATCATGCGCGTAAAGTCCCTTGGTTTCTTCAATTTCCGCTTGAGCGTCAAGCTCCTGCACTTTCAACTTTGAAAGTTGCTCTGCATATTGAGCCTGTGCGGCGAGCATTTCCAATTGATGAGCATCAGCTTGTTTTTGCTTAAAATACCCAAGAATCTCCGGAATTATGGAGGTTCCAAAGCCCATTAACGTGCCCAGCAAACTGATCATTAACGTTTGCCATTCATATAGGCCGTCATACCCATATATGCGCCTACCACCCCCGCTTGGCCGATATAAAACAAGCCAAACAGGTCAGATAGCGCATTAATGCGTGTATCGGGGAATATCGGCAAAAAGACCATCACTGTGAACACAATCATCGAAATCATTGCAACCCACGCCATATGGCGTTGGGCGTCGGCTTTTTCCTCCGCTGTCTGGTGTTCGTTAATAGCTTTAACGGTTGCTAGTTCCTCGTCACTGACAATATCATCCCCATCCACGTCATATCGCTTGGAACGAGGCGTTGTTTTCGCAGCGGCCACAAGGTTAACAGTCGTAAAAATAATCGTCCCTTAATGCAGCGCCCATGCCACGCTTTTTGACATACCGCATATCCCCCTTGGAAACATCGGGAGTGGACACTTCTTTAGGACCGTTATAAGGAACAAACCCCTGGCCCTTAATCACTTGCCCCTTGCGAATGACGCCAACACCGTCGCCTTTTTTGTCTTTAGCCATAACTTTCTCCTACTGCTGTCTCTGTTTCATCAACTCACGTTCGCGAGCCGCGTTAATGCGGGCGTCTGCGATATCTTCTGCCGATTGTATGCGTTTCTCGCCAAGATCTGCATTAATGGCGGCTTTCTGCTCTTCCAGCTGCAACCGCTCCTTGTCCATAGCGGATTCGTTGGCATCCCGTCGTGCCCTAATTTCCAGATCCTTCTCTTTCAAGGCAATCAACGGATCTTGTGAAGTCTCTCCACTTATCTGATTACTCAATGCTTTTAGCTCCTGCATACCTTCTGCAATTAATTGCGCGACCTGGGATTCAATCTGCATCATTTCTTCCGGCGTAGGCTCGCGGCCACCAAGCTGTGGCGACAATTCAGTATAAACCTGCTCCTTCGCCTTCAACGAAACGTGATCCATCACGTGCTTTTGCAACGCCATCGTTACGCCGGGTAACTGACCCACCATGGAAGAGGAACCGAACACCATATGAGCCATGATGTGCGCGTTATGGTTTTGCCCCTCAAAGGCCATAAGAGGCAGATTTTCCAGGGATTCCGAATTCTCTAACGCCGGATCTTTAGGCTTTGGATCACCCTGGTCCACAGGCTTGAGAATGTTGTCCACGTCCGGGACGCCAATCGCTTTATACATGCGACGGTATGCTTCATACATGTTGTGAAGATCCGGCGCAGATTGCGCCAGCTGAAGCTCCGTTTGAGCCAGTGTGATACGCTGCGACATTGAGAAGATATTCGGGTCCGAAACCGGGATAATATCGACACGATCATCAAAGTCCTTTGCTTTAACGGTGCGTTCTGCACCTACCACGTTATAAGGATATTCGGGCGGAAGAGACTCCCCAAACACCCGCGCCAGCAGCATGAACTCCTCTTTCTGGGCATAATGCAACCGTTTGTGAATAGCGGACATGACTTTCGCGCCCTGTTCCAAAAGCGCAATCGTCGTTCCCACCGCCGCCTGTTGGTTGCCGTCACCAACCTGAATATCGGAAACGGCTGCAAACCGCCGTCCCGCATCGACACAAAAACCCATCAACTGGAACAACGTCTGATCCGCCCCTTTGTAAGGCAGCAGCATCAATGAATCGCGAATAGCGCCACCCGGTGCGTCGATGTCCCTGAATTCGCCGGGAGCCAGCGGTTCGTCGTCGTTCCGGATGCGTAGACCTCTGGCCTTGAACCCGGCGGGAAGGTTTGAAAGCGTACCGGCGTCGATTAACTGGCGAAGTGCCGCCGTCGCCGTGCGGCTCAAACCGCCAATCATGTGAATCAGTCCCAGGCCATAGAAGCCAAACCCCGGCAGGAATTTAAAGTGGGCAAAATACTGGATCTTGGTCTTTTTGGGATCGTCGGGGTTCCAGTTGCGACGAATGCTTAAAACCGTACTATTGTCCTCCGACACGGTAACGATATAAGGCAGCTTAATTCCCGTAGGCTCTTCGGCCTCGTCGCGGTCTTCATAGCCTTCGATATCCAGATTGACGTGGCACTCCAGCAAAGTCGCGTCCCTATCTAAAAAGGTCGGCTCAATGCCGCTGATGTCGTCCATCTCGTCCCGTACCTGGGACTGGTCTTTCTGGTGAGGCGTCACCGGAACGTCTTTATAGAAACCAGCCACCTGCTTCTTGCGTAATTCGTTCTCCGACAACTGAATAACGTGCGTCACGTTTTCAGCCGTCTCCAAATCCGTCGCCGTGTACGGAACGATCAACTCTTCCGCCGGAACGAACTTGCTGACTGCCCGTCCCAGGAATTCGTCGTAATAGACCTTCTTGAAGGTAGATCCGGACAGCGGCAGATAAAACAACATCTGGTCAACTTCCGGCGTGTATTCCGTCATCACGCAGGTAAGCTGATAGTTCATGTAATGACGCACCCGTTCCGCCTGATCTTCGACAGCCGGGTCTATCTTACCCATAATCTTGGTGTGAACAGGCCCCCCTGCGGGAAGCATCTCCCCGAAAGCCTGGGCCTGAAACTGCGTCACCGCTTCGGCCAAAAGCGGATGCGTTACGCCGGTTGCTCCCCGAAACGGTTCAACCCGGTCTTCATACTTGAAGCCAAGAAGCTCCAATCCGATAGTGTAGGCTTCCTCCCAATCCTTGCGTCCGCTCTTGTTGCTTTCGTATTCGTCCATCAGCGTCGAAGAAATGGCCGACAAAACCCTGTCGTCCACCGTTTCGGCCAGATTCTCGTAAAAGCCCTCCTCGCCAACGACCGCGCTGGGATCGAAGTCGATCACCACGCCGCCGTCTTCCTCCAGTTCGATATTGAGGTCCGGAGTTTGGATGAGGCTCCTGTCTTGCACCTCGACTTCGGCCCCGTCCTCTATTTCCAATTCAACCGGAGGAATGGCGTCCCTGCGTTCAATTAACGCAGCTGCGCCAAGATTGCTTCTGGGAAGACCGGTCTCAGCCATTATCAAAATATCCTACGCTGCATCGACGGAGACAGGGTTGCTTCTCTCAAACGACGAACCCCGCTGCTTGGGCCGTGGTGAACGGGTCCTCCACCTTGATAATTCCGTTCGTCCTCCCGGCGCTTGGCAAGTTCGTACATGGTTTCACCTTCCTCGCGCACGGATCGCGAACCACGGGGCATGATTTCTCCCGCTTGCGTCCCGCGTCCAATGTAACCACCCTGGTCATAACCGTGCAGACGCTTGAACCGTTCGTACATGGATTCACCGGCTTCGCGAACAGGAAGCGAGCCTCGCGGTGCAAGCTCCCCGGCCATCGTTCCACGGCCCACGTGACCACCCCGTTGCATTTGCGGAGGAAAAACGTCTCCTTTGATACGCTCACCGGGCGTAAAGGCGGGGTCCTCAACTCCTAAAAAACCAGGCACCGTAGAAACCGTTTCTTCCATGATCCTTTCGCTAGGCAAAAGGGACCCTTGCGGAGAAGGTGGAGGAACTGCTGGCGCACCAAACTGTATAAGAGTTGACCGGACGATATCAAATCGGGGGTCATTTATCTGAGCAAGATACTCCAAATCCCCACGATGCGTTTGAACGAAACCCACTATATCTTCCGTACTGCCGTGCCGCTGCACATCTACGAGACTTGCTACAATACCTGGGGCCTCCATAGGAATTCCTTGATCAGCCATTGCCGGTCCTCCATCTTGATACTGCTTAACTACGGGGCCACCTTGATTAATACCCTGGTACTTACGAATTGGCCTACCGCTATAGGGGTCATCTTCAAAAAGAACCCCACCAGGAGTATATGATGGGTCCACATCTCGTTTTAGCTGATCTAAAAGGGACTTCAAAATCATGGTATTCCGGCTTTTATTTTCAAAGATGTCCAATCTTCTTTCATCGTCCCACGATTTTATGTCGCGCTCTAAATCTCTGTGGCGTTCCTCATATCCAGGGTCCAGAGGAATCTCAGGACCCAGAAGTGGTCCCAGAGACTCACCAAAATCCCAAGAACCAACCGGTGGTTTAACTTCCATACCAGCCCTTTGTAACAAAGGATTACCAACGTCAGTTCCCGCTTGTAGAAGAGTGTCTTGGGGTCTTGCTTGTGCCTCTATATCCATACTAGGTGTATGCGCCGGTAATTGAGGCCGATACGCTGCTCCATAACCAACGTTGACCGGCATAATCGGAGTGTTCGTCGTAGCCCTGTTGTCTCGCAGTCGTTGAATTGCCTGTGATACGGGTCGTCCGATATACCCTCCTTCTCCTTCAGTGGCTCTGATATTAGAGGGTACGTCTCGTTCACGCATTTCTTGTGGAGCCTGATCATACGGAGATTCATATCCCGGTGGCGCTCGCAACGGAGTCTGAAGTATGTTCTCCCTAAAAGGCTGGTAGTCGGGCCTGCCTAAGTTAGGTGGTCCCGTATATCCTGGACCTTGCGTTGGTAAAGGTCCTTCTTGAGCAGTCCATTCTGGAAGAAGACCCCTTCCTTCCGCCTTCTTATAAAGGTCGTAAAGAGACCCAATACCAGAAAGTACTTTAGGAGCAACAAGGCTGGTTCCCATGGTAAAGGGTGCAGCCAAAAGAGAGGCCCATCCGGGAAGAGAAACCGGTTTAACTGCATCCCAGGCACCACTAATAAGACTACCCAGCCCACCCCAAAAACCGCCGCCGGGACCTTCCCGCGAAACATCGACAGAAGGGGGGATGCCACCTTGAGGTGCGTATGAAGTAGGGTCTTCGGTTATAATGTCTTCTTCAAATTCACGTCCCCATCCGCCACCACCACCATAATCGCCAGCGCCACCATATGTACCAGCTACACCTTCCCCAATCATCACGATTTCCTTCGCTTCTTCGGCCTACTCTTGAAGTAGTTGACCTGCTTCTCCCGCTTCACCGCTTGCGCTCTGGTCGAGTACGTACCCAGATTCTTGCCGCTCTTTGAAACGAGCCGGTGTCCACCGGAAACTTTACGAATGGTCATGGGCGACGGTTACTTTTTCTTCTTCACCGCGCCGCCCTTTTTCTTCTTGACGACGCCGCCGCTTTTCTTTTTGAAGCCGTAAGTGCCTCGCGGCTTG
>Ga0208316_1000278_pt1 | contig 50393 bp, 41 predicted proteins | sample MalvireepMed_231_FD_184240 | JGI IMG/M metagenome (GOLD analysis project Ga0208316, IMG submission 184240) | Marine viral communities from the Global Malaspina Expedition - Malaspina viral metaG DeepMed_231 (SPAdes) (version 2) | ecosystem: Environmental > Aquatic > Marine > Oceanic | place... | reverse complement strand
CTGCCGGACTTCGCAGAGGAACTCAACTACGGAGTCGATCTATCAACCATCTGAGGGTGGTATCAGATTGATGGGGTGAAGGTGCCCCATCAACCATTAAATCCGTATACCCCAAATTAAGAATGGCAATTCGTGCGACGGCTGCTATGGCAGTTCTGGGTCTGGCTTCTCAGGCACAGGCGTTTGAAATCCAGGCCGGCGATGTGAATGCCGACATCTACGGCTACGCGCGACTGACTGCCACTTACGATATCAACGAAAAGATCACCGGTGACAACAGTACTCTGGCTGGTGATTTCGGTAAGGTTTCTGGCTCCGATAATGAAGGCCACTTCGACGCCTCAGCAACTCAAAGTCGTATTGGTGTTAAAGCGAGCCTGCCACAGGATTTCAAGATCACCGTCGAAGGTGACTTTGCCAGTGGTGGAAACTTCCGCCTCCGCCATGCTTTTGGCGAATATAACGGCATTCTGGCAGGGCAGACCTGGTCAAACTACAACAGCTTCACCGGCAATACGCCGACCCTGGATTTTAACGGCAGCGCCGGCTGGGCAGGATATCAGCTTCGGACCGCACAGCTTCGTTATACCACGGGCGGTCTCTCCGTCTCAGTAGAGGATCCCAAGGGTTCGTTGGACGGAACAACAATTGTAGTCAACGGGGATGAGGTTGACACCGACAAAGACACCATGCCGGCCTTCACTGCTCGCTACGAGGGCTCTGCTGATGCTCTGTCGTTCGCGGTTGCAGGTCTCCTCAAGCAAAACGCATATGAAAACGAAGTCAACGACACTGATGATACAGCCATGGGTTACGGCATGTTTGGCGCTGCCAAATTCAAGGCCTCTGACATGGTGTCTATCCAAGGCGCCCTGAACTATACAGACGGCGCCAATGCCTATCTGTACCAGTCCGGTTCAGCTGATGCCTACCTCGACGGTGAAGACCTCGAAACCATCTCAGGCTACGGCGCTTCAATCGGCACCAGCTTGTCCCTCGGTAACGGCCGCAGCGTCAACCTGACCTACGGTATGGTGGAACTGGATGTTGAAAATGATGGAGACGAAGAAACCCGCTCCAACATCATTGCCAACTACATGTGGACGCCGGTCAAGAGCGTGATGATGGGCGTTGAATACCAGTACTGGAAAACTGAAACCAAAGGTGGTGACAGCGAAGACGCTAACCGCCTGATGTTCGCAGCACAGTACAACTTCTGATCCTTCCTATCAGAAGTTAACTCAGAATTACCCCGGCTTCGGCCGGGGTTTTTCGTTCCAGGATGGTGCGCCGGCACCATTCCTGCTCAGCTCTTATCTTCCAGCCTCAAAGCCAATTATTCCTTACTTAACATTTTCATAGACTTACCTTCTGCCAGAAGATTTGGCACGGCCAATGCAAAAGCCTGGATACGCTGGCGACAGCGAACTCGCATTCCTATCGCAACGACGTGAGGTAACGCCATGAAACTCGCCAAAGACCAAAACCTGTTGTTTGAACTGACCCAACCTGCGGAAGCCTGGGCCATGCAGGATCTGCACGATTATTTTGACTGGATGTTCTTTGCCAACTGATCAGAAAGGCGGCCGGCTGGCCCCCGGGGACAGCCGGCTCTCCGATTAGCTGCCCGCCCGTAACCGTGTTCGAACGCCTCGGGTAGCCATAACCGCCAGCACCTCCATCAGGGATAACAGGCCCCGGTCGTGCTGTTTTGGAGCCCTGCCACGGGCAATTCTTCCGATCTGACGGGTGTACCAACTGACCTCCATCAGAGCCATATCGTCGATCATTCGAAGGCCGGTTTTAATAGGCTTGACCGCACTGGTAACCGGATCGCCCGCCATAATACGAGTCGGCAGATCAGGTTCCACAACCAAGGGCCTTGCCAGCCCCACCAGGTCCGTGGCACCAGAATCGATGGCCTGTGCCATCCCCCGCTCTGTGCGGAACCCGCCCGTGACCATCAAGGGTACGTCCGTCAATTCACGGACTTTTTCAGCAAACTCCAGGAAGTAGGCTTCCCGTGCCAGGGTGCTGGCTTTCACCTCCTCGCTTCCGGCACCTTTCGCCATGGCGGGGTTTTCATAATTTCCTCCTGAGATTTCCACCAGATCAATGCCCTCTGCCACCAGCGCCTTGATCACAGCCAGAGACTCATCCTCAGTGAAGCCCCCGCGCTGAAAATCAGCCGAATTCAGTTTGATACCAACATTAAATTCCCTGCCACAAGCCTTGCGGATTTCTCGATACACAGACAGTACAAAGCGCCGCCGGTTCGCCGCAGAACCACCCCACTCGTCGGTGCGTTGATTGTGATGGGGAGACAAAAACTGGCTAACCAGATACCCATGGGCTCCGTGAATCTGTACACCATCAAATCCCGCCTTTTTGGCGACGGCTGCGGCCTGCGCAAAGCGACGAATAATGTCATCAATCTCCGGCCCCGTGAGCGCACGCGGAGTTGCGAACATCCCCCGCAGGTCCTTCTTGAACGGAATCGCGCTTGGAGACACCGGGTCTCTATTAAGCATCTTCGGGCTTTGCTTGCCTGGATGATTGAGCTGCATCCAGATCTGTTTCCCGCCACCCCGCCCGGCCCTGGCCCAGGATTTGAGAAGATCCAGATCGGCCTCATCCTCGACCACGACGTTTTGCGGCTCCCCGATGTGCCTCCGGTCAATCATCACGTTGCCAGTGATCGACAGCCCGGCACCCCCGTCTGCCCAGGCTCTGTAAAGGGTGATCAATTCTTTAGTCGGATGATTATCAATGCTTCCCAGCGTTTCGCTCATTGCGGACTTGGCAAAGCGATTGGGGATAACCGATCCATTCGGCAGCGTGAATGGCCTGGACATCAGTTCTGAGGGAGTCATGGGAGCCTCGTATCACAGTCGTTTGTTGTGACACTGATGGTGGGTGGCTCATAACGTGCAGACATTGGCCGAGCTGACCAGGCCCGAGCGGAAGAGTGGTCGCACTGCAACGACACCGTCGCAGTGCGACCAACAAGGCTACATCACAGCAGCAGGGTCCGAATATCCCCGAGCAGCTGCGTCAGCAGGTTGGTAAACCGGGCAGCATCCGCTCCGTTCACCGCGCGGTGGTCGTAAGACAGCGACAGCGGCAGCATCAGCCGCGGCTGGAACTCCTTGCCGTCCCACACCGGTTTCATGGAGGCTTTGGACACACCCAGGATCGCCACTTCCGGCGTATTCACGATCGGCGTGAACGCTGTGCCGCCAATGCCGCCCAGGCTGGTGATGGTAAAGCAGGCACCCTGCATTTCTGCCGGCTTCAGCTGCTTGTCCCTCGCCTTCTGGGCCAACTCGGCGCTTTCGGCCGCCAGTTCCCATAGGCCCTTCTGGTCTACATTCCGTATCACCGGCACCATAAGGCCGTGTGGCGTATCCACCGCAATGCCGATGTGTATGTACTTCTTGCGCACCACCTCTTTGCGCTCCATGTCCAGGGACACGTTGAACTGAGGCAGTTCCGCCAACGCGGCGGCGCAGGCCTTGAGCAGGAACGGCAGCGGGGTCATCTTCACGCCACGCTTTTCGCCGGCCGCTTTCTGGCCTTTACGGAAGGCTTCCATTTCGGTGATGTCGGCATCGTCGAACTGGGTTACGTGAGGCACGTTCAGCCAGCTGCGCTGCATGTTGGTGGCGGTGGCTGCCATCATGCGGGACATACCTTCACGCTCGATCTCACCGAACTGGCTGAAGTCCGGCAGTTTCACGCCCGGAATGCCAGAGCCAGTGGCTACGCCACTGCCCTGCTGGGCCTGCTGCAACTGGCTCTTCACGTAGGCGTGGACATCGTCTTTCACGATCCGGCCTTTTGGGCCTGAACCTTTCACGCGCGTGAGGTCTGCCCCCAGTTCCCGGGCCAGCTTACGCACGGCCGGACCGGCGTGCACCTTGGTGCCAGGTGACGGCGGCTCGTAGGTAGAGCCCTGCGGCTGAGGCTCGGACTCCTGTTTGCCCTGGGATTTCTCCGGTTTGCTTTCCTGGCTGTCTGCCCGGGCGCTGTCACCGGAATCTTCCGATTCGCCCTCGTCGTCACCATCGTCTTCGATGGTCATTTCCAGGAGGTCTGAACCTTCGGAGAGCTTGTCGCCTTCCTTCACCAGAATCTTGCCGATCTTGCCCGCGTAGGGTGACGGGATTTCCATGGTGGCCTTGTCGGACTCCACTGTTACCAGCGGGTCTTCCTCACCAACCGTATCGCCTTCAGCCACGTTGATTTCAATCACCGGCACATCTTCAAAGCCATCCAGCGACGGCACTTTCACCACTTCGGTGCGAGAGCCACCAGACTTCTTCTTTTTCGGAGCCGGCTTGGCGTCTTCCGATCTGGCCTCAGATGGCGCCTCGGATTTTTCCTCGGTCTGTTCCGACTTATCATCCGCGGCATCGTCCGAGCCCCCAGCATCACCGCTGGCGGCCAGCATGCCGATCACGTCGCCCTCTTTCACCTTGTCACCCACCTTGACGGTGATTTTGCTGATCTTGCCGGCGACGGGGGCCGGCAGTTCTACCGAGGCTTTGTCGGATTCCACGGTCAGAATCGGATCTTCTTCCTCTACCGAATCCCCTTCACTGACGATGATTTCGATGATCTCGACTTCATCTGCACCGCCGAGATCGGGAACCTTGATTTCCTGTTCACTCATGGCGGTCTCCTTAGCTCAGCACCGGGTTCGGTTTGTTGCGATCGATTCCGTACTTGCGCATGGCTTCGAGAACCTGCTCCTGTTTGATCTCACCATCTTTAGCCAGGGCGGCCAGTGCAGTCACCGCCACATAGTAACGATCCACCTCGAAGAAGTTACGGAGCTTCTCACGGGTATCGCTGCGGCCGAAACCGTCGGTGCCCAGGGTCATGTAGGTTTTCGGGATGAATGCCCGCAACTGCTCGGAGTGCAGTTTGATGTAGTCGGTAGACGACACCACAGGGCCCTGAGCCTTTTCCAGGCACTGCGTGACGTAGGCCTTGCGCGGCTTGTCATCCGGGTGCAGGTGGTTCCAGCGCTCCACATGCTGGCCATCACGGGCCAGTTCGTTGAAGCTGGTGACACTCCAGACATCCGAGGCCACACCCCAGTCGTCCTTCAGCATCTGCGCCGCGGCACGGACCTCGTTCATGATCGCGCCGGAGCCAAGCAGCTGAACCCGCGGGCTCTTCTTGCGGCCCTTGGTTTCCACAGACTCAAACTTGTACATACCCTTGATGATGCCGTCTTCAGAGTCTTTCGGCATCGCCGGCTGTTCGTAGTTCTCGTTTTCGATGGTCAGGTAGTAGAAGACGTTCTGGTTGTCTTCAAACATCTCCTTCATACCATGACGGATCACCACGGCCATCTCGTAGCCGTAAGCCGGGTCGTAGGCCTTACAGTTGGGAATGGTGTTGGCCAAAATGTGGCTGTGGCCGTCCTGGTGCTGCAAGCCCTCACCGTTCAGAGTAGTCCGGCCGGCAGTGCCGCCGATCAGGAAGCCGCGGGCCTGCATGTCGCCCGAGGCCCAGGCCAGGTCTCCTACCCGCTGGAAGCCGAACATGGAGTAGAACACGTAGAACGGAATCAGCGGGAAACTGTTGGTACTGTATGACGTAGCCGCCGCCATCCAGGTGGACATGGCACCGTCTTCGTTGATGCCTTCCTGCAGGATCTGACCCTTTTTGTCTTCCCGGTAGTACATGATCTGGTCACGATCCTGAGGCACGTACTTCTGGCCTTCCGCCGTGTAGATACCCAACTGACGGAACATGCCTTCCATACCGAAAGTACGGGCTTCGTCCGGCACGATAGGCACGACGCGCTTACCGATGCGCTTGTCTTTGACCAGGGCACTCAGAATCCGGACAAAGGCCATGGTAGTGGAAATCTCACGACCGTCGGACCCTTCCAGCACCTGCTTGAAGATATCCAGTTCCGGAATCTGCAGCGGCTGGCAATCCTTGTTGCGCTTGGGATAGAAACCACCCAGCTCCTGCCGGCGCTTCTTCATATAGACCAGCTCCGGGCTGTCCGGCGCCGGACGGTAATAAGGTACGTCTTCCAGTTCTTCGTCTTTCAGCGGCACACCGAAACGATCCCGGAACGCTTTCAGGGTATCGATGTCCAGCTTCTTCAAAGAGTGCGCGGTGTTCTGGGCTTCGCCCGCCGCACCAAAACCATAGCCCTTGATGGTGTGGGCAAGAATCACAGTCGGCTTGCCGTTGGCCTGGTTCACGGCCTTGTGATAAGCCGCGTAGACCTTGTAAGGGTCGTGGCCGCCGCGGTTCAGCTTGCTGATATCCTCGTCCGACAGGTTTTCCGCCAGCTTGGCCAGCTCCGGATGCTTGCCGAAGAATTCCTTGCGGGTATAGGCGGGGCCCTTGAACGTCAGGTTCTGAAGTTCGCCATCGCAAAGCTCGTCCATGGCCCGTTGCATCACGCCGTCTTCGTCTTTGTCGAACAGCGGATCCCACATTCGGCCCCAGACCACCTTGATAACGTTCCAGCCAGCGCCACGGAACACACCTTCCAGCTCCTGTACGATCTTGCCGTTACCCCGAACCGGGCCATCCAGGCGCTGCAGGTTGCAGTTGACCACCCAGATCAGGTTATCCAGTTTCTCGCGGCCCGCCTTGGAGATGGAGCCCAGAGTTTCCGGTTCGTCGCACTCGCCGTCACCGACAAACGCCCACACTTTGCGGCCGTCCATGTCGATCAGCTCGCGACTGTGTAGGTACTTCATTACGTGGGCCTGGTAGATGGACTGAATTGGCCCAAGCCCCATGGAAACCGTCGGGAACTGCCAGTAATCCGGCATCAGCCAGGGGTGCGGGTAGGAAGACAGGCCGTCGCCATCTACCTCTTCACGATACTTGTCCAACTGCGCTTCGCTGAACCGGCCTTCCAGGAAGGAACGGGCGTAGATACCGGGCGATGCGTGACCCTGGAAATACACCAGGTCTGAGGCACGCTCTTCACCACCGCCGTGGAAGAAATAGTTGAAGCCCACATCGTACAGAGTGGCTGCCGAAGAGAAAGTGGAAATATGGCCGCCGAGATCACCCGGGCGCTTGTTAGCGCGGACAACCATAGCCATGGCATTCCAGCGAATCAGGGAGCGGATACGACGCTCCATGAACAGATCGCCAGGCATACGCGATTCCTGGGTCACCGGAATGGTGTTGCGGAAAGGCGTGGTAATGGAGTATGGCAGTTCGGTGCCATCACGACTGGCACGCTCAGACAGGCGCTCCAGAATGTATTTGGCACGGTCTACGCCTTCGTTCTCGATCAGAGATTCCAGCGCATCCAGCCATTCACTGGTTTCAATGGGATCATCATCCTGGTACATCAAACCCTCCCCTTGGCATCAAAAGGTGCAACGCCGGCCACGATCAGCGGCCAAAGACGGTGCGAAGTCGATAAGCTGCGATGGTATGCAGTATTTTTTTGTGGAAACGTCAGCTTGTAAGAAAGGCTGAGCTGCGTGATTGACCTCTCTCAAGCATAGAACAGCTTTCTCATTTTTCCTGCCGCGCGAACGGTTATCGGTATGGCTTTTGGCACGGACCGATTGCGCGGAGAATGGTTCTGCCAGCCCTGACTATCCAGCAGAAGCAAAACTTTCGTTCTTTTACTACAAAATGACACTAAGAAACAAACAAACACCTGTTTGAATGGCAGATACCCGCCATTTATTTAGATTACTTACGCAATAATGGCGATATTCCGATCACGAAACAACCGATCTCCGACCAAGGTCGAACCCTCTCCCAGCGTTCATTTACATCAACACACTAAGAATAATCTAAAACTGTCGTTCACGACTTTTCGCAGCCTTTAACGACAAATAGGCGCTAATACCGACTGAACGACCGAAAACCCTCGCCCAGACCTCCGTTTTATTAATTAGACCTGAAAATAAATTATGATTTATGTATACTTGCCTGCCCGTTTTTTAACCAGTGAAGGAGGCACACCTCCTTTTGTCTTTGGCTCACAACAGAGGGCGATCCATGAACTCCATCGTCACCTTTCCGAACCGAATTCCGGTTCAGGAATTCGAGGAGCGCCGGTTCAAGGTTTTTACCGACCGCCAGCTCGACAAGATTGAGGCGATCCAGAATCTCCCCGAGGAAACCCTGTTTGAAATGAAAGTGGTGGCCAGCGTGCTGCCCTTCCGGGTTAACGAATATGTGATCAACGAACTGATCAACTGGGACAAGGTGCCCAACGACCCGATCTATCAGCTGGTCTTTCCACAGAAAGGCATGCTCAAGGACGAACACTACGAGCGCATGGCGCAACTGCACCGGGAAGGCGCCGACAAGAAAGACATCCAGGCCGCTGCCAAGGAAATCCGCGACGCACTGAACCCGCACCCGGCCGGGCAGATGGAAATGAACATGCCGGAACTGGACGGAGAGGTGCTGGACGGCGTGCAGCACAAGTACCGCGAAACCGTGCTGTTCTTCCCGTCCCAGGGCCAGACCTGCCACAGCTACTGCACCTTCTGTTTCCGCTGGGCGCAGTTTGTCGGTGACAAGGACCTGAAAATGGCCAGTACCGATGCCGAAAAGCTGCACGGCTACCTGCAGGAGCACACCGAAGTGACCGACCTGCTGGTCACCGGTGGCGACCCGATGGTGATGAAAACCAAGAACCTGGTGCAGTACCTGGAACCCCTGTTGCAACCGGAGTTCGAACACATCCAGACCATCCGCATCGGCACCAAGGCCCTGACCTTCTGGCCCTATCGCTTCGTGACCGACAAGGACGCCGACGAACTGATCGAGCTGTTCGCCAGGCTGGTTGATGGTGGCAAACACGTGGCCATCATGGCCCATTACAACCACTGGCAGGAGATCACCACCGACATCGCGGAAGAGGCCATCCGCCGCATTCGCGCCACTGGCGCCGAGATCCGCGCCCAGGGCCCGCTGATCAAGCATGTGAACGACGATGCCGATGCCTGGGCCAAGCTGTGGAAGAAAGAAGTGAAGCTGGGCATCATCCCCTACTACATGTTCGTAGAGCGGGACACCGGTGCCAAGAACTACTTCGAGGTGCCCCTGGCCGAGGCTTACCACATCTATCGTGAGGCCATGAAGCAAGTCAGCGGCCTGGCCCGGACCGCCCGCGGCCCCAGCATGAGCGCCGGCCCCGGCAAGGTGGAGATCCAGGGCATCACCGAAATCAACGGCGAGAAGGTCTTCGTACTGCGCTTCCTGCAAGGCCGAAACCCGGATTGGGTTCAGCGACCGTTCTTCGCCAAATACAGCGAAACGGCCACCTGGCTACATGAGCTCGAGCCCGCATTCGGAGAAGAGAAGTTCTTCTTTGAGGATGAGTTTGAAGAAATGAAGAACGGCAACGCCTGAGGCGTTGACTTAAGATCAGGCCCGTCCCCGTGACGGGCCTCCTTACCGTCCCTTCTTAGGCACAAACCCCGCTGGCTTTTCCCGAATCCATTCAACAAACACCCTCACCTCCTCGAGCTCCAGCAGCTTTTCCCTCGAGTTGTAATTCAGCCCCAGCTCATACTCTGAACACGCCCTGTGAATCGCGTTATGGCACGGGCGACAGACCCAAAGCGTACGGGTGATCAACTCTTCCCTGGAAAACAGTTTCTGAAAGCGCTTCTTGCGATGCAGATGCCTGGGTATCAGGTGATGCCTTGTGAGCTTTGCCACCGGGCGTTCGCAAAGCTCACAATGGTCGGGCTGGGGAGGGAGTTTCAGCATCGTGGAGAGATAATTGAGCCAGTCAGCGATGCTACCGACCGGCTCACCGTCCAACCGGCTCAGTGCATCAGGGTATACAGCTTCCTACGACACGTGCGCACATCCGGATTGTTGTTGCCCAGTTTCTCAAACAGCTCCACCAATGTGGTTTTGGCGACGCCGTCCTTGTAGGTGCTATCGGCCTGCATCAGCCGGATCAGCAAATCCATGGCTTCCGCGTTTTTATCCTGCAAAACCATGTGCAGGGACAACTGATGCAGGGCCTCAGGATCTTTCGGGTTGGCCTCAAGTTTTGCCTCCAACTCCGCCTGCGCGGGCAGTTCACCTGACTGTTTGAGGAACTTCACCCTCGCCGCCAGCTGTTTGGCTTTATGCTGCATTTTTTCTTCCGGCGGCAGGCTGTTGAGCACCTGCTCCGCGGTATCCAGATCGCCCTGCTCGGCCTTCAACTGGGCCAGATCAATCAGCACATCCAGGTTTTCCGGGTCTTTCCGGTTCAGCTCCGTGAGGATGGCCAGAGCTCCGTCCACATCACCGGCTTCCCAAAGAGCATGGGCTTTCTCGTAAGGATCTTCCGCCGGGGCTTCGATGTGCTTTTCCAGAATCTTGCGGATTTCGCTCTCGGGCAAGGCGCCATTAAAACCATCCACAGCCTGACCATTCTTCACCAGAATGATGGTCGGCAGACTGCGCACTCCCAGGGAGGCCGTCAGTTCCTGCTGTTCGTCGGCATTCACCTTGGCCAACTGGAAGTTACCCTGATATTCCTCCGCCAGCTTTTGCAGAATCGGCATCAGCTGTTTGCAGGGCGCGCACCACTCCGCCCATACATCCACCAGAATCGGCGTGGTGGCAGAGGCTTCCATCACTTTCTGCTGAAAGTTGTCGGCGGTGGCATCAAAGATATGCGGCGAATTGCTCATATGTCGGGAACCTGAACCAGAATGAATGAAATTGTCTGAAGATATGGAGCCAGCGGCGGAAAAATCAAGCCAGCTTGAAAACCCGGCTTTTGTCGTTACATAGGTCTTTAACCACTCACGCCTTGAGAGCAATCCGGTATGAATGACGAGAACCGCAAAGACTCCCTGGAAGAATTTGAAGAAGACGTGACCGAATACATCGGCAAAGACGAAAATAGCAAGAGCCTGGCGCTGCCACAGCAGGTTATGCCGCAGCGCATGTATATTCTGCCGGTCTCCAACCGGCCGTTCTTTCCTGCACAGGTGCAGCCGGTCATGGTCAACCAGGATCCCTGGCAGGAAACCCTGAAGCGGGTTGGTGAAACCGATCACCGAGTTCTGGGCATCTGTTTTGTCGAGAATCCAGATGCCGAAAACGGCATTCCGGAGAGTGAAGACCTTGAGACCATGGGCTGTGCCGTGCGCGTGCATCAAGCCCAGAATGAGAGTGGCAAGGTTCAGTTCATTGCCCAGGGTCTGCAACGGTTCAGAATTGTCCAGTGGCTTCGCCGTCGCCCACCTTATCTGGTGGAAGTCGAATACCCACAGGAGCCCGAAGAACCGGCCGACGAACTCAAGGCCTACACCCTGGCCATCATCAGCGCCATCAAGGAACTGCTGCGCACCAACCCGCTTTATGGCGAAGAAGTGAAGCAATATCTGTCCCGCTTCGGGCCCGATGACAGCTCACCCCTTGCAGACTTCGGCGCATCCATGACCAGCGCTCCGGGTCGCGAACTGCAGGATGTTCTTGATACCGTGCCCCTGCTCCGGCGCATGGAAAAAGTACTGTTGCTGATGCGTAAGGAGCAGGAGGTCGCCCGCCTGCAATCCGAGATCAACGAGGAAGTAAACGAGAAGGTGCAGAAGCACCAGCGGGAGTTCTTCCTGCGCGAGCAGTTGAAAGTGATCCAGCGGGAGCTGGGCATTGCCAAGGATGACAAGACGGCAGACGTGGAACGCTTCGAAGAGCGAATGGCAAAACTGAATCCACCGGAAGCCGTGCAGGAACGATTCAAGGATGAAATCCAGAAATTGCAGGTGCTGGAGCAGGGTTCACCGGAATACGGCGTTACCCGCAACTACCTGGACTGGATTACCCAGGTACCCTGGGGCGTGCATTCACAGGATCATTTTGATCTGGCCGAGGCCCGCAAGATTCTGGACCGGGACCACGACGGCCTGGACGACGTAAAGGACCGCATCATCGAATTTCTGGCCGAAGGCACTTTCAAGGGTGAAGTGAGCGGTTCCATACTGCTGCTGGTCGGCCCGCCCGGGGTCGGCAAAACCTCCATCGGCCACTCGGTGGCGGATGCCCTGGGCCGGGAATTTTACCGCTTCAGTGTGGGCGGCATGCGTGATGAAGCCGAAATTAAGGGCCACCGCCGCACCTACATCGGCGCCATGCCCGGCAAGTTCGTGCAGGCCCTGAAAGACAGTAAAGTGGCCAACCCGGTGATTATGCTGGATGAGATCGACAAGATCGGCAGCTCTTACCAGGGCGACCCGGCCTCGGCCCTGCTGGAGACCCTGGACCCGGAACAGAACAAGGAGTTCCTGGATCACTACCTGGATGTGCGCATGGACCTCTCGAAAGTGCTGTTCATCTGCACCGCCAACCAGTTGGATACCATCCCCCGGCCATTGCTGGACCGGATGGACGTGATCCGCCTGTCCGGCTACATCGGCGAAGAGAAACTGGCCATCGCCAAACATTACCTGGTACCTCGTTTGCTCAAACGGGCGGGTCTGTTGAAGAAGCAGTTGAACATCACCGACGCTGCCATTCGCCAGGTGATCGAGGGTTATGCCCGTGAAGCCGGCGTTCGGAATCTCGAGAAGCTGCTGCACAAGATTGTTCGCAAGGGCATTGTGCGCCTGCTGGAACATCCGGATGAGCCGGTTCGGGTGGGCGTTGCCGATCTGACCGACTACCTCGGCCAGCCGGCGTTCAAGAAGGAGAAATCCCTGAAAGGCACTGGCGTGGTCACCGGCCTGGCCTGGACCGCCATGGGTGGCGCCACCCTCAGCATTGAGGCCTCGCGCATCCACAGCAGCCAGCGGGGCTTCAAGCTCACCGGGCAGCTGGGGGATGTGATGAAGGAATCGGCCGAGATCGCCTACAGCTTTGTGTCATCCAACCTGAAACGGTTCAAGGGCGACCCCACGTTCTTCGACAAATCCTTTGTGCACCTGCACGTGCCCGAGGGTGCAACGCCAAAAGACGGGCCGAGCGCCGGCATCACCATGGCCACCGCCCTGTTGTCCATTGCCCGCAAGGAAGCACCGCAACAGAACCTGGCCATGACCGGGGAACTGACGTTAACGGGGCAGGTCTTGCCGGTGGGTGGTATTCGGGAAAAGGTGATTGCGGCACGCCGACAGAAGATCAATAACCTGATCCTGCCGGAAGCGAATCGCGGGGATTACGAGGAGCTTCCCGATTATCTGAAAGAAGGTATCTCGGTGAACTTTGCCAAACACTACAACGATGTGTTCCAGGTGTGTTTTGGCAACAAGCCGAAGCAGGGATCAAGCGTTCATTAATGAACTGCTGAGGCCGGCCCTTGATCAGGGCTGGCCTCAAAACCAGTTCAGGGCTTTTCTTTCCAGCCGTCGTCTTTCAGAACCGAACCAACGGTCAGCACCGGTGAAGCATCGATATCATCGGCATCCATCATGTTGGCCACGCGCTGCAACGAGGCCAGAATCATGGTCTGCTCCCACTCCGCCAGGCTCTGAAACTTCTGGATGAAGTCTTCCTGCAGAGGGTTGGGCGCACGAGCCAGAATCTCAGCACCTTCCTCCGTAAGATGGGCGTGAACCTTGCGCTTGTCTCTCGTGCTGCGAACCCGGTACACCAGTTTGCGATGCTCCAGTCTGTCGAGAATGGTCGTCACCGTGGCCTGGCTGAGACTCACGTTCTCGGCAATCGTGCCGATAGTGACCTCACCCAGATCCCGAATCGTGCGCATGATCAGCAACTGGGGGCCGGTAAGCCCGGCGTGCTTGCTGAGTCGCTTGGAATGAAGATCCGTGGCCCGGATTACCCGGCGCAATGCCACCAAAACCTGCTCATAGCTGTTCACATCCGTCCCCCGGAAGAGATTTCTGACCATTATTTATACCACTAATTATTAGAGGTCTTTGCACCAAGGATTGCAAGTGTGCAGTTTTACTAGCTTGCTTTCTTGTTGGCCTTAGGGCTTTCAGGTGGGCAATGCAGCATTATTTCTGCCAGCCACTATGCTAAGGTCAGCAATCGCTTCAATTCACTGACTGATGGATCTGGTTAATGATCAGGTATTACCTCATGTTCGCACTCGCGCTCACTTTTGCCGGCCAGGCTAATGCCCAGCAACAACAGCTCGGCCCGGAAGAAGAGCTGACCGCGGAAGACGTAGAGGAAAGCACACGAACCCTGGAAAAACCCATGTATACCCCGTTTGTGGAGCTTTACCTGCTGGAGGAGACCAAGGCACTGCGCCAGGAGATGCAGAATACCCGGGCGGAACTGATCGAGAAAGTGGTGGACAAGGAACTGTCCGTGGCCGACAAAACCATGTCCTACGCCACCGACACGGTGACTTACTTTTTCTACCTGATCGCCGGCGCCACCTCCATTCTGGTGGTGATTGGCTGGAATTCCATCCGCGACATGCGCAACCAGCTGACCAGCCTGGCCGAGAAACGGGTAAACGAGCTGGTGGTGGAATATGAACAGCGCCTGAAGTCCATTGAGGAACAACTGCAGCAGAAGTCCGAGATTATTCATCAGAACCAGGCTGAGATTGAGCGCACCAACGAGGTGCATGCGCTCTGGCTGAAGGCAAGCCAGGAGACCTCGCAACAGAACAAGATCGCCGCCTACGACCAGATTCTTGACCTGCGCCCCGACGATGTTGAGGCATTGAGCTATAAAGCCGACGCTGTACTCGAAATGCAGGAGCCCCTCTGGGCCATCAGCCTGTGCCAACGGGCACTGAAACTGGCTCCGGACAACGGCCACGCCCACTACCAGTTGGCGTGCGCCTATGCCGAGATCGGCCGTTGGGAAGATGCCGTCAGCAATCTGGATAAAGCCATTGAAATCGCGGAAGCCTATCGGGACGACGCATCGGTTGACCCTAGCTTCGAACAGCTGCACGATCACGAAAGTTTCAGGAATCTTGTCTTTCAAGATAAGGACGACAGCACGGACGCGTGACACTGCTCAGGACGGCACGGCGTTTGCTAATTCTTTCCCGATAGCTGCGCCGTGTTCCAGAGCAGACACCCTGGCCTGATTTGCTTGACAAGCAACAGACTGTGGTGTTTGTGTAAGTCTCTGAGAACATAAGAATAACCCTGACACAAACAGGAAAAACACGATGAAAACCTCCGTAAAGAAACTCGCTACCGCTGTAGGCGCGTCCGTTGCTCTGATGGCTGCCGGCCAGGCCGCCGCTGAAATTAAAGTTGGTATTGCCGGCCCGATGACCGGCCCCGTTGCCCAGTACGGCGACATGCAGTTCTCTGGTGCCCGCATGGCCATCGAGCGCATTAACGCCGCCGGTGGTGTTATGGGTGAAGACCTGGTGGCCGTGGAAGTGGACGACGTGTGCGACCCGAAACAGGCCGTCACCGTTGCCAACCGCCTGGTCAATGAAGGTGTTCGCTACGTGGTGGGTCACCTGTGTTCCAGCTCCACCCAACCGGCGTCTGACATCTATGAAGACGAAGGCATTCTGATGATCACGCCGGCCTCCACCAGCCCGGAAATCACCGAGCGCGGCTACGAACTGGTGTTCCGCACCATCGGCCTGGACAGCATGCAGGGGCCGGTTGCCGGCAACTACATCGCCAGCCAGAGCCCCGAGCGCGTGGCCATCGTGCACGACAAGCAGCAGTACGGTGAAGGTATTGCCACCGCCGTACGCGACACCCTGCAGGATGCCGGCATCGAAATTGCCATGTTTGAGGGCATTACCGCCGGTGACAAGGACTTCTCTTCCCTCGTCACCAAAATCAAACAGGCCGATGTCGATTACGTGTACTACGGCGGTTACCACCCTGAGCTGGGCCTGATCCTCCGCCAGGCACGCCAGTCTGACGTAGATGCCAAGTTCATGGGCCCGGAAGGCGTCGGTAACAAAGACATCAACACCATCGCCGGCGAAGCCGCTGAAGGCCTGCTGGTTACCCTCCCCCCCAGCTTCGACCAGAAAGAAGAAAACCAGGAGCTGATCGCCGCCTTTGATGCCAAAGGTGAAGATCCCTCCGGCCCCTTCGTACTCACCTCCTATGCCGCCGTGCAGTTGATTGCGGAAGGCATTGAAGCCGCCGATTCGAAAGATCCGTTCGACGTGGCCCAGGCTCTTCGTGCCGGAAGCTTCGAGACCCCCATCGGCACTGTTCAGTACGATAAAGCCGGCGACATGAAGTCGTTCGAGTTTGTGGTGTACGAATGGCATTCAGACGGCAGTAAAACTCCGGTAAACTGAGCCAAAATCGTTAACTAACGGTAATAATGAGAGCACCTTCCCACCGCGATCCGGGGGAAGGTGTTTTTCTGGGCTCCTGCAGACCCTCACTGCATCCGCACCGGCGACACCGGTGGCCGGTTGCAGCCAGGCGAGGGAGCGGGCTTTCGGAGTTCCACAAACATGCAAGACCTCCTGTATTTCTTTCAACAGCTCATTAACGGGCTGACGATCGGGAGCACCTACGCCCTGATCGCCATCGGCTACACGATGGTTTACGGCATCATCGGCATGATCAACTTTGCCCATGGTGAGGTTTACATGATCGGTGCCTACACCGCGCTGATCGCCATAACCGGCCTGGCAACCATGGGGATTGCCTGGCTACCCCTGATATTGATCGTGGCGCTGATATGCGCGGTAATTGTCTCCAGCTCCATGGGTTGGGCCGTGGAACGGGTAGCCTATCGGCCGGTACGCGGGCGGCACCGGCTGATCCCGCTGATCTCCGCCATTGGCATGTCCATCTTCCTGCAGAATTATGTCCACCTGGCCCAAGGCTCCCGCAACATCGGCTTTCCGGCATTGATCGAAGGTGGTTTCCAGTTCGGCTCCGAAGATACCTTCCCGATGTCCATCTCCTACATTCAGATCACCATCTTCATCACTACCCTGATCTGTATGACCGCACTTTCCCTGTTCATCTCCCGCTCCCGTATCGGCAGGGCCTGTCGCGCGGTCTCGCAGGATCTGGGCATGGCAAACCTGCTGGGCATCGATACCAACCGCATCATCTCGGCCACCTTCGTGATTGGTGCAGCCCTCGCAGCCGTCGCCGGCCTGTTGCTTGGCATGTATTACGGATCTGTGGATCCACTCTTCGGCTTTATTGCCGGCCTGAAAGCATTCACCGCAGCCGTCCTTGGCGGTATCGGCAGCATTCCCGGCGCCATGCTGGGCGGCCTCATCCTCGGCGTTGCCGAGAGTATGACCTCGGGCTACCTGAGTGGTGAATACAAAGATGTGGTGTCGTTCAGCCTGCTCATTCTGATTCTGCTGTTCAAACCCACCGGACTGCTGGGCAAACCGGAGGTTGAGAAGATCTGATGGCTGCCAACAATTTTCGACACGCGCTCTTCTGCGCGATCATCACACTGATCATTTCCTACCCCATCATCGGCTTTAACCTGGAAGCCCAGGGCATCAGCGTGACCCTGACCGGCGCCGATACCAGCACAGTAATCCTTGTGTTGCTGGCCGCGGTGATCGTGTTCCTGTTCCAGTTGTTCCGGGATCAGATCATGGGCGGGCTCAAGAGCATCCCAAGCCCGCTGCCCAAAACCCAGAAGGAGCCGATGGCCGAGAACAAACGGGCCAAAATCGAATCCTGGGTACTCACAGGCATTGTCGTTCTGGCCCTGTTCTGGCCTTTCTTTGTCTCCCGTGGCGCTGTGGATCTGGCGACGCTGGTGCTGATCTACGTCATGCTGGCGCTGGGCCTGAACGTCGTCGTGGGTCTTGCAGGCCTGCTGGACCTTGGCTACGTGGCGTTCTACGCGGTTGGCGCCTACACCTTTGCCCTGCTGTCCCAATACGCCGGCATCTCCTTCTGGATGGCTCTGCCTATCGGGGCTTGCCTGGCGGCCTTATTTGGACTGGTTCTGGGCTTCCCGGTACTGCGGTTACGGGGTGACTATCTCGCTATCGTCACTCTTGGCTTCGGCGAAATCATCCGGATTCTGCTCAACAACTGGACTGCCGTTACCGGCGGCCCCAACGGCATTGGCGGAATTCCCGATCCCACCCTGTTTGGCATGGAATTCGGCCGGCGGGTTCGGGAAGAAGGTAACACGTCATTCCATGAGACCTTCGGTATCGCCTACAGCGGCGAGCACAAGGTGATTTTCCTCTACCTGATTGCTCTGGTCCTGGCCGTGATCACCGCCCTGATCATCCGCCGGTTCATGCGCATGCCTGTTGGTCGTGCCTGGGAAGCCCTGCGGGAAGACGAGATTGCTGCCCGCTCCCTGGGCCTGAGCCGCACCGCGGTAAAACTCTCTGCCTTTACCATTGGCGCGTTCTTTGCCGGGTTTGCCGGCACTGTGTTTGCCTCCAAACAGGGCTTTATCAGCCCGGAGTCGTTTGTGTTCCTTGAGTCGGCCATCATCCTGGCCATTGTGGTGCTCGGCGGCATGGGCTCGCAGCTGGGCGTTGTACTTGCCGCCATCGCCGTGACCATCCTGCCGGAACTGGCCCGGGAGTTTTCCGACTACCGGATGCTGGTTTTCGGCGCCGCCATGGTACTGATGATGGTCTGGCGGCCACAGGGGCTGATGCCCATGCGCCGCATTCACATTGAACTCAGACGCCAGGAGTGACAGACATGCTAGAAGTACAGAATCTGTCCATGCGCTTCGGCGGCCTGCTGGCAGTCGACCAGGTAAGCCTGGACGTGCAGGAACACGAAATAGTCTCCATCATCGGCCCCAACGGGGCCGGCAAAACCACGGTCTTCAACTGCATCAGTGGTTTTTACAAGCCCACGGGCGGGAAGATCCTGTTTGAAGGTAATGAAGTCCAGGGTAAACCGGACTACAAGATTTCCCGACTGGGCATGGTGCGAACGTTCCAGCACGTGCGCCTGTTCGGCCAGATGACCGTAGTGGAAAACCTGCTGGTGGCCCAGCATCGGCACCTGAACACCAACCTGATATCCGGCCTGATCAAGACACCCGACTATCGGGAGCGGGAACGCAAGTCCCTTGACCGGGCCGCGTACTGGCTGGATCGGGTTGGCCTGCTGGAACTGGCCAACCGGGAAGCCGGCAACCTGGCCTATGGCCAGCAGCGCCGGCTGGAAATTGCGCGCTGCATGGTGACCGAACCGAAACTGCTGATGCTGGACGAACCAGCCGCAGGCCTGAACCCGGCGGAAACCAAAGACCTCAACCAGCTGATTGTCAGCCTGAAAGAGGACTACAACGTTTCCGTACTGCTGATTGAGCACGATATGAGCCTGGTTATGGACATCTCAGACCGGATTACCGTCATCAACCAGGGCCGCCCCCTGGCTGCCGGCACACCGGACGAAGTTCGCCAGAACGACGATGTGATCAAAGCCTATCTGGGCGAGGCCTGAGGAGGCACCATGCTGGTACTGGAAGACGTACATACCCACTATGGCAAAATCGAGGCCCTGCACGGCGTATCCGTGGAAGTAAAGAAGGGCGAGATTGTGTCACTGATCGGCGCCAACGGCGCCGGCAAAACCACGTTGCTGATGACCGTTTGTGGTAGCCCGCAAGCCAGCGCAGGGCGGGTGATTCTGGAGGGCCGCGACATTACCAATGACGCCACCTCCAACATCATGCGTTCCGGCATTGCGATTGTGCCCGAAGGCCGCCGCGTGTTTCCCGGGCTGACGGTGGAAGAGAACCTGCACATGGGCGGTTTCTTCAACACCAAATCGGAAATCCGCAAAAGCCAGGATCACGTGTACGAGCTGTTCCCCAGGCTGAAAGAGCGTGAACATCAGCGGGCCGGCACTATGTCCGGCGGCGAACAACAAATGCTGGCCATCGGCCGGGCACTGATGAGCAAACCCAGAATGATCATTCTGGACGAGCCATCTCTGGGGCTGGCGCCGATCATCATTCAGCAGATCTTCGAGATCATCGGCCAGTTGAGAGAGGAAGGGATTACGGTGTTCCTGGTGGAGCAGAACGCTCACCAGGCCCTGAGCCTGGCAGACCGGGGCTATGTGCTGGAAACCGGCCGTATCCGCCTGCACGACACCGGCAAGAACCTGCTGGCCAATCCGGAAGTGAGGGATGCCTACCTGGGTGGTTAACCCATCCAGAAACCAAAAAAGCCGGAGGCCATCAGCGCTCCGGCTTTTTTTTTGGGACTCACAAAAGCAGCTTACTTGATGCTCTTGATGGTGCCCTTGTAGCCTTCAACGGTTACGTCGATGGTTCCGAAGAAACCATAGCCGTTTTGCTCAACGGTGTAACGCGGAGCCACGATCACGTCTGCACCAGATTCGGTCACAGCGTTGTAGGCAGCAGAAGACTTAACCTTCTCTACCAGGCTGGCGCCACCGATCGGCAGGGGCAGAGCACCGCCAGTGGAACCCACGCCGTAGGCAACGCCGTCAGCGTATTTCTTGCTATCACCCAGAGTCAGCAGACCAAACAGCTGGGTTACAGAAGCCTTACCAGTAATCTTCTCACCAACTTCGATGTCAGCTTTGACGTCGCTCTGAACGGCGCCAGTCAGCGGCAGCGAAGGAGCGCTGGTGTTGAGGGAAGAACAACCGGTCATTGCGCCGGCCAGAACGAGTGTTGATGCAATAAGCGCTTTTTTCAAAACAAACTCTCCATATGTTGTTGCATGGCCCTCATGGCCGCGCGCACTATACTGAAATACACTCTATATAACAATAGCGGCTAACAGATGATTTTTTGTTCGATTTAGAAATATGAACACATGTTCACATTTCCGTGTATCAGGCCGCTACCTTTTTTAACAGTGGCTTAACTTGCGATTTCAGGTTTTGATCTATACTCAAACAGACGGTCTTTTAACCAAACCAGATACTGGCCGTTGTCTTGCAGCCACGGAATTCGAACGCTGCAGGGTATGCGACAAAGCTATAACCACAGAAAGGAGTGGATAATGAAAAAACTGATCGCAGGTGCAATTCTTCTTGGTGCTTCCTCCATGGCGTTCGCACAGCCCGGCTGTGGCGTGGGTGCCATGATCTGGAAAGGGCAGTCCGGCATTGCTCCACATGTCCTGGCCGCTACCACCAACGGAACCTTCGGTAACCAGACCTTCGGCATGACCACCGGCACTCTGGGTTGCCAGACCAACCAGTCTGTTCAATCCATGGCCATGTACATGGACAGCAACATCGATAAGGTTGCCCGCGACATGTCCCGCGGTTCTGGCGAAAACCTGGATACTCTGGCAGTCCTGCTGGGTGTAGAAGAAACTGACCGTGATACCTTCCGCAAAGTACTGCAAGACAACTTTGCTTCCATTTTCCCCAACGCTGATACCACCTCAGGTGAAGCCGTAGACGCCATCGTGGCCCTGCTGGAGCAGAACGACGCTCTGAGCAAATACGTGGCCGCCTGATCACTGGCGACAATGGAACAGAATGGCGCCAGGGACGGCGAACAAACCCCAGAGCCACCAATCCGGAACTACCAACTCCATGGGCTTTACCCTTCGCACCGGGCAGGCCGTTTTATGGCTTGCATGCAGTACCGCCTGGGCACAGGCAGAAACCGTTACACTGCCTGACAACCTTCACCTTCATCCAACCTGGCTGACCCTCGGCCACTATCATCAGGACAGGTTCGGTTCCGATTACTCCAGCCAGGCCGATGACCCGGCCTTCTTTCTGAGTGACGACGGCAAGACATCGCCCAGAGCCGAACTGGAAGCCACCCTGGAGGCCATACAACAACCCGGAGGTGGTGATAGCCACGCCCGCTGTCGATTCCCGGCCCGGGATGCCTGGCTGAGAGAGCAACTGGAGTTGCCGGATACACCGGTAAACTGCCCCGCTTTCGAGGAATGGGCAGGCACACTGAATACCGAGAAAGTCACCCTGGTGTTTGCTGCGTCCTATCTGAACAGTCCCTCATCCATGTTCGGACACACCTTCTTGCGGCTCGATCCCCCCCAGGATGACGAAGAAACCGATCTGCTGCTGGCAAATACTGTTTCCTACGCAGCCGATGCCGCTGAACATGACAGCGAGTTGTTGTTTGCCTATCGGGGTATTTTCGGGGGCTATCCAGGCATTACCTCCATCAAGCCCTATTACGAAATGATCCGGCTGTACAACGACATCGAACACCGGGATCTCTGGGAGTACACCCTGAATCTCGACCAACAGGAGGTTGACACCCTGCTGGCCCATACCTGGGAAATTCAGGACAAGAACTTTGATTACTATTTCTTCGATGAGAACTGCGCCTATCGCCTGCTGGCCCTGATCGACGCCGCCCGCCCGGGCACGAACCTGCTCGACGAAGTAAGCACTCACGCCATCCCCTCTGACACCGTGCGCTGGGTGAGGGATGCCGGGCTGCTTGAAAGCATCCATTACCGCCCGTCTGCCGCCACCTCTGTAGCCCATAGCCTGGAAAGCCTGCCCTCAGACCACCAGACCATCGCCGCTGCCTTAGCCAATGGCTACGTGGCAGTGAACGACCCAGAAGTGCGTAAGCTTGGTAAAGACGACCGCGCCCAACTCCTGGATGCCACGTACGATTACGTACGCTACCAGAGCGAAGCCGAAGGCTGGCCCCGGGAACACGCGGCGCCGCTGTCTCATCAACTACTGGTCGCCCGCAGCCAGATTGAGGATGCGGCAGAACTTCCAGACGTGCCCGAACCGGAGATCCGCGACGATCAGGGGCATGACACCTTTCGCCTGAGCCTCGGTTCCGGCCAGCTCGCCCACAGCGAGTTCACCCAGTTGACCATCCGGCCGGCCTATCACGACGTACTGGATCCGCCCGCCGGTTACCGTACCGGTGCACAACTGCAGTTCCTGCGCCTGGACGCCAGGCTTTACCACAAAAACGACGAACTTCAGGTGGAACAGATCACCGGCGTCGAGATACGCTCCCTGAGCCCCCGGAACCAGTTCTTTGCCCCGATCTCCTGGCAAGTTGGCTTTGGCGGCCGCCGCACGGACACCGGCAATGATCGCGTACTGGCCCCCTATCTTGAAGGCGGAGCCGGCGGCAGCTGGAGCCTGGGCAAGAACACCCAAGCCTTCGCCATTGCCACGGCGGATGTGGAAATCGATGATGACATCAAACGGGGCTACGATTTCGCCCCGGGCGCAGACCTCGGCCTGCTGCACCAGAACAACCGCTTCAGCCTGCTGACTGGCGTAAAAACCAAAGCCTGGATCGTCAGCAGCCAACACCGGCAAGACCAGCTTTATGCCGAAGCCAACTGGCACATTGGCCGGGAATTCAGCCTATTCGCCAAATTCACCCGGGAAGACCACTACGACAGGTACCAAAGCACATGGCAAGCCGGCCTGCACGCTTACTTCTGAATACCAAAACGGCTCTCATCACCCTGCTGGCCATCACCACGCTGCTGCAAACCGGATGCAGCAGCGTGTTCTTCTATCCGGACAATGCCACTTACATCACCCCGGACCGACTCAACCTGGAATACGAAGACATCTACCTCAAGACCGCGGACGGCGAAACCCTCCACGGCTGGTGGCTCCCTGCCCTCACCGACGAGCCCGCCAAGGGCACCATCTACTTCCTGCACGGCAACGCCCAGAACGTCAGCGCCCACATCCTCAACGCCGCCTGGCTGCCGGAACAGGGCTACAACGTGTTCACCATCGATTATCGCGGTTACGGCCAATCCACCGGCGCCCCCGATATCGAAGGCGCACTGCACGACGTGGAAACCGGACTGCGCTGGCTGGCCCAACGCCGCGCCGATAGTGAACACCCGCTCTATATCCTCGGCCAAAGCCTCGGCGGCGCCCTCGGTATCGCCCTGGCCAGCGAATGGGTGCAGCGAGACGAACAACCAGAGCTAAACGGCATCATCCTCGACGGCACCTTCTCCGGCTTCCGCTACATCGCCCGGGAAAAGCTCGACCTGTTCTGGCTCACCTGGCCGTTCCAGTACCCCCTGAGCTGGACCATCCCGGATGACTACGAAGGCACCGACAGGATCGCCGGTGTATCACCGGTGCCGGTGATGATTATCCACAGCGTTCGGGATGGCATCATTCCGTTCGAGCATGGCGTGCGGTTGTATGAAGCGGCGGAGCAGCCCAAGGAGTTCTTGCAGACCGATACGCCCCATGCAGCGACGTTTGTGATTCCCGCATACAGGGAGGCAGTACTGGAATTCATGGAAAAAGGCCTTTAGAGGCAAGCACAAGGTCTAGCGCAGCGGTTGTGGGAAGCCTTTCCAAAAGTCTTGAGGGCCATGGACGGCCCGAAAGAAGCGCACATGGATGTGCTCGTAGCGTCTTTTGGAAAGGCTTCCCACAACCGCTGCAGGCACTAAAACTACAAGGCCCATAAACGACAAAACCCGCCAGGCTTGAAGCCGGGCGGGTTTTTCTAACCAAGAATCATCTTAGTCAGTGAAGTCAGTCGGCTGCTCGCCTTCTTTGACTTCCTTCATGGACAGCTTAACGCGACCACGGTTGTCCACATCCAGCACCTTGACCAGAACTTCCTGACCTTCGCTCAGCTCGTCAGTGACGTTCTCGATACGGCGCTCGGAGATCTGGGAAATGTGCACCAGACCATCCTTGCCGGGCAGGATGTTAACAAAGGCACCGAAGTCCACAATCCGCTCAACGCGGCCCTTGTAGATAGCACCCACTTCGATCTCGGCAGTGATTTCTTTCACGCGATTCACGGCAGCCTGTGCGGCCGCAGCGTTGTCGGCGTAGATCTTCACGTTGCCGTCGTCGTCCAGGTCGATGGAAGCGCCGGTCTCGTCGCAAATACCACGGATGGTTGCGCCACCCTTACCGATTACATCACGGATCTTGTCCGGATGAATCTTGATGGTGGTGATGCTCGGAGCGCGATCAGACAGCTCGGCACGGGGCTCTGCGATCACCTTGTTCATCTCGTCCAGGATGTGCAGACGCGCAGCGTTGGCCTGCTCGAGGGCGATTTCCATGATTTCGTCGGTAATACCCTGAATCTTGATGTCCATCTGCAGGGCCGTGACGCCCTCTTTGGTACCGGCAACCTTGAAATCCATGTCACCCAGGTGATCTTCGTCACCCAGGATGTCAGTCAGGACCGCGAACTTGTCGCCTTCCTTGACCAGACCCATGGCGATACCGGCCACCGGAGCCTTCAGCGGCACACCAGCATCCATCAGCGCCAGGGATGAACCACACACGGAAGCCATGGAACTGGAACCGTTGGATTCAGTGATCTCGGACACCGCACGAATGGCATACGGGAACTCTTCGATGGTCGGCATAACCGCGGCTACACCACGCTTGGCCAGACGACCGTGACCAATTTCACGACGGCCCGGGCTACCCATACGGCCAGCTTCACCTACGGAGTACGGAGGGAAGTTGTAGTGGAACAGGAACGGGTCCTTGCGCTCACCTTCCAGGGCATCGATGATCTGCACGTCACGGGTGGTACCCAGCGTGGCGGTAACGATAGCCTGAGTCTCACCACGGGTGAACAGGGCGGAACCGTGAACGGACGGCAGTACGCCAACTTCCACCTTGATCGGGCGAACGGTCTTGTTGTCACGGCCATCGATACGCGGCTTGCCTTCGATAACCTGCAGACGAACGACAGACTTCTCGACCTTGCCGAAGTACTTCTTCACTTCCTCTTCGGAAGGCTGGCCTTCTTCTTCACCGGCCAGTTTTTCAACGGCAGCAGATTTGATCTCACCCAGACGCTCGTAACGGGCCATCTTGTCGCGAATCGCGTAGGCTTCTTCGATGGCACCACCGAACTCGGCCTTGATGGCGTTCAGCAGCTCAGTGTTTTCCGCCTCGGGCTGCCATTCCCAGCGCGGCTTGCCGTTCTCGGCAGCAAATTCCTTGATGGCAGTGATCGCAGTCTGCATTTCCTGGTGGCCGAACAGTACGGCGCCCAGCATCTGGTCCTCTGTCAGGCCTTTGGCCTCGGACTCAACCATCAGCACCGCTTCGTCGGTACCGGCCACAACCATGTCCAGCAGGGAAGTGCTGAGCTCTTCGAAGGTCGGGTTCAGGAAGTAGCCTTTCTCGTTGGTGTAACCCACACGGGCAGCACCAATCGGGCCGTCGAACGGGATACCGGAGATGGCCAGGGCTGCAGATGCAGCAATCATGGCAGCGATATCCGGATCGTGGTTCTTGCTGGCAGACATAACCGTCAGCACAACCTGAACTTCGTTCATGTAGCCGTTCGGGAACAGCGGGCGAATCGGACGGTCGATCAGGCGGGAGGTCAGGGTCTCTTTCTCGGACGGACGACCTTCACGCTTGAAGAAGCCACCCGGGATTTTACCGGCGGCGTAGGTTTTTTCCTGGTAGTTCACAGTCAGGGGGAAGAAGCCCTGGCCCGGCTTGGGCTCTTTGGCGCCAACAACGGTGCCCAGAACGGCAGTGTCGCCGGTGCTTACCAGTACCGCGCCGGTTGCCTGACGGGCAATACGACCGGTTTCCAGGGTGAAGGTTTCCCCACCCATTTCAAATGTCTTGATACGTGGTTGCAGTTCCACAATAAACTCCTGCATTTTCAGCGGTTTTGATTCTGGCCAATGACCCATTCATTCGCCATTTTCCAACAACTGCAGCAGTCTGATCAGTGAACCGAAAGGCAACCCGTCTGAAAGCTAACAGGCTGTTGCAAAACCCCGGCCAGAGTTCCCGGGCTTTTCAACAACCTGCTATCAATAGCGGCTTTCCATTGTGACAGGGAAAATCCTTCGGTTTCACAGACAAATCAACTGCAGCAAAAAACGCTTCCTGCTTGTTCGGAATGAGCAAGGCAGGGAGCGGGAGAGAAGCACGGCTGAACCCGGGAACCCCCGGGCCAGCCATCAGGTCGCTAAACCGGATTAGCGACGCAGACCCAGACGCTGGATCAGGTCCAGGTAACGGTCAGCGTTTTTACGCTTGAGGTAGTCCAGCAGCTTACGACGCTGGTTTACCATCCGGATCAGGCCGCGGCGGGAATGGTGATCCTGCTTGTTGGCCTTGAAGTGATCCTGCAGCTTGTTGATGTTGGCGCTCAGCAGAGCTACCTGAACCTCAGGGGAACCGGTATCGCCATCACCTTGCTGAAAATCTTTAACGATCTGAGCTTTCTCACTGGCAGACAGTGCCATATTTCACCTCATTGGTTGCGATGCATACCTATTCAGCCGAACCGCGCATCTCTACAGCCCGGCTAATCAGCAAAAGGCGTTTACCGTTTGCTGTTCTTGACCAGACGGCGAGGCACCAGTTGAGTGCCATCGCCTTCCGGCAATGCTTCTGCCAGCCCTACGAAGGAATGCTCGCCATACAGGCGGACGAAACCTTCAAAAGGCTGACCCGGTATTCTAACCGGTTGTCCGTTCAAGATCGATACCAGCGGCACGCCGGACAATCGGTACTCGGGAAACATGGTGAGGGCGGTTTCCGGCGGCAACAGCAGGCCATCCAGGCTTTCCCCGCGCTCGCGCATGGCTTCCAGGTCTTTGACATCGTGGGCATTTGCCAGGGTGTAGCCGGAGGCCAGGGTGCGACGCAGAGCACTGACATGAGCTCCACAGCCCAGAACCTCACCAATATCCTCAACCAGTGAGCGGATATACGTACCCTTGGTACAGGTAACCGCAAGATCCAGCTCCTGTTCCCGAACCGCCAACAATTTGAGCTCGTAAATGGTCACCGGCCTGGCCGGGCGCTCAATTTCGATACCCTCGCGGGCGTATTCGTACAGTGGTTTGCCCTGATGCTTCAGAGCCGAGTACATGGAGGGCACTTGCTGAATGTCGCCACGGAACCGGGCCAGTACGGCCTCCACTTCTTCCTCACTGAAGTGGGGAACCGGCTTTTCCTCCACCACAGCCCCTTCGCTGTCTCCGGTTTCTGTCCGGATGCCCAGGCGTGCGGTGGTGATATACGCCTTGTCACTGTCCAGCATGGTCTGGGAGAACTTGGTGGCCTCACCAAAACACAGGGGCAGCACGCCAGTGGCGAGCGGATCAAGCGCACCGGTATGGCCGGCCTTCGCCGCACCATACAGGCGCTTGACCTGCTGCAGAATCCCGTTGGAGGTAACGCCCTGGGGCTTGTCGATTACCAGGATGCCGTTTACGTCACGGCCTTTGCGTCTTCGGCTCAAGCGTCACGCTCCGGGTTATCGGAAACCGGGTCATCATTATCGTCCCGGGGCACGGCAGGCTTGTCGCCAACCGCTTCGCGGATCAGGCGATCCATCTTGCGGCTCTGCCCCAACAGCTTGTCGAAGTGAAACCGCAGATGGGGCACCACACGCAATTTCATGGCGCGACCAACCTGCCCGCGCAGAAACCCGGAGGCCTTGCTCAACACCGTCAGGGAGTCCTGCACTTCGGGTGAATCTTCGGTGAGCTCCTCGGTGGACAGCAACGAAATATAGATATCGGCATAGCCGAGGTCACGGCTGACTTTCACATCATTAACCGTGACCATACCAACCCGAGGATCCTTCACCTCGCGCTGGATCAGCTGCGCCAGCTCTCGCTGCATCTGATCGCCGATGCGATCTACGCGACTGTATTCCCGTGCCATCAGGCCCCCGTGGACTCAAGCTGACGTTCAACACGGACGCGATCGAATACTTCGATCTGGTCGCCCACTTTCACGTCGTAGCCTTTAACACCGATACCACATTCCATACCGTTGCGAACTTCCGCCACATCGTCCTTGAAGCGACGCAGGGATTCCAGCTCGCCTTCAAAGATCACCACGTTGTCACGCAGTACGCGGATCGGCTTATTACGGTATACGGTGCCCTCAGTCACCATACAGCCAGCCACCTGACCGAATTTCGGCGAACGGAATACGTCACGCACATCGGCAATGCCCACGATATCTTCGCGGAATTCCGGCTTGAGCATGCCTGTCAAAGCCGCTTTCACATCATCAATCAGGTTATAGATGATGCTGTAATAGCGCAGATCCAGACCTTCCTGCTCAACCAGACGCTTGGATGCGGTATCCGCACGCACGTTGAAGCCGAAAATAACGGCGTTGGTGGCCATGGCCAGGCTGACGTCGGTCTCGGCGATACCGCCAACACCAGACGAAACAATTTTCACCTGAACCTCGTCGTTGCCCAGGTCCTGCAGAGCCTTGGTAATGGCTTCCAAAGAACCACGCACGTCGGTCTTGAGCACAACGTTGAGGGTCTTGACCTCGTCCTTGCCCATATTCTCGAACATGTTCTCGAGCTTGGCAGCTTGCTGGCGCTGGAGACGTTGCTCACGCTCGCGGGTCTGACGGAATTCAGCCAGCTCTTTGGCTTTTTTCTCGTCTGCCACAGCGAAGAATTCGTCACCGGCGTCTGGCGTGCCGTTCAGGCCCAGAATCTCGACCGGAATCGACGGGCCAGCTTCTTTCACCTGGCGCCCGGCTTCGTCTGTCATGGCGCGCACCTTACCGAAGAAGGAACCGGCCACCACCATGTCGCCCTGGCGAAGCGTACCGTTCTGAACCAGCACGGTAGCAACAGAACCACGGCCGCGTTCCAGGCTGGATTCAACCACAACCCCTTTCGCCGCTGCATCCGGGGACGCTTCCAGCTCAAGGATTTCAGCCTGCAGCAAGACCGCCTCCAACAGGTCATCGATACCCATTCCGGTGTGTGCAGAAACAGGCACGAACTGAACGTCGCCGCCCCAGTCTTCCGGAATGACTTCCAGAGCTGAAAGCTCGTTCTTGATGCGGTCCGGATCGGCTTCTTCCTTGTCCATCTTGTTGATGGCAACCACGATCGGTACGCCGGCAGAACGGGCGTGCTCAACGGCTTCCTTGGTTTGAGGCATAACACCGTCGTCGGCTGCCACCACCAGAATAACGATGTCGGTACACTGGGCACCACGAGCACGCATGGCGGTAAATGCAGCGTGGCCCGGGGTATCCAGGAAGGACACCATGCCGTGTTCAGTTTCTACATGGTAAGCACCAATGTGCTGGGTAATACCACCGGATTCACCGGCAGCAACCTTGGCGCGGCGGATATGGTCCAGCAGCGAGGTCTTGCCATGGTCAACGTGACCCATAACACTGACAACCGGCGCGCGCTTGATCTTCTCTTTGCCTTCATCCGGGCCGGTGATTTCGCTCAGAACTTCCTCTTCGAAGGCATCCTCACTCACCGCCTTGGGCTTGTGACCCAGCTCTTCGGTAACCAGGATCGCCGTTTCCTGATCCAGCGCCTGATTGATGGTTGCCATCACCCCCATACCCATCAGGGTCTTGATAACATCAGCGGACTTGACGGCCATGCGCTGGGCGAGATCACCAACGGTGATGGTTTCCGGAATCTGTACTTCTCTGACCATGGGCTTTGTGGGCCTCTCGAAAGCATGACGCTTTTCTTTCGGTTTCTTTTTGGCCCGCAGCGGCTTGCGAAGAGTGGTTTCCTCTTCGTCTTCGCTCAGTACTACCGGTTCTTCTACCGGACGGCTGCGAGGACCGCGATGGCCAGCCTGCTTCTTCTTCGGCTTGCCTTCTTCAATATCATCGCCGCGCTCACGTACCTTCTCTTTTTTCTTCTTCGGCTTGCGATCCCGACCTTCATCCTCAGGCGGAGGCATGGGAATATCCTCCGGCGCGATGGCAGGCTCTGCGGATTCTGCAGCAGGTTCCGGAGCAGCTTTGGCTTCGGTTTCCGCTGCGGCCGGAGCTTCCGTTTCAGGGGCTTCGGCAGGTGCAGCTTCCGCTGCGACCTTCGGCGCTTCTTCCACCGGCGCCTGTTCGGCCGCCGGTGCCTGTACCGGCTCTTCCGGTGCCGGCGCCTCAGCTTCCGGCTCGGGTTGCAGCTCTGCACGCTTGATATAGGTGCGGCGCTTGCGCACTTCTACGTTGACGGTCTTGGCCTTGCCGGCCTTAAGCGTCGTCGTGGTCTTGCGCTTGAGTGTAATCTTCCGCGGTTCAGCTTCCGCCTCGCCATGGTTTTTTCTCAGATAGGCCAGCAACTGCTGCTTCTCATCGCTGGTGACAGCGTCGTTTTCGCTGCGGGCTTTCAGGCCCGCTTCCACGATCTGCTTCAGCAAACGATCCACGGGAGCGCCTACATCTGCGGCCAGTTGTTTTACCGTTACTTCAGCCATACTGGTCCTCCTCTCCCGAATCAGGCCTGGTCTTCAAACCAGGGTGCGCGCGCAGTCATAATCAACTGACCAGCACGCTCTTCATCCATACCTTCAATTTCGAGCAGCTCATCAATCGACTGCTCCGCCAGATCTTCCATTGTGCGCACGCCCATGCCGGCAAGCTTGAATGCCAGCGCCCGGTCCATGCCGTCCATGTTCAGAAGATCGTCTTCGGGCTCAGCGCCCTCCAGGGCTTCTTCACTGGCCAGCGCCTGGTTCAGCAATACGTCTTTGGCACGACGGCGCAATTCAGTGACGGTTTCCTCGTCAAAGCCCTCAATCGCCAGCATTTCTTCCATCGGTACGTAGGCCACCTCTTCAATGGAGGTAAAGCCTTCCTCGATAAGAACACCGGCAAATTCTTCATCAACATCCAGATGAGCGGTAAAGTGTTCAAGCAGGCGGTTGTATTCCTGCTCCTGGCGCTCACCGGCTTCTTCTTCCGTCATCACGTTCAGGGTCCAACCGGTCAGCTCGGTCGCCAGACGAACGTTCTGGCCGTTGCGGCCAATGGCCTGCGCCAGGTTATCTTCGGCAACGGCTACATCCATGGTGTGACGGTCTTCATCCATGACAATGGAGGCCACCTCAGCAGGCGCCATCGCGTTGATGACCAACTGAGCCGGGTTATCGTCGTAAAGCACGATATCCACACGCTCACCGCCCAGCTCATTAGACACTGCCTGTACGCGGGAGCCCCGCATACCCACACAAGCGCCAACCGGGTCAATACGGCGGTCGTTGGTCTTCACCGCTATCTTGGCCCGGGAGCCCGGATCGCGAGCGGCACCGCGAATCTCGATCAGCTCCTCGGCAATCTCGGGAACCTCGATGCGGAAAAGCTCGATCAGCATTTGCGAATCGGTACGGCTCAGAATCAGCTGTGGTCCGCGATGATCGGTGCGAATCTCCAGCAGCAGAGCACGAACGCGATCGCCCATCCGGAAGGTTTCACGGGGAATCAGGTGCTCACGGGGAAGCAGAGCTTCTGCGTTGCCACCCAGATCCACAATCACATTGTCCCGGGTCACCTTCTTGACGGTACCGGACACCAGCTCACCGATACGATCGCGGTAGCTGTCGACAATCTTCATGCGCTCGGCTTCGCGCACTTTCTGGAAGATGATCTGCTTGGCCGCCTGGGCACCAATGCGCCCGAACGCCACAGACTCCACCTTCTCTTCGTACATATCACCCGGCTTCAGATTGGTGTCGATCTCTTCCGCTTCCTGCAGGGTCAGCTCAGTGCCCAACGCAGGAACGGCATCATTGTCGACCACCAGCCAGCGGCGGAAGGTTTCGTATTCTCCGGTGCGGCGATCAATGGCAACCCGGATATCCGCCTCTTCGTCTTCATAACGTTTCTTGGCAGCGGTAGCGAGCGCGAGTTCAATCGCCTCGAAAATCACATCCTTCTCGACACCTTTCTCGTTCGAGACGGATTCCACTACCAGCAAGATCTCTTTACTCATGGGATTGCCCTGCCCTCAAAATAAACGATACATCTATAGATTTATTCGAATGTGTCACTCGAAAACCGGCACGATATTGGCTTTTTCGATACTGTCGAAGGGCAACAGGTATTCGTGGTCATCTACTACAACTACCACGTCGTCACCCTCCACCCCTTTGATCAGGCCCAGGAATTTGCGCCGGCCCTCAAACGCCATACGCAGCTTGATCTGCACTTTATGACCAATAAATGCCTCGTACTGCTCCAGCCGGAACAGCGGCCGGTCCATACCGGGCGAAGACACTTCCAGCGTATATTCTGTCTGGATGGGGTCTTCCACATCCATTACCCCGCTGACCTGACGACTGACTTTCTCGCAGTCGTCGATCGCGATGCCGTTCTCGGCATCATCAATAAACACCCGAAGCTTGGAATGGTGTCCATGGGAGCGGAATTCAATTCCCCAGAACTCATAACCCAGACCCTCGACCACCGGGCGCAGGATGTCTTCCAGTTGTTTCAGTTTGGCTGACAAGTGTCGCCGCCTCCGTTTCCGAATTTTCAGGGTACAAAAACAAAAAAAGGGCTGTTAATCAGCCCTTTTATGCACCAGGGCCCTTTGCGCCAGGCCCCTTAATCAAAAAGCCCCTGAAACATGGGGCCTTTTGTTGCAAGAATTCGCAAAGCGCCAACCCTTTCAAGCGCTCTGCCGACAGACACCTGGCCTGCCTGGAAGCCTCGATGCTCGCAGGCTCCAATATCCGCGGGAGTATAGTGACGCCACGCGGACTGGTCAAGGACTGACCAAAAAAAACGGCCTGGGTTTGCCAAGCCGTCTTCTTTTAATATGGTGCCCGGGGCCGGACTCGAACCGGCACAGCTTTCGCTACCACCCCCTCAAGATGGCGTGTCTACCAGTTTCACCACCCGGGCATCATTCTTTACTCGAGTTCGGGGAGCGCGTCCCCACCCTCGGATTCGCTGTTAGCTGCAGGCTCATCAGCAGAGGGAGCCTGCTCAGCTTGCGCACCTGCCTGAGACGATTCCTGAACAACCGGAATACCTGCCTCGCCAGCCACTTCGGCGCGCTGCTTGGCAAAAATTGCCAGCGAAAAACTTGTCACAAAAAAGATAACCGCCATAAAAGTGGTCATCCGCGTCAGGAAGCTTCCGCTGCCCTGACTACCAAACACGGTCTGGGACGCACCACCACCGAAAGCCGCTCCGGCGTCTGCACCCTTGCCCTGCTGGATCAGAACCAGGCCCACCAGCGACACGGCGATCACGACGTGAACAACAACTACCAGTGTTTCCAACCAATCCATACAGACTCTCGTAAACGTGTCGGCTTAGACACCTGCCGGGAAAGACCGGCAAATGCTGATAAATTCTTCGGCCTTCAACGATGCACCACCGATGAGACCGCCATCAATATCCGGCTCTGCAAACAAAGCGGCAGCATTATCCGCTTTTACACTGCCGCCGTAAAGTACCGAAATCTCATTAGCCGGTGCATTCATACCAGCCAGCACCTTGCGGATTTCCGAATGCATGGCCTGGGCATCGTCTGCCGTCGCGGTTTTTCCGGTTCCGATAGCCCAGACCGGCTCATACGCCACAACAACCCTGGACCACTGATCATCAGCCACAACTGACAACCCACTGCGAACCTGCTCGGCAACCACCGCTTCGGCTTGACCGGCTTCCCGCTCCGCGAGCGTTTCACCTACACACAGCACCGCAACCAAGCCACTCAACAGAACCTGCTCAACCTTGGCGGCAGCCACAGAATCCGTCTCACCAAACAACTGCCGGCGCTCGGAATGCCCCACCAGCACATAACAACAACCCATATCGCGGGCCATTTCGGCGGAGATTTCTCCGGTGTATGCGCCAGATTGCCACTGGGACACGTTCTGTGCACCGGTAGTGATCCGCTCACCTCCCTGCTCGGCAACCTGGCCCAGATAGATAGCAGGAGGGATAATAACCACCTCCACATCTTTGCCAACATTACCGGACTGCTCGCAAACTGCGCCAACCAGCTGTTTCACCAGATCTTTCGACCCGTTCATTTTCCAGTTTCCGGCAACAATTCTGCGACGCATCTCTGTCCTCGACAGTCCCGAGCAAAAGGGAGGCGGAACTATACAGCAGTCACCCGCGGTACACAACCACCCTTCGAAATCAGGGTGTTGAGCGCTCCACCACCAGGGCAAGCTCTTCCACTACCCGGGTAATATCATCCGCGCTCTGGCCCTCGGCCATCACTCTGATCAGCGGCTCGGTGCCGGATGCCCGCAGCAGAATGCGCCCGGCATCACCCAACGAAGCCTCTGCCCGCGCCATGGCCTCAACAATATCCGCCCTACCCAACGGATCAAACCGTTCGGCAACGCGTACGTTGATCATTTTCTGCGGCAGCTTGCTCATGCCTGCCCGTAGCTCTCCCATGGTCTTGCCGGACTTCCGCACTGCCAGCAGAACCTGCAACGCAGAGACAATACCGTCACCCGTGGTGGTGCAATCCCGGATGACCATATGCCCGGAACCCTCGCCTCCAATCAGCCAGTTATTGGCCAACAGGCGCTCCATCACATAACGATCGCCAACCTTGGCCCGCTCGAACTCGACGCCGATTTCGCGCAGAGCCAACTCAACACCAAGGTTGGTCATTAACGTACCAACCACACCACCGTTCAGCCGTCCTTCTGCCTGGCGCTGGGAAGCCAGGATATACAACAGTTCGTCGCCATCCACTTCGGAACCATCACGATCCACCATCAACACCCGGTCGCCGTCACCGTCGAAGGCAATACCAAGATCAGCCTTTTTCTCGGCAACCGCCTGTTTCAGCGCGCCCAGATGGGTAGAGCCAACATTCAGGTTGATGTTCAAGCCATCTGGCTCGGCGCCAATCACCGTCACTTTCGCCCCCAGCTCACGGAACACTTTGGGCGCCACGTGGTAGGTAGCACCGTGAGCACAGTCAAGCACCAGGTGCATGCCGTCGAGAGTAAACTCGTTTGGCACAGTACTTTTGCAGAACTCCACATAGCGACCGGGCGCATCGTCTACCCGGCTCGCCTTGCCCAGCTCTTCCGGCTCACACACCTTGATCGGCTGATCCAGCCAGCGCTCGATCTCGGCTTCCAGGGCGTCGTCCAACTTGGTACCGGCGGAGGAAAAAAACTTGATGCCGTTATCGTGATGAGGGTTGTGGGAGGCACTGATGACAATACCGGCAGATGCCCGGAAGGTACGAGTGAGGTAGGCAATCGCGGGGGTCGGCATAGGACCCAGCAACTTGACATCTACACCCGCCGCGGCCAGACCAGCTTCCAGTGCCGACTCAAACATATAGCCGGACAACCGGGTATCCTTACCGATCAGTACGCTGTTGCGCTGGCCCGCACGCTTGAACGCCTGCCCCGCAGCCCAACCCAGATGCAGCATGAACTCCGGCGTAATCGGACTGTCTCCGACCCGGCCACGAATGCCATCGGTACCAAAGTATTTGCGCTGGGTCATCAGATTGCCTCCTTCACTGCCGTCACGATCCTGACGGCGTCCACAGTTTCCCTAACGTCGTGCACCCTGAGGATGCTCGCCCCTTTCATGGCCGATATTGTCGCGGCAGCGAGGCTGGCCGGCAACCTTTCATTCACATCGCGCCCCGTGACCGCTCCCAGCATGGACTTTCGCGAGACCCCGACAAGTAAGGGGTGTCCGAGAATATGCAACTGCTCAAGGGTGGCGAGCAGCTGATAGTTGTGCTCCACGCTTTTGCCGAAGCCAAAGCCGGGATCAAGAATAATGTTATCGGCACGAATACCGGCCTGCTCAGCTACTCGCATACGCTCCGTCAGAAAAGAGCTGACTTCCCGCCGCACATTCCGGTACCGGGGATCGTCCTGCATGGTATCCGGCTCACCCTGGATGTGCATAATGCACACCGGAATGCCGGCTTTTGCCGCCACATCGGGCGCGCCTTCGCGCTGCAGGGCGCGGACATCGTTGATCAGGCCGGCACCCAGCCGGGCGGTTTCCGCCATGACCACGGGATTGCTGGTGTCCACTGAAATCACGGTATCCAGCTCTTTGGCAATGGCTTCAACTACCGGACACACGCGGTCCAGCTCTTCCTGGGTCGACACTTCAGTTGCACCGGGGCGAGTCGACTCACCTCCAACATCAATAAAAGAAGCGCCGTCACTGACCATCTGCCTGGCCCGCACGAGTGCAGCCTCCCTGGAATTAAAGTATCCGCCATCGGAAAACGAGTCGGGGGTGACGTTCAGAATACCCATCACGTGGCACCGAGACAGATCCAGTTCGCGACCGGCAAAGTTCATTTTCATAACGCGACATCCACAGGCAGAGTTTTCGGAGAGACAAAAACAAACGCCGCCCGGGAGCCCGGGCGGCGCATTCAGTTACTCAGGCTTTGACGGCGAGTCAGTGCTCGCCGGCGGGACGCCCGACGCCGGGCTGCCGGCCATCGTCAGAGCCTCTGGGCTCCGGCGCCTGCTCAGGCTCTTCGGCTTTGACGCCCCCGGCAGGACCACTGTCCCCCCAGTTCTTGGGTGGACGAGGCTCCTTGCCAGCCATGATGTCGTCAATCTGGTAACGATCGATGGTTTCATACTTCATCAGTGCTTCGGCCATCATGTCCAGCTTGTCCCGGTTATCAATCAGGATCTGCTTGGCCTTTTCGTAGCACTCATCAATGATGTTGCGAACTTCCTCATCAATCCGCTGGGCGGTCTCCGGCGAGTACACCGTATGTGCCTGCCCCGCGGAACGGCCGAGGAACGGTTCCTCGCTATCGGTGTCGTACTGCAAAGGGCCAAGCTTCTCGGACAGCCCCCAGCGGGTCACCATGTTCCGGGCGAGGCTCGTGGCCCGCTCGATGTCGTTGGATGCACCAGTGGTGACACCATCAAAGCCCAGCGTCAGCTCTTCGGCGATACGGCCACCAAACAGACTACAAATCGAGCTGATCAGATAGCGTTTGGAATGGCTGTACTTGTCCTCTTCCGGGAGGAACATGGTCACACCCAGGGCGCGGCCACGAGGAATAATACTCACTTTATAGACCGGATCATGCTCAGGCATCAGGCGGCCAACAATGGCATGGCCGGACTCATGGTAAGCCGTGTTCCGCTTTTCTTTCTCACTCATCACCATGGACTTGCGTTCGGCGCCCATCATGATCTTGTCTTTGGCCAGCTCCAGCTCTTCCATGGAGACCAGACGCTGGTTACGACGGGCCGCAAACAGCGCAGCTTCGTTAACCAGGTTGGCAAGATCGGCACCGGAGAAGCCCGGCGTGCCCCGCGCAATAACCGCAGGATCAATACCGTCGGCCAGCGGCACTTTTTTCATGTGCACTTTCAGAATCTGCTCACGGCCAATGATGTCCGGCAGGCTCACCACCACCTGGCGGTCGAACCGGCCCGGGCGCAGCAATGCCGGGTCCAGTACATCTGGACGGTTGGTCGCGGCAATCACGATAACGCCTTCATTACCTTCGAAGCCGTCCATTTCCACCAGCAGCTGGTTGAGGGTCTGCTCACGTTCGTCGTGACCGCCGCCCATACCGGCACCGCGGTGACGGCCAACCGCATCGATCTCATCGATGAAGATAATGCAGGGGCTCTGCTTTTTCGCCTGCTCGAACATGTCGCGAACACGGGAGGCACCCACGCCCACAAACATTTCCACGAAGTCGGAGCCGGAGATAGAGAAGAACGGCACCTTGGCCTCGCCCGCGATGGCCTTGGCAAGCAGGGTTTTACCGGTACCGGGAGGGCCCACCATCAATACGCCCTTCGGGATGCGACCACCAAGGCGCTGGAACTTGCTGGGATCCCGGAGGAAGTCCACCAGCTCTTTCACGTCTTCCTTGGCTTCGTCGACACCCGCGACATCGGAAAACGTGGTTTTGATCTGGTCTTCACTCATCAGGCGCGCCTTGCTCTTGCCGAACGACATGGGGCCTTTGCCGCCACCGCCGCCCTGCATCTGGCGCATGAAGAACACGAACAATGCGATGATGATCAGAATCGGGAACGCGGCCACCAGCAGCTGCGTCCACAGGCTCTGGCGCTCGGGCTCCTTGCCGATCACTTCGACGTTGTTGGCGAGCAGGTCATCCATCAGCTTGTTGTCAGACACCTGCGGCCGGATGCTCTGGAACTGAGAGCCGTCGTTGCGGACACCCTGCACCTGCAGACCATCAATGGTCACCTGCCGTACCTGGCCCTGCTGGACCATCTCGACAAACTGGGAATAGTTAACTTGTTGGCCGGTGGTGGTGGGAGAGAAATTCTGAAACACCATCAGCAGCACGGCGGCTATGATTAGCCAGAGAACCAGATTTTTTGCCATATCGTTCAAGGATCATCACCTGTGAATTGCAGGATCAGCGCCTGAAGGCCGCCAACCCTTTTCCGACACCTTACACCAATTGTACGCCGGTAAACCAGAAACGGCCCATCCGGAACCGATCGCGATACTACCTATATGGGACGCCATGACCGGAATTACAACACCCTGTGTAAGTGAATACGGCCATTTGTCATGAGTCGCTATCTGTTACAATCGCTGAATTATACGTGGTTGCCAGCGGATTCACCGCTGACCTTTTGTTAATTGCACCTATTAAGAGATTACATCATGAGTCTGTCACCGGAACAGCGCCGGGAATACCGGGCCATTGCCCACAACCTGAAGCCCGTCATCATCGTTGGCGACAAAGGCCTGTCTGAAGGGCTGCAGGACGAACTGGACCGCGCCCTGAACGACCATGAGCTGATCAAGATCAAAGTCGCCAGCCAGGATCGCGAAGTCCGCCAGGAAGCCATTCAGGCTCTGTGCGAAAGCTCCGGCGCCGAACTGGTCCAGACGATCGGTAAAATCGCCGTCATTCTGCGTCGGGCGAAGAAACCGAACCCCAAGCTATCGAACCTGCTGCGCAACAAATAAGCGTAAGCTGAGACGCGAAAAAGCCGGCCTGGTTCCCCAGAGCCGGCTTTTTCTTTACACCCGATCAGCACAACCGAGTCAGATATATTCCACTTCGGAAATCTCGTACTCCACGGTACCTGAGGGGATGCGGATCGCCACCACATCACCTTCGTTCTTGCCAATCAGTGCGCGGGCGATCGGCGAGGACACCGACAGCTTGCCTGCCTTGATGTCGGCCTCATCTTCTCCCACGATCTGGTAAGTAACCTCTTCGTCGGTTTCCATGTTGACCAGATGCACAGTGGTGCCGAAGATCACCTTGCCGGTATTCTCCATGGTGGTCACATCAATCACCTGCGCCACGGACAGCTTGCCTTCGATTTCCTGAATGCGACCTTCGATAAAGCTCTGCTGCTCCCGGGCCGCATGATACTCAGCATTTTCCTTCAGATCGCCGTGCTCACGGGCATCGGCAATGGCCGCGATCACCCGCGGCCGATCTTCGGACTTCAGCTTTTTCAGCTCCTCACGCAGACGGTCTTCGCCCGTCTTGGTCATCGGTACTCTGTCAGCCATAGCCTTACTTTCCTGCGTGTAGTTCCTGGAGGCGACGAACGGTGCGCTCCGGGCCAAACTTGATGGCCCGGCAGAAGGCTTCGCCACCTGCCAGTGTGGTTGTGTAGGTTACTTTGGTCTGCAAGGCAGACTGGCGAATCTGCGCCGAATCAGAAATCGCCTTGCGACCTTCCGTAGTATTGATAATCAGCTGAACCTGACCATTCTTGATGGCATCGACAATGTGCGGGCGACCCTCGCGAACCTTGTTCACCCGCTCAACGGCGATACCTTCGGCTTCCAGCGCCTTGGCGGTGCCAGTGGTGGCAATAATCCTGAAGCCAGCATCCACCAGGTCGCGGGCAACACTGGCCGCACCCGGCTTGTCCACATCGCGCACCGACATGAAGGCCACGCCCTGGGCCGGCAACCGTTCACCCACGGCCAGAGCGGCCTTGGCAAAGGCTTCATCAAAGCTGTCGCCCAACCCCATCACCTCACCGGTGGATTTCATTTCCGGCCCGAGGATCGGGTCCACGGCCGGGAATTTGTTGAACGGGAACACGGACTCTTTAACGGCGTAGTAGGCCGGCACGATTTCCTGAGTAAAGTTCAGTTCTTTCAGGCTCTTGCCGGACATCACCCGGGCCGCAACCGCGGCCAGAGACACCCCGATAGCCTTGGACACAAACGGCACGGTCCGTGAGGCACGCGGGTTCACTTCGATCACGTAGATCTCACCATCCTGATAGGCCAGCTGCACGTTCATCAGGCCGATAACATCCAGCTCGATGGCCATTTTTTTCACGGCCTCGCGCATCTCGTCCTGCACCTGCTTGCTCAGGCTGTAGGGCGGCAGGGAGCAGGCGGAATCACCAGAGTGAACACCAGCCTGCTCAATGTGCTGCATGATACCGCCGATCACAACATCAGTGCCGTCACTGATCGCATCAATATCGACCTCGATGGCAGCATTCAGGAAGTGATCAAGCAGAACCGGGCTGTCATTGGAGACCAGCACCGCGTTACGCATGTAGCGCACCAGTTCGGTTTCGTCATAGACGATCTCCATGGCCCGGCCACCCAGCACGTACGACGGGCGCACCACCAGCGGGTAGCCAATCTCGCGGGCAGCCACGATGCCTTCCTCGTGGCTGCGCACAGTGGCGTTTTCCGGCTGCTTCAGACCCAGGCGCTGGATCATCTGCTGGAAGCGCTCGCGGTCTTCGGCGCGGTCAATGGCGTCCGGACTGGTGCCGATAATGGGCACACCGGCGGCTTCCAGGCCACGGGCCAGTTTCAGCGGAGTCTGACCGCCATACTGGACGATTACGCCCTTGGGCTTCTCGACGTTGATGATTTCCAGCACGTCTTCCAGGGTGATCGGCTCAAAATACAACCGGTCGGAGGTGTCGTAATCAGTCGACACGGTCTCCGGGTTGCAGTTGATCATGATGGTCTCGTAGCCATCCTCGCGCATGGCCAGGGCCGCGTGCACACAGCAGTAGTCGAATTCGATGCCCTGACCAATGCGGTTGGGGCCACCGCCGATGACCACAATCTTCTCGCGATCGCTCGGCTCTGCCTCGCACTCTTCCTCATAGGTGGAGTACATGTAGGCGGTATCGGAGGCAAATTCCGCCGCACAGGTATCCACGCGCTTGTACACCGGGCGGATGCCAAGATCATGGCGTAGCTTGCGCAGGCTGACTTCGGAAATGCCCAGCAGCTTGGCCAGGCGGGCATCGGAGAAGCCCTTGCGCTTGAGGCGGAACAGGGTGGCCTTGTCGATATCGGCCTTACCGGCCGACTTGAGGGCCTGTTCTTCGCGCACGATGTCCTCGATCTGCACCAGGTACCAGGGGTCTACCTTGGTATGGCGGAACACTTCGTCCACGGTCATGCCGGCGCGGAAGGCATCGCCAATGTACCAGATTCGCTCGGCACCAGGCACGTTCAACTCCCGGGTCAGGGTTTCGCGGCTGTTTTCGGAGTCCAGATCTTCCAGCTTTTCATCGAAGCCTTCGGAACCCACTTCCAGGCCACGCAATGCCTTTTGCACCGACTCCTGGAAGGTCCGACCAATGGCCATAACCTCACCCACAGACTTCATCTGGGTGGTCAGGCGGGCGTCGGCCTGGGGGAATTTTTCGAAGGTAAACCGGGGAATCTTGGTAACCACGTAATCAATGGACGGCTCGAACGAGGCCGGGGTGACGCCGCCGGTGATTTCGTTCTGCAGTTCATCAAGGGTGTAACCCACGGCCAGCTTGGCCGCCACCTTGGCGATCGGGAAGCCAGTGGCCTTGGACGCCAGCGCTGAGGAACGGGACACCCGGGGGTTCATCTCGATAACGACCATGCGGCCGGTGTCCGGATTGATGCCGAACTGGACGTTGGAGCCGCCGGTTTCCACACCGATTTCCCGCAGGACCGCCAGGGAGGCGTTCCGCATGATCTGGTATTCCTTGTCGGTGAGGGTCTGGGCCGGGGCCACCGTAATGGAATCACCGGTGTGCACGCCCATGGCGTCGAAGTTCTCGATGGCACAGACGATGATGCAGTTGTCGTTCTTGTCGCGAACAACTTCCATCTCGTACTCTTTCCAGCCGATCAGGGATTCGTCGATCAGCAGTTCGTTGGTCGGCGACAGGTCCAGGCCACGAGTACAGATTTCCTCGAACTCGTCCTTGTTGTAGGCGATACCACCGCCGGAACCACCCATGGTGAACGATGGACGGATGATGCACGGGAAACCGATGTCTTCGGAGATCTTCCAGGCTTCGTCCATGGAATGGGCGATGGCCGCGCGCGGGCACTCCAGACCGATTTTCTTCATGGCCTTGTCGAAGCGGTCGCGGTCTTCGGCCTTGTCGATGGTGTCAGCGTTAGCGCCGATCATTTCAACGCTATGCTTCTCCAACACGCCGTGCTTTTCCAGGTCCAGCGCACAGTTCAGTGCAGTCTGACCACCCATGGTGGGCAGCAGGGCGTCCGGCTTTTCCTTTTCGATGATCTTTTCGACCGTCTTCCAGGTGATCGGCTCGATGTAGGTGGCATCGGCCATGGCCGGGTCGGTCATGATGGTGGCCGGGTTGGAGTTCACCAGGATCACCCGGTAGCCCTCTTCGCGCAGCGCCTTACAGGCCTGGGCTCCGGAGTAGTCGAATTCGCACGCCTGCCCGATCACGATGGGGCCGGCGCCCAGGATCAGGATGCTTTTAATGTCGGTACGTTTTGGCATGTCTTGGTAAACCTGTCAGCAACTTTTGAATTCTTGCAGCGCGGTATTCAGCGCCGGTGAGCTATCGTTGATGGCCTTGCCCTCAGGCAGATCGCGCTTCCATCAGCTGGATAAACTCGTCAAACAGCGGAGCCACATCATGGGGCCCCGGGCTGGCTTCCGGGTGACCCTGGAAGCTGTAGGCCGGCTTATCGGTGCGGCGAATGCCCTGCAGAGTGCCGTCAAACAGCGATTTGTGAGTCGCTTCCACGTTGGCGGGCAGGGTTGTTTCATCCACAGCAAAGCCGTGGTTCTGACTGGTAATCATCACAGTGCCTTTGGCAATGTCCTGCACCGGATGGTTGGCACCGTGGTGGCCGTGGCCCATTTTCATGGTTTTTGCACCACTGGCCAGGGCCAGTAGCTGGTGGCCCAGGCAGATGCCGAATACCGGAATCTCGGTTTCCAGCACTTCCTGAATGGCCTTGATAGCATAGTCGCAGGGCTCGGGGTCGCCCGGGCCGTTGGACAGGAAGATGCCATCGGGGTTCATCGCCAGTACATCAGAGGCCGGGGTTTGCGCAGGCACGACGGTGATCTCGCAACCGCGGGCCGCGAGCATCCGCAGAATGTTGTATTTTACGCCGTAATCCCAGGCCACCACCTTGAACCTGTCTTCGGAGCGGTCACTGTAGCCGTTTACCAGATCCCACTCGGCCTGGTTCCACTGGTAGGCTTCGCTGCAGGTGACTTCTTTGGCCAGGTCCATGCCTTTGAGGCCGGGAAAGGCGTTAGCCAGTTCCAGTGCGCGTTCGGCAGTGGCGTTTTCACCAGCGACGATGGCCCCATGCTGGGAGCCCTTGTCCCGGAGGATGCGGGTCAGTCGGCGGGTGTCGATGTCCGCAATGCCAACAATGTTGTTGCTTCGCAGGTAGTCATCAAGGCTACCCTTGTTTCGCCAGCTGCTGGCGAGCAGGGGCAGATCCCGGATGATCAGGCCAGCGGCCTGGATGCGGTCGGATTCTACGTCTTCTTCGTTAACACCGGTGTTGCCAATGTGCGGATACGTCAGGGTAACGATCTGGCGGGAGTAGGACGGATCGGTCAGGATTTCCTGGTAGCCGGTCATGGCAGTGTTGAAAACTACCTCGCCGCTGGTTTCTCCGTCTGCGCCGATGGCGGTGCCGTAGAAGAGGCTTCCGTCTGCGAGTGCAAGGATTGCTGGTGTGCTCAAGGCTTGTATCCTCATCGAGTGGCGTAAGTTCGTCACGAACAGGAACGCAAGCGCATAATCTCAGGTTGCAAAAAAGCGAGACAAGGTAAAAACCCGGTCCCGCTTTTATAAACTTTTCAAAGGTACGCTTGGTGCAGTCAAATCGCCTTATTGTAAGCGATTTTGGCGTTTTTTGTCCACGCCGAATTGCTCTCGGCCTGACGCAAACTCCGGCCACGGAAGCAGGGCACCTTCCCGAAAACCGCTACGAGCACTTCCATGTGCGCTTCTCTCCGGCCATCCATGGCCTTCGAAATTTTCGGGAAGGTGCCCTGCTCCCGCAGCCTCTGAGTATGTAGCTCAACCTCAACTTTTCAGGTTCAGAACATCCTGCATGTCGTAAAGACCTGCCGCCTTACCCTTCAGCCACAACGCCGCACGCATGGCGCCTTTAGCAAACGTCATCCGGCTGCTCGCCTTGTGGGTAATCTCAATGCGCTCGCCCTCGGTGGCGAACAGAACGGTGTGATCGCCCACCACATCGCCGGCACGGATGGTTTCGAAGCCGATTTCCTTGCGGGTGCGTTCGCCGGTGAAGCCTTCGCGGCCATAGACCGCACACTCTTTCAGGTCGCGGCCGAGGGCATCAGCCACCACTTCGCCCATGCGCAGGGCAGTACCTGAGGGAGCGTCTTTTTTGTGGCGGTGGTGGGCTTCGATGATTTCCACGTCGTAGTCATCACCCAGGGTTCCGGCGGCGGTGCGCAGCAGGTTGAGGACGACGTTGACGCCCACGCTCATGTTGGGCGCAAAGACGACTGGAGCATTTTCAGCCGCCAGGGCCAGTTGCTCTTTTTCGGCGTCGGTCATGCCGGTGGTGCCGATCACCAGCATTTTGCCGTTGGCGCTGCAAAACTTCGCGTTTTCCAGGGTCAGGTCCGGGAAGGTGAAGTCCACCAGTACGTCGAAGTCGTCTTTGACGTCGTCCAGGCTGGCGGCCATTTTTACGCCGGTTTTGCCGATGCCGGTCATTTCACCGGCGTCGGCGCCAATCAGACTGCTGCCCGGCTCGACGATGGCAGCGCCGAGCTCAAGGCCTTCGGTACCGTCGACCGCTTCGATCAGCACTTTACCCATGCGCCCGGCGGCGCCGATGATCGCTACCCTCATCTGCTCTACCCTCAGAATTTCATTTCGTCGAAGAAGTTTTTCACACCCTCAAACCATGAGGTTTTCTTGGGGGCATGATGAGTTCCGTTGTTACCATCCAGGGTTTGCTGGAATTCTTCCAGCAGCTCCTTCTGGCGCTTGGTGAGATTCACCGGCGTTTCCACAATCACCCGGCACAACAAATCACCAGCCGGGCCACCGCGGACCGGGCTGACGCCTTTGTTACGCAGACGGAACAGTTTGCCAGTCTGGGTCTCAGGCGGAATCTTGAGCTTTACCCGACCATCCAGCGTTGGCACTTCCAGCTCGCCACCCAGGGTGGCGTCGACGATGCTGATGGGCACTTCGCAGTAAAGATTGCGACCGTCACGGGTGAAAATGGAATGCTCACGAACGGCGACCTGTACGTAAAGGTCTCCAGGAGGCCCTCCGTCTACACCCATCTCACCTTCGCCGGACAGGCGAATACGGTCGCCAGTATCAACACCTGGCGGCACCTTGACGGAGAGGGTTTTCTCCTGGCGCACCCGACCCTGGCCATGACAGCTCTTACACGGGTTCTTGATGATCTGGCCGGAGCCGCGACAGGTAGGACAGGCTTGCTGTACGGTGAAGAAGCCTTGCTGCATCCGTACCTGCCCCATGCCCTGACAGGTGCCGCAAGTTTCCGGGCGGGAGCCTTTTTCGGCGCCACTACCATCACAGGCTTCACATTCTTTATGGCCAGGGATGTTGATCTTGACGGTTTTGCCTTTAACGGCCTCTTCCAGATCCAGCTCCAGGGTGTAGCGCAGATCTGCACCGCGGGTGGTGCGGCCACGGCCTCCGCCACCAAAAATATCGCCGAACACATCACCAAAGATGTCAGAGAAGCTGGCGCCACCACCGCCAAAGCCGCCGCCGGCCTGACCGTCTACGCCGGCATGACCAAACTGGTCGTAGGCGGCGCGCTTACTGGAGTCCGCCAGGATTTCGTAGGCTTCGCTGGCCTCTTTGAATTTGTTCTCGGCATCTTTGTCATCCGGGTTACGGTCCGGGTGGTACTTCATCGCGAGCTTTCGATACGCCCGCTTAATTTCCTTTTCGTCCGCATCCCGGGAGATCCCGAGTACTTCGTAATAATCGCGCTTGGCCATGCTTCAAAACCCTGTTTTTATAACGAGGAAAACGCGAGCCCGGCCCGCGTTTCCCCAACTACTTGATGTACTTCGGAATTACTTCTTGTCGTCGTCTTTGACTTCCTCGAACTCGGCATCGACGGCGTCGTCAGCACTCTTGGCCTGACCTTCTTCCTGGCCACCGGCCTGCTGAGCCTGGTCGGCCTGATCCGCGTACATCTTCTGAGCCAGCTCAGAGGACACTTCGGTCAGCTTCTGAGTCTTGGCTTCGATCGCTTCCTTGTCAGAACCCTCGAGGGCCTCTTCCAGATCCTTGATGGCCGCCTCGATGGACTCCTTCTCGCTGTCGGAGACCTTGTCGCCGGCTTCACTCAGGGTCTTGCGCACGGCGTGTACCATGGCATCACCCTGGTTACGAGCCTGGACAAGCTCCTCGAACTTGCGGTCTTCCTCGGCATTGGCCTCGGCATCGCGAACCATCTTCTCGATCTCGTCATCGTTCAGACCAGAAGATGCCTTGATCACGATGGACTGTTCCTTGCCGGTCGCCTTGTCTTTGGCTGACACGTTCAGGATACCGTTGGCATCAATATCGAAAGTGACTTCGATCTGCGGCACGCCGCGCGGTGCCGGCGGAATGTCGGCCAGATCAAAACGCCCCAGAGACTTGTTCTGTGCCGCCTGCTTACGCTCACCCTGAACGACGTGAATGGTCACTGCAGTCTGGTTGTCATCCGCCGTAGAGAAGATCTGCGATTTCTTGGTCGGAATCGTGGTGTTCTTCTCGATCAGCGGAGTGGCCACGCCACCCATGGTTTCGATACCCAGGGTCAGCGGGGTTACGTCCAGCAGCAGTACGTCTTTCACGTCGCCAGACAGTACCGCGCCCTGAATCGCTGCACCCATGGCGACGGCCTCGTCCGGGTTCACGTCTTTACGGGGCTCTTTGCCGAAGAACTCTTTTACTTTCTCCTGCACCAGCGGCATACGAGTCTGACCACCGACCAGAATAACCTCGTCGATTTCACCAGCCTTCAGGCCCGCATCCTGAAGAGCAATCTTACAGGGCTCCAGGCTGCGCTGAACCAGGTCTTCCACCAGCGACTCCAGCTTGGCACGGGTCAGCTTCACGTTCATGTGCTTGGGACCAGACGCATCTGCAGTGATGTACGGCAGGTTTACGTCGGTCTGCTGGCTGCTGGAGAGCTCGATCTTGGCCTTCTCGGCCGCCTCTTTCAGACGCTGCATGGCCAGAGAGTCGCCGCGAAGATCGATGCCGGTGTCTTTCTTGAACTGGTCAGCCAGATATTCAATCACTTTCAGGTCGAAGTCTTCACCGCCCAGGAAGGTGTCACCGTTGGTGGCCAGTACTTCGAACTGGTGCTCGCCGTCTACGTCCGCAATTTCGATGATGGACAGATCGAAAGTACCACCCCCGAGGTCGTACACAGCGACGGTACGATCACCACTCTGCTTGTCCATGCCGTAGGCCAGGGCTGCGGCAGTCGGCTCGTTGATGATCCGCTTTACTTCCAGGCCGGCAATCTTGCCGGCATCCTTGGTGGCCTGGCGCTGGGAGTCGTTGAAGTAAGCCGGCACGGTGATAACCGCTTCGGTTACCTTTTCACCCAGGTAGTCTTCTGCAGTCTTCTTCATTTTCTTCAGAACTTCTGCAGACACCTGCGGCGGCGCCATTTTCTGACCCTTTACCTCAACCCAGGCGTCACCGTTGTCTGCCTTGGCGATTTTATAGGGCACCATCTTGATGTCTTTCTGAACCACGTCATCTTCAAAACGACGACCAATCAGTCGCTTGATGGCGTACAGAGTGTTATGCGGGTTGGTCACCGCCTGACGCTTGGCTGACTGGCCAACCAGAGTCTCGTTGTCATCGGTGTAGGCGATGATGGACGGGGTGGTGCGATCACCCTCTGCGTTTTCAATTACCTTTACCTTGTCGCCATCCATGATGGCCACACAGGAGTTTGTGGTTCCCAGGTCGATACCAATAATCTTGCTCATCGAATCACTCCAAATCTTTCTGAATGCTGTTCCGGAGAATGCCTACCCCGGCCTTTGCTGTTTAATCGCTATATTGGCGCTCTGCTCGACTTTTCAAGCCTGCTCGTCGATTTTTGGCGCATCTTCTGCCTTGGCCACTACGACCATGGCCGGACGAACCACCCGGCCATTAAGCAGATAACCTTTCTGCACAACCGCAACCACGCTGTTAGGCTCGGCATCCGGCGCCGGCACCATGGACATGGCTTCGTGCTGCTGCGGATCGAACGGCTCACCCACCGGGTTGAGTTGTTCAACGTTGAATTTCTTCAGGCTGTTCATGAACAGCGTCAGGGTCATTTCCACACCTTCGCGAATGGACCCAACCAGCTCGCCTGCGTTTTCGTGACCCTCGGTGCTTTCGACCGCCTTCTCCAGACTGTCGGCCACAGGCAACAGCTCTTTCACAAACTTCTCGAGCGCAAACTTGTGAGCTTTTTCCACATCAATCTCGGCCCGGCGACGGACATTCTGCATCTCCGCCTGTGCCCGCAAGGCCTGCTCCTGGTACTCCTGCAGTTTCTGCTGCAGCACATCCAGCTCGGAGCCCTGCTCCGGTGACTGCTCGGCATCCTGGTTACCTGCAGCCTGCTCTTTCGCCGCAGCTTCTGCTGCCTCGTTGCGTTCTTCTACCTGTTCGTTGCGCTTTTCGTCAGCACTCATGACAACTCCTGATAACGTTTTCACGGCCACGGAGGCCTGCAGAAATAACCACTCCCGCTTGTGCAGAAAGCAGGAAAGAATCGCTTTGCGAACCGATATGGGGCCCGCTTCCCGGGTTTCAACCGTCACCCACGCAATCTTTGATGTTTTCATCATTTCCTGTTTGCAAACCGGAAAAACCCTGTATATATTCACAGCAACTGTATAAACGAACAGTGGCCAGAGTTATTACTTGCTCAAGAACGAGCGGAGGTTGCGGCATGCTCACACAACTCACGGTATCGAACTACGCCATTGCAGAAAGGGTTGAACTCCAGTTCAACCGCGGTATGACAGCCCTGACTGGGGAAACCGGCGCCGGCAAGTCGATTGTGCTTGATGCCCTTGGCCTGGCCATGGGAGGCCGGGCCGATGCCGGCGCTGTTCGCCATGGCGCCAAGCGTGCCGACATTACCGCCAGCTTCGATATATCCCGCATCCCCGAAGCCCGGTTCTGGCTGGACAGCCATGAGCTGGACGACAAGGACGATTGCATCCTGCGCCGGACCATCAGCAAGGACGGCCGCTCCAAGGCATTCATTAATGGCCAGCCCTGCCCGCTGTCACAATTGAAAGAACTGGGCGGCCTGCTGATGGATATCCACAGTCAGCACCAGCATCAATCCCTGCTGCGTAAGGAAACCCACCGAAAGCTGCTGGACGAGTTCGCCGGCGCGGAAAGCCTGGCCGACGAAACCCGATCTGCATGGAAAGCCTGGCACCAGACGCGTCAGAAACTACAGCAACGCCAGCACAATGCTGATGAGGCCGAGGCCCGTTTACAGCTGCTGCGCTATCAGGTGGAAGAGCTGGACAGGTTGGCGCTGGGCGAGGACGAACAGACAACCCTGGAAGCCGAA
>Ga0208316_1000275_pt1 | contig 50697 bp, 71 predicted proteins | sample MalvireepMed_231_FD_184240 | JGI IMG/M metagenome (GOLD analysis project Ga0208316, IMG submission 184240) | Marine viral communities from the Global Malaspina Expedition - Malaspina viral metaG DeepMed_231 (SPAdes) (version 2) | ecosystem: Environmental > Aquatic > Marine > Oceanic | place... | reverse complement strand
TTATAATTTTTTCGTCAACCGTACCTTTACAGACAAGATCCAGATACGTAACTGAATGTTTTTGACCAATACGATGAGCGCGATCTTCCGACTGCAAGCGTTTTTCCAAGTCATAATTGTTTGAATAATAAATGACAGTAGTCGCCGCAGTGAGCGTAATGCCATAACCACCTGTCTGAGTATTGCCAAGAAAAAACCGTGTAGGAGAACTTCCATCCTGAAACTGTGATATAGCCTCAACACGTTCTTCATCTTTAGTGTCTCCGAAATATGTAACCAAAGAATCTTTGCCATAGGTCTTAGTTATTAAATCTCTTAATAAGAATACATCGTTACGATAATTAGCCCAAATTATAGCTTTACCCGACATCTCTTCTAGAGCTGCCATAAGTTCAGTTGAACGGTTGTTTTGAATTTGTACCAACTGCCCTTCGTCTGTTGGTAAAAAGCCGCATGAGATCTGGTGTAGTCTCAATAGCTGTACAAGCACGGTAGTGGTGGTAGCTTCGCCTTCCTCTAAGAAGGCTATTGCCGTTTGGCGCATCTGTTTATAGATTTTGCTTTGCGGCTTGGTCATTTCAAATTCTCGCCGCATGTAAATTTTATCTGGCAGGTCTAAGCATTCTTCTTTGGTTACGCGGTAACTAAATTCTTTTATTATATCGTGTAGCTCGTCAGTGTTTTTATACCCTGTTACCTGTTTAAAGTTTCTTCCACCAAAATGCGCGTCGTTTAAAATAGCGAACTTGTTTCTAAAGCTATAGTACGAACTAAAACCCAGTAGGTGTGGATTTAAAAAATCACACTGGCTAAATATATCTAAGGGAGATTTAGTAACTGGTGAACCTGTCAGTATCCTGCGGTACCGTGCAAACATACTAAGTTTAATCATAGCCTTGGTACGTTTGGCTGACGGTGTTTTGATAATGGTACTTTCGTCTACAGCCAACATACTTATCCGGGTGTTTAAAAATTTGTCTATTACCAAGTTTCCTTTTTTGGTAATTACCGCGTCAATGTTAATAACCAAAATGTTTAAATCGTCGTTTGGTTCAAACAACTTATTCAGTTGCGCCTTAACTCCCTTTGTTAATCTACTAGACCAGATACCAATACGAATGGGTATGTGCTCCGGCATGTGGGCAGGAATTTCTTTTGAAGACCAGTTCCTATAAACCCCTTTAGGTGCAACAATAATGAGTCCTTGTATTTTGCCAGCATCAAACAGCATGGCAGCATTATCCAATAGGACTTTAGACTTACCCGTACCCATTTCCATGAAGTAGGCGTATTCTATCTTATCCCAACTAAGGTCAAGTGCCACTAGTTGATGAGTATAGGGTTTAGTCTTGAACGGGTAATTCACGCTTTCTCAACCCTTTCTAACTTCTGAACGCATTATAGCAACTTAAACAGGTTGCGACAACTGGGACAATGTGGCGCTATACACCCGCGCGAGGAGAATTTTTTTCTAAGAAACTCCCACTGTAAATAACACTATACGAAAAACACGGCAATTCGTTCCAATACCTTGCCAATACCGGCAACTCATTGTTAATGTTAAAAAACTTTGTCAACGAATTGCTGAATTGGCGAATTGGCTGTTTTTATGAGAATTAAATTCGATTTTCTGATGGAATATTAGCCAATACGGTAATACCAAAGCTGGAAAGCTATAGTGGCCTTGGAGTTAGGACGAATTGGCAAGGTATTGTTTGCTGTTTCTAGCCAATACCTAGCAATACTCACTATTCAGATACAGCGTCCATTACCTTCTGCATCGCTTTAGAATCTAAACCCTTGCGAATACCTTTTATCACATCAACAGCAGCATCACTTCCTATATCAACAGCTTCACCACCTACGTCAATTGCTGTAGAAAGAATATGTCTACCTGTAGCCTCTAATTCTTCATTTGTAGGAAGAGGCAAATCTGAATTTTCTGGTGATTTTGATACATCTTTAAGAATACGCACATAAGCATTTCTTCGTACTTCTGGGCTAAGACTCATATCAAGCCCTCGTGTCATATTTTTAAGGTTTTTAGGATTAGAAAGATACTTAGCCCCGAGGCGCAGCGCAGCTAATTTTGTTATAATTCCAGGTATTCCAGAAGAACCCCTAAAGGCTCCTTCTACAGCCATTAGTGAACCCATACCCCCTAAAGTTACTCTTCGTTGTAAGAACGTAGATGGATCAGGAACTTTAAAACTTGCTGCCGCTTCTACAAGTCTAAAGAAATTTTTCAGATCTTTAACACCATAGTTGCTATATCGTAATACCTCTTCTAATACTTCATCGCCCCCGGCAGTACCAATCCCTAGTTTTTCTTTTAGAGCTGAGAATACATTTTTGTGGGGTTCTTCTAAGTATTTGGGATTTTGCAGAACATTATCCATATATTGACGAAAGTTTTTCTCAATTTGTTTTTGTCCAGTAATACGTCTTAGCTGTTGAATAGAATCAACAGAACGTAAATTAAAGAGATCACTAAACAATTCATCTTTTTCTTTTGAACCAGCTTTCTCCCAAGTCGCCTTAAATACATTTTTATCTACCCGACCAAACTTTTTACCTGTAGCTGAATCAAATTTTACTAGGCCCTTATTAAAGTAGGAATTAGCTTTCTTTAATGCCTTGGCGATCATTACGCCGGTAATAGCATCGGGGTCTGTAGAAGGCGCTCCATTTTTAAATTTCCCAGTAAAATTTAGTGCGGGACTATTTAAATCACCTTCCATGGCAGTTTTCATTGTTACGCCTTCTTCAACGCCTTCTTTAGATGAACCAAGTATTCTTCTGAGTTCCAGCATCTTTGCTTGATATTGAGTGGGTGTAATACGTTTTGGAAAATCAACAGCTTTTTGCGCCCATTCTAAAACAGTATCTTTTAAAATTTGGGGTTCGTCTGCTGAAGTACGGCCAGCCTCGGCCATTTGTGTAATCTTTTGGGCAGCTTCTCTGAGCCTGGTTGTTGGAATAAATGCTTGTTGTGCTTCTGGTAAGTGCTTTGTCTGATTAAAGAACTTACCGTAGAGTTTGCCAGAAGTATAATTAAAGAAATCCCATTTTTTACTTGCCCGATCTACCATTTCACGACTCAAGGTAGCAGACGTGCTAACAGTAGGAGCAAAGGAATCAAGCATGTCATATAAGCGATTATTTAAAGCAACATCAACATGTTCAGCTGACCGTTTGAACGGGCCTCCAACAAAAGGTATAACACCGAGAACTTTAGTTACGCCTTTAATTGTTTTTCTACCAGTAGCTTGAACGATACCAAACGGTACCCTATAGGCTTCAGCTAGAGATGCTAATTCTATGACTTTTGGATCAGCGGTTCCAAATAGTTTTCTAAACCCTAATTTAATCACTGCAGGAGGAACTCTCAGTAATGGACCAATTGCCTGTACATACCCTTCTGCTTTAGCTTCTCCTAACACTGCTCGTTCTGTTGGTTTTAGTGCTTTTTCTACTGTTGAAGGTACTGCTTCATAAAAGGGATCTTTTTGAAACCAACGCACTGCACCATCTATAGTATCAAATATAAGACTTCCACCAAGGGCTCCAGCAACACCACCACCTCTTATTCCTGCTTGTTTACCACGAGCAAGTCCAGCCCCTACAGCTTCACCAGCCATAGCACCAGCCGCTGTGAACGACTCACGCCCCACAGGCATACCTAAAACTCGTTCAGTTAGAGGTTTAAGTCCAAATTCACCTTCTGATCCTAAAGGAAGTTTGCTTCCTATTTGTTCTTCATAGTCTTGCAAAGAAAGTTCATCAGCAGCTCCAGGTGGAACCGCAACCAAACCTTCCTCTGGAATAGCCTTGGCCTCTGAGTCCCAAACGAAGGGGTCTATTCCAGGTTCTGTTGTAAAATCAGCTGCAAATGGATCTTGTTCGGCCATTTATTGAATACCCAATACTTTTTTAGCGGCTCCAGGACCATACCACTTATCGAAAAACCCTTGAACTTCAAGTGTAGGATTATTTTTTAATATTCCTATATGTTTTTTCCTTCTGGCGACATTCTTTTCTGCAGGAGTATCATCCCCTACTTTTCCTGGTTTTATTTTTCTTTTTTTAAGTTGTACTAGGAGGTTGGTTTGATCATCAATACTTCTCTGAAACATAGGAATAGCTTCTTCAAGCGCTGCGAAAATAGCGCGTTCGCTTGTAATAACTTTGTCAAATCCAAGAGCTTCTTCACCTTTTTCAATATCTTTAGAATTTATTCTACCCGCTCCTTTTACGGTTCTAGCATATTTATAAACAAGTGAATTTGTTAAAAACTTTGCAGCAGATAAATCTTTATTAAACCAGTCAACAACATCTGGTTCAACTTGTTTTGTGTCTATATCTCTTTTAAATTGATGGGCAAAACTAGTAAATTCAATAACTTCACCGGCCACAGCGTCTAATATATCGTGAATGTTCTGAATACCGCCTTTCATTTTAGCTACAACTCCAAGAAGTTGTTGAGTCCCACCCTGATCCTTTCGTAGTTTTTGTAGTCTTCGAATTAAAGCAATACCTTGACGACCAGAGTCAATTTTATTTTGTATCTTAACTGACGCACTTGCAGTAACTTTAGGTATCTGCACGTCGTATCTAACAAGACCCTTGTCTCTGGCGAGCCGCATATCTGCTGGATTATTTGTGTCTAATGTCACAGGTATACGAGTTTCAGGGTCCATAAAATTCGCCAGAGATGACTTAGGAGGAGTATTGACTTCAACTTTTTTGACAGAACCGTCTGGATTTTTTGTTACATGTACTGCAGATCCTGTTGCTCCAAATCGTTCAATAGCTTCTGGACCAAAAAATTCAGTAAGATCGGCATCAGACATTAGCTCTACTTTTTCATCAGGAGCTACGTCTGTGTAATTTGGATCTTGATACATTTTATCTAATTCTACTGAATCTGTTGAAACATCTACATAGTTAGGACCAGTTAGTCCTCTATTATCTTTTCTATAAAAACGCACAGTTTTTACTTCACCGGGTTCCCAGAGTTTTAGATCAACTTTTCCATTTTTATTTGTACTGTAGGTACCGCTATGTCTAGGACTACCACCCATTACTTCCTCTACATATGGTTGAGGAATACGGCCATTTGCTCCAAACACTTGTCCCGGTTCACCATAGCCCTTAAAGAGACTTTGAGCAGCGGCTCCAACCATACCGGCTCTTTCAGATGCTAGTATGTCTTCACGAAGTTCGCCCAAATTCTTAAGATTTTCAATTGTAATTTTTTCAGTTGCCAGTTCTGTTGCGGCTCTTGCTTGGGTTCCTTTTCTTACGTTGTCAAAGCCAGCGGCAACCGCGCCTAAAGTCTGGTCTCCTGTTTGGGCAGCGGCTCGCATTCCGGCACTGAAATCAGAAAGCCAATTCCAAAACGGCTGAACACTATCCGGGTCTTTAGTTCTACTTAACCGTTGCATAAGCCCCTTAATCTTTTTGTCTAGAACTTTAACCATCTGATTGCCGGTAGAAACAGGCGCAGCAATTTTTGGATCTGCATTCGGTGCTTTTGGATCAGTAGGAACTATTGTAACAGCGGCTGGTTGGAGTTGAGCACCGCCAACATGGGTATTCACACTTGTCTTTGGTATTTCTGTGTATTTTTCTATCGTAGTAACGTCTTTTAATGTGCCAGTGGTTGTAATATCTTCATAACTAACCGCTTGAGGTACCACTGTTCCATCTTCGTTTATTACTGCGGGTTCCAATACTGATGTTTCTGGTTCAGCGGTTGCTACCTCTGCCTCTGGCTCTATAACGGTTGCGGTTGCTGGTTCAGCGGTTGCCACAACTTCTGGCTCTGGCTCTATAACGGTTGCTGCCTCTGCCTCTGGCTCTATAGCGGTTGCTGCTTGTGCTCTTGCTAGTTCTGCTTCCCCCTGTTCTCTTTTTGCTTTTATAGCGTCTAATGCCGCTTGTATTTTTTCTTCTATTCTTTCTTTTTGCCCATCAGCAGGAGGAAGTATTTCTTGTCTGGCAAATTGCTCTGGCCCTGGACCTACTCCACCGGGTTCAGGAAGAATTTGGTTAGAAGCAAGCTGCGCTATTTCATTCATTAACTCTTGAGTGGGAGCATTAGGTTCCGGAAAGATAGGAGGAGGTCCTTGAGGTTCAGGAAGGATAGGACTAGGAACTGGTGCTTGTTGTTGCTGTGCTTGTGTGGCCTGATTCATAGCAATAAGTTTAGCTACTTCTGGGGGTAACTGGTTAGGATCCATTGGATCAGCTTGCGGCATTGGCTGATCTAAAGATCCAACAAAAGGTATAACACCAAGAGCTTGTGCTTGTGCTGCCTGATTTCTAGCAACAATATCAGTACGGCCCGTAAACCTTGCCTCTCGATCTTTCTGCACGGCACGAGTTTTATCTTGAAGAGATAAGAACCTATTCTCTGCGGTCTGTTGTGCCTTAACGGCTTGTTCCTGTTCTTGGTCACTTCTTTCTTGTCTTGCTAGTATTTGCTGAAGGGCCTGTTGAGACTGTTGTCTAGCTAGTGCTTCTCCGGCAAAAAAATCACCTGGAAACGGAGCTGTTGCCGAACCTGGAAGCGGAGCGGGAGGAAGACCACCCCCGGCCTGTGCCTGTCGGTGATACCCAGAAAAGGAATTTATTAGACTTCGTATTTTTTCACCAAAAGGCGTGAACCAATTCTCTTCCGTAAGAAGACTCTTCAACCTTTCTATTTTTTGGCCGGGGTCAGCTTCAGCCTCAACGGGTAAAGCCGACAACGGAGAAGGTTGAAGTATGTTTCTACCAATTTGTTGATAAGGGTTAGCCATTAACCGGTCATCCAGCCTTTAGCTGTGTCCCACAGGTTGCCCCATCCTTGTGCGGGACTCTGAGCTCCAGTACCGCTCGGTGTAGCAAAGAAATTACCGATACCGCTGGCAATACTCGCAATGTTCCCAAGGCCAGTCATGGGTGTATAACCACCGGGGCCACCAAAAACGTCTGTAGCTTCTGTAACCGTTTTTCCATAAGGTAAGTTAGCCAAGGCACCTTGTCTAACGTCAGCCATTTGGAAAGGCCAGTTAATCTCTGCTTTTTCTGTTCGAAGCAAGTCAGAAAGCTGAGCTTGATTTTGTGCTTGTTGAGCACCACCATAAGTAAAGCCAGCGCCAAGTTCTCTTCCTGTAAGGGCGGCTAAATTAGTAGCTCCCCCTAGAGCACTTTCTGCTGCTACACCTCGTGCAGCTAAATCCTTAAAATAATTAGGTACAGCTCTATCAAAGGCTTGTCGTTGTAAGTCAGCTTTTTGTCGTATTACAGAATCTGCTATTTGACCTTCCACAATACCACGGCGATTACCCCCAAAGGCACTATAACCTTGTGACCCCATAGCTCTAGCATCTGCTGCTATTTGGGCTTGTTGAGCAGCCCTATCAATTTCTCCACCCAGCGCATCAAGATATGGATTCATAAATGGAGTCAGCGCTCCAGGGTCAGTTATTCGTTGGCCCGCTAACCCTGTTAGATTTTGTAAAGCACCCGAAGCTGCAATACCGGCTTCTGTTCCACCGGGAGCACCGTAATATTCCTCAGCTCTACCTAAAGCGCCCACTTGTCCTGGAGTAAAAGGAGACACACCCGAAACAGAAGGTGGACGATAAGCCTGTTGTGAAAGTTGATCTACGAGTTGAATCTGTTCTCTAGCAAACTCGTCCAAATAGTCAGGTACCGTTGTTCCTGAAGTTCGGACTGTCGTTTGCGCCTCTTGGCTACGGTCTGGCTCTTTAAACCCCGTAAACTCTAATAAGCTATCTATCCAACTCATCTCATTTATCCTTTAGATTAATAGAGCGTACCAGAAATATCTATCTGATTTGGTGTTGGAGTTCCCTGCATAATCTTCCATAAATCTTCAAATTCTTTCGGTCCTTGGTCTATCCTAAGAGGTGCGGCACGAGCTGGCGCAATGAGCTGTAAAGGTGTAGTTGCGGCGGGTTGCTGTATGGGTGCAACGGGTTGCTGTGAAGCAACGGCACCCGCACGTGGATCAGGTCTAAATAGGTTTTGTATTGGACCTTTTACATATTGCTGAAAAACCTTTTTAGCATAGCCTTCCGGGTCTAAATGTATGTTTGAACTGGTATATACATCTCGAGGAACATTAAAAGAAGTATCTCTAGGTGATGTATCCCAACCAGCTAGTTTAGATAATGTTTGATTATCATCAAAGAAGGTATTATAAGCGTCTAACGCTCCTGTAGCAGCTCTGGCTATTGGTGCAAATCGTGAATACGGTCCAATCAAACTTAATGCACCGCCTACTGGATCACCCTTTGCTATGCCTGTACCTAGTCCATAGAGTGCGCCAAGTGCGGGATTTATAGCATAAGCAAGAGTACTTAGAACGGGCGCGTCGAAAGGGTCAAATTCTGTACCTTCATAAAAACCTTCATTAGGATCAAATTCTACAGGCGATTGAAAACCAAACAATCCAGCGATATCAGACCCTATGTCTTGACTGCCCTTATAAGCATCAATATAAGATTGTGCTAACGCATTTTGAGATAATGTAGAAGGAGCCAAATTGGTCGTTAATAAAGCCGGATCATGGCGACCTGTTCGAAACCCTGTTTTAAGGAGTTCCCTAATATCTTCACTTTGTTTTAGAGAAGGATCATCTAAAGAATGTACGCCATAACCAAACCGAGGCGCAAAACCCATTTCCTCTGGAGTTAGCCCACTCTTTTCTTGACCCGGTATTCCTATAATTCCACGAGCTATCATATCGGCATACGGGTCAGTTCTAACCATAGTTGCTGCGGCTTGACCCATATGCTGTTCAACTTGATCTTCAGTCATTTCCCCAGCATCAACTAAACCACTAAAGTCTTCCGGTGTGGGAAGAGAATCATCTTGTGGGTCGTCTTGACCATATTCCCCGCCACCGCCACCATCGTCACCATCACCGCCAAAGCAATAGTGCTTTAATTGATACTGGTCAAAACCATATGCTTCCAAAGGATTTGGATTAAACCAGCCGTCAGACCACATGCCTCTAGGGTTATACATGGACTATTTTAATCCCTAATTTATTAGGATTTTTTGCCCTGTGCCAATAAGCACGGTCAATGATGGGTTCAAACTTTTCCCTTAGGTAACGGATGATTTTTCTAGGGCTATAATCCATAGCTATTACATCTATGACCCAAAATTGGTCGCCGACATTCCAATCCGATGCCTGTAGTCGTCGCTGGCGTGTCACATACCCGAATGCCGTAGTGTTGGTAAGCCATGCCCACGAGACGAACCCTGCTGGCTTATTCTGAACCTTGAACAATTCAAACTGATTTAATTGTAGTGGCGGTACAACCAATCGCTTTAAATCAGTCACCGTATAACCTTTATGCGTGGGAGAATTTGCCATAAGGTCCACAACATCACAAAAGTCTTGTTGACTATAGGTTGGCTCGTTCAAATAACTTACAGCATTTAGCATAAGAGGTAAATCTGCTTATCTTCCTAAGAGACCACGGTCTTTCATTTGTGTAATCAATGTACCTAAAACATCAGCCACTTCAGCAAGGGTTGTAGAATCTGCATCAAGTACGGTATCGGCTGTTACATTGCTTACTTGCCAGCCTTCTCCAATAGCCCGTGATAAAAGCTGGTGAATTAAATCCAGACGATCAATAAGCTGTATCATATAATCAGGTTCATAGGTTTCAGGCGGTGTTGGTAACGGACCAATTGTACCAATAGTTGTATCTATAGTCATCGTTTACCATCCGCCGTGAATTGGAACCGAGTATGCCCAAATCGCCAATATGTTTGTCCTGTAGAACTTACCTTTAAACGAAGCTGTCGGCCCTTTGCCCGTAGGCTAAGTTTTTCCGTCGTTGAGAATAAATCATACGGACCTTTTGTAACTTCAGTTGAATTGGGGTACTTACGAGTATACAGTGTAATTTGCGGTGTGCCAGATACATCCGGAATAACTTTATCTACCAACAGCATGGCATCACCGGCTTCACCTAATTCTAAAGCGCCACACTCAACATAACTGGTTATATCAGAACCGTTGTCGCTTCTACCGTTTTCTTGATAATAGACATTGCCGCTAGAATCAGTAGTAGTTGGGAATAACAGCCAGTCTTCATCATCAATCCAAACATTTCGATCTAAGCTGCCGACAAACCATTCATTTGTCGTATAATTAAGAGCCACATAACGATCAGGACTCGTAGCTTCAGAGCTAGGGTAAAACCACCAGATTTCTGTAAACTTACGATTCGTCCCACCAAAGGAAATATTTTGGAAATCATCATTTAAATCGTCAAAAACGAAATCACGAACAGGACAAGGAATCGGTTGAACTCTTCCAGAATAAATATAAAAATGTCCACAGCCCATCCAATACACAGCACCATTAATTTCTACTGCCGCGTTTTGTCCTACGGGCGCACAAGAAGTTGCTATAGCTCTAAATCCAAAGGTATACGGAGGACCTTGAAAAACCATACCGAACAGAGCTTCATCAGTAAAAATTAAAATCTGATCTCTTGTCTGTTGAATAGCTATAACTCTATGTCCTACTTCCAACCGCTGTGACCCAGCCGTATTGGTAGCCGAAGCCGACCATGTAGTATTAGCCTCTTGGCTTGACCACTTTACTAAAAGTGGATCATCATCAGCACCAAAACAGATAACATGCCTATCTGGAACAGAAACCAGACTCAATAAAGCGTTAGTAGGCGCATTACTAAGTGCAATAGCTCTTGTATCTGTACCGTTTGTTGCATCCCATATATAGGTACCGCCATCACGACGAGTAGCTATTAAATCTTCGCCCCATAAAGTAAATGACCACAACGAGGGTTCTAATACAACCGTAGAAGAAGAAACAGCCGCCGCAGAACCCCAACCAGATATTAAGGTCGCCTTGCCAGCAGAACCATAGGAAGTGAAACTAGACGTATTGGTACCAGACAATTCAAACGTGTTAGTCGTTACATTGGCTGTAGTGTAATAGTTACCATTAACCTCAACCATTCCAACCACTTCGGTTAATTTTACTAAATCACCGTTACTAAATCCATGTGCGGTAGCGGTAACAACTCCTGGATTAGCTTGTGTAAGACCACTTACAGTTTTTTGCGTGATAGGTGAACCTTCACGATAACTGCCCCATGTATCTATACCCCAACCAAGACCTCTTGCTCCAGGTTCAGCACCATTAGAAATCAAATAAGTAGCGGTTACACTACTACCTCCAGTAGCAGTGCTAGAAGCATTACTAGAAAATGTGATGGTATAGGTATTTTCATCTACAAAAGTTAAAACAAATTCACCTGTAATTGTTATTCCACCTACAGCACTTGACCCAGTAAATACAACATAGTCTCCATCATTTGCACCATGAGCAACATCTGCCACTGAGACTGTGGGACTACCGCTTGAAGTTGTGAAAGGATTGGTTAAACTTGCCGTAGCACGAATTGGCGTTATGTCATAAATTGTATCGTTAAAAACTAAATGAATCTTCTTTTCTGTACCTATAGCTAAAAGTTGATCTCCATTTAAATTACTCCAAGCCTGTAATTGACTGGGTATACCAGTAGCAGACCAGTTTGCTTCTTTTAGCCACCCTCCAATCGGTTCGGGCAACCCTTGTTGAAACCTAACTTTATCACTATCAATCCATTTACCGTCTATAGCGTAATCAGAACGATCTTTAAATACACCTCCTGGAATTTTTAATTTTTGAAGCGGCATATTTTTAACCTACGCTAGAAAAAGTTTCTGTTCAGTCGCTCGTCTTAAAACCAAGCCTTTTAAGATTTTTCCACCAGCCCTACGCCATTTGGGAAATTCATTGGCAGCGCCTTCATAATCTCCCCGATTTAATTTAGCCCTAAGAGTACTTGACTGTAAATTTCCACTCCCCAAATTATAAACAAAGGAGCATAACGCGCTGAATTCATTTTCATTCAACTTAACTTTAATTAAATTTTTGACCGAGCTTTCTGCTGACTGGACATCTTTTTTGAGGAGTTCTTCCCCTTCTTCTTTCGTAATGGCGGCTGTTGTGAGCTTGATTCTCTTTCTATTTTTACCTCTGGTGCTGCCGTATCCAATCGTAGGAATCCCCGCAGGACAGAGATAAGCCTTTGAATGAAAACCTTCAAACTGTTTAATAATTTTGAGACCAGTTTCATTGCAATTCATATATTTCTTTTATGTCTTCTGGGTTAAAGCCTAAATGGCCCATATGCTCAACAAATTTTTCAGCACTAATAGCATCATATTCAAATTTGTTGATTGTATTGGTTACTAACGAATCCCAAAAAATCCTACTGTCTACAACATTGTTTCTTGACATTTATTTTTTACCCCTTGCTATTGCTCTTCCACCGAACCAGAAACTGATGACGGCGGCGAATAGTGCTTTTGTATCTTCGTCCCAGATAAGTCCGGCCGCATCCAATCCAGATACCCCTTGGGCAGTGAGACTAAGATAGGCGGCGACCTCAACGAAAACGAACAGGAGGAAAAAAGAATAAGTAATGACAGGGCGAACGCTACCTCGAAGCCCGTCGATCCAGGGAACTCCCACCGGCTGCATAGATTTTTGAAGCGCCTCAACCTCTCTAATATCTGCTTCAACATTGATTGCCTCCAATTTCTGCGAAGCTGCTTCTTTCTGCTGACGTACTTGTACTTCCATGACCGCGAGTTCATGTTTCTTATCTTGCTTATCTTGAAAAAAGTCCATGACTTTAGGTAGAAAAGAAGTACCAAAACCAAGAAGTGATCCGACTAAACTAAGCATCCTTATTTCCTTACCATAGTCCTAACCGTCCTGAATGAATAATTGTATATATGATAAAAGTTATAGCCAATAGGGCAACAACACTTCTTCTTTCTGACTGCCACATCATACACCCTCCGGTGGTTTAGCAGTAGCCCAACTCGTACCATATCCTAAGATACACGAGACTAATTCAGGGTTTGTTATGACAAGTGTCCAAGTTCCACGTTCTGATTTAAAAAGGTTGGCGATGTATTTGCCTTGGCCTGTGGCGAGTACACCCGCTGCCACTTGTGTCTCACGATACTGGTCAAATAAAACTCGCGACATTACAGGATAGGGAAAACATTGCATATTTGCTGGCATCAGCAAAGGAGCATCACCGTCCTTATTGACAGCCTCCTCCTTTGTTTCTACCGTCGTGCAACCCAAAACAAGAAGAAGAGATATAGCAGCAACCCACTTCATTAATCGACCTTTGGATGTTTATCATTGTGCATACGACGAACGGCTGTCACTTCACGTTCCAAGGACTTCAGCCTTTCTTCAATAGCACCATCACGTTCAGATGACTTTTTCAACGCGTCTGGCGATAGTATCATCGTAATTGTTTTAAGCTGATTACGCTGTACCGCCTCTCCAGCTTCCACGGTATCCATACGGAGTTCAATCGACTGTAACGCCTTACTGATTTTAGTAATGGTTCTTTGGGCCTGGGCCAGTTGGCTCTTGATCATAGCCCAACCGCTGGCTAAACCGACTAAGACGGTGCCAAAAGTTAGCAATTCTCTGGCACCTAGCTCCATGATCAACCCCTGTAAACCATCCCCAGTAGAAGAATGATTGTAGTAGCGGCTGTGCTAATAACAATCGTCTCGAGGCGTTTAATCCTACTGATGGTGGTTTGAAACTGGGACTCGATTTGCGTGTATCGGAGAGCGCACACTTCCTCATGTGTGTTGAGTTCTGCTGCATTTTTTTGCAACGCCTTATCGACAAGGTCAATACGTTGAAGCATATCGATGTTTGGAGTGTGTGTCGGCATCACCTAGCTCTTGCTTGTGATGAACCGGAGCCGCCGAATGGATTCTCTGCGAAGGCAGCATATATCATCGTTTTGCCGCTTTCGTTTGTACTCGTACTTACGGTACGGATCTTAAAACCGTTTGATAAAAGGTCTATATCCGCATTGTTATAGCCTTCTGCGTTAGTTATATCCGCATTCAAATCACGAGTGTTAGGGTTATAAGTCCTTCGTTTGTTGTCATAAATATGCCAAGTCCCTCCAGCAGCATCCGACTCCTTAATCATTACCCATGTTGGCGCAAATCCAAGAAAGACAACTGGCCCGTCATTAGCCTGATTTCCAATATAGCTTCCGAAACTGGAATATCCTTCTACACCTGCCCAACAATAGGCAACAAAGGCATCGCCACTGCCATTTACATCATTATGACTGCCGAGACTAAAAACAGTAGAGGTAGGCGCTGTGTCATTCCACACCGTGGCATCATCGACTAGGGCTCCATTTGTATCTAGCACAAGATAATCAGTCTGTGGATCTGATGACCCAGCTGAATGATAGACCTTCCATGATCGGGCCGCATCCCGACACTTAACCAAGATCATATCAGGAGCTGCGCTTAATCCGTGGCCAACTGTAGCATTTGCTCCTGTGCCAGTATAAGTTGCTATACTGAAACCAGCCGTGGCATTTGCATTAACTGTAGCAGTTATTGTTCCATTTGAGTTACTTGAACCACCATACGTACCACCAACCCAGCACCAACCAACATAATTATTAGAAGCGTGGTTTGTTCTCAACGCATTATTCATCTTCATATGATCAGATGATGGCGCATCAATCTCACCACTAACACTTTCAACTAAAGAACTGTTAGTGTAAATAATAGCGTGAGTCTCTCCACCGCCACCACCTATGCGGAGGTCGTCAGCTATATCATGATCTGCGGCATTTGTTCTATTCTTAACCCATTGCATAAATCCAGTAGAGGTTAGATCCACCGGCAATGTGTCACCAACTTCAACGTCATTACCACCATCACCAGCCCATGTTTGAACCTGAAAATGGAGTCTTGGATCAAGGATAGCTGGGGCTGGTAAGTGGGCTGTACAAACCGGATTAAACCCGGAAGGAATTGTTCCTTCAAAATCTGTGGGATCAGTTCTAAGAGTGACAACGTGCCGATTGCTGCCACCTCCCGCAACTACAAACAACGAAACGAGATCACAGGTATTTACGGCCGAAAATGCTGGGTTGGATCCTGCTGCGGGGTCGCCGCTGTTTGCCCATGTGTCATTAACGCCGAACCACACTTTGCTGCTTTTAACTGCGATTTGATAATAGTCACTAATAGAAAGCGCACTGACAGCCGTCGGGGAAGCTTCCGAGCCAGATGCATCATTCATGGTGCCTCCAGAGGCTAGCGCCCAGTATATATTGGTTCCCGTCCCAGGGCTGCCTTCTCCATTCTGATAGTCAGCACTTGCAACATCCACAATTCCAAAACTCGAACCGTTTGATCCCATTACATTACTGTCAATATGAAGTTCTGCATAGAAACCATCAGAACTAGTTGGATCCCAAGCGATGTTTGTGCCAAATGCTTCATCTCCTTGATCTCCCTGGTTTGTTAAATTTCCGTTCCGCAGTTCACAATCAGTAGGTGTAATTGGCAGCATAACGGCGTAATTGCCAATATCATTATCAGCATCATCCGTGGGCGAATCTTTTCTTTTGTCGTTGGCAGCTAGGCCACTCTCTGTCCAATCAGTACCACCAAAAGCATCGTTACCAAGATTGGAACTATCCTCAAAATTAAATAAGAAGCCGTTGGTTCCTGGCGTTAGTTTGCTTATGTCTTTAGGCATCCAATTGCCATAGTCATCGTCCGCTCCAAAATCAGTAATAGCATGATCGCCGTTCTGGATAGATACTCCATTAAGTCCAAACATCTGTGCTGAATAATAGTCAGCATATTGAGCACCCCCTACAGTCCGGCCGATATACTGGGCCTGGGTACTGAAGAAATCACTATCGCCATTCTGTGTAGGAGCATTATCTGTGCCAAAATTTGTAATCTCAGTACCATTAACGAACAGTCGCATCCGGTCACCGGCTGTACCATCAGCACTCTCAAAAGAAGCTACGATTTGCATCCAGGCCGTAGGATCACGAAATACTTGAGTTGTTGTAAGTCGGCCGTTACCAGTGCCATCTTGCCAATCAATTTTATCGGCGTTGTCAAATCTGATACTGCTGGAATCATCAGGGCCTGAAGACATAATCATCCTAGAGAGGCCGAAGTTACACAGCTTAAACCAACCCCCGATAATAAATCGGTCAAGATTCCCCGCTGAGCCAGGTGTAATTGTCATATGTGCAGAATCGTCATCGTTAAACCGACAACTCTGCTCAATCGTATAAGCGCTAGGCTCACCAAACCCATCGGTAGATAATCCTATAGAAGACGGAATAATAAGCATTAAGCGTCATTCCCTGCGTCAGTAGTTACATCAAGTTTTACACCATGCAGCCTAGCATCTACTGCCATAGTATCATTACTATCTGAAACATCCCTAAATACCCTAAAGATAACTAAATCTTCAGCAGCAGGAGAACCGGCAACCGTTACAGCAGAAGTTGCAGCAGAAACAAAAACATCATCAGTAGTACCTCCGGTATCATCTACAACTATGGCAGTTCCCCAGCTTGCATCCAAGGCATCACTATCCCCGTATGCAATACCTTGTATTGCCCACGAAACACCGAAATTGGTAGATGTAGAAGCGTGTGACCAATAAAACTTAGCTGTTATCGTACCTTCATTCCAAGACTTTGGCATAGGTACCTGAAATTGCACATATTCATCTGTACTAGTATCAAAATCCCAGGTTTTTAACATCACTTTATTAGTGCTGGTTTCCGTTGCTCCTGCAGCAGCTCCGTTTGTTGATGCTGTATACATCCCCGAAGCAGGAATAGGAATAGAATGAACACCCGCTAAAGCAACAGCAGTAGAACCAGATTTAACTTTTCCCGTTCCTTTTGGTATAAGCTCAACATCAATGTTGCTGTCACCACCAGTTGCTTCTAACTGTGGACCGCTGCCTGAAGCAGCATTTGAAACGGTAAATTCATTAACAGCAGAGGCTACTGTCGTATAAATAGTAAGTTCATTACCATTGGTATCTAGGAGTGTAGTTCCATCATTGGTAATGCCTAGTGAATGAGCTTCTACATTAGTACCATCACAAAAAACTAATTGCACACCACCTTGAGGGATAATGACACCAGTTCCACCAGAGGTTTTAGCAGTTAGAGTGTATGCGCCAGCATTCGTATTCCAAAAAAGATAGGTTTTGGTTCTACCTGGAACAATAACAGACCGATTACCTGTAAGCGTTCCACTAGTTTTAATAATGGCCACATGCGATTCACTGGTGTTGGAACCATCATTATGTTCGGTATATTGAGTATCGTCTAGTGTATAGTCAGAACCCGTTACTGCAATATTTGACATTCCAGCAATGGCCTCTTCAATACGAGACATTGCCGTATTGGCTTTTGTTCCCCATGTCGTGGCGTTTTCGCCCGTGGTTTGTTTTTCAAACTTTAGGAGATCTGATGCTGTTGAGGCCATGATCTAACTCCTTACGCTAGTCGAATCAAAGCGTTACTAGAATCAGCCGCAGGGAAAGTTACGGTAAATGTCCCATTCGTTACGGTGTAATCGCCGCCAAAAGCAAGAACACAGACCGCTTTATTGCTGGCAGAAGTATTATAAATTAACGCTCCGTTTGCAGTAAAACTAGCACTGGTCCAACTTGGATCAGCGAAATCTACATACACCGTCGTTCCAGTGGTTGCTATCGCACCACCCGATAAAGCCACACCACCAGCTGAATAAGCAGAGCCTGAAGTATTCGAAATTTCATTAGAAGACGAATACGCGGTTGTGGCTGCACTTAAAGTCACACTGCTGGTGAAAAGTGCGATTTTAAATGTGTCCGTATTCATATCGTGCTCTTTATTCAAAAGCTCCGCTTTGAATGACGTACACAACGCTTGAGTAATTGCCATGAGATTACACTCCTATTGAATCTCTTGATAGTTGCCTTGTACTTCTGTACTTAATTTTTGAGCTTCTGCTTCATAGTCTCCACGCAATTCCGTTCTCATTTGTGGATCACGATTTAGAAATATACCAGATTCATACAGAGCAGCCTTAAACAATATATTCGGGTGATTTACACTCAAATATGTTGATGTGTTACTAGCACTTAATCTCGTCGGTATTCTAGTATATTTTAACGTGTATGAAAAATTTGTATTTGGGATTGGTCCAACCAAAAAAGTTGTCCCACTGGTTGTGGCAGTCTGTAGTGCATAAAACTTAGGAGTCCCTGTATTTGTAGAAATCCAATAATCTTCTATATATTCATCAGTTCGTTGTTCCAAGAATGTCTTTACATTACTAATTGTCATATATAAATAGCGAATAGCTCTGATATCAGTAGCTGTAGTTGTAAATGAATTGTTGCCACTAGTCATCGTTCCTGTTTCTGATGTCCTGAAATTTAAAAGGCCAGGAATACTATGAAATACTCTATCTTCCCCACGCGCAATGATATCAGGGATTGCTGCAGAAAATTCAGAAGAATCATCTTCATTCCAATCTTGTAAAAGAGCTAACACTTCAGCATAAGTGCTCATTTAATGCCCCCAAGTCTGATAGCCCCATTCATCCTGACCCCAACCATCCCGATCAATGGATTCACTACCCAAGGCCGTAGTAATTTCAAAGCCGGTTTCAATAGCAGCGGCTTGCGGGGTTTCATTACCAAGGGCAAATGTAGTTTGAACACCTGTTGCAGAAAGTATCGTATCTGATCTAAGTGACTCACTGCCCAGCGAAGTGGTAATCGCAAAGCCTGTTTCAACAACCGTACTGGAAACAATAAGTGACTCACTACCCAGCGAAGTGGTGATCGCAAAGCCGGTTGAGGTAACAATAACTCCCGTAAAGATACTGATTGTGCCAAGGGCTGAAGTAATCTCAAGGCCACTCGGTGTTGCGGCCAAAACAACTGTCTCAGTGCCAAGGGCTGAAGTAATCTCAAGGCCCGTTTCTGTAAGAATTGTGTCAGCCCTAACCAGTTTAGAACCGTCTGTTCCCAAAAGTGATGCGATAGTAACCCCATTGAGAATAACAGCCCTTGCATCTTCTCTTTCATTAGCCCCTGCTCGACTGAAACGTAACGCTTCGCCATCAAACGCGGTAACTGGAGATAATGAAGGATGTTTAATATCCCAGCACTCGGGGCAAGATCTAACCCCATTCCATTCTGGCCTAAGTTCCAAATATGGGTAGGACAAGCCGCACTTGTCACATATCGCTTGAGCATAAACACCTGTTGCATATCGAGCCATATTTTTTCACAACTATGTCGGAATAATCCGTAATGCTGCTTTTTCACCCTCTTCATCAGAAGCAAAGCCAAAAGAAGTTTCTGCTTGGCTTACTAACATTCCAATTCTAGTTTCAGGGACACCAGGAAGTTTCAAACTAAGTTTTGCCGCTAACCCTGAACACATGGCTTCTGTCCAACGGTAAGGAATATCAGCATCTTCAAACCCAGCCGTAATGTCTTCTATCTGTGCTAAAGACCAATAAATAATCGTATCCGTAGAATTTTCTGGAACAGGCCAAAGATAAATTTGAGGAGTATACTGTCTATCAAAAAAGTATTGATTAGGTTTTCCTTCAGTTGTTTTAGTAGCCTGAGCATGATAATCAGTCATAGACAACCGCGTTAAAATCGTATCATTATTATCCCTGCGTAACACAGCCGTAAGAATATCTATGGTTCCAACAGGAAGAGTATATGTGCGAGTAGATTCTGTTAAAGTAAGTGTAGCCTCTGTGGTTGTCCAATAATTAATCCCACGAACAGCCCACTCACTAAATAGAAGATTTAAACTACGTCTAGCCGATACAGCAACCTTACGATCAATTAAAGAAGGATCTAACCCACAGCGTTCACAGGCTTCGGTTACTATTTCTTCTACCTCTGGCCTATATGTAACTGTTCCAGAAGTCGCCATTATTAAGCCTTCTTAATCAGCTCAATGATTATGCTGTATGTATCCCCACTTGTATGATTTCTTGTAGTAAACAAAACATCTCCATTTACGCCGCCCCCGGCATTGTTTTGTAATCCACCGAAACTACGAAAATCCAAATGACCAGCGCCATTATTACCACCAACAGATAAAGCTAAAACATTCGTAGAAGCGTTCCACAGAATATCAACATTTATTCCGTCAATAGACCACCAAATTTGACTTATTTTGAGATCAGTTGAAGTGGCTGCACCGCCAGGACCGCCCATGCTAGATAATGCACTAGCGTCTACTTTTGTAACAGCCGATTCACCAGTGCCATCAGAAACATTGGTAAACGCCATTACAGTCGTTCTAGGTCCATCCACTAATGTTTGAGAAGTAACTGCGTCTGCCATGAAACTACTCCTTTAGGGAGAGGAGGAAAATTAATTTCCCCCGCCCTATGAAAAAGGTTATGGATTTAGATCAAGATTCTTTTGCCCAAACCCCTTGAACATCTGTAACTTGCCATGCAGTTACATCACCATTCATAGCTTGAATTTTAATGTAGTCCCCTTTCTTGGCGGTAGCTTTGGTATTTATTACATCCTTATCGTCAGTAGAAGAACCTTTGTAAGTAATACCGTCACTACTATTAGGACTAATGGTTAGCGTATTTTGAAAATCTTCTGCCGTGTTCACAAAAGTAAAAACATTGCCAACCGCAATGCCAGGAAGTGTGAAAACTACGCCATCAGTTTTGCTGGTAAAGGTTTTACCGGAGTCATCAGAAATAACTACGGTGTAGCTAGATTCCTTGGCTGCAATGTTGCCGCCAGATTTTGAAGAACCTACTAGAACAGGACCGGAAAAGTGAGTTGCCATAACATTTTACTCCATCAAATACAGGTGATAAAAAGGTGCAACCTTGCACAAATAAGAAATACACGCATTCTATGGTTAAGGCAAGAAGAACCCTCCAGCCAAGGGGTTTAGCTGGAGGGGTCCATCCGGCGCTTAATGGGAGGGAATTATGCGCCAGGAGTTCCGAAGATGCCTCTCCAATCAGTCCAACCGAAGCTGTACCGTTCAGAGGTTTTATATCGGATATTCCCGGTCTCAAAATCACCTTCCATTCCTCTGGTTAACGCACGACGCTGGAACATTTTCAAACCGTCTGGCACATCTGTCATGACAAACCAGGCGTCTGTGTCGTTGAGTCGATTATTAACCGTGTAGCCTTGCGGGAGGAAACCAGCAGAACGCACCGCGTTAATGTCGTTATCAGCCGTAGCTGTACGAAGCGTTGATGCTGTCAATCTTTCCGCAATAAAAGCCAGAGCAGTCGGGATAACAAGTTTTGTCCCCATAGCCGCAATCGGAATACCCCGATCATCGTCCATATTGGAGATATTAATCAACACTTGTTCCAAACTGGTTTCAGTCAGGTCAGCTGCGGTAGCCAAAATATTAGATTGATTACCGGCACCTGTCGGGTGAGTAGTTACACCAAGGTACTGACCATCGCCGCCAGTGCCAGATGTAAACATGTTGTTTAGGATAGTAGAAGCTTTGATCTCTTTCGTATGTACCATACTACGAGCCAAGGCTTTTACATATCGCTGACCAATTGAACCATATTGACCATCCTCTTCAGCTTCTTCCGTAATAGAAAAGGCCAAAGCAATAGTCTCATGGTTATACCGAGCCGTCCAGAGTTCAGCAGCCGTATCGTATGCGACCGCACTGCCTTCCGCTTTTACGGAAGCAGCTCCGAAACCTTCAAGCAGATTATCTTCCTCAAACGCTTTTGAAGAAGTATTCTGTGCAAAGATTTCTTTCCACTGTTCTGGATAGCGTGAATGCTCAAGACCAAAAAGAGTATTAAGTCCAGGCTCAAGCTGTTTAGCAAACAGTGCTCTATTCATGGCCATTGCTTAATTCTCCTTTACACGCCCGGAGTAGCGTCATCAGCGCCCGTTAGTTCATGCTCATAAGGCTGAACGATGAGATTTACGTTCGTGCCATAAGCATTGTCCGGGGCTTCAATTTTACCCAAGACACGGAACCCTGCTGTGCCAGTACCCGTAGAGCCATTAAGTTCATGTGCTGAAAGGCCCGTTGTAGTCGAACCCGTACCAGCAACATGATCACCAAGAGTACCAACATCAGCTGCTACAGTTGATCCAGCAGACTGTACTCCAAAGAGCATATGTGGATCATCGTAAACATAAGCAGTGATATTGGTAGCCGTAGTACTCGCGGGCCAGTATTTTCCGTACTTCACTGACCCGTCTGAGGCCGTGTATTGTACTCCATCGAAAATGCCAATGTGTCTATCACCAGCAGCCGCTAGTTCAAGACCACCACCCGCTACGAGTTTAACAACATCACCGTGAAAGATGTTCGTACCGTAGGTTGAGGCAATGGTATAAGGACTAGTTCGTGCCATTGATCCACCGGCAAGATGACGGAGCGGCCAAAAGCCCCGAGGGGCATCTACATTTGCCATGTTTTTACTCCTTAATCATCAGCAATTTTTTGACCACGTGAAACGCTACTATGAAGGCTGCGATCAATGCCTGGACCTCCAGCACGTTCCACTTTGTTAAGATTCGATTCTACGAATTGATTCATATTCGCATTTTTACGAGCAAAATATGCAGTTCTTGCCGCAACTTTTCCTTCTGACATTTCGCACAGAATCATGCCTTCAACGCCAATTAATCCTTCCCATTGCCCGTGGGTAATGGTAGGTATTGGAAAGTCTTTGGGAACTGAATCAGCTGGACGAGGAGTCCAACCTTCGCGAAACCGTTTCATAGTGTGATGTGGTATTTCTTGCCCTAGGATCTGGGTAGATATCCATCTTTGCCGCATTCCATCCCTTGCAGGGGGAGCTTCCAACAAAGCCGGAGGTGACCACGTTTCGTCGCGAGATATGTCTTCTCGATCTGGATGATTTTTTTCAGCGGTGCGAGTAGTTCGAGCAATTGCCATTATGATAACTCCTGAATTTCTTTAGCGTAGGCTTTAAGTTGAGCTTCCGTTGTAAGACCTAATTCACGAGCCATGTTCAATTGATCTTTCGTTAACTGAATACGACCATCCTTTGAGCGGTTTCCAGAACGCTTTTTTCCTCCTGATGGAGAAGTAGGCGGTTTGGCTTTTTTGCTCACATGTTCCTTGTATAGCTCAGGGAATTTCTCTTGTAAACGATTATCTAACTCAGTGTAGTATTCAGAAGAATTCTTATCAAAGCCTTCTTGATCTAATTGGACGTCTATGGCCCTAGCATAGGCTGTTTCAGCAGAGTGTTCTGGAGCATTAAACCAAGGAGTTCTGCTCCACCAAGCATATGCCGCTTGTGGCACGTCAGGCTGTTGTTGTTGTGGACTTTCTTGCCGAACCTGCTGTTCTTGAATTCGTTGGTTTTCTGCTATTCGAGCCGTAGCCCTCATATCAGACATTTGTTCCGTCAAAGCTATTTGTTTCGCCGTATCCCCTTCTTCGGCCGCTTCCATAAGATCCTTTTTTACCTGTTCATATTTATCTTGAAAAGTTTCGACAACAGCTTGCTCTTGACCAGTTTCGATATTACCTAACCGATCTTGAAGCTGTTGTATTTGCTGATCTTTTATTGCTTCACGACGTTCTGCCTCATGGCGCTGTGCGGTTAGCTGATCAATGCGTTTTTGAACCCTAGTGGAAACAGGATCATCTTCTGGTTCGGGTTTTTCCTCCGGTTCGGGTTTTTCCTTCTCTTCTTCTGAGTCAATGATATCTATCAATTCTGATAAATCCGGCTCTTCCTCCGCTAAATCTTTAGCAAGAGCATCTTCTTCATCAGGTTCCCATGTTTCTTTTTCTTCTGCCATGATACTTCCTTTCTACGCGATTACGTCGCGATACGTTATTCAGGCGTAAACTTTTATTACAGTTGGATCTTGAACAACAGCAATAATTTCATCATCATTGATAAAACGGTATTCCTTATCCTGTATATCCATTCTAAATTGAGTGAATTTAGGAACAATAATCCAATCGCCAACTTTTGCCCAAGCGCCAGAAGACCAGGGCTTGCCAGTTTCACGATCTTTCCAAGCCATCGGTCCAACTGCTACCAACTTGGCGCAAATGCTCAGATAGTTTTCTGCTTCTATAGCCTGATCAGGCAAAAGAATACCACCGTCTGTTTTTTCTTTTGGTTTGGGCTTTTCAATCAAAAGTTTCCAACCTTGCGGCTGCGGTAATACTCCATTCATTTTGGTCATGCTTGGTCCTCCTCATTTAAAGTACGAACAGTTTCATCAATAGAGGTGATTGCCATTTCAATTCCCGATATAGTCCCCACTTTACGAGAATACTCAATGAAATCACCACAACCACCAGAACCCATGTGTTGTTCTATGAGTTCTTGTTCTTTACGCAAGTTTTCTTGTAGCTTGCGTAAAAATTCCCCTATAACCATACTTCTCTCACTTCTGTTGGTTGGTTTCTCTACTTCTGGTTAGCTATATCTTTCATAAAACCCGTCAATTTTTTATTAAGGGCTTTATTTTTTTCTGCAATTCTCAACAAGGCGTCTACAGCAGCTTTTTCTTTTGGGGGAAGAATAGTAAGATAATCTAAGGATTTAGCTAAACTCGGCTTGCCTATACCCTTCTGAGCTCCAGCTGTCAGAGCAAGATATAACCGACCTACTGCATCTTGCTTTTTTCGCTGACTCATTCCACCAAATATTTTTGGGAATTCCTTATTAGCAGCTTTCAAAAGCTGACTTGATAAATCTTCTGCTTGCCCACCGAGGGGTCCTCTGGCTCTAGGAGGAACAACATCTAATGCTGATTTTAACGCACGACTAGTTGGAGAATCATACCATTCACGACCAGTGCCTAAAGGAGGAGCTTTCGGTTGGGTAAGAAGATCTATCGGTGCTTGGTATTCCCCAGCCATTTTCCTAATGTGAGTGGCGAGCTCTGCTTCAGTCGGTGCTCTATTAAACTTTGATTCAAAGTTACTGATCAATTTTGGCAACCATGTCCCGGTTCCTGCTCGTCCTGGAGTTTCAGCAACTCCATATAAAACCCCAGAAGGTCTAGCTTGCATGTGTAAAACATCACCGGCAAGTTTATCAGTCTCCTTCAATACTGCTCCAGATGGAAGAGTTCCTCCAGGATGAGTATGAATATTTGTTCCATACTGCGACAATTTTTCTATATCACCAGCTTCAGCGGCGGCTTTTCTCCATTCACTAAATATTTCACCCTTTTTAATGTCGCGTCTAGGAACCGTCAGTTCGTTAGGTCGAACACCCCAACGATAATGAGGGCCTGGATTTGTTGGATAGGTTAAAGCACTAAATTCTTGTTCAGGAAAAGAAAACCGATTTACCCCTGCTTGCCCTTTAATTGATAATCCTTCTGGGGCCGCAAGACCCTTACCATATAAAGATTGAAATATACTCTGCAGCATCTTGGCGTCAAGTGTTATGCCTTTCTGTGCAGCCCACCTTTGAATCGCTGCGCCCAAATGCTTAGGAATGTGTGGAAGTGCCGTATATCCAACTTTCCGACGCGTTACTCCCCAAGGGTCTTGATTACCGGAAGGAACAGGTAAAGGTCTAACGGCTGGATCAACACGCAACCCTGATTGTTGTTGCATTAAAGCTCGGATGGCACGTTGTACCTCATCTGATAAACCGGGTTCTGGACCTCTACCTCCTCCTAATATATTTTCTAAAGAAATATCGGGTTCCAATTCATAACTCCCGGTTGGGGAGGGAGGAGCCTTGCGTCTCTCTATAGAATGTGGCATTAGACTTGGCCCCCGGTTTGCTCAGAAGCGATCAAGGTTAATGTTTCCTTGAACCCTTTATCTAACATTTTGGCTGCTTTTGCAAATTTTCTTGGAGAAAGGTCCTTTGGCATGATTTTTCTCCTAGTTAACCAGCTCTTTGCTGCGCGTATTTCAGCGGCGGTAAGTTGGTTACTTTTTGGCACGAACAGCCTTTGCAAGTGCTTTAATCAATTGTTCCATTTGTTCCTCAGTTTTAATAACACTATATGGCCCATCAAATCCACGTTCTAGCGGAGATAGTGCCTTATGGTCTATACCTTGCCGCAATGCACGAAGCAAATCATCGTTATGTTCTTTGGTCAATGGGCCACGATTTACAAGAGTGCTTAAATTTTCTTTTTGCTGTGCGGTTGCCCCCATCTTATTTGCTTCGCGTAAGGCTTCATCCTGCAATTTAAGTGCTAATTTTTCTTGTTCTGTTTTTGGCTTAATACCAAATGGATTACGAGAGCCAGGAGGCCGAAGTGTTACCGGTAATCGTGGTCCTGTTAGTTGCTTCATTAAGTTCCAAATTTTATCAACAGGTGCTGATTTTGCTTCTGGCGCTATAGCACCTAATGCTCCTCCTCCGAGTAATGCTGTTAAAGGATGTTTTAGTCCTTGCCAAGCAGCAGACATACCTTCACCTAAAAGTGAGTTACTAATGCTTGGAAGAAATTGAAGTCCTCCTTTAGCAATTTGGGTACCAATCAGACTCGCTGGACCAAGTGTTGCGGCTAACGCTGCACCTGTTGGATTACCTCTGCTTAATTCTTCAGCTCCAGTTAACTGCGACAAGCCTTTCGTTATCATTGAAGCTAAAGCGCCTCCTTGTGATAAAGGACTTAACGGGTCAGCTTGCCGGTTTCCATAAATAGCCTGTCGTTGACGTTCTTTAACGCCAGCCCAATAGTCCTCAAAAAAACCAGGACCAGAACTCTCTTTCCTAGGAAAATGCGTATGGCGTCTAGCTTCGTATGGCGTCATCTTGAATTTCTGCCTTGGCTTCATTAATAGCAATCTGTGAAGCCGCCTTTTCACGTTCTACATCTATTAGCGCATCAGCACGTTCACGGGCGAGTTGTATATCAGCCTCTGTTTTAAGAATTAACTGCTGAATTTCAGCATCAAGTTCTTTTTCATCCAGTTCCTGCTGGTTTTCGTTACGCAGCTTGTTTTCTTCTATACGGGCCTGAACACGAATACGTTCAATTTCCATATCCATCTGCGTTTGCGCCATTTTAATCTGCATGTCGAGTTGCGCTTTACGAGTTTTAGCTTCAATATCTGCTTGCGCTTTAGCCTGTGTAGACATGGCCTCGATTTGGATCATCATTTGCGCTTGTTGCATTGGATCAGGCTGATTTTGCTGCTCGCCAACCGGAGGTGGTGGTGGGCCGATCATGGGTTGTGGATTCTGATTAATAATAGTAGCTGCCGCCTGACTAATTTCTGTATCTAGTTCAACGGGCGTTGGCGGCACATCATCATCTTTTCTACCCAGCGGTGGCATAGACGCAGCCATTTGTGCCTGAAGCATGGTTCTATAATAATAAGCCTGATGTTCTGCTCGGTGGCTCACATACGGCATAAAGAACTGTTGTTGTTGCTCAGGAGGAATGCGCTTAAACCAATCATCTAATACGGTCATATGCGCCATGTGGTCCTGGTCTTCATATGCTCTAACGGGCCTTCCCATCATCATAAAGGAATTTTCCGTTACAGCATCTCGGCGATCACCGCTATCCGGATCTTTAAGTATTTCGTCATAGTTGGGCATCCGAATAGCTTCATACATTCTCTTCAGTGTTTTATATTGGTCATGGAATTGCGGAAACTGCGTAGCCATTTGCATCATGGCCTGAGCCTGAGCAATACGCTGCGTTGAACTGAAGGTGTTAGGATCGGAAACGGGAATTATATCAATACGTTCGTCAAAATCAGCCCTAAGAATAACTTCTTGGGTTTTTGTACGATACGGATATCGGTCCGGTAGATAAATGCCATTCAATTTAGCTATCAGCTTGAATTCTTTACGCTGACTACTATGCAACCGCTTATGAACAGCTGAAAATACTCGGCTGTTTTCCTCCAACAGCGCCATCGTTGTTCCAACAGGCGTGTTTTGGTTTGCATCGGCAAGATTTGTTTCTACGGTGTTTGCGAACTGCTTGCCCGTTTGAACAACAAACTGAAGAAGAGCCATCATAGTCTGACTAGGCTCTTTAAACGGCAAAGGCATAATCGCCTTTTTAACGTCATCTACGGCTGCGTCTATATCTGTAAATTCACCAGGGGCAATCTCCATATCGCCGCCCTTAACGCGACCCCTTAATTTGAATCCTCCCTGCATATTGGCAAAAGCAGCGGCATCCAGTAGAGCTCGCAATGCTCCGGTGGCGGCTTTACCCAATCCACCAATAATGTGATACAGGCCGTAACCGTATGGACCCAGCCCCGGCAGGAATTTGTAAGAAACAAACCAAACATTCTTTTTAAACTTGGTATCGTCCTCGTCCCAGTTACGACGAATAGCAACAACTTTTTCAGATTCCTTGTGAATCGTAATAACTACGGGTTTTTCCGGTTCATCTTTTTTAGATAAAACATCAGAAAACGTATGAACCTCTAATAATTCTACAGGCGCATCGTTATCAGCATAAACGGCATCTATACCGTCAATTTCCTGTACGGTTGTTTCTCCTGTAGATTCATCCCGAGCTGGAACAGGTAAATAAAAGCCATTCGCTACATATTGATTATATTCATGGCGAGGAACTCGCAGAACATGGGTATACCGTGAAGCTGATTCTAAATCCGTAGCTCCTGCATCAATAACAAAATCTTCAGCTTGCACAAACCGACTGGTAATTCGCCTAAGATTAATATCAAACCAGCTTTTCTTATATGTTTGACCAACCAGCGGGAGATGGAACAACATCTGATCAAGATCAGGAAAATATTCCGGCATTTCCTCCGTTAGCTGGTAGTTCATATAGGTAGAAACACGCTCAGCCTGTTTTTGTGTTTCTTCTGTTGGTTCGCCTAAAATTGTAGTGCCGACTGGGCCTCTGGGCGGGAATAATTCAGTAATAGCCTTGGCCTGAAACTGGGTAGCAGCCTCAGCAATCATTGGATGAACAACATTGGTCAAACGGCGGCTTTCTCTTGCCCCGCCTTGCGGATCAATTTGCCGTTCATCTGGTTTAAGGGTTTCTAGGCCATGGGTATAAACTCTAAGCCAGTCCTCACGAGCGTTAACATCATCAGAATAGTCGTCTAAAATAGACGAGGCCAGCCTGTTTTGATCTTCAAGTTCTAATGTTTCCGCTAAGTTAGCGTCCCATTCCCGTAAATCAAGTTCTTCTATTGTGTCTGGTTCGGGGGTACCTATTAAAAAGCTACCGTCAGGCATTTCCTCCAACGGCACATTGCTGAGTGTATCTTCAATAAGCTGAAACGGTGGTGCATATTCAGCCATAAATAGCTCCAGGTAGATTTACTACGTTTGATTCATTAAACGGGTCATCACGGAAGGCTGTTTCTGGTTCCCACTCATCATCTTCTGGCGGCTGAGCATACCACATTGCGCGTAGACGAATTAAGGCTTGGGTTACAGTATCTACTATGTCGGCGCCATCCCCTGATGGGAAAACGGCGCAGTGCCTTATTACCTCTTTTGCCCAACGTCGGTCAGGATACCACACTAATCCAGATTCTAGCAAGGCGCTCGCCGCATGGGCGCGGGCCACTTTATCCCGATCTGGGGAATACGGTATGGTGGGTATCCCCATCTGACGTAAATCCTGAATTAATGACTGCCCGCTGGCCTTCTTTTCTATGAGGACCGCGTCTGGCGAAAATTCTTCATACAGTTCTTTTGCTGCCCTTCTCAGATTGGGGAATGAGCACCTGTCCCGCCAACGGTGAAGCAGCATGATGTTATAGCGGCTTCCGTAACTGAATACTCCCCATGTTGTACAGGCTGAATAACTGGCGGTATCTTTTTCACTAAAGGCCGTATCCCAAGACTGGAGAACATATATCAATTGCGGGTTGGCATCTCTTTCCCATAAGCGCCACCATTTTTCACGGAGGATGCCGCCGCCTTTCGGAGCGGGCCGTTGCTGAAGTTGCCCTGCCGTTGCATATTCGCCCAGGCTGCTACTTAAATTCGAAATGGCTTTTTCATTAAAGCGACTGGGCCACAACAGTTCGTCTTCCTCGGAGCGGGGGTCTTCTGGAATACTGCAATCCGGCAAAATTGAAAAATATATGTGCGGGTGATTGGTCTCATATTTTGCTGGCACACATAAATGGGTCCATTCTTCCGGTTCTGTCTGAAATTTGTCTGCTACGGCTTCGGCCTGTTTTCGTAGAATATGGCCCGTTAAATCACGTTCATGCACACGCTGCATAATGATAACGAAAGCACCCGTTTTGGGATCATTCAATCGCGAGGGTACCGCCGTGTCCCACCATTCTAAAACATCCTGCCTAACCAATTCACTTTCGGCCTGTTTAACATTGTGCGGGTCGTCTATTACTATTATGTCGCCGCCTTCACCCGTTAAGCCGCCGCCAACGGATGTAGCAATACGATGCCCGTTGCGGTTATTTTCAAAGCGTTGCTTTTGGTTCTGATCGCCGGTTAGCTGAAATATATCGTGCCAATTGTCCTGGTACCACTTTGAAGTCAACAATCGTCTGCACTTCACGCTGTCCCGTGTAGATAGGGACTGGGCATAACTAGCAAACAAGAACTGCTTGTTGGGCTGGTGTATCCATGTCCAGCAGGGAAATGCCACCGAACAGGTTAGTGACTTCATGTGGCGGGGCGGTATGTTGATTATCAGCCGTTGCAGCTCGCCTCTGCTTACCGCTTCCAAGTGCTCGCAAATTGCTTCAATGTGCCAGTTGTCATAATACCGGCGTCCAGGTTCTAGGGTGTCCCAGGCACCTTTAATAAACTCGTGCATGTAGCGGCTTTGTAACTCGCGCTCTACGGCTTGCGGCGTCAAACTGTGGGCAAGTTCCTGTAGGTCATTCATGCTGTACGTTTGGGCTTCCAGCCGGTCTTTCGCAACGTGCCATAAACATACGCTTTGGCTCGTTTGCCCTTCAGACCCTTTTTATGTGCTCGTCGCTTTAACTTCCGTTCAAGCGGCTTGGGCATTACTTCTTCTTCTTGCTCTTTTTCTTTTTCTTCTTTTTCGGGCGTCCTCGTTTACTTCCATACGTTCCGGGTCCATACGGCATGCTACAGCTCCTTATCTAACTTCTCCGCTTCAACAATTAACGTACTCAACTTCTTACGGCGATCTAATTCCACGCCGTGGGTATCACGCACATGTGACTCTAACTCTACCTTCGTCATGTTGGCGTAATCACTTGAGGGCATCGGGGGCGGCGGTGGTACAGGAATCGTTGACGCTGGGGGACCACCCCAAGATACTTCCGAATCTTTTACAGTAAATTCAGCCCCGGCGGGTTTTCCACTGCCAATCAAGTATTCTTCAAAATCGGCTTTACTCATGTTTTTACTGAAATCAGGTGAAATTCTAATTGTAGGCATAAATAAGATCCTCTCTTCTAACCACAAATACCAAAAATTTGTTCAATTGGCAATGGTACCTTATCAGAAGGAGGGGGTGAATAAAATAACGATGTGTGACGAAGGTCGGGGTGCGATTTCATGTGAATATGGTACCAGATATGAAATGTGGGGGGTGGGTCGTTCTTTTTCAGATAAACCCTGCAATCACGCAACCGCATGGTACCAGCGTCACACACCTTGTGAAGTACCAGCGTCACACACCTTGTGAAAATTGTAGGCCACAAAAAACCCCTAGCCAAATTGGCTAGGGGTTTAGTGCGCCTAGGCTTTAGGCAGGGTTAAAACAATAAACCCTTTGTTGTGCGCCAACGTTGGGTTGTTTTTTGTGCAAGGCCCGCAAGCGCTTTTGCGGCAAGCGGCATAGTATGTACTAACCGTTACCCCTGCCATGCGGCGCAAAATTAACCAGCGGTTATAGCGGGCCGTACCCTCACGGGCTGGTGGTGTGGCCTGTGGGTTTGGCACAGTAATAACCAATTGGCTAAAAGGTACCGCCGTAGGTATGGCGGGCGCGGTGGTTGCGGGCGCGGTGGTGGTGGTAGGTGGTGTTACTTTTGCCATTTTAAAATACCCCTTGGCAAGCCAGCGCTGCGGCGCAGCGCCTATACACACCATACACTAGTACACCGGGTACACAAGCACAAAGTGCGTGAATGAAAAATTTAATTTACCTGGGCGGCGATTCATGAAAACTTGCCCCGGCAACTAATTCTTAATGAGAAAATGACTCACCGATTATGGGATCGGAGGTCGGAGGGGATTTTGGATTTTGGACAAAAAGAACCCCCGCCGAAGCGGGGGTCAAGTTGAGGTAGAAGGGGTATTTAGTCAAGCATCCGAACCTCCTTTCCCGTGTCGGATCTCAAACCAGGCAGCAACGACAAAGACTCCGAGCATGTTGACTCCGAGTAGGATGCTCCAGATATGCACCCAAGTGAAATACTCTGGAGCAAAGAGCATCAGAAAGATCGGACCATAGATAACAATTATCGACAGGAATATTCCGAAAGGAACTAGAATATCTATACGCATTTGACCTCTCCTCAATCTTCGGCTAACTCTGCCACGGTTTTATCTGCATTACGCTGGATCTGGTTATAAAACTCCGTTTTGTAATCTTCTCCAGTATCGTACAACGCGCAATTTTCAGCATATATCGCATTGAACTTGCACAACTCTTTAACAGTCGCAGCGGCCTTTAAGACAGCCGATTTCTCAGTGGTGCAGCCGGACAGTATCCAACGCTTCTCGTCCTTCTCTACACACTCAACCCAAACATCCCAACCGTCATCGTAATGCCGGAGAGCGTGGGCGTCTACTGCTTTGACTAACTCAGCTATTGCTGCCATTTGATTTCTCCTCGTGCTTGTTGGCGGGACTTTGCCTTGCCCGCTTTGCGAAGAGCCTTTTCCCATTTGCGAGAAAGGGCGTTTTGCTTGACTTTGCCTAGTGGCTGCATTTGATTTCTCCTACCTAAGCTGTACACAAAGTATACAAAGCACAGCCTGTCTGCCGCAAGGGCCTTTTTTTCATGAAAATATAATACTTGTTATCCTGGTGTATTAGTGTACTATGTGTATAGGTGCTGCATGTCGTATCACCGTATCAGCCAAAGGGGTTTTTCAATCATGGCTAAAACACAATCAGCAATTCCCGCAATCCCAACCAGCGTCCCTTTTCCCCAACTCGTAATCACGGTGCCTAACACTCAGGCAACGCCTCCAGCGCGTCAGGGGTGCGCTCGCTACGTCCGGTGGCAACTCCTGCTAACTCTGGGCGGCAAAACGGTTGGTGACTATTATGCGGCCTGTCGCAAAATCGGCTCACCGTGTACCCGCAACAATCCCACCTTGGCTCACAACAAGGGCCTCGTCGTGCTTACCGCGCCTAAGTCGTAGGGCGTCCGGCCCCGGTCACCAACAGGTGGCCGGGGTCTTTCTTTGCCCATAACCAAAAGTTCATGAAAAAGAAGTAGGCTAGATGATTCTCATTCAAATAAAAATGAATGATGAGTCTCTGCTAGATTTTGGAGTTTAAAAAAGACCCCCGCCGCCAGGAGGATCAAAGGCGACGGGGGCCAGGGGTGCAGCTAGACTTTGCTACTGTCCAGGTTTAACAAAAACGCAAGTCGCTCGGCTGTAGCCGTGCTGTCACACAAAAGTATTGCGCGGTCAAGGTAAGGTGTGCTGTCCTCTGTCTCTGTAACCCAAACGGTGTTACCGTCGTGGGCGTAATCCTCACATGCTAAGTGCCTATGTTTAAAAGTCGGCACGTCTTTATGCTTGACTACTAGTACCTGGAGATCGGCTAGAATGTCTTCGTCTAAAGCTAGATAGTCCATTTGATTTACCCCTTGAGTTATGTTTAACTAACCAACAGTACACCAGGTACACTAAAGACACAAGTGCTTATTTTTCAGGAAAATATGTAAGGTTTAAAAAAGACCCCCGCCGCCAGGAGGAACGACGGGGGCCAGGGGTGCAGCAGTTACGAGTTAAACTTAACGTCCCAGTAAATGTTTTGGACAACGACGCTATACCCTATTGAGTGGGTGCCTAATCCAGCACCAATTACAGATGCTGGATTAGTGTGGTATTGCCCGACTAATATACCGGGGTCTATGTGTTTTAAATCGCCTGGAGCATCCATACCCAAAGCCTCGTTACCCGCAAAATAACGGGCGACCCACGCTTGGGTAATTTGCGGCGTGACACGGTGGAAAAGCGTATGACCAATACTATTAGGGTGCAAAACCATGCCGACAAAACTAAACTCCACCGCTGGAAAATCCCCAAGCGCTGGTATTTTGAAGACAAAATCTCTGTCTTCCTCTAGGTTGACATCGTTAAAGTGTAACGGGACACAACCATAACCCGCAAGGTTGCCTGTATCTGTATGATTATCCATTTGATTTACCCCTTGATTTATGGTTTACTTATATATACTACACCAAGTACACTAAAGACACAAAGGCTTAGTTTTCATGAAAATAAATCATGCCCCAAACATTTCATGGATCTGCAAAGAATAGCAAGGGGATTATTTTCATGAATTACAATCTACCGCGTCCTCTCTCTTATGAAAGAGTATGACTAGATCTTCATCTCGCGATTTTGGATTTTGGATTTGTAATCTTCACTCTATAGATTTTGGAATCGCTGAAAAAATACTTGTAAAATCTGGTTGCTATCGCCTACATGCCTGGTGTACGCTTTGTGTACTGGCAATAGGGTCAGTAGAAAGCTAGAAAGGAGGACCGTCATGGCCTCAACAAAGACCCAAGACGCGGTTAAGTTTACCGCGCAGGTTATCAAAGTCACCAAGGGTACCAGCCTAGCGGGCAAAGTTCGTCCCGGTAGCCTACGCGCCAAGCGGTGGCAAATCCTGCAAACGATGGACGGCAAAACGGTGAGCGATTACTACGCTGCTTGCCGCAAGGCCGGGATCCCTTGCACAGCCAACAACCCACGCGACGCGGTAAAAAAGGACATTATCACCCTTACCGCGCCCAAGTCGTAAAGGGCAACGGGCGGGGCTTCGGTCCCGCCCATTCTTTTAATGGAGGAGAAAATGACAGTCAGTACAAGCGGCAACCAGCCCCCCGCAAGGGGGGACGCCGCCACTTTGCTGGACACTTTTCCGGTCATCAAGTATTGGTACGTCAACGTGTACAGCGTTGGCGACGCCTACGGTGGGCCAGAAGAGGGCGGGTGGTGGTACTCAGTAGGCGAATTCTTGGAATCCAAAGGCCGGTTTTCTACCAAGCCCGCCGCCGAAGAGTACAAGGCCCAAGTTGAGGCGAATGTGGAACAGACCGGCACTTACAACATGGGCAACGGCCCGCACGACGGCGTTGGCCCTGACGGAGAACCGGATGACGCCTACTTGACACGGGGCGGCACCTGGGGCGAGGAAAAAATTAAAGTCCTTGTCCAATCCTACCCCGGTAGGGACTTTCCACAAGAGCGTCCCTTTTACGAATAGAGGAAATGCCTCCTAAACTCAAGTCCCGTTTCGGCGGGACTCTTTTTCGCCCAGAAGTTGGGTTCATGAAACATTCACGAAACTATACTCCCTCTCAAAGTCATCAAGAGAAAGAGGAAGATCGCAAGATAGAGGAAGAGACGAGAAACTCCCGTCTCATCGCGAGATTTTGGACTCTTCATTCGTAGGATTAGAGTCTATCTAAAAAGAAGTCTCGTCGTCAGGCGATTTTGGACTCTTCGTTCTCATGATCAGAACCCCGCTATACAGAAGTCTCGTCATCTTGAGATTTTGGAGTTACGTCTATTATCGTATCATCCTTTTTCACCGTTGACATGATTTCTTGCAACTGACGTAACTGCGTACCTGACAACTTGGTCAAGTCCATCTTCATTTTTACTTCTCCCATCTCCGGAGAAGAATCGTCAGTCGTATCTCGCCTTTCATAATATCCGCGATTTTTGCCAACAGTCCGCAAGGTAAACATAACAGCACGAAGATTACCACTATTAACTTTCTCTTTCAATTTCTCTTCAGCTAAATCCACCAGTCTTTCTCGTTCACCAACCAACGCATTCCTCAACGTAGGCTTACGATCACACAGACGAGCGAGGTCAGTGTATCTCAACTTGAAAAAATCAGCCGTCCTGGCGACATTCCCATTAGTTTCAATCAATTTGTCGGCTAAGAGCTCAACAGGTATACTTCTGGCATCAATCCGTTGAGATCGTGTCTCTACCTTCGCAACTGTGTTCAGTCTTTCTTTCTCTCTGGCCTCTGTCCGGTTCATTTTCTTTCCTTAAACGAGATTCTAACGACCCTGGCGTTTAGTCGGGTGATCTCTACCTCATACTACTTTCTACCACACTCGAATTTCTTTCGATTCTTTCCCGCGCGGGTATATAGCGCCAGAACCTGGAACACCGTAACACAGAATTCCATTACCCGGCACCCGAAATTTACCAAGTGAGCATAAACCTACACAAATAGACCGTTTACCAATACCCCTCAATACTTTGCCAATTCGCTACGACCCATGACCACCGGGGCTTTGACGACCAACGAATTGCGGAATTGGCGAATTGGCAATATTTCTGAAGATCCATTCGATTTCTCGACGATAAAAAGCCAATTCTGCCAATACTCCAATTCGCAGCGCCTATAACAAGAGCCCTATATGGACCGTTAACGAATTGCCAGCGAATTGTTACGAATTGTTTGGCTGAATCTTTCCGACGTGTTCCCTGAAAAAATATGTTGTTTTTCAGCTGGTCACCCGACCATATTTACAAGTATGCTGCGTGTGTAATAAGGCGTACACGCAGATTAGAAAGGCAGAATAAAATGGACAAAGTAGCCTACTACAAAAATTCAACGCTCAAGTGCCAGTTTCTCTACAACACGCACGAAGATGAAGAGTTGGTGATTAAGGAATCTACTTTAATCTTTAAACCCCCCAACCATGTCCCCATCAAGTTAAGCATGGACGGCATGTGGGATTACAGCGGCAAGGACACCTTAAACGTCAGCCGCATAGACATAGAGCACCGCATGTTTAAGGACGATGGTAACGCCTACTACCACATTGATGTTTACCACGATGGCGGTCCAGGATCCGAAAACATTTACACGGACAAGGGGTTTGAAAAAGGGATAAGTGACCTTTTAAATTTGCCCGTGATGTTTAGCGAATATCTACAGCAGTGCGGTGGTGTCGCTAATATGGAAACCGTTTAACTGAAATAGGGATGACGCTTGTGAGCAATCCTAGCGTGGCACAAGTTGAAAGCACAAGTGAGTAAGCGAACGCAGTATGTGTACTGAACATCCCGCCCCTGTTAGAAAGGTAGAACGATGTCAAAATTACCATATGTACATAAATCTTGGATAGACCCCAAGGCCGTCAAGGAAGCACTAGGCAACTTGATTGGTGAAACTGTCTGCGTGGCCTGGGTAAAGGACAAAGAAATAGGTCGCCTTAACTTTGAGCCCCAAATTTCTGTTCAAGCTGAACTTGAGGGCAGCGCGGTAACAGGGAAATACAGAGTAATAATTGACGACAACACCTACTCTTATTTTTACGATGATACCGTTAGCATAGTCGGGCAGGATGTTGGCAAACGTGCCGTGATATACATTGATTAAATGAAAAAGTTCAACCCCATTGCGTACGATTTGCGCTCGCCCAAATACAGAAAGCGGGTTGTGCGAGTGCGTGTTAAATACTCCCGCAAACCTAAACACAGAAAGCAGAAGGAAAGATCAAATGAAAACCATACCGCAAGTTAGAAAAGCCATCAAGATTAATGCACGAAGAGTGCCTTACATGCGACACCCCGCAGAATTTGCCCAGGATTGTGTTAAACTTGACATACCCCTCAAGGATGTTTTGCTTCAGTTAGACGGCAGGGTTGGTTGCGGCGGCGATTGGGTAAGGGAACTGGTGTTCTTCTATGATCAACTTACAAAAAATCATAGTACTCCTGGTTAGCTTGGAGATCGTATTGCACCTTTTTGAAATCGTTTTTGATTTAATGCAAGCCGACATGTTATAGGGAGCACATGAACATGACACAAGTTATGCCGAATGGACTATTCCGGGAGCTTACGACGGAAAAAGAAAAAACCGAGTTCTTGGACTGGACACATGAAAATTGGGAACGCAACAAATCCCCCTCGCCCGTGTGGCACCCACTCGTACGCCAAGAATGGAAAAATATGAACGACCTGGCCCACGCAGTTGATAATGTCTACAAGGGCTGTGCGCCGGACATTCTTATAGGTCTTGATCCTTTGGCCCCCGGCGCGAAACACGCTACTATTGAAATAATCGCCGATATACTCAAAACCAGCATGTTTCCGGACGACTTAGAACTCTGGCAAACACTACCGACAAAGGCTAAAGATGCTATACTCAACCAAGCCATAGGAGGCTATTTTTGATATTAGTAACAAAAGACTACAGCATGGAAATAATCATTTGTCCGTGGTGTGGTGGTTCCACTCGGCCGTTCTTTAACAAAGGTCACTACGAGTGTGGCCGCTGTAACCGCCCGATAAGTGATTGCTGTGATGGTGAAGTTGCCCAAAACTCCCTGAAAAATAAGTAGTTACATTCGCCTAGTCAACGGAGCGCCCCATTTGCTAGTATACTAAGTGTAGTTAACCACAAGAAATCAGAAAGGACAGAAAGATGAACCTCAAGCAGTACCTAAAGGAATACCCCACAGTTTCGACATTCCACATGTCAAGTAACTCTGGGGCCTCCACACCCGTCACCATTACCAAAGAAGAAAGAGAAAGTCTTTCTCGCTCTATGATTCTGGAAACTTTGGTAAGTGATATTTTGGATAACAGGTTGGAAGCCTTCCACGAAACCATTGAAAACTTAACCAACACGTTCACGGATTCTAATGAATTCAGGACTGCGGTTGAAGATATCATGTCAGATACCGTAGAAAACGGCAGTTTTGACGACTATGTAACAAACAGAACCGAAGAAATTGTGCGTGACACAATAACCGAGGCAGTAGGCAACACGCTTGAAGACGCTATAGCCGACGGTAAACTTGATAAACCCTTGCGTGAAAGCACCGTGTGGCTGAGTGAAAATACGACCAAGCAAGCGGTGCGCGAAGTACTGGAAACTTTCAACATTGTTCTTTTACCCAAAGGGTCAAAAGGGGAGTTAGGGAAATGACATATAGAGAAGCTACATTTTATATCCAAAATCGCGACTATCAGCGTAAATGGTATGCTGATCACGGCGGCTGTGAGGCTGCTTACATTACGCGCTATGGCGACAAGGGTGATCCTAAACGCTATGGCAATGGTGGTCAGGCTATTCACGCCGCCGACAAACGCGCTTTGGACCTCGCCGAAGAAAACGGCACCAAGGCAGAAAAGATTTTGGGTCTGTTGTTGTAGTGATGTTTATATCAACCAGCCATTACATTTATCGGGAAGACGCTTCTTCGCCGCCTTTGCCTCCAGATAGCAGTGAGGCTTTAAAAAGGCGATTGACATATATCAAGTTCTTTGGCTTTGTAATAATCCACCCCGATACATTAAAGGCAATTCCTACAGACAAACCGATTGTTAGCGTAGGGGCAGGGTCTGGTGCTTTGGAACGAGCACTAACAACTCACAAAAAAGCCGACATTGTAGCTACTGATTCCTACACGGGGGAGTATTCATTCAGTGTCGGCAAACACTTTCCCACAGAAAAACTTGGCGCGAGTAAGGCGGTAGATACATATGCCAGCCGCAGAGTACTAATGAGTTGGCCTAGCTATGACGCGACATGGCCGTATAACGCTCTTAGAAAAATGCACCCTGCCCAAGAGCTCGTTTTTATAGGCGAAGGCAAGGGAGGCTGTACAGGTGATAATAGGTTCCACAATTATCTGGCAAAACGCTTTGACAACCTTGCACATTCAATTATCCCGCAATGGTACGGGTTACACGACTATGCAACCGTATGGAGGAAACAATGAAACGAATAAAAGTCCATGCCTGTAGTTGGTCAGCTAAAGGCAAAGCTATGGGCGACTTAGTACATGAAGGCATTATGACCAAGCACTATGAGTGCCAAGGCAATAACCCAGATGCTTATACGATTATCTGGCACTTGAAAAAAGAAGCTGGAGTTATTGTTGACAATGGCTATGAAGTTATGCACCCCGGCGATACTGTTAGATGGGATAAATAAAATGCGAAAAACAATGGACCTAGCACACACCAATCCTAATCTTACTTTAAAAGATAGGCACAGCCTGACTACCGATCAACAAAACTTAATCGAGTTACTAAGCGCAGCGGAAGTAATGGTGTCACACATGGGTGTGGTCGCTATTCCGCCAGAAATGGAGGCAGCTCGCGATAGACTAGCCGCAGCAATACGGCCCGTGAACATTGCCCCCAAGAAAGGAAGAGACTAATGGATTTTAAAATTGAAAAAGATATCCCATTCCCAGATCCTACAATGCGACCGGGGATATGGTCCAGGATATTATTGGAAATGGAAGTTGGTGACAGCTTCGTTGTGACGGAAGAAATGATTGGTGACCATAAATCTATGAATAGTTGCCGTACTTCCATAGCAGCTTCCGGTCAACGAATTGGGGTTAAACTCATATTTCGAACTTTGGCAGGGGCAGAAAATAGCTCTGGGCCGTTTCGTGTGTGGCTCGCTGAGAAAAAGGAGAAACCTAATGAATGAACCAACACCCTTTGGTGTTTTCTTGCGAACCTTACGCATGAAACAAGGTAAGACACTGCGTCAATTAGCAAAAGACAGTGAACTTACCTTTGGTTACATTGCTCAAATTGAACGTGGGTATGCCCCATCGCCTTCCATTTACAGTATCGCTAGATTAGCGGAAGCGTTGGACGTACCCCAAAGTGAGTTACTGGCAGCAGCTGATAAGAAGAAGGCACCCAACGCGGCTTGTGTCGCAGAAATTTATGAGCACTTTAAACTCAATAATGCGCTAACCGACAATCAGTTTGTTGAAATTGCTGAAAAGCACAACTTGCTCGCCAACGACTTAACCCTGTTGCCGTAGAAAGGAAGAATAAAATGGAATGTACCTATAAATTTAAATTCCCAGTGGATGAATTTGGCAGACCCGGAGGAATGTACAGCATGGCTGATTTGCCAATTGCCTATCATAAGGAATTGTCTCGTACTGGAAAAATAACAGGACGTGACCTTGAACTCGGCCTTTATAAAATAAAAGATAAAGAAGGGTTTACTGTTATTGTTCCATTTAAAGCTGTTCGTTTGTGTGAAGAATGAAACAGACTTACCAGTTTGTAGGTGATGACTATAAGTCTTATGGTGAGTTTACTGTGTATGAAGTTGAGTTTGAAGGATTCTATTGGATTAATGAAGAGGACTCAACTATAAAACATGGTCCATTTTCATCAGAACTCGCGGCCTTTAATAATGCTCAAGGAAATGACCAATAATTCGGCTGGTCAACAGATAAGGGCGGCGGGTATACTTTGTGTAGGCTAGTAATAAGAAAGGTAGAAACACAATGAACATCGTAATTACTTTCGGTATCTTAGCATTAGGGATTTATGCGCTATACCGATGCTTTATTCCAATTGTGCTTATTCTAGCTTTCAGCGTTATTGCTTATCACATTTATATTTATCCACACTAGGGAGCTAAGAATATGATGACAGCTGATGAGTTCCGTAAACAGGTGGCTAATTCAAAAGGTGGCGAAGTTATTGTTTATTTTTCTGGTCGCCTAAGTGAAAAGGCCGAAACTAGCCGTGAAATTTGGGATTTAGCACAAACGGCTAGACAATACACTCAACCCCCATTAAGTCTTGGTGTTTTGGTTCAACGTAAAATTTTACACGGATCTGATTACTTGTTTATTCGATCTAAAGAAAAACCCAAACGTAAACCTCAAAAAGGAGAAAGGTCATGGAAATAGCCCTTATCTGCGGTGGGTTTGTCCTACTGGCTATCATTAAACACTTGGTGATGTAGTGTCCCTTAGAAAGGAAGAAGGAAATGGATATGAAAATAGTCGATAAGATTCAAAAGCTATTAGCTTTATCTGAATCTAGTAATGAGCACGAAGCCAGCCTTGCTGCTGAAAGAGCTCATACGTTACTCGCTAAACACAACCTGTCTATGGCTCAGATAGAAGAAGTAGGTGAAAACCAAAAACTCAAGGAAGACGTAGGCCATACTTCTGCTGTTTCAAAGCTGGGAGCTAAATGGGTTCGCAGTGTTTGGCAAGCGACTGCAAGACTGTACTTTTGTGAATACCTGTACAGTAGCGGTAATCATAAGACTTACCACACCGTGGTAGGGACAGTAGCCAATGCGACAACGGCCTGTCACATGGCAGACTTCTTCACACAAACAGTTGTGAAACTAAGTAAGAACCATGCCAACGGGATATCTAACAGTAGTTTCCGTACAGGTTGCGCTCTTCGCTTAGTGCAAAGACTAACGGAATTGCGGCAAGTTGCTGAAAGTAAACCTGTTTCCGTTACTCATAAAAATAATCTCCCTGCGCTGTACGAACGAACAAAAGAGCAATTGGATAACTATATTAGTGATACGTGGGATGATGTATCGCCCGGTTCTCAACGAAAGTTCAGTATAGCCGACAGACAAGCCTACTCCGCTGGTCGCAATGCGGCTAATAATATAGGCTTAAATACGCAAACATCTAAAACCAACGACAGAGAGGCGCTTACGAATGGAACCAATTGATGAATTTGATCCACCCACCGAAAACATTTTTACTACGGTTGAGCGTACCAACACATCCTTAGTAGAAAGCAATCTAGAGCACCTTGATGTAATTATTGAGGCGCTTACATTTGCTATCGGTGCGAATCTTCGGCTTATGGCTGCAGACGAACCCACAGCGATACGTGAAAATTCTGATGCTTTTATGGCTCGTTTTGAAGAGTTTATGGATGGAGTAATAGAGCACGTTGAGGAGAATTGGCAACAGAGAACATTACAGTAAACAATCTCCTAGTCGTAAGAATGGGGTGCTGTGGTATACTAGCCATAGTTAAGTTCAACAACTTCAGAAAGGAAGAAAGCTATGTCACATGAACTAGAAATTGAAAATGGACTAGCTAACATGGTGTGGGCTGATACTCCATGTTGGCATGGTCTTGGCACACAAATGGATCCTAAAGAGGGGGCGTTAGCTTGGATGAAAGCTGCAAACCTTAACTGGGAAGTTGTGCGTCAGCCTATGTTCACTACTTTGCCCAACGGTGAAAACGCCACTGTTCTTGGCCGCACAGGCGAAGAGTATAGCGTTTTAGTGCGTGACCACGGCAACAACAAGTTTGCTCCCGAAGATGTGTTTGGTCCAGCGGGGCCAGACTGGGTGCCTACTCAAAACGAGGAGGTATTTACCTTCATGGAAAAATTCTGCAAAGCAGGAAACATGAAGATGGAAACTTGTGGCGCTTTAAAAGGTGGGACTGAAATTTGGGCCTTGGCTAAGTATCGCGATGACTTTGAAATTGTTAAAGGCGACGCTGCCAAGGGTTATCTACTGTTCCACAATGCCTTTATCTGGGGGAAAAGCAATAGCCTCCGTAATACCGTGACTCGCGTTGTTTGCAATAATACTCTTACGGCGGCACTTCGTGCTGGCGGGGGCTCATTTAGAATGCCCCATGTACGAGCTTTTGATGGCGAAGTTCAACAAGCCGCTGAAACTGCTCTTGGTATTGCAAACGATCAAACCAGCCAGTTGCAAGAATCAGCAACATTCTTAGCGGGGAAAAAGGCTAGTGACGAAAAAGTACAGGAATTTGTTGCACGAGTGTACCAGCCTAAAACGCTAGAAGAGCGCAAATCGCAAAACGATAATTCCCCGTTAATGGATAGCTTTACCCCCACTTCTACTAATACATGGGAAGCTATTAAATTCGCCCCCGGCGCAGAACTCGCTTCTGCTAAAGGAACTTGGTGGGGAGCCTACAACGGTGTCACCTACCAAGAAGATCACATGCGATATTTCCACACCGATGAAACCAATGTTATTGGTTCTGCCCTGTTGGGCGGTGGTGCGCGTCGTAAAGAGCAAGCCCTTGAGCTGGCGCTGGAATACGCTCAAGCCGCGTAACTCGAATCATAGGGAGGCCCACAAAGCCTCCCTATGGTTTTATAGGAAGAAGGAAAGAAAGATGAATATTGATAACCCACGAACTTATCCTAATCGTACTAGGGTTAAAACCGATAAGACACAGTGGAAACCTGTTCTTGATGAAATACAACAGGTTCTTCAACAAGATTCTACTGTTGCTCGTCGCATTGGTATTTCCTTGGGTAGTTTACAGGGATATTGTAATGATATCCGAGAAATGCCTTTGACTACCTTTATGGCGCTCAAAGCCTTGAACAATGATTTAAACAAAAGTTCAAAGCAAGAATTATCATTTAACAATGGTGATTTAACTGAGCTCATTGTACTCGCCGCAAAAAACGGCAACACCCGGCTCATTATGAAATTGGCAAAGAGCCTAGAAAAGGCAACGACCAATGACTGACAATATAGATGAACCTATGTATCCTGATCTGGTTATCCCCGTTAACGATGGACCAGAAGGAAATGCTATGGCAATCTTGTCTACTTTAAGGCAGGGACTTCAACGTAGAAAAATGGATCATGGAATCATAAGTTCCGTTATAGCAGAAGCAACTAGCGGTGATTATGATCAGGTCTTGCGTACCGTAGGAAAATACGCTACCATTGAGCACACATAGGATCTCTCCCTGATTCCTAAGTAAACTTAGGACCTTGACCCCCCAGTTTAGTGATAAACTGGGGGTTTTTTTCGTTTAAAATGGTCATTTTGCCCTATAAGCCATTTTAAGGCCCGTACAGGCTCATTTGCCGTTTTGGTACCCCACGGTACCTAAATGGTATCAGATGAGGCCTTACCGGCCACCGTAGCGGGCCGTTTTTTTCACGCTTACACCCCGTTTGGCAATTTGTCCTAAAATAAAAAACGGGTGTATCTCCTAGTCAAATGATGGGTACACCAGCTACACTAAAATAGTAAACAAGTTCACTTAATAGAAAGGTAGAAAGAAAATGGTAACTCGCGTTAGTTTAGACTTTAAAACAACCGAAGATGCTACAGCGTTTTGGGAAAACTTTAAAAAGCTCAACCCAGAATCCACTTGGCAAGCTGTGGGTCTTGAAGAATGTCATATATATATCCCACATTTAAATGATCGTTACCGTGCCGAGATTGGGGATAACCTTGACCAGAAGGAGAATTGAGAAAATGCCAAGCAAATATCACTTTAAGATTAAAGACAACAGCCATCCCGCTATAAAAAATGCTCGCATTTGGTGGAATACAGAAGAACCAAATAAAGAAGAAATTCTTTATAATACTTCTATTGAGTTTAACCAGCCGTTTGTCGTTAATTTACATACGGATGAAAACGCTGTATGGAAATACACGGTGTATGAAAACGGTTCCCCTAAACTTATGACCGCCCCCACCCCAAAAATCATACACGTTAGTAAGATTGAAATTACTAACTACAGTGATAACGCTAAAGGGAACGAACACAGTATGTTTATTGTCAATGTGTACCATGACGGCGGTACTGGTTCTGCTGATCTTTACTACGGCGGGAGTGGTAGCGTAGCGTTTGTAGCTCAGGTAGAAACTCTTCTTGATTTACCGCTAACCTTTAGCGAGTGGGATATGCAAGACGACGGGCAAGCTAACCTGGAGTTAAATCAGCAAGGTGCTTTTAACAGCGAAACACTTACTAAATATCCCGCTTAACTGGTCCACAATAACTAAACCCTCGCTACGGCGGGGGTCTTTTTTGCATACAGGCATCAACTGAATTTACCCTAGCCCCCCCTACCGGCCTATTCAAACGATGCCGTGCTGGGCCGCATAGGGCAGTATAACTGTCATGGTTTTGGTGCCTTGGGCCATAAAAAACACATAATGTCTTCCCAAATAAAGGGAGCTTCATAAATACGACAACCCTCAGCCGCAATACCTCTTTCTTTTATGACTACGGCACAGTCCCCTTGCCAAGCATAGATCTTATCATACTTGCCTTTTCTAACTCCATCGGCTTTATCACGGGCTAATATGAATGTGCTACCGCCTGAACGTACTCGACGATAGTGCCAAGCACACTGTTCAGGCGTAAGGTTTACTTTTCTACCAGAAACAATTTTTAGTTCAACCCAAATTTCATGTCCCTGCCAACATAGATTGATATCCGGAATCCCTCTCCCCGTGTTACCCGTTTCTATTCTTTGATAATCGCAGTGTTTGGGAAGATGCTTTTTGAATAATTGCCAGAACGTCTTTTCTGAAGAAGCTATGATATTCTATCCTTATATCGTTGCGTTACCAACGACCATAATTTTTTGTTCACCTTCATCTAGTTGATTATCAAAACTAACCGTGTCCCCTGCTTTTTGATAAGCGGCAACTCTAACCCTAGCTTTTTCCTGTATATCCTCGGCATCTGTTCCGGTTTCTGCTTCGTATCTCCCACCGTTATCGCTTAGTACCATATCTGCAGTTAACTGTATCGCTACTTGAGCCATAATAATCTCCTATAGAGCTGTGCCTAGAGTTTTATAATACCCGAAACCAACACTAAGAATACAGCCGATTTTTAATTTAACGTCGCGTGAAACAACGGTCCATTCTTCAGTTTTAGGGTCCATCCAAATTTCAATTAGTTTGTTTTTATCTGAAAGGAGTGAAACTGTTATGTGTTCTCCTTCTCTACCTAAACTTTTTTCTATGAAATTATATTTCAGGCATACCGTTTTAACTTCTAAAGAGCCTGTTAACGGTAGCTCAGCAGCTTGGGCAGACACAGCATTCCACAGTAGTAAACTTGAAATTAGATATCTCATAATTTAGGTTCCCTTCTTAATGTCTTTCTCTAATTCTTTAAAAGCGTCCTTAGCACTAGCGGCACTTTCACGATCTTGTTGCTGGCGCAGGGTTTCTAATTGCACTCGGTTTAGTTTACCGATTGGGTATTCTAACAGAACAAAGGTTCGGTATTGCGTGTTCTGCTTTAGGGCAATGATTTTTGTAGCGGTATATCCAGCAACATTAACTTCAGAAATCAGGTTTATGGTTGCTTGTTCACCTTCTTTTACAGTCGTCGTTTGTTCATATTGGCCTGTTTCTTTTTTAAAGAGCTTTGTTTTAGCGCTGATTAAACTGTTTAACCGATCTGCTAAAGATCGTTTGGCATTAAGCAGTCCCTTATCTATAGCTAGTTGCAAGTCTGGGGAGGTGCTTGTACCAGCGGTGTAGATTGCATTTTCTGAAACAGGAACTTCAAAAAACCATTCGGGTGCAGTGTCTAATGTAGTTTCAATAGTTTCCTGTTTTTGTTCTATTTCGTGTTCCAACTTTAATGCTGCTGCTTCAGGTGATCCGGGCTCTGGGCCAGCACAGCCGCTGATTAAAAAACTGATTGCGATATAAATCGCGATTCCTAGTAAGATGTTCATAATGACCTCTCTATTTTATAGGGTTTCCTGATGTATCGTCTGTCTTTTTTAGGGATATCTAAAACCTTGTTCCTAAATTCATAGAGCGAATAGGTGTCTAAGAATTTAACTGGTTTTCTGGTTGCTATTATCTGTAGGTATTCAATAGTTTCCTTTTCTAGGTTGGGCTGAAGCATTTTTAATGAGTAGCTTGTGTTAGTTGGGATCGTGAGCGTAGTGTCTACTGAATTTTCTACATCGTAAGGATTAGGGAATAATTTAGTCACTTGGTTATCGGCAATATCGTAGGGGTTCCAATTAAAGACTGTGATGTACATTTGTTCCGTGGCATTAATTCGTATGGTCATATTTTCATTGGGTTCAAAAACCTTTTTGGATAAACGTACTGTAAGATCAAAGTTGGGATCAGCTTTACCAATGCCGGTATCTACATAGGCTTGAAGCGTAACAGTACAGACACCGTTTGCTTTTTCAACTGTTTTATCCTTGATACCTTTGATGAGACCATTAACGGTAGACCATGTAAACTCTGTTATTGGACAGCGCACTTTTCCATTATCGCTGCATGTGAGCAGTGTTTCACCCGTTAGGCGTTCACCGCCTAGTTGTTGTAAGGCTGAAAGTTTGGCTCTTTGTTCAGCCCTAGTACAGGATTCTACTTCTGAAACCATAGGGCTTAATTGATATTGCCCTTTACCCATTATCCATTCAGGGTCAACCTCCAGCGTTGGCTGTAGTGCTATATCCAATAAGAATTTGAGGGCGGTTAACCCTATTCCCAAAAATTCAGGCATTACTATTCTTCCATGTATGTTGGGCGTCTGCCCATGTTTTCCCAAATTCTGCGTCTACAATTACAGGCACTGACAACGGTAAACATTCTTCCATAATTTGAATGCACAAGTCCGCTTGCTTTTTGGTTTTAAAACTAAAGTCAAGTTCATCGTGCATTTGGTGCAATGGGACAATGCCTTCTTGCCAGAGATTACGCATAGCCAACTTGGTCATATCTGCTGCCGAGCCTTGTATTAATCTATTTAAGGCTTTATGCGTAAATGCTCGCCGTACTTGACCGCCCCATTTTTCCAGTGCTGCTGCTCTTCCTTCTACCGGCATTTCCCATTTTCCATTGGAGGGTTCCCACATATTAAATCGGCATAAACGTCCACCAATGGTACGGATATACCCACGCTCCTGCGCTAAATTAGAACAAGTGGAAGTTAGCCCTTTGATAAAAGGAACTTTAGCGTGGTACTGAGCCATAAGCTGTAGTCCTTCTTCGCCAGCTATTTCTCTAACCACGCCTCTCTTATCTGTAATTGTTTCTGTGGGTAGTCCCAAGCTAGCGCATAGCTTGACTTGTCCCATGCCGTAGGCTAACCCTAGATTTATAGTCTTAGCATGTTTACGCGATATGCATGCTAAGTCTGCTACCATTTGATGGTAGTCCATATCTTTGTTTTTGTTATAGTTTTCAACCGCTTCTTTGGCCCCCGGTTGATTTGTTTTATAAGCATAATGGACTGTTAGCCTAGGCTCTTGGCTACTGTAATCCAGCACCCCCCACTTCTGGCCTTTCTCTGGTAGAAATAGGTTCCTTACCATTGGGCCAAATTCTGGGTCTCTTGCACTAGCTTGCTGTAGATTTGGCCGACTACAACTAAACCGACCTGAGACCGCACCACCTTCATCACTTTTTAGGGGATGCAGTTCTGCGTGTATTCGTCCTTTGTGCGTGGAATCTAAGATCATTCCATCTATAAACGTGTTTCTAGTTTTATCTATTTTCCTAATTCTAAGAATCATATCCGTTAATTCATGTGGATGGGATTCTAAAAACTCCTTGGTGAAACTCGGGGCGGCTGTTTTTGCTGTTCTTGGGTACTCTAGATTATGGGCATCAAAACATTTGGCTATACTCGCAGAGGCCCAAACATCTACCTTAACGCTAAATTTTCTATAGAGTTCTTTTTCTAATTTAGCCTTTTGTTTTAAGAGTTGTTTCTTTGTTTGTTCTGTCTTATCTAGGTCAACTCGTATTCCTTTTGCTCGCATTTCTATGAGCAATGGAATTATTGACATTTCTAATTCCATCATTTCTTGTAAATCATCTTTAATTAATTTTTCTTGTTCATATTCCCATAGCTTTAAAGTCACTAATGTATCTTGTTCGGCATAAGGGCCAACGAATTGTGGCGGTAATTTCCACATATCCTTTTTTATATTTTTTAATCCATAAGAAGCACCAGCCTCGTTTAACAAAGATTCATCTTTCCCTATATTTAACCAAGACTTACCAATATTATCTAGGCTATAGCTCTTTCTATTTTCATCTAATAGGGCTGCTCCACTCATCGTGTCAAACAGTGGTCCTTCAACTTTTAATATTTTTTCTGTCCGAAGCCATCCCAGATCATAAAGGGCGTTATGAAAAACTTTAGGGATTTTGGAATTACATAGATTTTGGACATACGTTCTAACCAAATTTTTATCTAAATTTTGACCAGATTCATGGCCTATTGGTAAGTAGTGAGATTCAAATTTCTTACCCTTTTTAAAACACAATGCAATCCCAGCTACATGACCCCCACGCCAAGGCCAACCAGGACCACTGTTTTTTAAATCTAAGTCACATGTTTCTAAATCAATAGCTACAGCTTCAGCATTTTTAAATTCTGGCAAAATTTCTGGAGCTGTCCATTCTGTCTCGGGCTTAAAGAGTGGCGTTTGCATCTTACTTTCTCATTTCTTTGCGTTTTAAAATTAATTCGTAGCCAAGTGCATCTGCCCAAATTGCTGCTTCTTGAATAGAAACTTTACTACGGTACCAACGCTCTATAATTCTTAAATCATAATCAGTTAATAGGTGCAACTCACGCTTAGTGAGCTTAAATATTTTAGTGGCGCTTTTGAGTGCCTCTATGATTAAATCTCCCCGCATTAGTAATCCTGATCAACATACCCACGGGCTAGTGGCACTGCACCCGATTCAATTTCTACTTTTGTTGGCTCTACCAAATTAAGACACCCTTGGTTTTCATTGCGTTTTTTGGTTTTTTCCAGTTCTATATATTTTTCCAAAAAGTGCTGAGCCTTTTCTAAATCTTCTATTCCGTTTTTATATTTCCAACGTGCAACGTACTTAGTAATCTGTCCTTGAAAGTAATCAAGCCCATTGCTAGAAACCCAGTCCCAGTGCTGAATCCTATTTTTATAATGCGTACCGCCAACCTGACGCTTATTTGCCTGTGACATTAAGAGCTCCTACTTTCCATTTTTTAGTTTGTAGAATTTATGGTTTCCAATTGCT
>Ga0208316_1000271_pt1 | contig 51111 bp, 47 predicted proteins | sample MalvireepMed_231_FD_184240 | JGI IMG/M metagenome (GOLD analysis project Ga0208316, IMG submission 184240) | Marine viral communities from the Global Malaspina Expedition - Malaspina viral metaG DeepMed_231 (SPAdes) (version 2) | ecosystem: Environmental > Aquatic > Marine > Oceanic | place... | reverse complement strand
AACCCGGGCAAACTCCGGTAAACCCATCGCTCTGGCTGCCAACATGCTCTCTCCCAACTGCTTGATTCGATGCTCTAACATACCCTGATGCGGCTCTGTCTTCAATCCCGTGACAGAGCTGTGCTGCGCAGCACATGGGCTCACAGGACATAAAAAATTTCGCCTGTCAAGCATTTTCGAAAGACAGGCGAAATACTCAAAGTCTATACGGGATAAGGACTTGCGTCTTCTCACCGCCCTCTCGCGCAGTCCCACTCAAAAAGGCCAGGAGCCACATAGGGGCAACGCGATTGCGGGCTCTGGCGCGTCCGGGCGTGCATCCTGCCCCAAGACTGATAAATCCTGATTACGATGCTTCGGTGGCTTCACGATGACGGTAGGTCTCTGCCACGAAATCGATGAACGCCACTGCCGAGGCTACAGCTAGCCGTGCATGGCGAGGCTGTAGACCACGATGCTGGCCGTCACGGCCATGACCGGTTCCGTAAAGCCCCCGCAGTTGGGCCAGGTTGTTGGTAAGTTGGGTAAGGTTGCGGAGGATGAGGCGAATGTTCTCCGCTCCCTTGGCTTCGTCAGTGATACCTTCAGGTACCAATTGGAGTTCCTTGGCGACATTCTTGGTCAAGTTGCCCAGATCATCGGACTTAGTGAATGATACCCCGCGCTTAGTGAGGATAGTCTTACAGCACGACTCGACAAGTTCTTTGGCAGTGCCGATGGCCAAGTCCGGATCGGTGTCGATGGCGCGCTCTAAACGCTCGATGGCCTTGGCCATCCACCCGGCGTCCAGCGCATCGGCCACGGTGCGGGCCCGCAGCACCGAGCGTCCTCCATTGTGGGTAAGTACACGATAAGCGAATCTCGGCCGGCCAGCGATACGCTCTTCCTCAAAGATTTCCCATCCGGCCGGGCGAAGCTGGTCATTGAAATGTGTGACCAATGTGAGGGCCTCGTCTCTGTCCGGGCGAACCACCGGGTTGACGATTTCACAGAGAAAGCTCAAGAAGGTATCCGCAGGACCGTCCAATAGCTTGAATCGACGGTCAGAAAACACCCAGTCGGGCTCCCAGTCTTCATTGTTGATGCAATGCTGCCAGATGTCGCCGGCGGCATCCTTGAACCGGGTGTCGAACGAGGGAAGCTCTTTGAGATCGAAAATCCGGCTCAAGAATTCCACATCGTCCAGCGTTCCATTCCATGCGACGCCTTCAAGGCGAAGGCCGTCCAGAATGTTGACTCGCGTCTGGCGAGGCAGTCCGGATTCTTCGGCACGCCATTCCTTTCTGTAAGCCTTGGCCGGAACGATCTTGGCTGAATACCAGTCTTGCGTTTCGGTCTCTAGAACCGTCTTCAAACGTGCAGTGACTTGCTCCTCCCACTGTGTGCGCCGCACACCCATACGTGCGTAGTCAGAAGGAGGTACTTCAAAGTACACCTCCCAGATACCCGTTCCTCCATTCCAGTTGTCATAGCCTGTCTGTTCCGCACGGGCCGGGTATAGTCGCACGAGTTCCGCCGCCTCAGTCATATCCTCCGCGACCAACAAGGCGTGAACCGTCGCCAGGATTCGATCCAAATCAAGTGTTTCCATGCATAACCATTAACCCTTTACCAGCCGAAGCGCTGCTCCACTCGGCTTTGACTCGGCGCTTGCTGCTCGCCCACCCTTAAGGGCATTCAGCATGAGTCCGAATGTCAACTCATTGATTTCTTCTGGAGAGATTGAAAGCTGATGAGCCACATCAGCCTTACTTAATCCCTCTTGACGTAAAGCAGAGAATATTTTCTCAAGAACAATCGATTTCTCGTGATTGATACTCTCCGGCTCCTTCTGCCTATAACCGGCTTGAGCCAACTGAATGCACAAGGTTCGATAGGTCCAGTCAGTAGTCAGGCCCAGGGCATGAAGACGGTAATTCAGTGCTGCCACAGAAACCGACCAGTGCCTCTTATGCCGAATCAGACTGGAGAGCGTTGCGGACTTCGGAGCCATAGCAAGAACACTAGCTCTTGGCATGAGAAACGCGGAAGCAAACGCGTTGGCTTCGCGCTCCAAATCAGGGCCGTGTGGTTGAGCATGTTGGTGAAGCACTAAATGACCTAACTCATGCGCCGCATCGAACCGACAATGCTCCGCAGACTTAAATGTGTTTAGAAAGACGTATGGACGACCTCCCTTCCACATTGAAAAGGCATCCACCTCCTTCGCGTCAATCGCCAACGAAAACACGCGCACGCCCTTCGACTCTAAAAGGGCGATCATGTTCTTAATTGGCAACTCGCCAATCCCCCAATGCGCCCGGAGCATGTCGGCAGCAGCTTCCGGGTTCTGAGCCGACGAGCGCGAGGGGTAACCCTCCGGCTCACTCGAGTCATAATCCCCAGAAGCAACAGCATTTCCCCCGCCTTCTCGCCCCAGGTCTGGAACATCCGGATTGGGTAGTTCAAACCGAGATTCGATCCACTCATTGAGCAACAAAGCAACAGCACCAGCACCCAAGGCTGAATCACGCTGGGAAGCCGTCATTTTCGACAAAGACCGAAAGCTCGCCACATCAGGGGTTGGGAATTCTGGATCATCTCCAAAGAAGAACGCTTCGGGGAACCGAAGCGTTTCTGAGATTTGTTTAAGTGTGTTGCTTTCGGGTTCCTGAGAGCCAGCCTCATAGCTTGAAACTGATCTTTCGGTTACTCCAATGTGTTTAGCTAGCTCGCGCTTCTTCATGCCTCTTCGTTTTCGGGCAAGGCTCAGTCTCAATGGATTGAACATGACAACCTCGTCATGCTTTACGACGAATATCGATTTCGATGTCCGGTCCGCTGGGCGGATAGATCTCCACCAAATCATCATCGAACGGAATACTACCGAGGATGATTCGTTCAGACCATTCAGATATTTTTCCGTCTTTGCCGATGCTCGACGGGCGCGACAACTCAAGGCGAATCTCACCACGTACCGTATCGGTATGGTGCATCAAAACCCAGGTTTGCTTTCCATCAGCCTCATCTTGGATGTCCGGAGGCAATTTCTCAAACAACTCCAACTGACGATTAGCCTCAATAGCTTCGACCGTATTGCGCCCCTTCTTGGAACGGTTGCAAGGGTGTGCGGATGGATTGCCGGTCGCTTCGTCGCCCGACGCTACAGTGATAGCCAACCCCCGTTCCTCGTGAACCGTCAACGCATAACTTCCAACTTCCTGCCGAGTCCAACCAAGAGGGCGAAGCTGCTCACGAAGTGCAGCGACGATCTCTCCCCACATGTTCAAGCCATGGTAGATCGTTGGATGGTTGAGAGTGAGGCGCGTCCGTTGCAGATGGCCCTGGTAGACCGCTTCACGAAGTGCGACTTCATTGACCTCAAGTTGGTCAAGTCGACTGGCAATTTCATCAGTGTTCTCGAACAATACAATAGCGTTCATAGCGTTTCGGGCCCCAGCTTAGACTTCCGGTTATTATTCCTCATTTGAGGTGAAAAAACAAGAAGTCGAAATGTGCTTCGCTACGATGCCGTTGGATGGCGGTCGGATGACCTAGGATTTCGTCTAAACCCCCGATCCCGCGCCATGAACGCCTCCAGCATATGCGGGATCAGCGTCACGGCATCGACCGGCTCGCCGTAGGTCTGCGCATGCAGCGCGGCGTAGCGGTCGAGGTCGGCCTTCAGACTGGCCGGACACGCGAAGGTCAGCTTGACCGTCTCGCTCTTGGGCAACGGTCCGAGCCGCAGCTTGTTCGTGTTCATTGCGATGATCCTCTCTGGAAGAACAGCGGCTGGTACGGCCTCAGCACCAGATCCCGGTTGACGATGACGCGCACCGGCAGGCCGGGACGGCTGGTCAGCGTGGGCTGGATGTTCATGTTGCGCCGGGTCACTTCCTGGCCGACTTGATTGATCGTGTCCTGCGCGCTGTCGCGGCCGGCGATGATGACGCGGTTGCCGTCCTGCCGGTTCTCGGGTGCGGCCAGCTCGGCGCCGACGCCCAGCAGCGTGGTCAGCAGCGCGCCGGCGAAGATGCGATTCCAATGCCAATCGACGCCATCCTCCAGGCCGGCGTCGCCGGCTGGGTCGGTGCCGACCAGGTTGTCGAGCTGGAACGAGGATGTGTCCGGCAGGATCATCCGGTTCCACACCACTTGCACGCGGGTCTGCCCGTAGCTCACCTGGCTGTTGTAGCGGCCGAGGATGCGCGAGCCTTGCGGGATCAACAGATGGCGGCCGGTGGCCGTGTCGTAGACCGGCTCCGTCACCGTGGCGATCACGTCGCCCGGCAGGTCGGAGTTGATGCCTGTCACCAGCGCCGCCGCAATCACCGTGCCGGCCATCACCTGGTACGGCGAGGCAGGCAGTTGCAGGTTGCCGGAATTACGGGTTTCCGTAGAACCGGCATTGCTCAAAAACGCCTCCTTCTGATCCTGCCGGTTTTGCACGGCGGTGGGGTCGAGCGGCTGCGCCGCCGTCGAAGCCGGCCCGGCGGCCAGCGGATCGAAACCCGCCAGCCCGGTCAGCGGTGGCGCTCCCGCCGGGGTCTGAGCGGGAGCGGCCACGGCGGCGCGTTGTCCGCCCGTACTGAAGAACACGGACGAAGCTGCCGCATCCTCGGCTTCCTTGAGCCGCGCCAGGCGCTCGGCCTCGGCCGGGTCATGACCGGGCTGCGCATAGCCTTGCGCCTGCTGCTCGGCGCGCAGCATTGGCCCGCCGAGGTCGCCGGGCAACGGCTCGCCCAGCACCGGCACCTCCGGCGGCAAGGACGGCGGCAGTTGCGAATAGTCAGCGGGCAACCGGGCCAGCCCTTCGGAGGGCGAGACGCGATCGACGTTGTACAGCTCGGCCGGCTCGCTCCCGCCACGGCGCTGCGGTGCTTGCAGCGACCAGAGCGTTGCGCCCAGCACGGCGGTGGCCACGCCGCCGGCGAGCACCGCCAGCACGCGCCGGTTCAGGCGCGTGACCGGGCGCGGCTGCGCGCGCAGCGCGACCTGTTCCGGCGCCACCTTGGGCGGGGCGTCGGGTGCCGGACGGCCGGAAGCGTTGTCCTGGTCCATGCTCAGTTCCTCCGCACGCCATCGGTTCGCTCGATGCGCACCACGTCGCCCCTGTCGCCGCCCAGGCGCAGTTCGGCCGCGCCGAACAGGCGGTCCACAATGTAGTACGGGGTGCGGAAGCGGTAGTTTACGAGCTGGCCATCGCCCTGCGCGCCGATCACGAACAGCGGCGGCAGCTCGCCTTGTGCGATACCGGCCGGAAACTGGATGTAGACCTTTTCCGTGTCGTCGAAGACGCGCAGCGGCTTCCACGGTGGATTGCTGCCGCTGATCGCGTAGCGGAAGCGGATGTTCTCCAGCGTCAGGCCGGTATCCAGCGGCGCCGCCGTCTGTGCCGCCTGCGCCTGACGCTGCAAGGCCAGCATGCGGTCGCGCGGATAGTCCCAGGACACCGACGCCATCCATGCGCGCTCTGTCGAGGTCAGCTCGATCAGATAGGTGCGGCGGCTGGTGGTGATGACCAGATTGGTCTTGAGGCCGGAGCGGATCGGCTTGACCAGCACGTTGACGCGCAGCTCGTCACCGCCGCCGCTCGACGTGTCGCCGACAATCCAGCGCACCGTATCGCCGGCGGCGACCGTCACCAGTTCCTCGCCGGGCTGGAGTGTAATCACCGTGACCCGCTCCGGACTCGTATACACCTGGTACAGCGCGCCGTCGGTAAACGGCCAGACCTGAATCGCATTGATGTAGCCTTCGCGGGTGGGCGCCATGCGCGCTTCCTCGTTGGCGCGGGATACGCGCACGCGCTCGTCCTCCGGCTCGGGTGCTGTCTCCGTTTCCGCGAATTCGGGCAGCGGCATCAACTGTCCCGGCAGCGGCAAAGGTTCCGGCATCGCAACCACCTCCATCGGCAGAGGCGGTTCGGGCAAAGGCTGCGCCTGCACCGGCTCGTCGAGCGTGATGCTCGGTGGCTTGCGCGGCGTGGCGCAGCCCGACAGTGCGATGGCGACCAATGCAATAGCGAAAAAGTGGAAAGACGGTTTCATGGCCTGCCTCCTTCGGTTGAGTCGAGTTCACGGCTCCACGACAGGCCGTTGACGTAGATGCCCAATGGATTGCGGCGCAGCCGCTCCTCGGTGCGCGGCGTTTGCAACACGATGGAGACCACCGCCGTCCAGCGCTCCAGTCCCGCCGCCGCGCCATTGACGTAGCGGCGCTCCGTCCACCGCACCTGGAACGACGCATCGCTCGCGCGCACGACGCTGTTGATCTCCACCGTCACCGTTTCCCGGCCGATCCGTGCGAAAGGGTCGTTCGCACGCGCATATTCGTTGAGCACGGCCGCGCCGCGGTCGGTGGTGTAGTCGTAGGCGTCCAGCCAGTTCTGGCGCACGACGATGGGGTCGATGGACAGCGAGCGCACCAGCGTGACGAAGCGCGCCAAATGGTGGGCGATCTGCGCATCGTTGGGCCGGTACGGCTTGGCCGCTGCGCCGACGGCGCGCACTTGCCCGCCGTGGTCCACCTCCACCACGTAGGGCGTGACGATGGACTGCGCCGAGCGCCAGACAAGGCCGGCGGCCATCAGCAGCGCCAGCACCAGACAGCCGAAGGCCATCAGCCGCCAGTTCTTGGCCTGTGTACGGGCCGAGCCGATGCGCTCGTCCCATACCTGTTCGGCAGCCTGGTATGGCGTCGCCGGTTGCGGTGTGTCGGCGTAGCGCGCCTGCGGTCGTTTGAATCGCATGGCAGGTTCTCCTTATGAGTTCGATGGATCGCGCAGGCTGGGGCCGCTGCCCGCGCCGCCGCCGTCGCCACCTCGCAGCGTGTGCGCGACGGTGGTGGCGGCATGGGAAATCTGCTGGCGGCGTTGCAGGCGCCTGGCCCACGCGGGTTGGCCGGTGTTGGCAGGCGCGCCTTCCGCGCCGCCCTGAGCGGTCGCGCCGGTAGCAGCGCTGCCCGACCGACTGCGCGCCGGTCTGGGCGACGTTGCCCAGACCGGCCGCCGCGCCTCTGAGACCACCGCCGGCACCGGAGGAACCTGCTTGGAAAGCCGACCTTGCGCTGCTGGCGGTCGATGCCATCGAACGTGCGCCGCCGACAGCCATGCGGGCCGCTCCGGGCGCCATGCGCGCGCCGGCCGCGACGGCACCGCCGACGCCGGTGGCCGCCGCACCCACGGCAACCGCCGTACCGGCCGCGCCCAGCGTGGCGCCCGCCATCGCCCCGGCGCCGAGCTGCGGCGAACCGGACACCAGGCCGGTGGCGACGCCCGGTCCGAAGATCCCCAGGGCCAGCAACGACAGCGATGCCAGCATGATCACCAGCGCGTGGTCGATGGACGGTTCGGCCGGCGTGACCTGGAACTCGGCGAACAAGCCGGTGCCGATGCCGACGATCACCGCCAGCACCAGCACTTTGACGCCCGAGGCCACGACATTCCCCAGCACCTTTTCGGCCAGGAACGCGGTCTTGTTCCACAAGGCGAACGGCACCAGCACAAAGCCGGCGAGCGTGGTCAGCTTGAACTCGATCAGCGTGATGAAAAGCTGGATCGCCAGGATGAAGAAGCTGAGGATCACCACCAGCCAAGCGAGGAACAGCACGGTGATGACATCGAGGTTGGTGAACACGCCCGGAAAGCCGGTCATGTCTCCGATCTGTTCCATGATCGGCGCGGCGGCGTCGATGCCGGTCTTGGCCAGCCGTCCCGGTTGCAGGAACTCGGCCTGCGTCAGCGTCGAGCCGGAAGCGGTCAGCCCCAGCCCCGCGAAGGAACGGAACACGATGCTGGCCAGCCAGTTGAAATTGCCGATGATGTAAGCGAACACGCCGACGTAGAGCACCTTGCGGATCAGCCGGGCGATCACGTCATCGCCCTGGCCGGTGGCGTGGCTCATCGCCCAGTAAAGGCCCGCGATGGTGATGTCGATCACGATCAACGTGGCGGTGAGGAACGCAATCTCGCCACCCAGCAACCCGAAACCCGAGTCGATGTAGTTGGCGAAGACGATCAGGAAGCGGTCGATCACCGCCACGTCATTCATGGCCTGTTCCTCAGTCGCGGTAGAACGGCACGGTCTGCGGCGTGTACGGCGTGCCCTCGCCGAGGAAGCGCCGCCGCACTTCGCGCGATTGCTCGGTGGCCGCCGCCTGGCGCGCCAGTTCCAGCGACGCGGCGCGATCCTGCGTCAACTGGAGCTGCTGCGCCTGGATGGCCTGTTTGGCCTGCAAGGCCAGCAACTGGTTGGTCGCCTGCATGGCTTGCAGCGCACCGTTGGCCGACTGGCTCTGGCCCACCAGATCGGCGAGTACGCTTTCGTCTTCGCTGAGGTTCTGGTACACCTGGGTCTGCACACGCATCGCGGTGTGCAGGCCGTCGAGCGCATGGCGCCAGCGCTCGCGTGCATCCTGTGCCATGCGGTCGCCGCTGACGGTGGCAGCGTACTCGTGCGGATACAGCCGGGCGAACTCCTGATCCAGACTTTCCACCCGGTAGGCGAGTCCCTGCGCCTCGGCCATCAGGCGTTCGATGGTCGCCAGCGTCGAGCGCAGGCGGTTAACCGTGTTGTAATCCAGCCGCTCCAGATTGCGCGCCTGGTTGATCAGCATCTGCGCCTCGTTCTGAAGCTGCCGCACCTGGTTGTCGATCTGTTGCAGCGTGCGGATTGCGGTCAGCGTGTTCTGCACCAGATTGGTTGGATCAATCACGGCCCACTGCGCATGCGCGGCAGGCAGCGCGCAAAATAGTGCGGCTGCAACGGTCGCGAGAAGTGTCTTCTTCATGACGGGTTCTCCTGTGGTGGGTTGGAAGCGGCAGGCGCGGACGGCAGCAGGTCGGCTGCCCAGTCCAAGCCGCGATGGCGCAGCCAGGCGGCTGCGAAGTCAGAAGACGGAACCGATACCGACACCGAGTCGATGTCGCGCTGATCCTGCGGCGTCGAGGCGGCAGCGAAAGCCAGCGTGACCGGCCCCAGGTCGAGGTCGAACAGGCGATTGCCCAGCCGCGACTGGTAGTAGTAGTCGCGCTTGGGCTGCGCGGTGGCGACGATCTCGATCTGCCGGCTGTTCAGCCCGAAGCCTTCGTAGATCGTGCGAATCTGCGGTTCGGTGGCTTGCGGGTTCGGCAGGAAGATGCGGCTCGCGCAGCTCTCGATGATCGCGGGCGCGATGCTCGAATCGTTGATGTCGGCCAGCGACTGCGTGGCGAAGATGACGCTGACGTTTTTCTTGCGCAGCGTCTTCATCCACTGGCGGATGCGCGCGGCGAACACCGGGTCATCGAGGAACAGCCAGGCTTCGTCGAGGATCAAGAGCGTGGGCGCGCCGTCGAAACGCTCGTCGAAGCGGGCGAACAGATAGCCGAGTACCGCCATCACGGCGGCGCGGCTCGCCATCAGTTCTTCCATCTCGAAGCCCTGTACGTCGGCCATGCCCAGCCGGTCGTGGTCGGCATCGAGCAGACTGCCGTGGGCGCCGCCGAGCACGTAGGGCGCGAGCGCCTGGCGCAGCGCGTTGTTCTGCAACAGCACGGAAAACCCGGTCAGCGTGCGCTGTTCCACCGGCGCACCGGCGAGGCTTTCCAGCGCTGACCAGATGGCCGCCTTCTCGTCCGGGCCGATGCTCACACCCTCGTGCAGCATCCGGCTTCCCAGCCATTCGGCGGCCCAGGCGCGGTAGCCCTCCTGGTCGATGCGCGTGAGCGGCTGGAACGCGATGTCGCCATCGGTGCCGAGGTCGTAGTGTTCGCCGCCCAGGCCGAGGACGGTGGCGCGCATCGAGCGCCCCATGTCGAAGGCAAAGATGCGCGAGCCGCGATAACGACGGAACTGCATCGCCAGGGTGGCGAGCAGCACGGACTTGCCCATGCCGGTGGGGCCGCACACCAGCGTATGGCCCACGTCGCCGATGTGCGTCACCAGCCGGAACGGCGTGGCGCCATCGGTGCGCGTGACGATCAAGGGCGGGCCGTCGAGGTGCGCATTCTTCTGCGGCCCGGCCCACACCGCCGACACCGGCATCAGGTGCGCCAGGTTCAGCGTCGAGACGATGGGCTGGCGCACGTTGGCGTAGGCGTTGCCCGGAATCGAGGACAACCACGCATCGACCGCATTCAAGGTTTCGGGAATGGTGACGAAGCCGCGTCCCTGGATGACGCGCTCGATCATGCGCAGCTTCTCGTCGGCGACATCGGCATCGGTGTCGAGCACGGTCACGGTGGCGGTGACGTAGCCAAAGGCGACCTGATCGCCGCCCAGTTCCTGCAAGGCGGCATCCGCATCGACCGCCTTGTTGCTGGCGTCGGTATCCACCAGCGGCGATTCCTGCTGGAAGATCGTCTCGCGCAGCAGCGCGACGACGTTCTTGCGTTTGGCGAACCATTGGCGGCGCAGGCGGCCGAGTTCCTTTTCCGCCTCGGGCTTGTCCATGCACAGGAAGCGCGTGCTCCAGCGGTAGGTGAAGCCCAGGCGGTTCAGGTCGTCGAGCAGCCCCGGCCAGGTCGAGGTCGGAAAGCCGCGCACTGTCGCGACGCGCAGATGCGCGTCGCCCAGCATCGGCGCCAGGCCGCCGGTCAGCGGGCAGTCGGTCAGCAGCGCATCGAGGTGGAACGGATGTTCCGGCACGGCCACGCGATGGCGCCGTGTGGAAATGGTCGCGTGCAGATAGGTCAGTGTCTCGCCGTCATCGAGCCAGGCGATCTCCGGCATCACGCCATCGAGCAGGTCGAAGCAGCGATCCGTTTCCGCCATGAACGCGCTCAGACGCTCGTGCCAATCCACGCCGCGCTGCGGCGTGTTCTCGTAGAGCAGCTTGGCAGCGCGTGCGCGGGATTCCTCCGGCGGCAGGTACACCAGCGTCAGGTGATAGGTACTCTCGAAGTGGCTCTGGTCTTCCTCGAACACCGCGCGGCGTTCCTCGTCCACCAGCCACGACAGCGGCTCGGGAAAGTCCGAGTGCGGATAGTCGGCGGCCGCCAGCCGCTCGGCTTCCACGAACAAGGCCCAGCCGGAACCCAGGCGGCGCAGCGCGTTGTTCAAGCGCGCCGACGTGGCGATCAGCTCGCCCTGTGTCGCGCTGTCGAGGTCCGGCCCGCGAAAGCGCGCCGTGCGCTGAAACGAACCGTCCTTGTTGAGCACCACGCCGGGCGCCACCAGCCCGGCCCAGGGAAGCCAGTCGGCGAGCAGTGCGGGACGCTGGCGGTATTCGGTGAGGTTCAGCATGACGGCGCCCTCACACGTCCAGCAGCGGCTTGTGCTTGATGTGGCGTGCAAAGACCTGCATGAACTGCGGATCGACACGCGCCCCCCACACCGCCAGCGAATGGCCGACGATCCACAGCACCAGGCCCGGAATCCACAGTTGCAGGCCGAGACCCACGGCGGCGGCCAGCGTGCCGTTGGCAATGGCGACGGCGCGCGGCGCGCCGCCCAGCAGGATCGGTTCGGTCAGCGAGCGGTGCAATGGCACCTCGAAGCCGGTGGCGAAGTCGTCGGACGCGCTCATACGACAGCCCCGCCGGAGAAGCTGAAGAAGGACAGAAAGAACGAAGAAGCGGCGAACGCGATCGACAGACCGAACACGATCTGGACCAATTTGCGAAAGCCTCCGCTGGTGTCGCCGAAGGCGAGTGCGAGGCCCGTGGCGATAATGATGATGACCGCGACGATGCGCGCCACCGGCCCCTGGACAGAGTCGAGGATCGCTTGCAGCGGCCCTTCCCAGGGCATGCTGGAACCCGCTGCATGTGCCGTGCTGGCCACCAACAGGAACACCACGGCCAGCAGAAGCCCCTGCTGCGCGGGCGTGGTAAGGCAGCGCAGGCGCGCAAGACCGAAAAGCGGATTTACGGAAATACGGAAAGCATGGGCAGGCGTCATGGCAGTTCTCCAGTGCGGGTTGAGGACCGGGATGGAAGCGGCGCGAGCGCGTCGTCGAGCTGGTAGCCGTTGCCGTTGAAGCCGGTCACGCGGGCGACGGTCTGGACCTGGCGGGCGCGGCCGCGCCCGGCGATAAAAACGATGACGTTCACCGCCTCGGCGATCAGCGCGCGCGGCGGCGTCATGGCGACTTCGAGAATCAGTTGTTCGAGGCGCAACAGCGCACCGTGCGCGGAACTGGCGTGAAGGGTGGCGATCCCGCCGGGGTGCCCGGTCCCCCACACTTTGATGAGGTCCAGCGCCTCGCCGGCGCGGGTGCGCAGCGGCACGTGGTCACGTGCCTCGCACTGCAATTCCACGGTGTCTTCCAGCACCAGCACGCGGTCGTTGGTGGCTGCGATCTCGGCCAGCAGCGCGTTGACCAGCGTGGTCTTGCCGGTGCTGGTGCCGCCGGCGATCAGGACGTTCTGGCGTTCGCGCACCGCGTGGCGCAGGAACTCGGCTTGTTCAGCACTCAGAATGCCGTCGCTCACGTAGTCGGCCAGGCCGATCACGCCGACTACGCGCTTGCGCAGGGCGAAGGCCGGACCCGGCGCCGCCGGCGGCAGAATGCCCTCGAAGCGCTCGCCGGTCTCCGGCAGTTCGGCGGTCAACAGCGGCCGCCCACGATGCACTTCCGTGCCAACGTGCGCCGCGACCAGGCGGATGATGCGTTCGCCATCTGCGGCGGACAACGACTCGCCGGTGGCTGCGCGACCCGACGAAAGCCGGTCGATCCACAGCGCGCCGTCCGGATTCAGCATCACTTCCACCACGTCCGGGTCTTCCAGTGCGGCGGCAATCAGCGGCCCCATTGCTGTACGCAACATGCGGATGCGCCGATCCAGTGAGGTGGCCGAGGACGATAGCTGCTGCGGGGCGGCGCTCATGAGACCGTCTCCTGTGCCTGCTCCCGCGCTTCGGCGAGCGCGGCCGCATCATCCAGCCGTTGCGTGTCGGGCTGGATCTCCTCGTAGACCTCGCGCACCAGGCTGCGCCCACGCAGCAGGTGGCGGCCGAGCTGTTCGATGAACTGCTCGAAACGCGCCTTGCCCTGCGCCTTCGCGGCTTCCTGATGCGCTTCCGGCAGCGGCGTGCTGACCGTCAGGTAGTAGCGCACGAACAACGCCAGCGTCTCGATCAGGATGTTCTGGTCGCGCTCCAACTTCTCGATCTGGCGCGACAGCCGATCCAGCCGCTTGGCCATTGCCGCTTCGCGCTGGTCGGCCGCGTCCGGCGACAGCCAGGATGCGAGCGCCGCCGCGACGATGGAAGACTTGGACACACCTTTCTTCGCGGCCAGTTCGTTCAGCCGCTTGGCATGGTCGCGTTCGATAAACAGGTTCAGGCGATGGCGGGAATGAAGCTGGCTCATAGTGGGATTCCGTCGTCGGGGTCGAGGGCGACCAGCCGCGCCGCGCGCTGCAAGCGCGGGTCGCGCTGGGACGGGAGTGGCAGCGGCAGGTCGTCTTCGTCATCGAGCAGCGCCAGGTCACTGGCCGCGTGCTCGGGTGCTGTGCTGTAGGCGACGGCTTCGGACAACTCGGGCTGGCGGCGTGGGCCGCCTTCGTCGGCCGTGGCGTCGGTGTCGGCGAGACCGGCAGCAGTCAGTGCGACAGGCATGGAGGGAATCGCCAAGGTGCTCCAGTCATCCAGCCGCGCGCTCGGCGCATCGGCATAACGGCCCGGTGCGAGCACAGGCGGCGGCAGCACGCGGCGCTTGAAATTGGCATCGCTGTAGTAGCGCAGCTTCTGCGCCTTGATCGGCGGATGGCCCGAGACCATCACCACCGCCTCGTCGGCGGGAAGCTGCATCACTTCGCCGGGGGTCAGCAGTGGCCGTGCCGTCTCCTGCCGCGACACCATCAGGTGCCCGAGCCAGGGCGCGAGCCGATGGCCCGCGTAGTTGCGCTGCGCGCGCAGTTCGGTGGCTGTGCCCAAGGTTTCCGAAATGCGTTTGGCCGTGCGCTCGTCGTTGGTCGCAAACGTCACGCGCACATGGCAGTTGTCCAGAATCGAATGGTTCTGGCCGTAGGCTTTGTCGATCTGATTGAGCGACTGCGAAATCAGGAAGGCGCGTAGTCCGTAGCCCGCCATGAAGGCCAAGGCGCTCTCGAAAAAATCCAGCCTGCCCAGCGCCGGAAACTCGTCGAGCATCAGCAGCAGCTTGTGCCGACGCGCCACGCCGTCGCTGCCATCGAGTGATTCGGTGAGCCGCCGGCCGATCTGGTTGAGGATCAGGCGGATCAGCGGCTTGGTGCGGCTGATGTCGGATGGCGGCACCACCAGGTACAGCGACACCGGATGCTCGGCGGCGATCAGGTCGGCAATGCGCCAGTCGCAGCGCGAGGTGACTTCAGCCACCGTGGGATCGCGGTACAGGCCTAGGAAACTCATCGCGGTGGACAGCACGCCCGAGCGCTCGTTGTCGCTTTTGTTGAGCACTTCGCGCGCGGCGGACGCGACGACGGGATGCGGTGCTTCGCCCAGATGATGCGTGGTCATCATCCGGTGCAACGTCACCTCGAAGGGGCACGCCGGATCGGAGAGGAAGTTGGCGACGCCGCGCAGCGTCTTGTCTTCGCCGGCATAAAGCACATGCAGGATCGCGCCGACCAGCAGCGCGTGCGATGTCTTCTCCCAATGATTGCGGCGTTCCAATGCGCCTTCGGGATCGACCAGAATGTCGGCGATGTTCTGCACGTCGCGCACTTCATGCGCGCCACGCCGCACTTCCAGCAACGGGTTGTAGGCGGCCGACTTCGCGTCGGTGGGGTTGAACAGCAGGCAATGCGAGAAGCGCGAACGCCAGCCGGCGGTGATGGCCCAGTTCTCGCCCTTGATGTCGTGGATCACGGCCGAGGCCGACCAGCTCAACAAGGTCGGCACAACTAGGCCCACGCCCTTGCCCGAGCGCGTCGGCGCAAAGGTCAGGACGTGTTCCGGCCCTTCATGGCGAAGGTACTGGCGCTCGAACTGACCGAGGAAGACACCGGCCGGACCGGCGAGACCGGCCTTGCGGACTTCGGCGGCGTCGGCCCAGCGCGCCGAACCGTAGGTGGTGACGCGGCGGGCCAGTCGCGAACGCCACACCGACATGGCAATGGCGACCACGACCGCCACCAGACCGCTGGAACCGGCGATGGCGCCGCCCTTGAGGAAGACGTGGGGCGCGTAGGCGTCGAAGAAGAACCACCACTCGAACAGCCGCCACGGGTGATAGACCGGCGTGCCGAAGAAGTCGAACCAGGGCGCGCCCAGGCGTAGCTGATAACCCAGGGCGGCGGCGGTCCACTGCGTGGCGGCCCACACCCCGGCGATCACGATGCCGAACACCGTCAGCACCTGACCATACAGCACACCTGTCGCCTGCATTCCGGCCTCCGAATGTCTCCTGTACCTTGCGCGGCGAAGCGAGTGCCGCAGGTATCAGGTTCGGTGCCGGATCAGTGCCGGTCAAAGACTGTTATCAGCAAAATACAGGGCGAAAACTGCAATAATTCCGGCTGGCGCGTGTGTGGGACAAACGCTGCGCACGAGCGCGCGCTGCGGCATGTCGATGAGCCGGGCGTTTTATTCACCAAATACGTCGGATCAGAACCTCGGTTCTTCCGCCAGCGGTGTATAGGGCACGTCACCGTCGCCCATGAAACGCTGCCGGGTCGCCTCGGCCACCGCGTTGCACAGCTCGTCACCAAGCGCGACGGGGTTGTCTCGGCATTGTTCGCGCAGCGCGGCGAGACGTTCGGGATTGGCAATCAGCGATTCGACGGTTTCTGTCGGCGCTGGCTCGCCACAGGCGGTCATCATCAATGTAAGCGATAGTACCGTGAGTTTTTTCATGGTTTGATCTCCTTCGTGATGTCAATGTGATGCGAAGGTGTATCTACGCCAATCGGACTGACCCTATCAATGAAGCGGCTCAAGGTCTCGGACGGATCGGCATTCGGCCGCAGCAGATAGGTGACAAGGGTCGGAGAGCGGCCCGCCAGAGGACGACCGACCACATCGGCGTTCCGGCAGGCGATGACCTGCGAGGCGCCGACCAAGGCCAGCGCATAGCCTGCTGCCACCAGCGTCAGCATCAGTTCCAGCGAAGTCACCTGCTCGGCGATGAGCGGGTCCGCATCGGCTCGACGCAGGATACGAGCGATCTGCTGCCCATAGCCTTCGCAGGCCTGCGGATCGCACATCACCAGCGGATAGCGCAGCACCTCGTCCAATGGAATGCGCTTATGAACCAGCAGGGGGTGCCGCGCCGGCAGGGCGACCATTAGTGGATCACTCCACGCCGGCTCGGCCACAATGCCGTCCCCGACCTCGGCCGACTGGGCGAAGCCTACATCGTACAGGTCATCGTGCAATCCCCTGATTTGCTGCGACAGCGGTACCTCGAACAGGCGGACCTCGATATCAGGATCGTCCTGGCGACACTGCGCCAGCAAGGCGCTTAGACGTGGCGGCGTGATCCCGTCGGACAAGGCAACGCGTAGTTGGTCCTGGTAGCCGGCGGCAACGGCCTCGACGCTGTTGCGCGCCTGTTCCAGAACAGCGAAAACACGCCGGACATGCTCCAGGAATACTTGGCCCGCGCGGGTCAATCGTGTGCTTCGGGTCGTCCGGTCGAATAGACGGACACCCAAGTGTTCCTCCAGTTCCTTGATGGCACGTGACAGCGGAGACTGCTCAATATGCAGGCGCTGGGCCGCCCGTCCGAAATGCAGTTCCTCGGCGACCACAATGAAATATCGAAGATGGCGCAGCTCCATGTGCCTTGTCCTGAATCGATCAATGTCTCCGCTCGAAACCGTCAAGCTCAAAGCGACGTTCTCTATAGGCAAGCAACCGAAGCGCGTTGAAAACTACGACCAAGGTTGATCCTTCATGCGCCGCGACGGCCGGGCCGATTCCCAATCCGAGAATCGTTGCCGGAACGAGTAGCGCCACAATGCCAAGGCTGATAAAGAGATTCTGGCGAATGATCGCCCGCGTACGCCGACTGAGTTCCACCGCGAACGGCAGATGCGAGAGGTCATCCGCCATCAAGGCCACGTCGGCTGTCTCCAGGGCCACATCCGAGCCGGCCGCACCCATGGCGATACCGACTGTCGCATGGGCCATGGCGGGCGCATCATTCACACCGTCCCCCACCATCGCGACTTCGGTGGTGTCGCGCAGCTTTTTGATGGCTTCTACCTTGTCTTCCGGCATCAGATCGCCCCATGCCTCGTCCAAGCCAACATGCTTGGCGACCGCATCGGCGACGCGCTGGTTGTCGCCGGAAATCATGATCATGCGGTTGATGCCGATGGCGCGCAGCCGTTCGAGTGCGGGCCGCGCCGTTGCGCGCGGAGTATCCATCAGGCCGATGACGCCGAGATCGCGACCGGCTCGGCGGACCGCCATGGTGGTCCGCCCCTCAGCACGAAGCCGCTCGACCGCGGTGGCGACCGGCGCAGTCAACGCGGGCAGCCCGTCACTGCCGAACATTTCCGCCTTACCGATTTCCACAGCATCTCCCTCGATCTGAGCTACAACTCCTTTGCCGGTCAGGCTACGAAGCCCGGACGCGACGGGAAGTGTCATTCCGCCGAGGCGTTCCACGCCGTCTTGTGCGATGGCCCGTGCCAGAGGATGATCGCTCAGCGCTTCGACGGCGACCGCCGTGGCCAGCAGCTCGGTCTCGTTGACGCCAGGTGCGGGCATAACATCGGTGATACGCGGCCGTCCTTCGGTCAATGTGCCCGTCTTGTCGAAGGCCAGGGCATCGAGCGAGCCGAGCTTTTCGAGAGGAGCGCCGCCTTTGATCAGCACACCGCCGCGCGCAGCCCGCGCGACGCCGGACAATATGGCGCTCGGCGTCGCTATGGCGAGTGCACACGGGCTGGCCGCTACCAGTACGGCCATGGCGCGATAGAAACTGTCCCGGAATGGCTCGTCCATGACGATCCAAGCGAACAACAGCAAGAAGGATGTCGCCAACACGGCCGGCACGAAGATGCGCTCGAATCGGTCGGTGAGTCGCTGCGTGGGGGATTGCCGCGTCTCGGCTTCGCTGACCATCTTGACCACGCGGGCAAGCGCGCTTTCCGACGCGCGCTTGGTCACGGCGATTTCAATCGCACCGGCACCGTTGATGGTGCCGGCGAACACGCGATACGCCGCGTCCAAAAGATCGGGCCGAGCGCTGGCCTGCGCCCGATCAGGAACGGGACTCTTATCGACGGGCACGCTTTCCCCAGTCACCGGGGCTTGGTTGACGCTGGTTTCGCCGGACACCACGAAACCATCGGCTGGCAGACGTTCGTTGGGTCGCACGAGCACCACGTCGCCCAGTACCAGCTCCTGCACGCTTACTTCCCTGACTTCACCGTCACGGCGGACACGGGCGGTCTCCGGCGCGAGCTCGGCCAGGGCTTCAATCGCCCGCTTGGCCCGGCCCATGGCGTAGTGCTCGAGCGAATGGCCTAGGCTGAACAGGAACAACAGCAAGGCGCCTTCGGCCCAGGCCCCGAGCGCCGCCGCACCGGCGGCCGCAACCAGCATCAATGTGTCGATCTCAAAGCGTTTGAGCTTCAGGTTTCGGATCGCTTCTCTGACCGTATAGAAACCACCAAAAAAGTAGGCGCCAAGATAGTGGGCAATTGCGATCCAACCTGCGACGGGCACCCACTTATCCAACCCGAACCCGGTGGCTAGAAGCCCACCGCACAGCAGGGAGAAAATCAGCTCACTGTTTTCGCCAAAGATGCCTGCGTGACGGTGAGCATCATTGTGGCCCTCCTTGTGTTGATCGCTATCACCTTCATACGGATGGTCTTCGGATTTACGGTTCACACCGCCTTCCACGAGCGCGGCACGAATGTCATCCTCGGAGATTCTCTCCCTCTCAAACTCCACCCGCACCACACCCCCGATACTGACCTCTGCTTCAAGCACGCCTGGCAAGGATGCCAGTTGCTTAGTCAACGTGCGTGCAAACCGTTGATGTGTGACGCCCTCGACCTTCCAGATCAGATGGCCGTACCGTTGAGTAATGCGTGCACCCGCGGCTCCCACAAGCTCTCGAATACGCGCGAGCGATAGCCCGTCGGAAGCATAGTGAATACACACCTCGTGCGTCTGATGATTGATGCCGCTGCGGACGTGAACATCCTCCACGCCATCCTGTGCTCGCAGTTCAATGAGAAGACGTTCCACACAGGCGTCAGCATCGTGCGCAATATCTGGCAGCAGAATGGGAAGATCGATCTGTAGTTTTTTTGTCATGGCTTCTCTCCCAATCGCATTTTTCCGCCATTTTCAGGCACTCGTACAAGTACATATCTCTTGCTTTCTATGCTGGTCTTCTGGCTAGAAAGCGGTAGTCGATGCTGTATTTGCTCAAACTGTCTTTTTGGCACCGCCATATAGACATCGCCTTTCATGTGCTTTAGCTGAGTCTCTACTTGCTCGATGGGCACTAGCTCTGCCGCTCCCCTTGCGTAGTAGCGTGCAGAAAAAGGCCTGGTGTCGATGTACCAAAAACGGGCATTCGCACCAGACACGTCCTGCACGTATCGCACTAATTCTCTTTCGGTATTGATCAGACTCGGCTGCAGCACTGTAGTCAGCGATGCAACGAGCATCACTGCTGGAACTAGTGAAGCTAGTGTTGCAGCCACATATCGAGGGGGCACTGAAAACGACTTCAGTTGTCCCTCTTGCCAGGCAGACAACGCCCTCCCCATCAGAATCGAAAACGCTGGGATAGCGGGCAATACATAGGTCCATAGCAGATTGCTGGCAAAAGTGAAAAGTAATAATGCGAAAACCGACCATCCCAGCAGGTACGCGGTGAAAGGGTCAGCCAGGGTCCTTCTCAATAACTGACGACCGCCACGGCTGCCTGCTACGAACAACAGAGCTGCGAACGCTAGGATCCCCCATGGAAAGGTCGCCACGAGCCAAAAAGCCCAGATGCTGCCATAGGGCCGTATATGTGCCGTCCCGTAGAGGTCACCCTGCCAACCTGGATCGAGGTAACGCAGAACATGCTCGCCGAGCAGGAAATAGTTCAGGAAGCCCGGTGTTTTTAGCTCAGCCAGCACATACCACGGGAGGACCAGCGCTATAACAAGCGCTATTCCACAGAGCCAGGACTTTCCAGAAATACGAGACCACTGACATTGGCGGCAGATGAGCCAGCCTGTGGCGATCGATCCCACCACAAGCACACCAGCCAATGGCCCTTTGGCGAGAAGACCGATTGCCAAGCCTACGAATCCCAAAGCTCGCCAATACCATTGACCCAACACAAATCCAGCCATGCAGAGTGTGGTACCCAGTGCCAAGAAGGGATCTGTCAGAACTGCAATACCGGCTATGTAGGGCAACGCACAGGATGCGTAAACGATAACCGCCCAAAACGCTGCTCGTAGGCCCGCATACCTGCGAGCCACTGTGTGGATGACTGCAAGGATGGCGAGAAATGCTAGCAATGAGGGAAAGCGTACGGCCCATTCATCCAGACCAAACAATCGAATTGATAGCGCCTGTACCCAGAAAGAGAGAGGCGGCTTTCCCCAGAAAGGCACGCCAGGCTCGAACCAAGGTGTTATCCAGTCGCCACTTTCCGCCATCATTCTGGCAATTTCGGCGTACCGAGGTTCAGATGTTCCCGAAAACGGGATCAACACCATACCGAAAAGTTGTAGCGCAAGTATAAGAAAGAACAACCATATAAAACGGCGTTCGTACCATGGATGGCTCATCATTCCTCTCTCCTCGACAGAGCTGCATCATCATGTGGTAATTCACAGACCTCCTCGACCAAGTAAATCGGACGCTGCTTTGATTCCAGATAAATACGCCCTACATACTCACCAACCAAGCCGATCGAAAGCAGTTGGATACCACCGATAAAAGTCATCACCGCCATGAGCGAGGGATAGCCAGACACGTCTGACCCGATGATCACAGTTTTAGCCACGATCAGCACACCATACATGGCGCTACCCAAAGCGGTAAGCAGGCCAATGAAGGTCACGCAACGCAGAGGAGATACTGAAAAAGAAGTTAGCCCCTCCATTGCCAAACGCATGAGTCCAATGAAATTCCATTTGCTATCCCCGGCAGCGCGGGGTTCTCGGTCGAACGGTATAACTTTCGTTGGCAAGCCGATCCAGGCGAACAGCCCTTTCATGTAGCGGTTTCTTTCGCGCAGGCGCCCCAGGGCGTCAATGGCGCGACGGCTCATCAGCCTGAAATCGCCAACATCCTTGGGAATGGTCACGTCGCTTAATCGAGAGAGTAGTCGATAAAAAGCGTAGGCACAGAAGCGCTTCAGGAAGTCTTCCCCATTTCGAGACCGACGCTGCATCAGGACCACATCAATCCCACTTCTCCAGGCCTCAACCATGACGGGAATGAGTTCAGGCGGATCTTGAAGATCGGCATCCATGATGATCACTGCGCGCCCAAGGGCATGGTCCAAGCCCGCCGTTGTCGCAGCTTCCTTGCCAAAGTTTCGACTGAGCTTTATCAAGCGAATCCATGGATAAGTGTAGGCCAGTCCAGCCAGATACGTGGTACTGCCATCACTACTGCCATCATCGACAAACACGACCTCGCATCGACAATCCAGGGAGTGAAGCACTTTATGTAATCGTTCGTACAAGCGAGGGAGAACGGACTTCTCATTGAATACGGGAATGACGATGGACAAGACAGGGCCATTCGACGAAAGACGAGAAAGGTTCATGAGAAAACCCTCCGCTGAACCTGAAAGTTCATCAGGCAAACCATCGAGGTGGTCGCCACCTGAGCGTAAGCGATGTTTATTCCCACCCATTTGTAAAAAATCCAGAGCAGCATCAGGTTCGCTGTCCAGGACCCGGCCACTGATGCCAAGTAAAAGAACACGAGACGCTCATGGGTTTTAGTGCAGCGGAATACATAGCCTTTTTGAAGCCAGTAGTTCGTTAACGCTCCGACCGCTGCGCCCACAGAACTTGCCCATATACCAGAAATACCCGAGGCCACCAGACCCGCCATCGCACTCCAATGCAGAGCAGTTGACACGCCGCCTCCCAGCAGGAAATGAGGAAACCTCAACCAAATTTTTTCTTGAATGACTTCGACATCTCGAGTGTGACCGGAACAAGAAATCGGATACAGTTTGCTTTTCATGCTCTGCCACTCCCCGTTCCCTCGGGCTTCACGGCACGAGCCGCGAAGGTGGGCAGCACCATCAAGGTCAACACGGTGGCTGTGATCAGGCCTCCAATGACGACGGTGGCGAGCGGCTTCTGTACTTCGGCCCCCGACCCTGTCGCTATCGCCATGGGGATGAAGCCGACGATTGCCACCAGTGCCGTCGTCAGCACGGCGCGAAGGCGGCTCGACGCGCCAGCGGCAGCGGCCTCCAGAGGCAGGTCACCAGCCGTCAGACGCTCACGTATCGCCTGCATCAGCACCAGCCCATTGAGCGTAGCCACACCGGACACGGCGATGAAGCCCACGGCTGCCGATACGGAGAACGGCATACCACGCAGCAGCAGTGCCAATGCGCCACCCACCAAAGCCAAGGGCACGCAGACAAAGACAAGCGCGGCTTCACGGATGGTGCCCAACGCCATGTACAGCAGGCTTCCAATCAACAGAAACACGACCGGAACCACCATCATCAAGCGCGCCTCGGCGCGCTGCAGATTCTCGAACTGGCCGCCCCAGGTCAGATAGACACCTGCGGGAAGCGGCACATCTGCCACGGCGGTCTGAGCCTCCTGCACGAACCCACCCAGATCCCGTCCGCGCACGTTGGACTGCACCACGATGCGGCGACTGCCATTGTTGCGACTGATCTGGTTGGGCCCTTCGCGTACGTCGATACGCGCCACCGATGACAAAGGCACCACGGTGCCATCAGCTGCAACGATGGGCAGGGCCGCCAGTTGCGCAGGATCATTTCGGGCGACTTCTTCCAGCCGAATCACGACGTCGAAGCGGCGGTCGCCCTCGAAAATCTTGCCAGCGGATGTTCCGCCGATACCGGTGGCCACGGCCTCACTGACATCGGCGGCACTCAATCCATACTGCGCCGCGGCCGCGTGATCGATCTGCACCGTAAGCGTGGGCAGTCCGGAGACCTGCTCCACACGCACGTCGGCAGCCCCTGCTATGCCACGCAACTTGAGCGCTATCTGATCAGCCGTTCCCTGCAGGATGTCGAAGTCATCACCAAACACCATGACAGCCAGGTCGGTCCTCACGCCTGAAATCAGTTCGTTGAAACGCAGTTCGATCGGTTGACTGAATTCAAATGCGTTGCCGATCTGATCACCCACCAGTGATTCGAAGCGTTGGATCAGTGCTTCCTTGTCCAGTGATCCGTCCGGCCACTCGGAACGGGGATGGAGCACGATGACACTGTCCGAAATGTTGGTGGGCATCGGGTCGATGGCCGCTTCGGCGGTGCCCGTACGCGAGAAGATGGTTTTGACTTCCGGTTCATTCGCCAACGCCTTCTCCAAGGCAAGCTGCATCGACAGTGATTGCTCCAGGGAAGTCGAAGGTACCCGCAGGGCCTGCATGGCCAGGTTGCCTTCATCAAGCGTCGGCATGAACTCCCGACCCAATGAAACGAAAGCCGTCAATCCGATAGCCAGCATGAGAACAGCGCCGGCGAATATGGCTCGTGGCCGCATCACCACCAAGCGAATAATCGGTTCCACCCTGGCACGCACGAAGCGGATAAGACGGGTTTCGTGCTCGCCATCATCCGAACGGCCATGCTCGTCACCCTGCATTTTGGGCTCACGCACGAACAGGGCGGCCATTGCCGGTACGAAGGTGAACGAAAAAATGAATGCGCCGACCAGCGCCAGCATGAGCGTTGCCGCCATGGGCTGGAAGGTCTTGCCTTCCACGCCCTCCAGGGTAAGGATGGGGGCAAATACCAGCAGGATGATGACCTGACCGAATGCGGCCGGGCGAACCATCTTGCGTGCGGCCTGAGCGGCCACGTTCAACCGCTCGACTGGCGACAGGACGCGACCCAGTTCGGCACGTCTCTGACCGAGCATGAGCAAGGTTGCTTCGATCACGATCACGGCACCATCGACGAGAATGCCGAAATCGAGTGCGCCAAGACTCATCAGGTTGCCGCTGATCCCGAAGCGGTTCATGCCGATGACCGCGAACAGAAAGGACAATGGGATGATCAGTGCGGTGATGGCGGCCGCACGTAGGTTGCCCAGCAGCAAGAACAGCACGGCGATGACCAGCAATGCGCCTTCGGTCAGATTCTTCGCCACCGTCTTGATCGTTGCATTGACCAGTTCGCTGCGGTTCAGTACAGGCTCGGCGACAATGTCTGGCGGGAGCGAGCGGTTGACTTCGACAAGGCGCTCCGCTGCTGCCTGTGCGACCGTGCGGCTGTTGCCGCCGGCGATCATCAAGGCTGTGCCGAGTACCGCTTCGTGACCATTGCGCGTCGCCGCGCCCAGGCGCGGTGCGCGGCCCAAACCTACGCTCGCCACATCGGAGACTCGGATGACGAGGCCGTCGCGCCGGGTGATCGGCGCCTGCGCCAGATCGTCGACGGTTAGCGCGAGCGCATCGGCACGGACGATCAAACCTTCACCCGCACGCTGAATGAAACCTGCGCCTGCCTGAATGTTGGAGCGTTCAAGTGCGAGCACGAGATCGCCAAGCCCAAGCCCATAGGCCGCCAGTTGCTCGGCGTTGGGCCTGACCGCGTACTCCTTGACGTAACCTCCGATCGTATCGACGCCGGCAAGCCCTGGTGCTGAGCGCATCAGCGGCGCGATGATCCAGTCCTGGACCGTTCTGAGGTAGGTGGCGCGCTCTTCGGCCGTCGTGAGCCGCTCGCCTTCCGGCGTCAGATAGATTTCGTTCGCCTGCCAGCCTGGCTCACCGGGAGAGACTGTTTTGTCCGGATCGAATGGTGTGAAATCCACCGTCCACATCAGGACTTCGCCAAGTCCCGTCGTGACGGGTGACATCATCGGTGTCACCCCTTCCGGCAGATCTTCCTCCACCTCACGCATGCGCTCGCCGACTTGCTGACGCGCGAAGTAAATGTCGGTCTGGTCGGTGAAGATGGCAGTGACCTGCGAGAACCCATTGCGTGATATGGAGCGTGTACTGGTAAGCCCCGGTATCCCGGCGAGAGCGGTTTCAAGCGGATAGGTCACCTGACGCTCGATTTGCGCTGGCGCCAGCGCAGGTGCAACGGTATTGATCTGTACCTGACGATTGGTAATGTCCGGAACAGCATCGATGGGAAGCCTGCTGAGCTGAAACAACCCGTAAGCCATGACGAGCGTAGCGGCAAATACCACAGCCCAACGAAATTGGACTGATTTCTCGATAATCATTTTGAACATGGGATTCGCCTCAATGACCGTGCTCGGCCTCGCCCTTGGCGAGTTCGGCTTTCAACAGAAAGGCATTGGTGCCAGCAATGCGTTCATTGCCAGACAGCCCATTGAGAATTTCAATGAAGCCACCGGCACGCCGACCAACGAGCACCGGTGTGGCGCGAAAACCGTTGTCGCCGATCACGAACACGACGGATTGCCCTTCCACCGTTTGCACGGCGTCCGCAGGCACGGCGAGTCCAGCTTCTTGTCTATCCGTGACGACAGTTGCCGTGACAGGTGAACCAGCCGGCGGTAAACCTCCGGCAGTTGAGCGCGCCCGGATAACCGTTGCACCACTTTGCTCACGTGCATTGGCCGCGATGCCTACCACGACAGCGTCAAAGTTACGGGAAGCCCCCGTCACTTGGATGCGGGTTCCGGTGGTAACTTCGGATGCCAGCGCCGGAGGTGCGTTGAATACCAGCTCCACCCGGCCTGGATCGGCGATTTCCGCCACCGCGCTGCCGGAAGCCACAACCCCACCGGGGGTGATATTGACGGCGCTGACGATGCCGGCAATCGGGCTGTTGATGGTGAGTCGTCCTGAGGCGTCAGGTGACCCACTGGCAGCGACTTGTGCTTGCGCAGCCCTCGCTGCCGCGTCAGCGGCTAGCGACCGTGCCCGGGATGCTTCCATCTCCTGGCGGGCAACGATGCCTTGCGCAACGAGATTCAGATCCCGCTGATAGACAAGTCGTGCAGCCTCCGCCTCTGCCACGGCAGCATCGGCATTGGCGCGTAATGTGGCGGCCTCGCCGCTGACGATGATGACCAGCGATTGACCAACCTCTACTGATGCACCTGGAGCAATCAGTATCTGTTCAACCCGGCCGCTGGTGACCGCGGCGACAATGGCCTTGGCGTCAACCGCTGGTTCAACACGGCCAGACAGTCGGTATTCACTTCCTCCGCCACGACTGACGTTGACGATGCCGATGCCCGACGCTTCAATCTGCTTTTCGGTCAGAACGACAACACCTTCTTCTGTTGACTCTCCCTCGTGCTCGTCATGATCATCATGTTGTTCATTTTCATGACCTTCGTCATGATCACTATCCTCGGCATGCGCTTCATGCTCCGCATGTGGCATGAATTGGGCGATGCCGAAGCCAAGCCCCAGGGCGATCACTAAAGCTGCTCCAATGAGGAGCCGATTTTTGTTCGAGTTCATGTGTGCTTCCTCAGAATGGAGTGCGGCCATCAAGGCCGGCGAGTTCAACTTCCGCGCGGACGCGCGCCAACCGTGCATTCACCGCCGTGTTGCGTGCACTGATCAGAGCCGATCGGATACTGCGCAGCTCCAGCTGTGAGATACGCCCGGCGTCGAAGCCGGCGCGTGCAAGCCGGTAGGCCTCTTCCGCGGAAGCAACACCGTTATCGGCAGCACGTATGCGGGTGATGGATGCGTCAAGACGGGCTTGTGCAGCACTGCGATTAGCCTGGGTTTGCAGTTTTGCCGTGGTCAGTCTGGCTTCGGCGGCACGCTGTTCTGCGCGGGCGGCACTGATTGCCCCTTTGTTTCTGTCGAACAAGGGGAGGGATACGTTGATGCCGAAAGTGAATGCTTCGGTGTCGTATTCCTGGAACCTCCTCACACCAAGCGACGCGCTTACCGCAGGACGAGCACGCAAGCGCTCAACACTGACGGATTTACTCGCCGCCTCCAGTTCTGCCTCGGCAATCTGAACGGTGAGAGGATTGCCCATGACCTGAAAGGAGGCATCAGGGGAGCGATTCAATAAACTGGGTTCGATGGCGGTCACTGGCTCAACTAGCATCGCGACAGCGCTCAGTCTGGCAAATGCGGCATCGCGGTTCGCCCGTGCTTCGTCTACTGCAGCACGGGCAGCCTCAACTTCGCTGTTCGCCTGAATGCCACGCAGTGAAGGCTCCCGGCCTTCTTCGATCAGCAGCATGATTGCATTGGCATCCGCTTCCGTCAGGTCCAGCGCCTCGACGGCCAGCTCATATTGCAAAGACGCTGCTTCCGCTTCGGCATAGATCAGCGCAAGACTGCCGGCGACCGTCCACTGCGTTTGATCTCGTCGGAGTGCAGCGACCTTCGCTTCCGCCTGTGCAGCACCGATGCGTGCGCCTCGTTGGCCCCACAGTTCCAATGGCTGATTGATGGAAAAAGTTGATTCCGCAGCGTCATAGCCGGAGAAAGGGCCTCGACCGTAGACATTTTCTGTTCCCACGGAGATGGAAGGATTGGGCAAAGCCCGTGCCTGCTGCGCGCGTGCATTGGCAGCATCAAGCAATGCCTCCGCTTCAACCGTGATGGGGATGCGATCGAGGCTCTCGATCAATAACTCATAAGGCGGAGCCGGCTCGGCCCGCGCAGATAATGCGAATAAGGTCGCTGTAATAGCCACAGCAAAGCCAACCGCCCATTGCGGTCGACCGAACGACGTGAACATGAGAAAACTCCCAAAGCTGAATGAATTGACGAAACGGCTGCACGGAGGGTGCAGCCGGAAGTCGTCAGGCTTTGGGTGGGCGCATCAACCCGTCGGGAGTGCGAGACGCAAGGGCATCACTGGCTGGCCACTGGTGCGTCGAATTGAGGGACTCGGTTTTGGGGGCCGTGCCCGGGGGAATGTGAGCGTAGATATGGTGACAATGCCCATGGCTACAGGCGTCATGACCACTGTCTGAGTCGGAACCATTGCTCTGGCTATCCACACTCTCATCGTGAGAATCCGCCATGACATAGTGAGCATCTACGCTCTCGGATGCACACAGAAACATGTCAGCCACAGGTATGGCAACGAACGTTGCAAGCAGCAACGCCACCACCATGAGCCTATGTCTGATAAAAGTATGCACCATTTCATCATGTTACCAAGAACCGGGGAAAAGCGGCAACACATTTCAGCGCCCAGCATCGCCACCGTACCGAGGGGACCGACTCGCCTTATGAAACTGTGGGGCCACGTTGCCTCCCGATTTCCCAGGTCACATGTCCCGCACGGACAGTCGCTGCGAGGGTGCTACCTAGCCGTTGCTCAATCACCGCCTTCCAGGGCACCAGGCTGAAACCCTTGCCATCATCGAGCATCGCAAAACGCCCGCTGGCCAGCATCACGCTGCGACGGTAGACGCCGCTGACGCGCTCGCCGTCACTGACTGTATGGGGCTCCAGGCCGGTTTCAGCGGCGATGGTCTGCGCCGCCTGGGCCAGATCACGGCTGCGCAGTGTCGCCAGCAGGTTGCGGGCGAGGACGATGCGCTGGCCGCGCCGCTCGGCCAGCCCCTGTTCTTCGAGAAAGTCGGCGCGCTGTTGCAGTGCATCCCTGACCTCGCCGCCAAAGCCAGACTCGCCGATGCCCTGGCCTCCGCGGATCAACTGCTGATCCAGCCAGGTGGCGCCGATCACGCGGGCCTGCCGCTCGATGGGCAGGTGCGATTTCAGCTCAACAGCCATGCCACCGGCGCGCTGCGCGTCGTACTGCCGGCCCTGCTCGGGCAGGTCGGCCGGCACCTGCCAGACACCTTTGCCCAGACGCTCGACGATGCCGGCGCGGCGCAGGGCTTCCAGCCGGCGGACATGGGCCGCGACCACCTCTGCGGGAGCGCGGCCGGGCACAGCCTGCACCTTGGCGACGGCCAGGTGATGATCGGCGCGGTACAGGCCATCGACGGCCAGCGCGGCGATGGTCCTGTCCGCCGCGCGCACGCCGGCCGAACCTTTGACTTCCACTACCGCGCCGGCTGGGTACTGCCCCAGTTCGGTCCTGGCCGGCAGCGTGACGTAGTGCGCCTTGCCGTCGATGCCATCGAGCACCAGATAGCCCTTGTCGTACAACTCGTCCGATAGGCCCTTGGCGGCGACGCGGCCGATGATCGGGCGCGTGTTCTCGCCCGGCTCGAACACCGCCAGCTCACGCCGCGTGCCGCCCATCGCCCGCTGCATCGTGCGCATGATGTCGCCGCGCTCGCCCATCGTCCGCAGCGTTTGTTCCGCCTCCGCATGAACCGCCCACACGCCGGGCTGCGGTTCACTCGCCAGCCCCATGCGCTGCAAGCGTTGCAGGCGGCCCACCAGCAGCAGGCGCTGGCGTTGCAGCCGGGGTTCGTTGAAGCGTTCAACATGCACCAGGCCGTCCACGGCCTCGCGCTGCAAGCTGCGATCCAGCCCGGTCCACCGCTCCTGATCGACTTCGCGCTGCATGGCGCGCTGGATCTCCAGCTCGGTGCGCGGTCCCAGCCATTCGGTGGCAAGTTCGGCGGCGCACTCGCGCATGCCGCGCGTGATGTAGTCCTGCGAGATGATGAGGTCTTTGCCGGTGTCGTCCTTGCCGCGCAAGACGACGTGGGTGTGCGGGTTGTCGGTGTTCCAGTGATCGACCGCGATCCACTCCAGGCGCGTGCCCAGGTCGGCTTCCATGCGGTTCATCAGGTCGCGGGTGTAGCGCCGCAGGTCGTCCAGCTCGGCGGCATCTTCCGGCGAGACGATGAAGCGGAACTGGTGCCGGTCGTCGCGGCCGCGTTCCTCGAAGGCGGTCAAGTCTGCGTCGTCGGTCGTCGCGCTGTACGCCTGCCCCGGCTCGCCGTCGCGGCCGACACCTTCGCGCTCGATGTAGCGCAGGTGCGTGATGGTCGAGCGCGCACCGGCCTGCTTGAGATACACCAGCCGCACCTTGACGGTGGCGCGGCGCGAGTTCGTGGAGAGCGACTGCCCGGTGAAGCGCGCGGCGACGTGGCCGCGCCCCAGCCGCGAGCCGGGTGCCTTGCCGCGCTTGCGGCCGGTGACGTTGGCCGCCTTGCTGGCTTGGCGCAGCACCTTGGAGACGAAGGCATCGCCGCGATTCTTCGGCGCGCCAGGCCGGATGCGGAAGCGGTCGGCATCGTCATTGCTGTGCCGGTTCATGCGGCGGCTCCGGCGCAGTCCAGCGAGCCAGAGGGCGCGATGCACGCGGTTTCGTCAATGGCCATGCGGCATTGGCGCTGTTCACGGCACGGTGCCGTGATAAGGCGCGTGCCGCGCCAACCCCACGTGCAGACTGGCTTTGTGGGCACCGTGGTGTCGCACCCTTCAATCTTGCCCTGCATCTTCCCCCGGCCTGACGGCACGGGGGTGCGATGCCCCGGCGCCGCTGCGCAAGGCGCAGCCCGGCCGCCGGCGAGCGCCAGCCATGCCTGCGGCATGGCGCGCTCGGGGCAAGCTGTCTGCACGGGGGAATGCCGGGCGAGGCGCGGTGCGAATGCACGCGCGCCGCACCGGCATGAACGCGAAGGCTGCATGCCAAGCGGCGCACGGATGTGCGCCGTCACGGCTGCGGCTCCAGGCGGATCGGTCGCGCGACGCCGAGCACGGCGGATGCGCTGACCGGGCCGAAGTAACGGCTGTCGAAGGACGCCGGGTTGGTGGCGCTGAGCAGGAACAGTTCGCCCTGGGCGAGCTGCCGGCACTGCGGCCAGGATGGCAGCGGCCGGCCCCAGCGGTCGGCGCGCAGCACGGCGGCCACCGGCACGCCGTCGATGCGCACACCGCCATTGGCGATGCAGACGTGTTGCGGCGCGACCGCGCCCACCCGTTTGAGCAGCGGAACGTGCGACGGCAGGTAGCCGCGCTGCGCGGCCAGCGCGGCGGCGTCTGCCGGCAAGGAGGTCAACACGATGCTGCCCACGGACAACGGACGGGGTAGCGAGTCGGCCCGGTGCTGGCGTGGTTCGATGCGATACCAGCCGATCGGCACGCTGTCGGACGGGTTGTAGACGATGCGCACCGCAGGCTGCACGAAGGCCGCCCAGGCCAGCGCAGCGAGGCCGCCGGCAGCGAGTGCGGCCAGGACGATGCGCGCGCGACGGCGCGGGCGAGGAAGGGTTGCGGTCGTGGCGGTCATTGCAGGTTCCTCCCGGCCAGGAAAGCCGCGTGCCGTTCGCGGGTGTAGTCCGGCAGCGGCAGGCGCGCGGCCAGGCGGTTGCCCAGCGTGCGCCAGTACGCGGGCGACACCTCGGCGGGGTCGATGCCCAGCGCCTCGATGGCGTCGATCTGCGCGAGCACGGCGCGCACCTTCTGTTCGCCTTCGGTGTGCAGCAGGATGCGCGCGCCGGGGCGAATGCCGGGGATGCGCTGCATGGCATCCAGTGGCGTGCAGGCTTGCAGCACCATGAGCTGCCAGCGCACGGTGGCGTAGTCGTTGGACTCCCAGCGGATGCGGCAGAAGATCGCGGCCGGCAGGAAGACGGCGCAACGCCGCCAGCGATCGAGCTGCACGGTGCGCGCCGGATGGCCGAAGCGCAGATAGAGGTTGATGCGCTGCGCGAGGTAGGCGAGCGATACGCGCGTGAGCGGCACGCGGCTGTCGAGCGCGGCGAGCGGTTGCGGTGAAGGCGGCGGCGCGGTCGTGCTTTCATGGGGCTGTGCCTGCGCGGTGAGGGTCATGGCGTGCGCTCCGGGAACTCGCGCTCCAGCAGCGCGCGCAGCAGCTCGGCCACCGTCACGCCCTGCGTGAAGGCCGAGACCTTGATGCGGGCGCGCATGGCCGGCGTCACGTCGAGGGTCAGGCGTGCGGTGTAGAGGTCGCCTTTCTGCACGCCGTTGGCGTCGCCCTGGCGAATCCAGGCTTCCGCCTCGGGATTCGCGGGCGGACGCGCGCCGATGGCGATGCGCTTGCCGCGTGCGCTGCTCATGGCGACCACCGCAGCAGTTCGTCGGCCAGTGCGGCGATCTCGCGTGCCGCCGTGCTGTCGGGCGCGGTTTCGCGTGCGAGCCGCCCAGCGGCCACGCTGTCGGCAAAGACGATGCGCTGGCGAATTTCAGCGTGCAGTGCGGGCAGCGGCTGTTCGGCGAGCGCGCCACGCGCTTCGCGTCCGATCACGGTGCGCACGACACGCCGGTTGATGACGAAGGCCGCGCGCAGCGCCGGCCGGAACACTTGCGCTTCGCGGATCAGCGCCACCATTTCGGCAGACGCCCACAGGTCGTAAGGACTCGGCTGCACCGGCACTAGCACGCGGTCGGCCGCCAGCAGCGCGGAGCGCGCGAGTGCGGCGATGCGTGGCGGGCCGTCGATGACGATGTGATCGCAGCGCCGTGCGAGCTCCGGCGCTTCCTGGTGCAGCGTTTCGCGTGCGAGACCGACGGCGCTGAACAAGCGCGGCAGGCCCTGCTGGCTGCGCCGCTGCGTCCAGTCCAGTGATGAGCCTTGCGGGTCGGCATCCAGCAGGATGACCTGTTGACCGCGCAGCGCGAGTTCGCCGGCGATGTGGGTGGCGAGCGTGGTCTTGCCGACACCGCCTTTCTGATTTAGCAAGGCGACGATCATGGCGCAGCCCTCCGTTGCGGATGGCGGCACCATGATCGGCCTGAAAAACGCTGTTGCTGTTGATCTCGGGCGGTTATCCACCGCGCCAATAACAAGTTATTGGTATGTGTTAGATAGCTTTTAAAGTTAGATATAAAGTTAAGGGCCGGAAAAACCCTTGCGGCCGCTGAAGTTAGCTGCGATTTACGCGCCTGATAGCACGATACGGGTGCGCCTGATAGCACGAGTCGCGGCGCGCCTGATAGCACGAGCCCATTCACAGCTTGTCCCGTTTTCATTCCCACGGTTATCCACGTGCCGTGGACGGCACGGGGCGGAAGGCGAGGATTTCCGGCTCGCCGGGCCAGCGTTCGACGGACAGCACATAGCCCGGCAGCGACTGCCGGGCGGCCAGCAGGCGCAGGTCGCGGGCGAAGTCGCGGGGCTGCGCCAGGCTGCCCGACTTGCGATACAGGTAGGGGAAGTCGAACTGCCAGCCGTCGCGCTGCTTGCCGCCGTGTTTGCGCACCAGGCGGTACAGCCAGCGCTCGATGCCGCCGGTGAGCTTGAAGTAGGCCCGGTCGATGGTCAGCACCAGCGCTTCGTCCAGCACGCCGGCAAAGAACCAGTCCGGCAGGATGAGTTCGAGGCCCAGCGGCGCACCTTTGGCGTCCGCGCGCTCCTTCCATTCGTTGATCCACGAGAAGCGGTGCAGACGCCGCCCGGTCGTCTCGCGGATCGAGGTGGCAATCGTGGTCGATTGCAGGCGATCCAGCGCGGCCTTGAGGCGCTGGTAGTCGCGCAGCGAGGTACCGCGGCCGATGAAGCGCAGTATCTCGTAGGGCGTGGCCTGCATCCTGCGCGACGGGCGAATGCCTGCGTCGCGCGCTTCGACGATCTGACTGGCGGCCCAGATGAGGATGTCCGCATCCCAGATGGTGGCGATGCCGTGCTCCTGCGTGCCTTCCACGCGCACGGTGACGCCGCCGGAGTGGAAGTCGATCGGCGCGGTGCGCCGCGATTTCGCCAGCGAGAAGAACGGATAGGCCATCAGGTCTTGTGCATCGCGCGGCGCCATGTCGCCCGGTAGCGCACGGAACAGGTCGAGCTGTTCGCGCTCCTTCTCCGAGCTGGACACGACGAGGGCCACCCGCGCGCCGGCTGTCAGCGGCCATCGCGGTAATCGCCGGCGTGGCGTTCGGCGTATTCGGGGTCGGACGTGGCCTCGAAGCTGCGCGCGTCGGCCCAGGCATCGAGGTCAGCCACCGAATACATGACGCGGCGGCCGAACTTGCGAAAGCGCGGGCCGCCGCCGATCACGCGCTGCTTCTCCAGCGTGCGCGGCGACAGGCGCAGGTATTCGGCAGCTTCGTCGTTGGTGAGGTAGCGCGAAGGCTGTGCGGGCTGCGTAGTGGCAGCGGGTGCGGTTTGCGGCCGCAGCGGTGCGGGTCTCATGGCGTGAACCTCCATCGGTCTGAATCGCCGACCGCGACGGCGCGGCCGGATGGAGGCAGTCTCAGAAAAGCAAGGCGTCTTGCTCAGGGACGTTTTGCGCGCGCGGCAGAACGTCCCTGTTCAAGCGCGGGAAGCTGTACCAGGCGGCGATAGCCGCCGCACATCAGGGTTTGGCCGCGCCGGACCAGGCGACGCACGCGGGCGCGCAGCGCACCGTCGGCGTGCCAGTCGTGGCGGATGGCCCCCGCGCCGAACAGCACCTGGGCCACGGTGCGCAGGGAGGCTCCAGCCAGCGCACCATCGAGCGCCTGCAAGGTGTGCAGTTCCAGCAGCGCGGTCGTCGAAGGGCGCGGGCCGGCCAGGGCCACCGGCACGGTGACGACCATGAGCTTGTCCAGTTCGCCCACCAGCGCGCGGCAGCGCGCGCACGGATCGGGTGCGGCACGCACGGCATAGGCGTAAGCCATGCCATCTTCGAGGCCCGGTGCGAGGGCCAGGCGGATGCAGTAGCCCGCCCAGTGCGTGGCCAGCACCAGACGCCGGCCATCGTGGATCAGGTGCTTGCGGCCGGGGATGCGCCAGAACGCGAAACGCTGTGCATCGGGTGGCGGGTCGGCATCGGGATAAACCTGCACCACGCCGTCGTGGTCGGGAAACCAGGCCGGATGCGCGTCACGCGCATCCAGGACAGGGTTTTCCAGCAGGCGCAGCCCCCAGCGCTGCGCCGTTGCGGGATGACGGCGGCGGCGTTGCCAGTCGCGCCGGTAGCCGGGGTGGCGACGCAGGTACTCCCACGCCAGCGCGGGACCGTCCAGGTGCAGGACGTAGAGGTAGGCGGCACCGGGGTGCCAATGATCGGACTCTGCCATGACGCGGCCTCCTGTCGGACAGCAGGACTCGTCGCCACGGGCGTCAGGGGGAGCTACGGTGTCATCGGCGTATCGTCACAGGTATTCGCCAGGCTGGTGGTGTCAAGACCGATCGGCTCCAGGGTATTGCACGGATCGTCCGAATGCGACGGCCGCGCGGCCACTGGTGGTGCGCGGCATGGGATACCTTGCCGAAAGCTGCGCCAGGGATCAGGACTGTTTTGGTCTTGCCGCACCGCTGCGGTGCATGAGTGCCGATTGATGCACGGACGGTCTGAAACCAGACCGAAATAGACGCAATGCGCTCCGCTTGGCGGTGCTGTGCCGACCTGCCCGAACGGGTCGGCAGGCCGGTCAGTCGATGATCGACCCGTTGCGCTGCGCCAGCCGCGTGTATTCCGACAGCGTGCGCGTGGCGACGAAGTACAGGTCACGCGCGATGGGTTGCTCCTGCGGCCCCAGGATAGACGCCAGCTCGGACAGCCGCACGGTGTCCAGCGCGGGCATGCCGATGCCAATGTCGCACAAGCCGTAGGCCGTATCGCCGTCCTCGGGATCGAGGGCGGCCAGCAGCCAGGTGGCGTGCGCATCCAGGGTGAACAAGCGAACCACCGGCAGCGGGTCGAGGGCCTGGTCCTCGGCGCGGGCGCGGCCGTTGGCGAGCAGTTGCGCGCGCTGCGCGTCGGTGATGAGGGGCTTCATGGGCGGCGCGCCTCCTGCACCTGCAAAACCGCTAATGCACGGATGCGCTTGTGCGCCAATCCGTGGAGGCGCAAAGCCAGAATAGTGGAAAGCATCAAAGGCACAGAAGCGGTTCCCCGGATCAGTACACATCCACCGAAGCGGATTTCCGTAAAAGCACGGAAGAACAGAGACGGCGGTTCACAACACCAAATGAACACTATAGATTGTAGTCCTATAGTGCGCAATAAGTTGTCATTCTGGATTTTGGGGAAAGTCCAGAATGACGACGCGCAAGCCATCATTGCCCGATGCACTGCGGCAGATCAGGAAGGCACGCGGCCTGAGCCAAGAGGCATTCTCGGACGTGTCCAGCCGCACCTACCTGAGTTCGCTGGAGCGCGATCTGAAAAGCCCGACCCTGAACAAGCTGGCCGAACTGTGCGAAGTCATGGAAGTTCATCCGCTCACGCTGCTGACGTTGGCGTATGCCGGCGACAGCACGCGCAAGGCTGAGGATGTTCTGGAGCAGGTACGGCAGGAACTCAAAGAAATTGTCGGAGAAGGTGGTGACTGAATCGCAGCCCCTTCATCCCGCGGACGCTGACTAAGGAAGATTAGAATTGTGTACAACCTGCTTGTTACAGCTGCCGAAGGTGCATGGGACATTTCCGCATACGAATATGATCGGACGCGGTTTCTTGAGCACACCACAGATAGCCTCAAGGCGAAATTCTCCAGCCTTGATGCAAATGCTCTGGAAGAGCTGAAATCGCTGCCGACACTTTTCACGTATGAAGGCGACGATGAGGTTGTGCAGGTTGGGTACATCAGAAGAATAAAAGAGCGAGGGCGAAGCATCCTGGTCGAGTATGAGTTCGATGACAGTATCCCTGCTTTCAATTTCTCCAAACTGAAGCCATTGCTGACAAAGCTTGATATTGGAAGGTGGGAGATGTCGCGCACCCACTGGGCTGTAAAGGACGAGGATCTTTTCGAGCTACTTGCCTCAGAGGGCCTTGTAGATGAGAGCTATGTGGCCGAAGGCCGCCCGCCCGGTCGCGTTGAAGAAATGCGATTTCGGGTTGCTTTGTCCTTTCCCGGTGAAAAACGAGATTACGTAGCTGCCGTAGCCGCCGAAGTAAAGAAACGATTGGGACGCGATGCCGTTTTCTATGACAAGGATTTCACTGCACAGCTAGCGCGGCCTAATCTGGACACCTTGTTGCAGCGCATCTACCTCAATAACTCCGATCTGGTCGTCGTATTTCTTTGCGCAGAGTACGAGCGAAAGGAATGGTGCGGCCTAGAGTGGCGCGCCATCCGAAACATCATCAAGAACAAGAACGATCACGCAATCATGTTCATGCGCTTCGATCATGCCGATATAAGCGGCAGCTTTTCGATTGATGGTTACGTGGATTTGGATGAGTACACACCGCTGGAGGCAGCGCGGATGGTTGTTGAGCGAGTTCGCTTGAATAATTTGCCCCCCGCTGGGCCTTGATGCATCTGAAGTGCGCTGTCTGACAGCGAAAACTCATAGGCACGAAGTGCCCCGCCGCAATGGACGGGGCGCAGTGAGCCGTCATCAGGCCGCCTTGGGCTTGCTGCGCGACCAGATCAGGTCGTGTGTGCCGTCCTCGCCTTCGATCAGGCGGGCATAGACCGTCGCCGGGAACGAAGGATCGTCCAAGCTCACCGACAGGTAGGGCCGCCCGGCCTCGCTGGTTTTCTTCCACGCCGCGCCAATGTCGTGGCCCGCCGCCTGCAAGCGGAAGTCAGGGGCGTTCTCGGTGTCGCCCTTGTCGTTGGGAATCAGCTTAGCCTTGACGTTCAGGGTCAGGGTGCGGAGCTGGCCGGTGTAGCCGTCTTTCTCTGCGGTGAAGGTGCCGATGGTAGCCATGATGTTTCTCCTTTCGGGTTGAACAAGGCCGCGCCCATCGCGTCCTTGTTGTGATCCGGTCAGCGGGGGATGGGCTGGCCGCACCGCTTGCGGTCGAAACGCAGTGGAGAACCTGGAAGCGAAAAGAATTTGTCCCGCGAGGAATGCGCGCAGCGCAGGGGAAATTGTTTTCGCTGCAAGGTTGCGGCCATGAAGCCCAAGGCGCAGCCGCGCCACCGCCAGGATTCACAACGAGACAAGGACGCAGGGGCCGCCCTGTCCCGAAGGGAGAGATGGCCGCCTCGGCATCCCCGCATGACGGCTGCACCGGCCTGCGCCCTGGCGCGGGCAAGGCCAACACGCCAATGACAGGCAAGAATGCCCCCTGCCGTTGCTGGCGGCGACGTGCTTGCGGCGTGGTGTGGAAGCTCCATAGGCGTGGCCGGGCGGCGTGTCGGTAAACCGTCCTTCGTGACGGGGTTGCGCTGAACCGCCAGCGTCGAGGGCGGTACGCTTTGGTGCAACCTGCCGCAGCAAGCCGGGGCGTAGCCCCGCGCCCCGCCAAGCTGTGCGCGGCGGGGATAGCCCGCAGGGCTTTCCCCTGGAGGCAAGCGCAGCGCGCAGCGCCGCAGGTGCGAAGGCGTGAGGGATTGAAGCCGAATGGCCGTGACAGCGAAGTCGGCACGGGGCGCAGCCCGAAAGCCCGGCGGCGCTATGCGCCGACACGCCCAGGCCGTTCTATATTTTCAGGAAGCAACCGAAGACAAGCCCATGACCCTCCAGCTCCGACACGAAACCCCGGATGACATTGCCGCCATCGAAGCCGTCACGGTTGCGGCTTTCGCCGATGCACCGCACACCAGCCACACCGAGCAATTCATCATGCGCGCCTTGCGCGCAGCCAACGAACTGACGCTTTCCATCGTGGCCCAGGAACAGGGGCAGATCGTCGGCCACGTTGCGCTGTCCCCCGTCACGATCACCGATGGCCACCACCAGCAGGCCGAGGGCTGGTATGGACTGGGGCCGATCTCCGTCCTGCCGCAACGGCAGGGGCAAGGCATCGGTTCACGTTTGATGGAACAGGCACTGTCCGAACTGCGGACCATGCGGGCCGCAGGTTGCGTGCTGTTGGGAGATCCCGCGTACTACGGGCGCTTTGGCTTTCAGGCCCATGCGGGCCTGCAACTGCCGGGCGTGCCGCCCAACTACTTTATGGCGCTGGCCCTGCATGGGCCAGTACCGGAAGGCACCGCGCACTACAGCGATGCCTTCAACGCCGCCGCCTGAGCCACCGCGAAGGCGGCGGCGTGGCGGTTTGGCTTTGGCCGTTGAAACCGGGCGCGGCGGGCACCGCCGTGCCCGGTTTTGAGGGCGGCAAAAGCCCCGGCGCGGGCAGCGCCGGGGCCATGCTTTGCGCGGCTACCTCATGCCGCCAGCGTTTCCGTTTTCTCCGCTTCGGCGTCGGCCTTGGCTTCCTGCGGGGCGGCGTCCTGCGCTTCTTCCGGCGCGCTCGCCTGCGCCGCCTCGTCCTCGGCCTTGAACACGGTGGGCATCCAGCCGGTGCCATCAGCCAGCCGCTCGGCCTCGCTGGCAATATCGGTCTTCTTGAGCTTGGACAAGCGGGTGACGTGCGACGGTGCGAATTGCTGCACGGCATCGAGGATCACAGCCTTGGACACATGGTTGAAATAGCCATCGGCGGTCGGCTGCCACCATGCGGCCATGTCCAGCCCGACCGCCTGCGCCAGTTCCGCGCCGGGCTGGTACGGCGTGGCGCGGGGCGTCACCACGTCCACGCTGGCGGCCACGCACACGGCCAGCAGCCGCACTAGTTCGCCTTGCTCCATCGCCAGCAGCGCGACGAACAGTTCGGCGCTGTCCTGCGGCAGCCGCTCTCCCCATGCCTGTTGCAATTCGCGCAGGGCGACGGCGGCGGATGATTCCGGCCAGTCCGGGGCCATGCCTTCCAGCCGGTCTTGCACTTTCAGGCTCATGCCCAGCGGCAGGTCGTGGCCGTAGTGGCCTTCCTGCAAGATGGTTTGCACCATGCCATGCACCAGCGCGGCCAGCGCCACCTGCGGATGTCGGGCCACTTCGATTTGCAGCGCGGCGGTGCGGTGCGCGCTCAGGCGCTGCGCCAGCCGGTCGGACAGGTTGGCGGACTTGGGCGGCTCGGCATCTTCGCCTGCGTCGTCGTCCGCGCCTTCGGTGCCGGTGAAGCCTTGGCGCAGCTTTTCCAGCGTGCGCAGTGCCTTGGCCTCAGCCTCGCGCAACAGCCCGCGATAAATCGCGGCATCGCCCTCGCGGTCGATGGTGACGATAGCACCGGCCACGGCGCGCACGTCCGAGGCGTAGTCCTGTAAGGCATCCTCTGCGGCTTGCAGTTCCTCTGCGGCTTGTTCACGGCGCGATTCCAGTGTCTCGGCCTTGTCCTCGTCTTCGGCGTCGTAGGCTTCTTCCAGTTCGGTGTCGATCTTGTCGAAACGGTTTTGCAGCGAAACGAGGCGGCGGGCTTCGCGGGCGGTCGGTTCGCGCCGCTGGCGCGGGGCGTTCTGGAACGCCTGCCGGTCGGCGTGGCTCAGGTGCGGCACGGCCTCCACCCATGCCCATCCCTCGGCGCGCACGTCCTCGGCCAGCGTTGCCAGCTTCTCGCGCACCAGCCGTTCCAGCAGCGCCGCATCGTTCAGATAGACGCCGCTATCGTCCTCCGCGAACAAGTCGCGGCGGGTGCCGCCGCCTACGTCGGTGTAGGCGTCCATTCCGACGAAGCGGGCCAGCGGGTGCTGTGCGTCGATTTCGCGCTCGGTCAGGTGCTCGCGCAATGTGGACGGGCTGCGCTGCCACTGCGGCGCGCTGTAGAACGCAGCTTCCTGCGCGGTGTGGTCGTCGGTGATGGCAAGGGCCATCAACTGTTCCAGGGTGACGGCTCCGGCGCGGTAGTCGGTCATCAGGCGCGGCGAGACGTTGGCGAGTTTCAGGCGGCGCTGCACCACCAGCGGGGTCACGCTGAAATCGGCGGCAATGTCCTCGATGGGGCGGCCTTCCTTGACCAGCGCGGCGAACGCCTCGAACTGGTCGGCGGGGTGCATGGCTTCGCGCTGCACGTTCTCGGTGAGGCTCACGGTGCGGGCGGACGCATCGGCCACCAGCAGGCAAGGCACGTCCCAATCCTTGGCGATGCGCTTTTTCTTCGCCAGCAGCTTCAACGCGGCCAGCCTGCGGCCTCCGGCCACCACTTCGTAATGCTCGCCATCGGCGGACAGGATGACGATCAGGTTTTGCAGCAGGCCGACGCGCGCAATGCTCGCGGCGAGTTCTGGAATGGACATGCGCGGGGTCTTGCGCACGTTGCGCTTGGACTGGCGCGGCAGCAACTGCGACAGCGGGACAAAAATCAGGTTCTTGGTCGGGTCGGCCACTTCCAGTGCGGCGGCGGTGTGGGTGGTGTGGACTTCGGTTTGGGTCATTGCGTTCATGGTGTTACTCCTGACAAAGGGTTTGCTGTTGAAACCCCACCGGATTCCTAGATTCGGAGCCCGCTTTTGCGGTTTTCCGGTGGGGTCGGCGCGGAGACCTGGGCCGGCCCCGTTGCCCGTCTTTCCTGAGTTCATCGCCCGCGACGGTCAGGAGCGCGCGAACGGGGGCCGTCAAGGAAACCAGCGACGGGTTGGTGCGGCCCGCAGCGCAGCGAGGACACGGCCCGACGCGCCTTGACGGCACACGGGCGCGGGCTACAGTCGCGGATGAGGTGATGAGCGAGGGAAGACGGCGTTTGTGGCAACGGCCGCAGATGGCGCCGACCCCACGCAAGCGAAGCGCGCAGCGCCGCAGGCGCGAAGGCCGATCAGGTGCAACCTGTTCGGCGGCTGTCAGGGGCGCCAAGCCATGCGCGGCGGGGATCGGCTGCAAGCCGTTCCCCTGGAGTGCAAGCGCAGCGCGCAGGCCCGCAGGGCCGAAGGACTCGACACCAGGCGCAGCAGAAAAAAGGTGCGCCGCCCCGCAGGGCAGCGCACCGGATGTTTGCCGTGCGATCAACTCGTTGCCGGCGCGACCATCGACTGAAGCTGCTCGATCACGCCGGGTTCGACGAACACGCACGGCTGATTGGCCTCGATCGGCACGTTGAACACCTTGGCGAATACGTTGCGTTTCAGGTGCGCCAAGCGGCCAGTCCGGTAAGCCTGCTCAGGCTTCATGCGGGCAGCACCGGACGGCGAGCCGCTGCGCTGCGGGTCGCATTCGACCAGCGCGACGAAGCCGTCGTCGGACAGTTTCTGGTGTTCGGGGCACAAGCCCCAGCCTGTCGTCGTGTGGCGCTCCATGCTCGCGCGCAGGCGCTTGTCGAGAAGCAGATTGCCCGTGTCGTAAGCGACGCCGCAGACCAGGCAGACATGGCGTTCCAGCGAAATATGCGATTTGTCGTTCATGATGACGATCTCCGGTTACTGGGGCGGAATTGCCCGGAACCGTCGCCAGCACGGCGCAGCGCAAGCAGTCAGGGGTCGCAGACGGCCGCCAGGACGCCAGCGCGCAAGGCGCGCGCAGCCCTTGACGGCGAGAACGCCGTGATACGGTGAAGGGAACAGCAAGACCGCCTACCCAACTCCAACGAAGGCACGGACAGGCAAGCGCAGCGCGCAGGCCCACAGGGCCGGAGGGTTCGTCACAAGGCGCAGCAAAAAGGGGGCCGAGGCCCCCGCGATCACAGCAGGCCGCGTTCGGCGAAGGACGCCGTGGTCTCACCGCCGACGATGATGTGATCCAGCGTGCGGATCTCCACGAGCGCCAGCGCCTCCTTGAGCCGCAAGGTCAGCACCTTGTCGGCCTGGCTCGGCTCGGGATTCCCGCTCGGATGGTTGTGCGAGAAGATCACTGCCGCCGCATTGACCCGCAGCGCTTCCTTGACCACCTCGCGCGGATACACCGATGCACCGTCGATGGTGCCCCGGAACAGTTCGACGTATTCGATCAGCCGATGCTGTGTGTCGAGGAACAGCGCCGCGAAGACTTCGTGCTCGAAGCCGGCCAGCTTGGTGCACAGGTAGTCCCTGACTAGCGCCGGCGAAGTGAACAGCGCCCCGCGCGGGTTCTTCTGGTCGATGACCAGGCGTGCAGCTTCAAGAATCTGGTCGGCAGTCGCCGGCAGGTAGCGCCCCTGGTCGTCACGCACCAGCAGCGAGGCATCGGAAGTGAGAGAAAGTTGCGACATGATCGTGCTCCGGTTGCTCGGGCGGAATTGCCCGGAACCGGCGCCAGCACGGCGCAGCGCAAGCTGTCACAGGGTCATGGACGGCCACGGCCGCAAGCGTGCAAGGCACGCGCAGCCCTTGACGGCGAGAACGCCGTGGTACGGTGAAGGGAAACAGCAAGACCGCCCATCCCACCTCTATCGAAGGCACGGATGGGCAAGCGGAGCGCGCAGGCCCTCAAGGGCCGGAGGCGTCAGGGATCAAAGCCGGATGGCCGCGATTCGGCACGAAGCGCGGGGCGCAGCCCGCGAGCCCGACGGCGGAACGCCGGGACGCTTACATTTCAGTGGCCAGGAATTCCGACGATAACTTCTTCGGATTCGAACCACCCCTCTTTTAGAACAAACTGGCGGACACGATCTGGCTGTATCGAATAAGCCACCAATGCCAAACTATTTTCCGCACGACTACAGGTGACATAGAACAATCTTCGCGTAGATTCAACTGATGTGTCACCTGCCTCCTTTCCACCAAATAGCTTGTCGTAGCTAAACAAGAAACCCCGGGCTTCGGTGTCATCCATGATGACCATGACTCTCGGGAACTCCAGCCCTTTAACGCCTTGGTGGGTGTCGAAATGCGCTTTGCCTGAAACGTAGGTGACATAAGGCTCGATCTGCGAAAAAGGTGCCGCAAGAAATTCTTCTATCGCTTTCGCTTTTTCAGTTTGGCGATTAACCTCATCAAGTTCGCCATCTTCCTCCACGGCACTCAGCGATACGTCACGGTCAACTGTTGGCCGAAGAGCCTCGGGCACGGCAAACAGTCCGCTGGCCGCAATATTTCCCAAAATCTCGCCAAAAGTTGGACTGGCATCTGTGTGCCATAGTGAAAGGAGGCTGCTTATCGCCTCACGAGCATGTCGCAACTGCATCGTCTGGTCTTCGGCATATCGGAGCTTGTCGCCACTGAGGAGAGGCGAGGATTCGCGAACGATGCGTGCGACAGCAAACCGATCATCGAGTTGCTGTGCTCTCACAAGTGGCAATATCTGCTCGGAGAAGAAGCGCACGAGGGGAAGGCTTCCATCAAGCAACCCCGTCCGAAAGCTTTCCACCTGATGGAGAGCAACGAACATTTCCAAGAAACCCATTCGCCGCGCTGCCATACGGTGCTCAAGGATTAAGCTCTTACAGGCTGCGCTACTGGTCCAGTCATTGTCCCCCGTAAGCTCCGCCATATACTGCGCTACTGCACGTTCCGCAGCAGGTTTGTCTGCTGTATCTCCAGGCAAGACAAAGAGTCGAACCCAACCTTCTGCACTGTCGCTACGGGGGATTTGTTCCTGGCCGTCAACCGTCTGGCGTACCTTGTTGATTAGACCAATCACCCGCTTGGGACAGCGATGATTCAAGCGTTTCCCCGGCGTGGCCCAATCATCCGGCAGATTCTGACCAAGTCCTTCTTTGCCATCGCTGTAAATCCTTTGCATCATGTCCCCTAGCAGGCCGAGGGCAAAGCTCTCCCGATGTATGGATTGAACTGTGAATAGGGCATCGATCAAGAGTTTGTTAGTATCTTGACTCTCGTCAATCAGCAAGATCGGGTAGCGCCCGACCAAGATGCTCTGCATTATTGGCTTGGTCTGCAAAAAGGTCGCCGATATTTTGATGACTTCGCTATGGTTGAGCGCATCACGACCTCTGTTGTCTCCGGTGGGACTGTAGACAAATCGTCGCACGGTATTCAGGTTGGCCAGCCGCTTTCCCTTTGACGCGATCTTGCTGATTCGCTCTGCTGATGCCTTAGTTCCGCTCCGACCTTTGGCCTCAAGCGCTTTGAGTTCCTCAATTTCTGCTGCAAGATTAGTTCGCAGCCACTCGCGAATGTCATGGTTCAGTCCGCTGATGAGAGACCAAGCAAAACTGTGAATCGTCGAGACTTCAACTGTGCTATCGAACTCCAAACGGCGGTTGATCTCGTCGCATGCGGCATTGGTGTATGTGATGACACCAACCCGTTGACCACGAAACCGAAGCGTTTCGCCGAACGTCCGCCGGACATGGTCAAGCGCTTTGACCAGTGAGCGCGTCTTGCCAGAACCCGCGCCGGCGAACAAGAAGAAGCTCTTAGGGGAACTAAGGTCAAGACAGCCCGCGATCTCTTCATCAGCCGAGCTATCCATATCATTGTTAATCATACTGGCGGCAGTCATGCGACCACCTTTGTCTTGCCAATAACATCCTGTTCTTTACGCTTCAACTGCACCGCAAGCCAGATAAGGCCATCATGGATGTATGCAGGCACCTTCAACGCTTCTATCTTCTCGCTATACAGAAGATCGAGTGCAAACTCTGCTTTGTTCCCTGCCTTCAGTGCTTTATGCACTGCTGCGGCAAGAGCATCCAAATCTGCACTGTCCGCTAGAGCATCCCGAAATTTCGCAATGAGTCCATGGCCCTCAAGATCGGCAAACAGTGCCGTATTTTCATAGAGAAGTGCGTCCTCGAATGTGTTTGCCAATGCCTCGGCTGGATCATTCGACTTGAACCCCAGGGCGATAGGTTGCTGATAAGCCACCCGTATCGCGTATCCGCTGGGGTCCGCCTTGGTAAGGTCGGCGGCAGTCTTGTCCAACAATGTGTCCAGAGAGTCTTCGGCAGGAATCCACGACTTCAATGTTTCGTTCCGCGCCTTCTGGCCGCTATTGCGCTTCGGGGGTAAAGCTGCGCTCGACGTGCCGTCCTTGGCATCAATGTCAGTCACGATCAAGGTGGTAAGCCCGAGATGCTCCAACAACGGCTTAAGGCGGTGCGCATGGCTTCCACCGATCTCCAGCCAAGTTATGTAGCATCGTCGCAGATACTCGTAATCTGAACGCTCACGAACAAGATGCGGTACGAGGATTCGTTCTGCGGGGCCTTCGACAAGCACAGCGCCATCTGCGAAGAACAAGTCGCAGTGCGTGGCTTTGAGATAGCGCGTAACGAACTTCTCGGTTGGGTCGAGGCCACCGAAAACCTCTGAAAGGTTAACTACGGAGGCTACCGGCACGGCACCAGCTTCGGCAGGAGCCGGTAGCCTGCGAAAATACCGAAGGGATGCAAACTCACACTCGTGCGCGAGATGGCTGGAATGTGTGCTGACAACCAATTGGGTTCTCAAGGCGGAAGCATCCCCCAATTGGGGATGCTTCCGAAGTACGGCATAAGCCTGCTTGATGAATACCTGCTGTACCTGAGCGTGCAGGTGTGCCTCAGGCTCTTCAACAAGCACGAGATGAAGGGGGGCAACGAAACCATCCTCCACTGTGGTGGTGCCGCCGGCCTTACCGACGCGCATCCACCTGTCGCGAAAGCTCATAAGCGCGAACACCATCGAAACCAGATTCTGGTATCCAAGGCCATTAGAGTCTTCCGGCAAGCGGTGTCCCTTTGCCGGTTCAGCCAGATGCGTCGGTACTTCGTACTGGACTGCTGATCCGTGATTCAGGCCATCCGTCGGCTTGATCCGTGTCGTGATCGTTAGCTTCGGATCTGTGACACCCGGATAGCCGATATGCTCCAGCTCCTTCAGTGCAGCGGCGAATCCCTCGGTCAGCCGAGCTTCAAAAGCCGCTTCCGCCTCATGGAGCGCCTGCAATGCCTGCAAGTCACTAGGCTCCGGCTTGTCATACGGGTCCAGATGCTGTTGATAGTACGAGCGCAGTTGCGCTGATAGCTTTTTCCCGCCGCGTGTTTCCTGTGGATCGTAGGTGGGGCCGTCCTCGCTGGATGTACGCGAGATACCAGCATGCCCAAAGCCGCGTTGCGCACTTATCTCATCGACACAGATCAGGCCCTTGAATGGGTCTCCATCGACTGGATCACTGTCAGGTGACAACACCTGGGGTACTGCCAAGCCTCCTTGGGGGCTCTTGAGTGCCGCCGGATCAAGAAGGTAAGCACGAACCGTGAACAAGCTACGCAAGCGGCGACCAAGGAAGTCCATCATGGACTGGGGCCAAAGTGAGAAGGTAAATGCAGGCGCGGCTGACGACGCCGATGCTGTTTCCACAACTACGTCAGCACCGCCTTCGGACTCCACAACTGCGGAGGCGGCTGCCGTGACAAGCGGCTGCGCAAGTAGCTCAGCGATTGCCGTTCTTGCCTTCAAATACTCTCGCTGTATTCCTTCGTTGTCCTTAGGTTCTAGGCGAAGTCGAACGCCGAGATGGCCTCCCGCCCAGTCCAGAGTAGGAAGCAATTTCTGGACATAGTGCAGTTCGTTGTTGGGAACATTGAGCCATACGTCCAAGAATGGGAGAACCTCGCTCCAATCAAGTTCGGGCAGTGCTTCACCGTTATTGACAGCCGCCTCCCACGCCGCGGCGGAGGCATTGATCTTTGTCCAATGAGAAAGAGTCAGGTCATTGACAGTGAACTCAGACGGCTCGACCAAGAATCGCCGAAGCGCAACCATCGCAGATGTTTTACCGCTGTTGTTCGCCCCCACAAAGACAGTCTTCTGTTCCGAGAAATCTATGCGTACTGCTTTGAGCTTTCGGAAGTTACCAATCTCGACGTGCTGAATATGCATTCTGTTTATCCCTTCGCTACCGACGACAAGGCGGCGCTAATATTGTTTTTTCTATGCGTAAAGCCTCTGCTGGGTAGCGACGATGTACCTACTGGCCAACAGCCAACCGGACGGGCTTGCCAATGCGGCTCAACATCTCGACCAGCGTATCAATAGTGAACTTGGTCGTCTTCCTGTTCACCACATCCGACACGCGCGGGCGAGACACCATCAGGATTTCCGCCGCTTCGGCCTGCTTCAAGTGATGCTGCTCGATCCACGCCGCCAACTCGGCCATGAGCTGTTCCTTGAGCTGCTTCGTGTCATTGATCTGCTTTTGCGACGCCAGATGCAGCCGCTTGGCTTCCTCCGGTGGGAACCCTAGTTCCAGGAACAGATTCGCTCCCGGCTTGGTCACATGGCGGATTTCAGTGTCGATCTTCATGGCTTGCTTTTCCTCGCGTTGACGATGGCCCGATAGCGCGCCTCGGCGATGCGCTTGTCCTGCTGGCTGGTCGCCTGCGTCTTCTTCTGGAAGCAGTGCAGGACGTACACGGCTTCCTCGAACTTGGCCACATACATCACCCGGAACGCACCGTTAGCTTCCCGGATGCGGATTTCACGGGTGCCGGCCCCCACTTCATCGAAGGGCTTCCAGTCCTCCGGCTCCAGTCCTGCCTGGACCTTGCCCAACTGGAACCCTGCCTGCCGGCGGGGTTCGACGGGAAAGGCCAAGAGGTCGTCGTAGGCCGACCCGACCCAGCGAATCTCTTTCTCCATCATGCACCGCCTGTATAAAATTTTATACCAGAATGACCGCCGATGCCACCCTTTGGCATCGGTGCCGAGGAAGATTCGCCAGACACTGTCTGGCGAATTGGCATGGCGGGGAGAACCCCCGCCGCCGAAAGCACCTTCTTGCTCATGCCACCGCTTCCTCGGCGCGGCGCGCACCCGTAATCGTCTTGCGCCGGTTCGCCACCAGTTCCGCCGCCTGGCGCACCGGGTCATCCTCGGTGTGGACGTAACGCATGAACATCGCCACGGTCTTGTGCGCGGTCAGCGCCATGCCGACCTTGACCGGGATACCGGAGTTGGCAATGTCGGTGGCCGAGCGGTGGCGGATGCCGTGCGTCCCCACATGCGTCGCACCCGCCGCCTTGAGCACGCGGCTCCAGCCGTTGTAATACTCTCCCGTGGTCAGGTGCTGCCCTGGATGGCTCGGCGACGGCAGGACGTGGGGGCAGTCTTCCCGCCGTGGTGCCGTCGAGAGCAGCCGGTGGGCTTCCTCGCTCAAGGGCTTCGACATGCCGCCGGTCTTGCTGTCGGGCCAGACCACCCGCCGGTTCTCCAGATCGACCCAATCCCATTGCAGGCCGACGATTTCGGAGCGGCGGCCGGCGAACTCGAACTGCAAGCGGATCGCCAGGGGAATGACATAGTTCTCCAGCCCCTCCGCCTCCAGCTTGTCGAGCTGGCGGAAGATCCGCCCCATGTCCTCGTCGCTGATGAGGTGAGTGGCTTTGCCGTTGGGGTACATCGGGACATGGCGGCATGGGTTCGTGCCGTCGGGACGGTAGCCCCACACTTCGGCCAGGTTGAACATCCGGCGCATGACGCCGAACGTGCGGTTCGCGTCGGCGGGCTTGTGGGCCATCTTCTTCATCATCCCGGCGATGTCCGGGCGCTTCACGTCCCGAACCTTCAGCCGGCCGATCATCGGGATGATGTTGCGGTCGATGACGCTCTGGTAGCCTTTCTGCGTGCTGGGCTTGTTGCGCTGCTTGGAGTAGTCCTCCATGAACTTCGCGCACAGCTCTTTGACCGTTGGCGCCGTGCGTGCCTCGGCCTTGTCCGCTGCCGGATCGCCACCCCGGCGCACCTGGGCCAGCCACTCTTGCGCCAGCGAGCGGGCCTGTTCGACGGTCAGTTCGCCGTACTGGCCCAGCGCGGGCTTGCGGCGCTCGCCGGCGTTCGTGCGGTACTGGAGCATGAAGACCTTGCGACCGGCCGGCGTGATCTTGCACAGGAAGCCGGGAACAAGCGTGTCGCGCAGCTCGATGGGCTGCCCCTGGGGTTGTGCCGCATCGACTGCGGACTTGGTGAGTTTGATCTTGGCCATGATGACTCCTCGGAAGGACACGGTTTCCAGGAGCCTGTTGGGAGCCAAGCGGACGGAAGCCGGGTCAAGTTTCGGAAAGCACCGGCATAGGATGAACTCACGTAAGTTCTTGATAAACCTGCCACAACGGGCTGTGGCGTAGTCCAGCGAAGTTCGGTGCTGGAGTCATGGTGAAATAAAAAAAGCCCGGCACCCTAACGGGTCCGGGCTGTGCAGTACACTATTGCTCTCTACTTGCTACGCTTCCTTACGGTCCAAACGGTCTAAACGGTTCGACTATCAATTCTCAATCAATCCCGTCGTCCATTATCGGCATGCCTGCCACATGCCTGTCGCACTCCCTTACGGCTGCTGAATCTGCTGTGAAGCATCCACTGGTACCAGCTCACGGTCAGACACCGGGCGCAGCATCGGCGATTCCCGCAGAATGCTGAACGGTGCCGACGCCGAATCCACACGGGCCGGTATGTTCACGCTTTGAATGTACTCATTGAGACGCTGCTGCGCTTCCGCATCAACAGCGATCTGTCGGATCTCTACTGCGTTGCTGCCAGACTCCGTCTGCTCGCTGGCGAGCGGCACGGCGCCCGATGTTGATATGGAATCGGTTGGCTGCAACATTGATTGCATACCCACAAAAGCTGCCACGGCTACAGAGGCAGCGACAGCCATCCGCGCCATACCGCGGCGCCAATGATTCTTTCTACCTTCAGCGCCAACCGCTGTGGCGGCCTCCGGCAATGACGGCTGCTGTTCCTCAGTGACAGCCTGCATCACACGCGCATGCAGGGACAGACTGTTGTCTGACGGCAGCAAGGGGTGCTGGACTGGCTCACCGGAGAGCACGGCGCGGGTCAGATTGAATCGTTCCCAGCGGGCCAACAGCTCTGGTTCGGCATCGAGCCTCGCCAACAGGCGGCGTAGTTCAAAATCGCTCAACTCGTCGTCCATGAGAGCCGACAGCGCTTCATTATCCAGCTCGTCTTGTGTTTTCTGCGAATCCGGGTGACTCTGGCTGTCCTGCTTCATGCAATACATACCTCTGCTTTACTTGTCTTACCGGTTTATCCGGTTTCAGTGCTTTGACTATGCTGTTTGGGCTAAGTTCCCATACCTGGCTCAATTCTGACAAAAAAATGGCAGTTGCCATGTTCAGAGAAGCTAAAGGGCCAGCGGTCAGGGTTTCATCAGCTCCTGAATTCGTTTATCTATCGCCTCGCGAGCCCGGAATATGCGCGATCGGACTGTGCCCACCGGGCAATCCATCACTTCTGTTATATCTTCGTAACTCAAACCGGAGAATTCGCGCAGGCTGAACGCAGTTTTGAGTTCTTCGGGCAATTCCTCGATTGCCTGGTAGATGACACGACGCAAGTCTTCCCGCTCCAGGTTGGCCTCAGGGCTCTCCAGCTCTCTCAGTGTGCTGGTATCGTCGACCTGCTGCGCGTCTTCCATATCCACATCAGTACTGGGAGGCCTTCGGCCGCGGGAAACCAGATGATTTTTTGCCGTGTTGACAGCTATGCGGTAAAGCCAGGTGTAAAACGCACTATCACCCCGGAAACTGGGCAAAGCCCGGTAAGCCTTCAGGAAAGCTTCCTGAGCGACATCCTCTGCCTCATGCGGATCTTTGACAAACCGGCCTATCAGGCCAAGCACCTTGTGCTGATAGCGGGTAACCAGCAATGAGAAAGCCCGGTCGTCATTTTGCAGAACCCGCTCAACCAGCTGGTTGTCAGTCACTTGATTCGTCATACTTCCCTTATG